>Ga0157292_10000027_pt1 | contig 27608 bp, 25 predicted proteins | sample NitcycUS179409R1_FD_108401 | JGI IMG/M metagenome (GOLD analysis project Ga0157292, IMG submission 108401) | Soil microbial communities from Arlington Agricultural Research Station in Wisconsin, USA - Nitrogen cycling UWRJ-S179-409R-1 | ecosystem: Environmental > Terrestrial > Soil >... | reverse complement strand
CACTGCGCGGTGCGGCGTCCTCAGTCGGCCAAATAGCGAGTGCTATTCGGCCTCCCTGCGTCCTTGCCCCGCTTGGTCCGGCACTCGCCAGCCGCACACGCGGGTTTCGCCAATCCCTCCTAGTCGCGCTTCTTGCGCTGCCGCGGCAGGGTGCGGAAGGCGACGTCCCAGAGGGGGGAGGAGACCCCGTAGCCGTAGCGGTGGTCCTGGAAGTGGTGGCGCATGTGGTGCTCCCGCAGGCGCTTGCCGAAGGCCGACCGCGGCACGAAGTGGTGCACGTAGTAGTGCGTGTAGTCGTAGGCGAGGTAGCCGCCGATGAAGCCGGCGAAAAGCGGGAAGGCGGCGTCGCCGAGGAGCAGCCAGAAGGCGGCGAGGAAGAGGGCGGAGAGCGGGATCGAGACCGACGGCGGCATCACCAGCCGCATCTTGTCGTTGGGGTGGTCGTGGTGGATCCCGTGGATGACGAAGTGCATTCGGCGGCCGAAGGCGTTGTCGGGCTCCCAGTGGAAGACCAGCCGGTGCAGCCAGTACTCGGTCAGGGTCCAGACCCCGACCCCGGCCAGCGTCAGCAGCACCAGCTGCAACGCCCCGTAGCCCCCACGGTCGACCCCCAGCCACTCCATCGCGACGACGACCGGGGCGAAGATCACGGCCGGCACGGCGGGGTGGACGCGGGAGAAGAAGTTGAGGAATTCGCTCTTGAAGAGCGGGGGAGAGGCCGAGAGCTTCTCGCTGCGGTTGTGAGCCTCCATCTAGCCGAATGTTAGCGGCGCCGGACGCGCCTCCCGCAAGACGCGGGGAAGACGCATGAGTTCCGTGACAGAGGCGTTTCAAACTCATGGCGATTTGCGGGAACGCCCCGCACGCATTCGTCCCTTCGGTGCCACTATGGCCGCCCCGATGCCGCGCAAACCAAAGCCCCCCACCTGCGAGGACTGCTACTTCCACAAGAACCTGCTCTGCGCCCTCGAGTTGAAAGAGCCCTGCGCGACCTTCCGCCCAAACCGCCCCGAGGGCCTGGTCCCCCCGCGCCAGCCGGTCCTCCTCATGCGAGCCCCCCGCTGGGCCTCGCGCGCCGCCTAGGGACAAACAGCCGTCTCCGAGAAGGGGCCGGGTACCCCTCCTCTCTCGCATCCTTTGAGGGGCGGCGGCCGTCGTCCGCGGGGTCTGCGCCAAACACCGCTCCGTGAGGAGAGCCGGGTGCCCCTCCCCAGGAGGCTCGAGGACAGGCGCTCGAGCCCAGGCGGGCGACCCAGCTGCGCGACGGTCTCATGGGGAGGGGCGCCCGGCTCTCCCCGCCCCGCAGCTATGTTTTGTCCCCATGCCCCAACGCGACCTGTTCGCCGATTTTGCCCGCATGCGCCGTGAGATGGACCAGATGCTGGGGGACTCGTGGAGCCGGACTCGGTATGTGAGCCGGCGCTCCTCGGGGTTCTCCCCCAACGTCGACGTCTACTACTGCGGCGATCCGCAGCGGGCGGTGGTCAAGGTCGACCTCGCCGGGGTCGCCCTCAGCGAGGTCGGGATCGAGGTCTCCGGCCGCCACCTGGCGATCGTCGGCGAACGGCCGGTGCAGGAGACCGAAGGCCGGGTCTACCAGCAGATCGAGATCCCCTCCGGCCCCTTCCGCCGCGTCGTCGAGCTGCAGGTCGAGGTCGACGCCGAGCGCGCCAGCGCCAAGTACGAGGACGGCATCCTGCGGATCGAGCTGCCACTGCGCGATCCCGAGGAGACCACCCGCCGGGTCCCGATAGGCCGGGGCTGATGGAGGGCGGGAGGCCGCGGCTGCTCGAGGGCGCGCCGGTGCTCGAGGTCGTCGACTCGCTGGAGGACGGCGACGAGGTGCTCCGCGCGGAGGAGCCGCTGCCCGAGGCGCTGCCGGTGCTGCCGCTGCGCGACACCGTCACCTTCCCGGAAACGCTGACCCCGCTGGCGGTCGGCCAGCCGCGCTCGGTGCAGCTGGTCAACGACGTGCTCGGCACCAACCGGATGCTGGTGATGGTCGCCTCGCGCGATCCCGAGCTGGAGGAGCCCGGGCCGGAGGACCTCTACGAGGTCGGCGTCGTCGGCGCCGTCGCCCGCATGATCAAGATCCCCGACGACTCGCTGCGCATCCTCGTCCAGGGCATGCAGCGGGTCCGCCTCGGCCCCTACGTCGCCGACCAGCCCTACCTGGTGGCGCGGATCGAGGAGATGACCGACGTGGTCGAGCCGAGCGACGAGCTGGAGGCCCTGACCCGCAACGTCCAGCAGACCTTCTCGGAGATCGTCGAGCAGATCCCCTACCTGCCGGAGGAGCTGCAGCTGGCGGTGACCAACATCGACGACCCCGCCGCGCTCGGCCACCTGATCGCCAGCTCGCTGCGGATCCCGATCGCCGACAAGCAGAAGCTGCTGGAAGAGGTCGACGTCGCCAAGCGGATGCGCCAGCTCTCCCAGATCCTCGCCCGCGAGCTCGACGTGGTCCAGCTCGGCACCCAGATCCAGACCCAGGTGCAGTCGGAGATCGACAAAGGCCAGCGCGAGTTCTTTCTGCGCCAGCAGCTGAAAGCGATCCAGGAAGAGCTGGGGGAGGGGGACGAGCAGCAGGCCGAAGTGAACGAACTGCGAGAGCGGATCGACGGCGCCGACCTGCCCGAGCACGCCCTCAGGGCGGCCGACCGCGAGCTCGCGCGGCTGGACAAACTGCCCCCCGCCGCGGCCGAGCACGGCGTCATCCGCACCTACCTGGAGTGGCTGGTCGAGCTGCCCTGGTCGCAGAAGACCGAGGACAACCTCGACATCGCCCACGCCCGCGAGGTACTCGACGCCGACCATTACGACCTCGAAAAAGTCAAGGACCGCATCCTCGAGTACCTGGCGGTGCGCAGGCTGAATCCGGGCTCGCCCGGGCCGATCCTCTGCTTCGTCGGCCCCCCCGGGGTCGGCAAGACCAGTCTCGGTCGCTCGATCGCCAGGGCGGTCGGGCGGGAGTTCGAGCGGATCTCGGTGGGCGGCGTCCGCGACGAGGCGGAGATCCGCGGCCACCGCCGCACCTACATCGGGGCGCTTCCGGGGACGATCATCCGCGCCCTGCGCGACGCCGGCTCCCGCAACCCGGTGTTCATGATCGACGAGATCGACAAGATGGGCGCCGATTTCCGCGGCGACCCGGCCTCGGCGATGCTGGAGGTGCTCGACCCGGCCCAGAACGACTCCTTCCGCGACCACTACCTCGACCTCGAGTTCGACCTCTCCGACGTCGTCTTCATCGCCACCGCCAACGTCCTCGACACGATCCCCGGGCCGCTGCGGGACCGGATGGAGACGATCGAGCTGGCCGGGTACACGCTGGAGGAGAAGCGGCACATCGCCCGCCGCTACCTGGTCGGCCGCCAGATCGAGGCCAACGGGCTGAAGCCCTCCCAGATCGCCTTCTCCGACGCCGCCCTGACCGCGATCGTCGAGGAGTACACGCGCGAGGCCGGCGTCCGCGACCTCGAGCGGCAGATCGGCTCGATCTGCCGCAAACTCGCCCGCGAAGTCGCCGAAGGCAAGCTCAAGCGCAAGGTCACGATCTCCGCCAAACGGGCGCGCGAGCTGCTCGGCCGCCGCCGCGTCTTCGCCGAGCAGCGCCGGCGCACCAAGGTCCCCGGCGTCGCCACCGGCCTCGCCTGGACCCCGGCCGGCGGCGACGTCCTCTTCATCGAGGCGACGGCGATGCCCGGCAGCGGCCGCCTGACGATCACCGGCCAGCTCGGGGATGTGATGAAGGAGTCGGCCCAGGCGGCGCTCTCCTACGTGCGCGGCCACTGGCAGGACGTCGCGCCGAAGCTCGGCGAGGACTGGTTCGCCGGGCACGACGTCCACGTGCACGTGCCGGCCGGGGCGGTGCCCAAGGACGGGCCCTCGGCCGGGGTGGCGATGACCGTCGCCCTCGCCTCGCTGATCGGCGGGCGGGCCGTTCGCAACGATGTGGCGATGACCGGCGAGGTGACCCTGACCGGGCAGGTGCTGCCGATCGGCGGCCTCAAGGAGAAGTCGCTGGCGGCGCAGCGGGCCGGGATCAAGCGTGTGATCGTCCCGGAGCGCAACCGGGGCGACGTCGCCGAGATCCCCGAGCACGAGCTCGGCGGCCTCGAGTTCGTCTTCGTCGACGAGGTCTCCAAGGCAATCGACGTAGCCCTCTCCCGCTAGATGGAGGCAGCAAGTCTCCCCAGGGGCGGGCGTGGTGGACCGGTGCAAGCGGTCGCCGAGGCGGTGCGGGCGCGCTCGCGCACCTTCTGGATCGTCGCCGGGCTGACCGTGCTGGGGGCGGCGCTGCGCTTCGCCACCCTCGGCCTGCAGAGCTACCACCACGACGAGGTCGTCACCGCCAGCCGGGTCCTCCGCGTCGGCTTCTGGCACGCGATGGACGCGGTCGGCTTCAGCGAGTCGGCGCCGCCGCTCTACTACGCGCTGGCCTGGGTCTGGACGCAGGTCGCCGGCACCGGCCCGGTCGGGCTGCGCTCGCTCTCGGCCATCGCCGGCGTCGCCACGATCCCGGTCGCCTTCCTGATCGCGGCCGAGCTGCGCGGCCGCGGCGCCGGCCTGGTCGCCGCGGCCCTGGTCGCCGTCAACCCGATGCTGCTCTGGTACTCGCAGGAGGCGCGGGCCTACGCGCTGCTCGTCCTCTTCTGCTCGCTCTCGCTGCTCTTCTGCGTGCGCGCCCAGCGCCAGGGCCGCGGCCGCGACTTCAAGCTCTGGGGCGTCTTCTCCGCGCTCGCCCTCTGCACCCACTACTTCGCCGTCTTCACGGTCCTCGCCGAGGCGATCGTGCTGCTGCGCCGGCGCGGGCGCGAGAGCCTGCCCGGGCTCTGGATCGTCGCCGGCGCCGGGCTGCTGCTGGCGCCGCTGGCCTTCCACCAGATGTCGCTCGGCCATGCCGAATGGATCGGCGACTTCGGCCTCGGCCACCGGCTCTGGGAAACCGCCGCGAGCTTCCTCACCGGCGAGACCGCCGACATCATCGGCCGCCCCGAGCGCCCGGAGCTGTCGATCCTGCCGCTGGCCCTGGCGCTCGCCGGGCTCGCCCTGCTGCTCCGCGCCGACCGCGCCGAGCGCCGCGCCGCGCTGATCCCGCTCGGGGTCGGCCTGGCGGCGATCGCCGTGCCGCTGGCCCTGGCGCTGGTCCCCTCCGGCACCGACTTCCTGCTCGCCCGCAACGTGATTCCCGCCCTGGTGCCGCTGCTGATCGCGGTCGCGATCGGGGTCACGCTGCCGGCAGCGCGCCGTCTCGGGCCGGCAATCGCCGGCGGGCTGATCGCCTACTCGCTCGCCTTCTGTCTCTGGGCCAGCGTCACGCCGGAGCTGCAGCGCCCGGACTGGAACGCGGTCGCCGACCGGCTCGGTGAGCCCGCGGGGCCGCGGGCGACGGTCACCTGGACCCTGGGCGAGGCGCCGCTCCGCTACTACCTCTCGACCGGGGCCTTCCAGGTGAAAGCGGCGGAACACTACGACTGGCTGGTCGGGGAGATCGACTTCGTCTCCGACGGCATCGTGCCGCGGCCGCCGCCGCGGCTGCTCGGACCGGGCTTCCGCGAAAGCGCCCGCGAAGACACCGGCCGCCTCTTCATCCGCCGTTACTCGCGCCCGGGGCCCGGTCTCGCGCGGCTGCGATTGGGCCAGATCAAGCGTGCACAGCTGAATTTCCGCACCAATGGGGTACTGCTGGATGGCGTCGGTCCCGGGTAGAGGGTTATCCTGATTAACAGCCACGGAATCCAGCGAGGAGAGGGTATGAGCAAGACGAAGGCCGCCCGCGCCAGCGACATCTACGAGACCGCCCGGGAAAACCCGTACGTACAGCGTCTGGTCGAGGACGAAGAGCTGCGCGACAAGCTGCGTGAGGCCTTCGAGTCGGCCCGTGGCGCCTACGGCCGCGCCAGCGGCAACGACAAGGGCACCGTCAAGGCGGTGACCAGCGACAGGAAGGTGCAGAAGGACCTGCGCGACGCGGCTGAGAGCCTGCGCGAGGTCTCCGAGCGACTGAAAGCGCCGAAGAAGCGCAAGAAGAGCAAGCTCGGCCGCCTGATCCTCTTCGCCCTGGTCGCCGGCATCGTCGCCCTGGTTGTCAGCGAGGACGCGCGCAAGACCGTGCTCGACGCCCTCTTCGGCGCCGAAGAGGAGTTCGAGTACACCAGCAGCACGAGCATCAACGGCTCCTAGCTGGTGGAGGCAGCGACCAAAGAGCGCGAGCTGAGCGGTGAGAAGGCTCAGCGGATCGTCGACGCGATGCGGACCAGCGTCGCCAACCGCGGCGCCGCCGGCTCGACCTTCGAGCACGTCGCCCGCGAGGCGGGGGTCAGCCGCGGCCTGCTCCACTACTACTTCGGGACCAAGGAGCGGCTGCTGGTCGAGGTCGTCCGGCGCGACGCCGAGCTGCGGGTCGACCGCCTCGACGAGCGGCTCGGCCAGGCGCAGTCGGTGGACGACGTCCTCGACGTCCTCCTCTCCAGCCTCACCGAGATGATCGAGAACGAACCGGGCTTCTTCCTTCTCCTCTACGAGCTGTTCAGCGCCGGCCGCCGCAACCCCGACATCCAGCGCGAGGTCGGCCAGCTCTTCGAGCGCACCCGATCCCACGTCGCCGAGGTGCTGCGGGCGAAGGAGCAAGAGGGCGTGCTCAGCCTGCGCTTCGATGCCGAGGCGCTGGTCTCCTACCTCTTCGCGCTCGGCGACGGCTTCGCCCTGCAGGCGCTCTCGGACCCCAAGCGCGACAACACCGCCGCGCTCGCCGCCGGCGCTGCCTCGGCCCGGTACCTGCTGGTCTCCGAGTAGCCCCTGTACGAGTGACGCTGATCACGGAGTGATCGCGCTCACAGACCGCGCCCCCGCGGTGCGGGAGGTTGACGGGACTTCATGCGCGACGCGATGGGACGACTTGCCGATTTGCTCGGGCGGCGACGCCGCTGGGTGGTCGGCATCTGGATCCTGATCGTCCTCGTCGCGCTTCCCTTCGCGGCGAAACAGACCGAGCGCCTGACCGGCGGCGGCTTCGACGTACCCGGCAGCCAGTCGGTCGCGGTCTCAGAGGCGCTGCAGCGGGACTTCGGCGCCAAGGCGGACGGGATCGCGGTGCTGCTCAAAGCCGAGCCGGATGCCGGCGCCGCCGAGCGCGGCGCCGCCGTCGGCCGGGTCCGCCGCGAGGTCGCCGGGGTCGAGGAAGTGACGCTGACCCCGGCCGCCGCCCGTCAGGGGCGCGAGCAGCTCGAGGCGACCGGCACCGCCTTCCTGCCGCTGCGCAGCGAGCAGTCCTCCGACGAGCTGATCGACTCCGCCGCGACCCTGCGCGAAGACCTCGATCCCGGCACCGCCGCCGGCAAGGTCACGCCATACCTGGTCGGGCAGCCGACGATCTGGGCCGGGATGCAGGAGATCTCCAAGGAAGACCTGGCGAAAGCGGAGATCAGCGGCTTCCCGATCGTCGCCCTGATCCTGCTCGTCGTCTTCGGCTCGCTGGCGGCGGCGCTCTTGCCGCTGACCCTCGGCTTCGTCAGCGTCCTGGTCACCGGCGCCCTCATCTACTTCATCTCGCTGCAGGTCACGACCTCGGTCTTCGTCACCAACATGGCCTCGATGATCGGGATCGGCGTCGCCGTCGACTACTCGCTCTTCATCCTCGCCCGCTACCGCGAGGAGCGGGAGGAGGGGCTGGAGAAGCGCGACGCGCGCTCGCGGGCTCTCTCCACCTCCGGCCTCGCGGTCAGCTTCTCCGGGCTGGCCGTGATCATCTCCCTGGCCGGGCTCTGGATGGTCGACAACCAGGCGCTGCGCTCGATGGCGCTGGGGGCGATGACCGTGGTCGCGGTCTCGATCCTGACCGCGACGACGCTGCTGCCGGCGCTGATCGCGATGCTCGGCGACCGCGTCCTCCCCGGTGGCCTGGTCGGCCGGGTCGCGCGTTTCTTCCGCCGCCGCTTCTACCGCCGCCGTCCCGGCCCGCTCAGCGGCCAGGCGCCGCCGACCCCGTTCTGGGAGCGCTGGACCGCGCGAGTGATGGCGCGGCCCTGGGTCGCCGTGGTCGGCGTCTCCTCGGTCCTGCTCCTGCTCGCCAGCCCGATCCTCTCGCTGGAGACGGGGACCGAGGCGCTGGCCCAGTTCCCCAAGGACTCCGACGTCCGGGTCGGCAACGAACTCGCCTCCGAGGAGCTCGGCGGCGGCACCGACCCGGTGCAGATCGTCGCCGCCTTCGACGCTGCTCCCGGCGCCGCCGGCCGCGCCGCCGTCGCCGGCTTCGCCCGCGAAGTGGCGGCGACCCCCGGAGTCGCCTCCGTCGCCGCTCCCGCCTTCGCCGCCGACAGCGTCCTCGTCCAGGCCACCCCCAGCGCCCCCAGCGAGTCCGACGCGGCGACGGCGCTGGTCGACCGTTTGCGCGAGCAGGTCGTCCCCGCCAGCCCGCTGGCCCAGGTCGCCGCCGTCGACGTCGGCGGCGAGACCGCCCGCAGCCACGACGTCCGCGGCCAGATCAGCGGCTCGATGTGGAAGATCGTCCTCTTCGTCCTCGCCCTCAGCTTCCTCGTGCTGATGGTGATGCTGCGCTCGCTGCTCTTGCCGCTGAAGGCGGTGGTGATGAACCTGCTCTCGATCGGGGCCGCCTTCGGCGTCCTCGTCGCGATCTTCCAGTGGGGCTGGCTCGACAGCCTCTTCGGGTTCGAAAGCCAGGGAGCGCTGGACACGATCAACGTGCCGCTGATCTTCGCCGTCGTCTTCGGCCTCTCGATGGACTACGAGGTCTTCCTGATGTCGCGGATCCGCGAGCGCTACATGCGCCACGGCGACAACGATCGCGCCGTCGCCGAGGGCCTCTCCTCCAGCGCTCGCACGATCTCCTCGGCGGCGCTGATCATGACCGCGGTCTTCGCCGTCTTCGTGCTCACCGGCGTCCCCTCGATCAAGGAGCTCGGTCTCGGCTGCGCCGTCGCGATCGCCCTCGACGCGACCCTGGTGCGGCTGATCCTCGTCCCCGCGGCGATGAAGCTGATGGGGCGCTGGAACTGGTGGATGCCGGCCTGGCTCGATCGCGCCCTGCCCGACCTCAGCTTCGAGGCCGGCGAGCCGAAACCGGCCAAGGCCTGAACGCCCGGTAGGGACCGCGCCGCGGCATATCCTGCCGCCGGTGAAGGCCCGACCGACCCTGCACCAGCGCCTTCGCTACGCCTTCGACAACCTGATGGCGCGGGGGACCCCGGCGCTGATCGGGTGGCTGGCGCTGGCGACCCTGGCGCTGATCGGGGTCTTCACCGCGGTCGTCCTCGTCGCCGACCTGGCGCCGAACGAGCCCGGCAGCCACCAGGGAGTCGTCGGCCAGGCGTTCGACAGCCTCACCCACGCGCTCGACCCTGGCACCCTGGCCGAAGACGGTGGCCGCTGGCCCTTCCTGCTGGCGATGCTGCTGGTCACCCTCGGCGGCCTCTTCGTCGTCAGCGCCCTGATCGGCGTCATCGCCACCGGCCTCGACAAGCGGATCGAGGACATGCGCAAGGGGCGCTCGGTGGTGCTGGAGGAGGGACACACGCTGATCCTCGGCTGGTCGGACACGATCTTCACCGTGCTCGCCGAGCTGGAGATCGCCAACGAGAACCAGAAGCGGCCCTCGGCGGTGGTCCTCGCCGACCGCGACAAGGTCGAGATGGACGACCTGATCCGCGAGAAGGTGCGGCCGAAGCGGACCCGCGTCGTCACCCGCAGCGGCTCGCCGATCGACCTCGGCGACCTCGCCCTGGTCCGGCCCGAGCAGGCGCGCTCGATCGTCGTGCTCTCGCCCGAGTACGACGAGGAGCCCGATGCGCAGGTGATCAAGACGATCCTCGCCCTGACCAAGGGCGGCGACCACCGCGACCGCGTCTACCACGTCGTCGCCGAGATCCAGGAGCCGCGCAACCTGCGGGCGGCGGAGCTGGTCGGCGGCGAGCAGGTGGTCGTGGTCGACAAGCGCGAGACGATCGCCAAGCTGGTCGTCCACTCGGCCCGCCAGTCGGGTGCCTCGGTGGCGGTGATCGAGCTGCTCGACTTCAAAGGCGACGAGATCTACTTCCGCCGCGACGACTCGCTCGCCGGCCGTCCCTTTGCCGAGGCGCTGCTTGCCTACGAGGACTGCTCGGCGATCGGGCTGATCGACGGCGCCGGCGAGGTGCTGCTGAACCCCGATCCCGAGCGGCGGCTGGAGCCGGGCGAGCGGCTGATCGCGATCGCCGCCGACGACGCCCACCTCGGCGCCGCCGCGCCGCGCCGCGGCGAGGTCGAGGAGGCGGCGATAGGCGACGCCGCCGAGAGCCAGCGCACGCCCACGAGCATCCTCCTGCTCGGCTGGAACCAGGGCGCGGCGGCGGTGATCTCCGAGTTCGACCAGTTCCTGCTCGCCGGCTCCTCGCTGCTGCTGGTCGCCGAGGAGGACGAGGCTGGCCCCGGGCTGGAGCGCCAGCGGGCCCGGGTCGCCAACACCGTGCTCGAGTTCCGCCACGGCAGCCCGACCGACCGCGAGACGCTGGAGACGATCGAGCTGGAGCGCTTCGACCACGTGATCGTGCTCTCCGACCACAACCTCGACGCCCAGCGCGCCGACGCCCGCACCCTGGTCACCCTGCTGAACCTGCGCGACCTCGCCGACCGCCGCGGCGCCACCTGCACCGTGGTCAGCGAGATGATCGACGAGCGCAACCGCCAGCTGGCCGAGGTGACCCGGGTCGACGACGTGATCGTCAGCGACAAGATCATCAGCCTGATGCTGACCCAGATCTCCGAGAACCGGGAGCTGGCGGAGGTCTTCGGCACCCTGCTCTCGGCCCGCGGCAGCGAGATCTACCTGCGCGCGGCCGGCGACTACGTGCTGGCCGGTCGCGAGACCTCCTACGCAACGGTGGTCGAGGCTGCCCGGCGCCGCCGCGAGTGCGCGATCGGGTACCGCCTCGCGGCCGACGCCGACGACCCGGAGCGGGGCTTCGGCGTCCACATCAACCCGGCCAAGTCCGAGCGGCTCGCCCTCGCCGGCGAGGACCGGGTGATCGTGCTCGCCGAGGAATAGGCGGGCTGGCCCCGCCTGGGTCCCCGGCATAGAATCGCCGCCATGGGTGGAGAGGACATCGCCTTCGCGGGGGCCGCGCGGCAGGCTGAGATGGTGCGGGCGGGAGAGATCTCGCCGACCGAGCTGGTGCGGCTGCACCTCGACCGGATCGAGCGGCTCGACCCGAAGCTGAACTCCTTCCGCGTCGTCCTCGCCGAGCGGGCGCTGCTCGAGGCCGAGCAGGCCGAGGCGCGGCTGAAGGGCGGCGACGAGCGGCCGTTGCTCGGCGTCCCGATCGCACTCAAGGACGAAGTCGACCTCGCCGGCGAGCTGACCACGCGCGGCACCGACGGCTTCACCGAGCCCGCGAGCGCCGACTCCGAGATGGTGCGGCGGCTGCGCGAGGCCGGTGCGATCGTGGTCGGCAAGACGCTCTTGCCGGAGCTGGCGATCTGCGGCTTCACCGAGTCGGCGACCTTCGGCGTCACCCGCAACCCCTGGGACCCGCAGCGCACCCCAGGCGGCTCCAGCGGCGGCTCCGCCGCGGCGGTCGCCGCCGGCCTGGTGCCGATCGCCTCCGCCTCCGACGGGGCCGGATCGATCCGCATCCCCGCCGCCTGCTGCGGCCTCTTCGGGCTGAAGCCGCAGCGCGGCCGCGTCTCGATGGCGCCCCACCTCGAGCACTGGCACGGGCTCTCCGCCAACAACTGCGTCAGCCGCAGCGTGCTCGACACCGCGCTCTGGCTCGACGTCGTCTCCGGCGGCTCCGAGGAGCCCGGCGCGCCGCCGCCGCCCGAGCGCCCCTTCGTCGAGGCGGCGAAGAGCGCGCCCGGCAAGCTCCGCATCGCCTTCTCCAGCTCGGCCCCGCGCGCGGCCCTGCCGCCGATCGTCTCCGACGAGGCCAAGCGCACCGTCGCCGAGACCGCCGAGCTGCTGCGCTCGCTCGGTCACGAGACCGCCGAGCGCGACCCCGCCTGGGGCAACCTCGGCAACAACGCGATCCCGCGCTACCTGCGCGGGATCAGCGACGACGTCGCCGCGGTCCCGCACCCAGAGCGGCTCGAACGCCGCACCCGCGGCTTCGGCCGGCTCGGCAAGCCGATCTCCGGCAAGGTCCTCGCCGGCGCCCGCCGCGCCGAGGCCGCCGACGCCGCCCGCGTCAACGCGATCTTCGACGACCACGACCTGCTGATGACCCCGGTGATGGGCGGCACCGCGGTGCCGGGCCGCAGCTGGGAGGGCCGCGGCGCCCTTCGCACCCTGCTGGGGATGGGCCGCGTCTACCCCTACACGCTCCCCTGGAACCACCTGGGCAACCCGGCGATGTCAGTCCCCGCCGGCTTCGGCGCCGACGGCATGCCGCTCGCCGTCCAGATCATCGGCCGTCCCGGCGACGAGAGCACCCTCCTCTCCCTCGCGGCGCAGCTCGAGTCCGAGCGCCCCTGGGCCGACAAGCGGCCGCCGATCAGTTAAGCGGCCCGAGGTCAGGGGGACCTCCCCCGGTGGGTGCTCGGCCGGGAGCGACAGCTTTTCGTAGCCGCCAGGGCTCGGTCGGGGAGCGGGGGTCACTCCCACGGAGGCTCAAGGACCAACATTTCGCACCCCCAGGGCTCGACCCAGCTGCGCGACGGTCTCCGGGGGAGTGACCCCCGCTCCCCGACCGTCCTCTGTTGCTAGCCGAACACCTTCCGCATCCGCGCCAACTCCCGGATCGGGCCCTTGGGGCGGATCCGGCGCTGGAGGAGCATCTTCAGCTGGTTGGCGTCGGGTTTGCCGGAGGCGACCCAGTCGGCCCAGCTCGACTCGATCGTCACCGTCGGGTTCGGAGCCTCGCCCTGCTCGGCGCGGGTCGAGCCGTTGTCGATGATCAGGTGCCAGGGCTCGGCGTCGCTGAAGCGCCACTGGTAGACCAGCGGCGTGCCGTTGGCGGCGGCGGGGTCGGCGACGCGGGTGATCACGTCGAAGTAGAGGGCCATCAGCTCCGGGGTGGCTTCGGGCGCGGGGCCGTCGGGCGGGCCGAGGATGCCCGCCATCATCAGCTTCACCTGGCGCTCGGCGATCTCCGCCTCGTCGGCGTCGGGGTCGAAGGGGAAGGTGCCGGGCGGCATCTCCTCGGTCGGGAACCCGATCGTGCGCCAGCGCTGGCGGATCAGCTTGAGGCCGAAGGCGAAGATGTCCTCGAGCGAGAAGCCGTAGCACTCGGTGTAGGCGCGGTCGAGGTTCGGCGGCGAGAAGACGGCCGGGCCGTAGGGCAGGACTTCCCGCAGCAGCTCGACCACCGCGGCGCGGTTCTCCTCGGCCCCCGGCGCCCCCTCGCTCAGCAGCTCGGAGAGCACCTTGACGCCGAAGCCGATGTGGCGCTGCTCGTCCTTGGAGACGTTGGCCATGCCGGAGCTGAAGCCGGGCATCGTCTCCTCGGAGGCGAAGAAGTCCTCGATGAAGTGCTGGCCGGGCTGGGCGAGGCTGCCCTCGACGATCAGGTGGTAGAGCGTGATCGCCTGCGCGTACTTCGGCACCGAGCGGTCCTTGCGCAGTTCCTCGGCCATCACGTCGAGCCGGTCGAAGATGCCGCGGTAGCCCCAGTTGAGCTGGGGCAGGGTGGAGGCGAGGGTCTGCTGCAGCGTCTCGCCGCCGACCCCGATCACCTCCTTGAAGAAGCGGTGGAAGAAGACCGAGTGGCGGACCTCGTCGACCTGCTGGGTGGCGAGGAAGTAGGACTGCTCCTCGGTCGGGGCGGCGGTGATGTAGGGGGCAAGGGTGTCGGCGACCCGGTCCTCGCCGTAGAAGAACATCGAGTAGATCCACATCGCCGAGCGCCGCTGGATCTCGCTCAGGCTCTCCCAGCCGGCGCGGTCGCCGGAGAAGTCGATGTCGTAGGCGCTCCAGTTGCCCCCCTCCCAGCGACGGTAGAGATCCTCGTAGGTGATGTTGTCCATCAAGCTCTGGGAGGCGACGCTCATCTCTTCTCCTTTTGGTGTCGCATTGCCGACAAAAGGAGGTTACCGCGATCCTGGCTGGCTAGCCAGGACTTGCGGCCGGCGTCTCGATCTCGCGCTTGAGGATCTTTCCGGTCGGGCCTTTCGGCAGCTCCTCGAGGAACCAGACGACCCGCGGGTACTTGTAGGCGGCGATCCGCTCCTTCACGTATTCGCTGACCTCGGCCGCCTCCAGCTCCTCGCCGTCGTGACAGACGATCGCGGCGCCGATCTCCTCGCCCCACTGGTCGTGGGCGATGCCGACCACGGCCGCTTCGCGGATCTTCGGGTGCTCGTAGAGCACCTCCTCGACCTCGCGCGGGTAGACGTTGTAGCCGCCGCGGATGATCAGGTCCTTCTTGCGATCGACGATGAAGAAGTAGCCCTCCTCGTCGACCTTGGCCATGTCGCCGCTGTGGAACCAGCCGCCGCGCATCGCCTCCGCGGTCGCGTCCGGGCGCTGCCAGTAGCCCTTCATCACGTTGTGGCCGCGGATCACGATCTCGCCGATCTCGCCCTGGGCGACCTCGTTGTCGTCCTCGTCGACGACCTTCATCTCGACTTCCTCCAGCGGCGTCCCGATCGAGCCCGGCTTGCGCTCCATGCCCGGGTGGTTGGAGCTCGCCACCGGAGAGGTCTCGGAGAGCCCGTAGCCCTCCAGCACGACGCACCCGAGCGCCTCCTCGAACCCGCGCAGCACCTCGACCGGCATCGAGGCGCCGCCGGTCACGCAGGTGCGCAGCGAGGAGGTGTCGTAGCTCTCGCGGCCGGGGTGGTGCAGGACCGCCCCGTACATCGTCGGCACCCCGTAGAAATGGGTCACCTCGTCGCGCTGGATCGTCTCCAGGGTGTCGCCGGGGTCGAATTTCGGCACCAGGGTCAGGGTCGCGCCGACCAGCAGCGAGGCGTTCATCCCGACCGTCTGGCCGAAGGAGTGGAACAGCGGCAGGGCGCCGAGGACGACGTCGCCCGCGGCGATCTCGCAGGTCGTGCGGGAGGCGATCTCGGCGTTGCGCGAGAGGTTGAAGTGGGTCAGCTCGGCCCCCTTGGGCTTGCCGGTGGTGCCGGAGGTGTAGAGGATCACCGCGGTGTCCTCTTCGGCGGTGTCGGCCAAGCCAGGAGTGGGCTCGCTGGCGTCGAGCAGCTCGGCGAAGCCGGCCGGCTCGACCTCGATCAGCTCGGCGCCGGCATCGGCGGCGCCGTCGCGGGCCTCCTCGGCGAAGCCGTGCCAGGCGAGCAGGATCTTCGCTCCGGAGTCCTCCAGGTAGAAGGCGATCTCGCGTCGCTTCAGCAGCACGTTCATCGGCACCACGACGCCGCCGGCGCGCAGCACGCCGTAGTAGGCGATCGGGAACTGGGGGACGTTGGGCAGCAGCACGCCGACCCGGTCGCCCTGCCGCATGCCGCGCTCGCGCAGCAGCGTCGCCAGGCGGGCGCTGCGCTCGTCGAGCTGGGCGTAGGTGAGCTCGGCGTCGCCGAGGCGGACGGCGATGCGCTCCGGCGCTCGCGCGGCGCTGTCGGTGACGATCGATGCCAGATTGAGACCCATTGATTCCTCTCCCGTTCGAAGTTCCCGCGCGGGAGTCTACGGTGGTCCGGCGTCCGCTAGGCTCGCCCGGTGGACGACCTCGGCGAGCCGATCTCCTACCTGACTCTGGGCTCTGGAACGACTGTGTTCTCGAGCGACGGCGAGCGCCTGGGCAAGGTCGTCAAGGTGCTCGCGGCGCCGGAGGCGAACATGTTCGACGGCGTCGTCTTCGACACCACCGCCGGCCCCGGCGGGCATCGTTTCGTCGACGCTCCGGAGGTCGGGCAGATCTTCGAACGCGGGGTCGTGCTGAAGATCGACGCCAGCGCCGCGGCGCGGCTGCCGAAGCCGACCGCCAACCCCGGAGCGCTCGCGGCGAAGCCAGGAGACCTCGACCGGGGTGGCGGCCGAGGCCTCCTGAAGCGCGCCTGGGATGCTCTCTCCGGCAGGCGCTGAGCTGAGACTACATCTATAGTTTCCACCGTGGTCCCGGGTGTCGGACGGACGGGGGTGAGCGGGACATGGCGGTAAAGGGGAGTGGGCTCGAGGAATACCTGCGGCGCCTGCTGGCGCCGGCGGACCCGATCGCGCTGGAGGCGATCGAGCGGGGACCGATCGATCCGGCCGCGGCGCTGCCGCTGGCCGAGATCGACCAGCTGCTCGACCCGGCGCCGCTCGGCGCCCAGACCGGCTGGTGCGTCCTGCCGAACGGGGTCGGCTACGTCGCCGTGCAGACCGAGATGCCGGGAATCACCGCGGAGATGATCGACTGGTGGTTCGACTGGCACGCCCGCGACCCGCTGCGCTACCGGATCTGGCACCCGCTGGCCCACGTCGGCAACTCCTTCGAGGCGCCGCGACGCCCCGGGGCCAAACCGCACTGGGGAGCCGTCCACCACCCGGTCCAGGACGTCGGCACCGGCGTCGTCCGCAGCCGCGTCACCTACACCCGCCCGCGAGCGGTCGGCTTCTCCACCGACGCGATCGACGACCCGGCGGTCGGCACCGTCGCCTGCGGCTTCCTCGGCGACGACCGCCGCGGGGTCCGTCACTCGGTGATGGCGCACGTCTTCCTCGCCGAGCCCTGCGGCCTGATCCTCCGCACCCACTACTGGCTCGGCGCCGCGATGCGCCCCAACCTGGGGGGGCACCTGGGCCGGCTCGGCGGCCGCGCCCTCAACCGCCGCGCCGTCCGCAAACTGGTCCTGCCGCCGGACGCGGCGCCGGGCCTGGCCCGCCACAGCGCCGAAGAGTTCGCCAACCTGGCCCTGCTGCTGCCCGGCCTCTACGCCCGCTTCGGCTGAGCGGGCGGCGGTCGGCTAGGATGCTCCGAATGTTGCGCGGGTTTTTCCTGACCATTGTCCTCTGCGCCGCGCTGGCGATCGCCGGCTGCGGTGGCGGCGACGACTCGACCACCGACGGTGGCGGCGGCGAAACCGCGAGCGCCGCGGCGCCGCCTGAATCGACCGAAACCAAGCCGACGGTCGAAGTCCCGAGCGGTCCGCCCCCGAAGCAGCTCGAAAGCGAGGACCTGGTCGAAGGCGAAGGCCCTGCCGCCAAAGCCGGCGACGAAGTCAGCGTCCACTACGTCGGCGTCAATTACAAGAACGGCAAAGAGTTCGACTCTTCCTGGGGCCGCGGCGAACCGTTCACCTTTCCGCTCGGCGCCGGCTTCGTGATCCCCGGTTGGGACCAGGGGGTGGCGGGGATGAAGGTTGGTGGCCGCCGCGAGCTGACCATCCCGCCCGAACTCGCCTACGGCGCGGAAGGGTCCCCTCCGACGATCCCGCCCAACGAAACCCTCGTCTTCGTCGTAGATCTGGTCGCGGTCAACTAGAGGTGCCGGCGGCCCAGATCGTCGCCGAGCGGATCGCCGCCCAGGGCCTCAGCGGCGAGCCCGCCCGCGACCCGGTCGCGGTCGCCCAGCGTCTGCTCGCGGTCCAGGGGCAGGACCCGCGCGGCGCCCGCCTGGCGATCCGCGCCCGCAGCGCCGGCCTCAGCGCCGCCGACGTCGACCGGGCGTTCACCGAGGACCGCTTGCTGCTGATCACCTGGCTCAACCGCGGCACCCTGCACCTGATCGCCAGCGAGGACTACCCGCTGCTGCAGGCGCTGACGACGCCGCCGCTGCGCACCTCCGCCAAGCGCCGCCTCAGCAACGAAGGACTGGGCGAGGGCGACGCCGAGCGGGCGGTGGAGACGATCGAGCGCTCGCTGGCCGAGGAGGGGCCGCTGACCCGCTTGCAGCTGCGCGAACGGCTCGAGGTCGCCGGCGTGCCGTTGGCGAGGCAGGCGCTGATCCACCTGCTGTTCCTGGCGGCCGTGCGCGGGGTCGCGGTGCGGGGGCCGATGGTCGGCCGCGAACACGCCTACGCGCTGGTCCGCGACTGGCTCGGGCCGCAGAAGCCGGTCGACCGCGAGGGCGCTCTCGCCGAGCTCGCCCGCCGCTACCTGGTCGGCCACGGGCCGGCCGACGACCGCGACCTCGCCCGCTGGGCCGGCCTGCCGCTGCGCGATGCCCGCGCCGGGCTCGCGGCGATCTCCAAGCAGCTGGTCGAGCGACCCGACGGCCTCGTCGACCTCGCCAAGCGGGCCCCGGCCGAGCCGCTGCCGGCGCCGCGCCTACTCGGCGCCTTCGAGCCGCTGCTGCTGGGCTGGACCTCGCGCGAGGACATCGTCGGACCGCACAAGCTGCTGGTCACGATCAACGGCATCTTCAAGCCGTTCGCCCTGGTCGGCGGCCGCGCCGTCGCCACCTGGAAGCTGTCCGCCGGCAAGCTGACGATCGAGCCGCTCGGCCGGATCACGAAGAAGGACGCGGCGGCACTGGAGGCCGACGCCGAGGCGGTGCTGGAGTTCATGGGCGGGCCGTGAGGCTCACGACCCGCCCGCTGTCAGCGGTTCGTTACTGGTCCGACGAAGGCATCGGCGGCGGCATGTCCGACTGCGCCGGCGGGGCGTCCTGGCCGGGCAGGGACTCGGCCTCCGCTTCCCAGACGTGGTTGAGCGCGACCTGCAGGTAGGCCCACATGCCCGGGGCGATCAGCAGGTAGAGGATCAGCACGATCCAGCCGTTGACTGCCTCCTTGCCCGCGAGCTTCGAGGCACCCTGGACCCGCTTGGTCCCGTTCCAGTAGGAGATCAGGGCGGGGACGATGATCAGCCCGCCGGGGAACAGCGCCAGCAGCGAGTTGGTCGGGTTCTGGCCGAGGTCGAACCCTTTCGACTCGCCGTACGCTTTCAGCTCCTTGTTGATCCTGTACCACCAGACCAGGTGGTAGATCCCGAGGGTGATGATCGGCAACAGCGCGACGGCCCACGGACTGCGGACCTTCACCTCGCTCTGGGTGCCGCGAATCTTCATCTCGTAGGCCATTGGCCCTCCGTTCTGTCGCGAACTTGCGTCAGACGCTATTCGAGAAAATCAGCAGCGCAAGGCGGATCAGCGGAGTTTGGGGCTCTGCCAGGGCTGCTGCAGGCGCCCGGCCAGCTCCTCGCCGAGCCCCTCGATCGGGACCCGGGTCTGCTCCAGCGAGTCGCGGTCGCGCAGGGTGACGGTGTCGTCCTCCATCGTCTGGTGGTCGACGGTGACTCCCCAGGGGGTGCCGATCTCGTCCTGGCGGCGGTAGCGCTTGCCGATCGAGCCGCCCTCGTCGAACTCGGCCGGGAGGCGGCGGCGCAGGTCTCCGAAGATCTCCCGCGCCTTCTCCGGCATCCCCTCCTTGGAGACCAGCGGCAGCACCGCGACCTTGACCGGGGCCAGGCGCGGGTGCAGGCGCAGGACGGTGCGCTGGCGCCCCTCCACCTCCTCGACCTCGTAGGAGTCGACGAGGAAGGCGAGCGTGGCGCGGTCGGCTCCGGCGGCGGGCTCGATCACGTGCGGGACGTAGCGCTCTTTGGTCTGCTGGTCGAAGTACTCGAGCTTCTCGCCGCTGAACTTGGCGTGCTGGGTGAGGTCGAAGTCGCCGCGGTCAGCGACCCCCTCCAGCTCCGACCACCCGATCGGGAACAGGTACTCAATGTCGCTGGTCGCCGAGGAGTAGTGGGAGAGCTCGTCGGCGCCGTGGGCGCGCACGCGCAGGTGGTCGGGGCGGATGCCGAGCTCGGTGTACCAGCGCTCGCGCTCGTCCATCCAGTGCTGGTGCCATTTCTTCGCGTCGGCGGGCGGCACGAAGAACTCCATCTCCATCTGCTCGAACTCGCGGGTGCGGAAGATGAAGTTGCCGGGGGTGATCTCGTTGCGGAAGGACTTGCCGACCTGGGCGATCCCGAACGGCGGCTTCTTGCGGGCGAAGCCGAGCACGTTCTTGAAGTTGATGAAGATGCCCTGCGCCGTCTCCGGCCGCAGGTAGACCTCGGAGCCCTCGCCGGCGACCGGGCCGACGTGGGTCTCGAACATCAGGTTGAACTGGCGCGGCTCGGAGAGCTCGCCGCCGCACTCGGGGCAGCGCAGCTCGGCGCTGGGGTCGCCGCCTTCGGCTTCGACCGACTCGCGCAGATGGTCCTCGCGCCAGCGCCGCTTGCACTTGCCGAGGCACTGGACCAGCGGGTCGGTGAAGCCCTCGAGGTGGCCCGAGGCCTCCCAGACGCGGGGGTGCTGGAGGATTGCCGAGTCGATCGCGACGATGTCGTCGCGATCCTGCAGCATCGCCCGCCACCACTCGGCCTTGACGTTGCTCTTCAGCAGCACCCCGTAGTGGCCGTAGTCGTAGGTCGAGCCGAGGCCGCCGTAGATCTCCGAGGAGGGGAAGACGAAGCCGCGGCGTTTGCAGAGGGCGACGATCTCGTCCATCGAGACCTCGGTCGGCGGGGTCCTCTGCTCGGCGGTAGCCATGGCGGAACCGTAGCGGCTGCGATAATCACGCACCCCCGTGCCGATCTACGAGTACAAATGCGACAACGGCCACGTCTTCGACGTGATCCAGAAGATGGCCGACGAGGCGCTGACCGAGTGCCAGGAATGCGGCGCCGCGGCGGTGCGCGTCCTGCACCCCGTTGCCGTCCACTTCAAGGGCTCCGGCTTCTACAACACCGATTACGGCAAGAAGAAGGGCGGCGGCGCCAGCGACGCCAAGGAGTCGAAGAGCTCCGACAACGGCTCCTCCTCGGACTCCGGCTCCTCGGACTCGAAGAAGTCCGAGGGCAAGAGCGAGTCCAAGCCCGCCGCGACCAAGGCCGACTGACTCAGCCGTCGAGGAAGCGCTTGACCGCGGCGCGGCGGACCGACTCGGGCACTTCGATCGAGCTATCGGGCCCTTCGCCGCAGCCGGCGTTGGGGTTGCCGCAGAGGACGTTGGCGGGGGCGCTGCCGCCGATCCCGGCGGCGAGGACCAGCTGCGGCATCGTCAGGAAGCCCATGTCGCTGACGAAGGCCTTCGGCGCGTCCCAGCCGATCAGCGGCCCGCGGATGAAGTTGTAGGGGAGGCGGAGCGGGTCGGTGAGCCGGTCCTTGATTCCGTTGATCACCGCCTGCTGGGCCTTCTCACGGTCGAAGTCGCTGTATCCGAGTGAGAAGGCGCTGGCGCCGGTGCCGGGGCATTCGCTCGGCTTGCGGACCCGCGCGTAGACCAGCGCCTTTTCCCCGTTCAGGGTGTTCTCGCCCTTGGCGAGCCTCAGGCTGGTCCCGCCCTGGCCGCCGCCGGCGCCGCCGGAGATGTCGGCGCAGAGCTTCTGGGGGACGTCGACGGTGACCCCGCCGACGGCGTCGATCAGGTCTTCGAAGCCGGTGAAGTCGACGATCGCTACGTGGTCGATCTCGAGGTCGAGGAAGTTCTCGATCGTCTCGATCTGCAGCGCGGCGCCGCCGAAGGCATAGGCGCCATTGATCTTCTGCGGCGCCTGGCCCGGGATCTCGGCGAAGGCGTCTCGCGGGATCGAGAGTTTGCGGAAGGCGCCGCCGCCGGCCCGGATCAGCATCAGGGTGTCGGCGCGGAATTCGCCCTCAAAGCAGTTGCCGTGCGGCTTCTCGCCCTTCGACTGCTGTTCGAAGCACTCCTCGGAGGTGTTGTCGTCTCCGGCGCCGGGGGGCCGCGCGTCGGTGCCGACAACCAGGATCGTCTGCGCGCTGGGCAGCAGCATGGGGTTGCCGTGCAGCGTCTCCTTGGCTTCGCCGGAGAGCTTGAAGGACTGCAGCTGGGCGGAGACGGCGAAGGCGAGGAAGCTGAGCAGGATCCAGCCGAGGGCGGCGATGCCGACCCATTTGAAGACGCGCTTGAGGCGCGGGCGGCTGGGCCGGGGGCGGTGGACCTTGCGGTCCTCGTCGTCATCCCCAGGCCGGAGGTCGGGCCAGCGGCGACCGCCGTCTCCCGGCGGCGGCGCCCCCTCCTCGGTCTTGGTCCGGCGCGAGGGCAGCTTGGCGCGCTCGCGCAGGGCGGCGAGGTCAGCCGAGCGCAGGCGCGAGAGGATGCCCCTGCGGGAGCGGTAGACGTTGTATTCGGGCGGCTTGTCGGGCCGCTGCTCGCCATCGTCGGGCATAAACGGCTGTTCAGCCTAGCCCGATTCCTCGACGGCCCTTTCTTCCGTCCGTCTCCTCGCCCGTTCGGCGCGCAATTCGCGGATGCGCTCGACGAAGCGGCGGATGCGGTCCATGCCCTCACCGCCAACCCCACCCATCCCGGCCGTGAGGAGGATCATGGCGACCTCGGGGTGGGGGAGTTCGGCCGTGGCGTCGCTGCCCGCGACCGAGTGGGCGGCGAGGAGGAAGATCCCAAACAGGGTCCCGAAGATGATGCCGCGGAGGGTGCCCTCGAGCCGGCCGACGTGTTCGTAGGCACCGCGGAGGCAGAGCATCAGCGAAGCCATAAAGGCGATCCCGTAGGCGGTCGAGGAGACGCCGAGCAGGATGCCGGTGAGGGCGCCGCAGACGATCGGCACCCCGAGCAACCGCACGATTTGCTCCCCCGGCGGGCGCGATTCGAACAGTGGGCTGCCCTTGCTGGCGATCGCCGGTGCCTCCGCGTCGGCGCCGCGCTACCCGCGGGCCCGCGAGCGTCCGCCGAGGGCGCCGAAGACGACGCTGATGACGGCGGTGAGGACGATCAGGAGGATCGCCGGGTGAGGCAGGTCGGCCTTGGCCTCGCTGCCCTCGATCTCGTGTGCGATCAGGACGAAGGCGCCGAACAGGGTGCCCCCGACAAGGCCCCGGATCGCGCCCTCGCGGGGGCCGGCGTGCTCGTAGCCGGCGAGCCAGGCGCCAGCCAGCGCCAGCACGCTGATCAACAGATAGGCCGCCTCGGAGATCCCCAGCAGCAGGCCGCAGACGACGCCGACGATGGCCGGGCCGCCGATCACCAGCGCCGCCTGGGCGGCGCGGGGGCGGGACTCCAGAAGCGGGACTCGCTCTTCCATGACTCGAACCTATGCGCTCCTCGTCCGCCCCGCACCGATTCCACCCAAATGTCCATTCGTCACCCCACCAAAGGACGGACCGGTTGTCATTTGTCGCCCTGTGGGCGACAAAGTGCATAGGGGTGGGCGGCGGATTTCGCAAAGTGCGGCCTGGTCGCCGCCGCTCGCGAAGGCCGGCTAGCCTAGCCGGGCGTTGGTCCTTCGCCTTGAACAAGCCCCGGAGCGCCGCCCGTGACGGGCGGCAACGAGACGATCGGGGTCGATCTCGGCGGCACCAAGATGCTGGTCGGGGCGCTGTCCGGCACCGACGTGCGCTTCGTTAGCCGCGAGGGCTCGACCGGGCAGACCGAGGACCAGCTGGTCGAGCTGCTGGTCCGCGAGGTGAACGAGGCGAGGGAAGCCTGTCCGAGTGCGGCTGCCGTCGGCCTCGGCATTCCGGCGACGATCGACCACGAGAGCGGCGTCGCCGTCTCCGCGGTCAACCTGCCGCTCGCCGACCTGCCGATCCGCGACCTCGTCTCCGAGCGGGTCGGGCTGCCGGTCTTCGTCGACAACGACGCCAACACCGCCGCCCTCGCCGAGCACCTCTACGGCGCCGGCCGTGAGGCCGACGACGTCGTGCTGCTGACGATCGGCACCGGGATCGGCGGCGGCCTGGTCCTCAACGGCGAGGTCTACCGCGGCGCGACCGGCGCCGGCGCCGAGCTCGGCCACACCGTGATCGACATGAACGGTCCCCCCTGCCAGGGCAACTGCCGCGGCCGCGGCTGCGTGGAGACGATGGCCTCGGGGACCGCGCTCGGGCGCGAGGGCCGGGCGGCGGCGGAAAGCGACCCGGACTCGGTCCTGGCGGCGATGCTGGCCGAGGGCCACCCGGTCGACGGCAAGGCCGTGACCGAGGCGGCGCTCGGCGGCGACCCGACCGCGATCGCCGTCTTCGACCTGGTCGGGACCCGGCTCGGCGTCGCTCTGACCAGCTTCGCCAACATCTTCGAGCCGCGGGTGATCGTGATCGGCGGCGGCGTCATGGCCGCCGGAGACCTGCTGCTGGACCCGGCCCGCAAGGAGCTGCGGGCGCGGGCACTGCGCCCGAACAACGAGATCCCCGTCGTCGCCGCTGAGCTCGGCCCCGACGCGGGGATGATCGGCGCCGCGGCGATGGCGCGGATCGAGCTGGAGCGGGGGAGCGCCTGATGCCGGGGAGGCTGGTGGTCTGCCCGACCCCGATCGGCAACATCGACGACGTCACGCCGCGGATCCGTGAGGCGCTGGTCAGCGCCGACTTCATCGCCTGCGAGGACACCCGCCGCACCGGTTCCCTGCTCGAGCGCCTGGGGATCCGGCCGGCGCCGCGGCTGGTCTCCAACCACGAGGGCAACGAAGCGGCGCGGGCGACCGAGCTGGCGCAGCGGATCGAGCGCGGCGACGTCGTCGCCCTGGTCACCGACGCCGGCATGCCGGCGATCTCCGACCCCGGCTACAAGCTGATCGCCCGCTGCATCGAGCGCGCCCTCGAGGTCACGGTCCTGCCCGGCCCCTCGGTGGTGCCGGTGGCCCTGGTCGCCTCCGGGCTGCCGACCGACCGCTGGCGCTTCGAGGGCTTCCTGCCGCGCCGGGCGGGGGAGATGGAGCGGGTGCTGCGCTCGGCCGAGACCGTGGTCGCCTTCGAGTCGCCGCGCCGGGTCGGCGAGTCCCTGGCCGCCCTCGCCTCGCTCGCCCCCGACCGCCCAGCCGCCGTTTGCCGCGAGCTGACCAAGGTCCACGAGGAGGTCGCCCGCGGCTCCCTCGCCGAGCTCGCCCGCCGCTTCCGCAGCGACGTCAAAGGCGAGATCGTCCTCGTCATCGGCCCCGCCGCCTCCGACTCCCAGGACAAAGACGTCGCCTTCGCCGTCGACGCCCTGCGCCACCTGGTCCAGTCCGGCGCCCGCCCGCGGGCTGCCGCCAGCGTTGTTGCGGCGCTGACCGGGACTCGGGCGAACGATCTCTACAAGGCCCTTACGGGACGCGAGGCGCGGCGGTAGCCGTGGTCTAGGCTCAGCGCCCTTGAGCTACTACGTCACCACTCCGATCTACTACGTCAACGCGGAGCCTCACCTCGGCCACGCCTATTCGACGATGGCGGCCGACGTCCTGGCCCGGCACATGCGCCAGCGGGGCGAGGACGTTTTCTTCCTCACCGGCACCGACGAGCACGGGGAGCCGGTGGCGCTGGCGGCCGAGCGGGAGGGGGTGACGCCGCAGGAGCTGGCCGATCGCAACTCCGCCAAGTTCGAAGCGCTGATGCCGATCATCGACGCCAGCAACGACTTCTTCATCCGCACCTCCGACCCGCGCCACGCGGAGCGGGTGGCGACGATCATGCAGCGGGTCTACGACAACGGCTGGGTGACCAAGGGCAGCTACGAGGGCTGGTACTGCCCGCGCTGCGCCGACTTCAAAACCGAGCGGGAGCTCGGCCCCGCCAACACCTGCCCGATCCACGAGATCCCGCTGGAGAAAGAGAAGGAGGAGAACTGGTTCTTCCTCCTCTCCGCCTTCCAGGCGCAGCTGGAAGGGCTCTACGAGGAACGGCCGGACTTCGTCGTCCCCGAGTTCCGCCGCAACGAGGCGGTCGCCTTCATCAGGCAGGGGCTGGAGGACGTCTCGCTCTCCCGGCCCAAGCTGAAGTGGGGGATGCGGCTGCCCTGGGATCCCGAGCAGCGCATGTACGTCTGGTTCGACGCCCTGCTCAACTACGTGACTGCGCTTGGCTTCGCCCGCGAGGGGGAGGACCTGACCGACCGCTACTGGCCGGCCAGCCTGCACGTGATGGCGAAGGACATCCTCAAGTTCCACGCGGTGATCTGGCCGGCGCTGCTGTGGGCGGCGGACCTGGAGCCGCCGCGGCGGATGGCGATCCACGGCTTCCTGCTGATGGGCGAGAAAAAGATGTCGAAGTCCCTGGGCAACGTGCTCGACCCGTTCGCGGTGATCGACCGCTTCGGCGCCGACGCGCTGCGCCACTACCTCTTCCGCGAGGTCAGCTTCGGCCAGGACGGCTCGATCTCCACGGCCGGCTTCGAGGCGCGCTACGAGACCGAGCTGGCCAACGACTACGGCAACCTGGCCAGCCGGGTGCTGGCGATGGTCGACCGCTACCGCGGCGGCACCGTGCCCCTCGCCGCCGTCGACGCGACCCTGGACGAGGACTTCGAAGGGGTGGTGGCGCGCTTCAGCGAGCTGCTCGACCGGGCCGAGCTGACCCAGGCGCTGGAGGTGGCGTGGACGCTGGTCCGCCGCCTCAACCGCTTCGTCGAGGAGACGAAGCCGTGGGAGCTGGCCAAGGACGAGGCCGATCCCGAGCGCCTCGACGAAGTCCTCTACAACCTGGTCGAGGGACTGCGGGTGACGACCCTGCTGCTGGTTCCCTACCTGCCCCGGGCCAGCGCGACGCTGCTGGCGGCGCTGCGGGAAGAGGGGCGGGCGCTGGCCGAGCTGGGCTCGCGCCCGGGCGGGCAGGCGGTCGAGCGAGTGCCGCCGCTCTTCCCCAAGATCGAGTCCTAGCCAGCCCCGGCTACTGCCTTTCCCTGTCCCTTTCGGGCCCACCGGCGAGGACGTCCTTGCCGGGCCCGCCTTTGAGGCTGTCGCGGCCTTTGCCGCCCTTGAGAACGTCGCGGCCCTTTCCGCCCCGAAGGTCGTCGTTGCCGCTGCCGCCGTTCAGCTTGTCAGCGCCGGTGTCGCCGCGCAGCTTGTCCTTGCCCTTGCCGGCGAAGACCCGGTCGTTGCCGCTGCCGCCGCAGATCAAATCGTTGCCGCCGAGCGAGCGCACGGTGTCGCGCCCGCCCAGCGCCGCGATCACGTCGCGCTTCGGCGTCCCCTTGATCACGTCGGCGCCCGGGGTGCCGGTCTTGGTCGCCGCCACGCCGGCGCATTTGCCCGCTCGCTGGGAACTCGGGATAGTGGGCTCCGCCAGGCGCCGGCCGAAGATCTCGAACTCGTTTTCGGTTTCCAGGCCGTCGCCTGCCCAGACGGCCAGGTACTCGTTGGCGGTGGGGTTGGAGGCGAGCGCGGGCAAGACAGCCCGGCGTTCCTCGTCGCCGTCAGTACCTGCGTTGGAGATCCGCAGGTCGGCTCCGATCTCGGCCCCGTCCGCGCTCAGGGGCTGGGCGAAGATCTCGAACTCGTTCTGAGTGGCGAGGCCGTTGCCTTCCCATGCGACGAGGTACTGGTTGGCCGCCGGGTTGTAGGCGATCGCGGGGTCGAGGGCGTCGCGTTCCCGGTCGCCATCGGTGCCCATGTTGGAGATCCGGAAGTCCGCTCCGATCTCGGCCCCGCTCTCGGCGTTCAGCTGCTGCCCGAAGATCTCGAATTCCTCGGTTGCCAGGCCGTCGCCCTCCCAGACGACCAGGTACTTGTTGGCGGTGGGGTTGGAGGTGACCGCGGGATTGAGGGCTGAGCGGTTCACATCTTTTTCGGGGCCGACGTTGGAGATCGGGAAGTCTCCGCCGATCGCGCCCCCGTCCGCGTCAAGCCGCTGCCCGAAGATCTCGAGCTCGCTCTTGGTGGCCAGGCCGTCGCCCACCCAGACGACCAGGTAGGCGTTGGTCGTGGCGTTGTAAGTGATCGCGGGCTCAATGGCGGCTCGGTCCGTGCCGACGTCGGTGACGTTGGAGATCGGGAAGTCCTCGCCGATCGCGCCCCCGTCCGCGCCAAGCAGCTGTCCGAAGATCTCGAACTTGTCGTTGGTGGCCAGGCCATT
>Ga0157292_10000026_pt1 | contig 33592 bp, 82 predicted proteins | sample NitcycUS179409R1_FD_108401 | JGI IMG/M metagenome (GOLD analysis project Ga0157292, IMG submission 108401) | Soil microbial communities from Arlington Agricultural Research Station in Wisconsin, USA - Nitrogen cycling UWRJ-S179-409R-1 | ecosystem: Environmental > Terrestrial > Soil >... | reverse complement strand
GCGTCTTCTCTTGTTACCGCAGGTCTTCTTCCTGAATACTCTTCTACTATATCTTCCGCGAATTTTAAATCTGTTACTTCCACACTTGCAACAGTAAAAACCTCTTATCTTTATTCAAAAACATCTCCTTCATTTTTTCTAAGTCTGGATGCATTTCTCTTCCTTGCTTGTATTGTTTCGGCACTAATAGTCCTTTACTTTGCAGTCTGCTTCCTATCTGTCTTACATTGTTTTCCGAAATTCCATAGTTAAGCTGTATCACTTTATCCGCCTCCCTATTACAGCCATAGACAACATATTCAGATAACACTTCTGCTTCTCTGTCCGTGATGTCTTCTTTAAATAATACTATAGCATATATTTTGAGAAGACTTCTCATAGTTAATATTGTATCTCCGTCTATTGTTATTTGTGGAATCTGCATACTAATCTAAATTATTTACTAATCTTGCATAAAACTTTGTCTTCATTAAAGATTATTTTTTCATTTTCTTTAAAATACGGCGATTTTATAGGCTCTACATATCCGCGTCTAACTAAAATAACATCTCCTTTATCATAGATAATCGCCTTATCTCCTTTTTGAAGGACAATCACTTCTATAATGTCATTCGGATCATTACCTTCTTGAATTGGGTCTGGTGTGTATTGTACTAGTAATTGTTCTTTCTTAAATTCAAAATCCATCTATCTTATTTATTAATTTTCTTATGTCCATTTTTATATTACTTATGCATTTTTTGTAACCTTTGAAATCGTAGTAGTATGTTTTTAAATGCTTTTTAGTTAGTGTGTCAACTATGTATATTCTAACAACTTCTGTTATTGGGCTGTGATAGAAAATTAAAAAATAATCTTCATTGTAATAGTTGCACTTTCTCCTTTTTCTTCTGAACGTAGTGTTTTTACTAAAAAATTCATCTACTAACTCTAGTAATCTTGTAAAATATAAAGCTTTCATAATGTATATTGGACAAATATAATGTATTAAATAATACAAACCAAACATTTTAACATTTATTTTTAAAACTTTAACATTTGATGCTTGTTTTACAATTAAATATTTTGTATAGAGTGAAATTTTTTGTCATAGATTTTTTTTCTATCTGTTTTTATTTTATCTTTGCGAAAAACCAAAATGATATGGAAAGAGATAGAGACCGTTTAGGTCTAGAAGAACATAGAGGGCATATTTACGAAAATATTAGTAAAATAATCGTAAATCAGAACTACATTAACAACAACTTTGATTTTTTTGAGAAGATTATATTTAAACTTTTTGAAGATTATGAAAACAGTATTTTAGAGCCGATTTCAGTAACTAAGCAACTAAAGATGTTGGAGTTATTTCTTTCTGTAATGATTGAAATTAAACCTTCTCAGGAATTACCTGAAGATATCATTTAAATAAATATTTATGACAGAAGAAATTTGGAAAGACATTCCTGATTATGAAGGCTTATACCAAGTCAGTAATTTAGGGAATGTAAAAAGTTTAAATTATAAAGGTCAGGTAAAGAGAAGTGTTTAAGGCAAAAATTAACCCCGAAAGGATACTTAGAGGTTTCTCTATCTATAAATAAGAAATCTAATAGCATACGAGTACATCAACTTGTAGCAGTAGCTTTCTTAGGACACATTCGTTGTGGAAGTAAATTTGTGATTAACCATATTAATTTTATACGGAACGATAACAGATTAGAAAATCTTGAAATTGTTAGCACTAGAGAAAATTCGAATAGAAAGCATTTAAAAAGTACCAGTAAGTATACTGGCGTCCATTGGAGAAAACAGTCTAATAAGTGGCACGCTCAGATAATAGTAGATGGTAAAAAATTACACGTTGGTTTATTTGATTCCGAGGAAGAGGCTTCAGAATACTACGAAAATGCAGTAATGGCTATTGAAAATGGCACTGAGATTCAAGTAAAAAGAGTGCCTACTACATCGAAATATAAAGGAGTTATATGGGATAAAATAAGAAATAGATGGAGAGCTACAATACAAATAAATGGTAAAACCAAGTACATTAAAATATTCAAAATTGAAGAGGATGCTTATCAAGCAATATTAAATTACAAAAAACTTATGGGTTTGTAACAAATAACCAAATATATTTGGTAGTTACATTTTAATGTTGTATATTTGCTTTATAATTAGACAGGACTATTAATCTGATGAAGCTGTAAAAGGCAGGATAAATTCTCTGAAAGGTTTAATTATTTTAGTAGTTGCGTTGAGTAAGACGTAGGACTTCGGCTTCTGAGTGAATTAAAGACCACTCTTGTTAGAAGCATTAGTTTGACTACTTTACTTTTTTATTCTGTTTTTATCTCTTTTGCGGAATATTTAACGGTTTATATTTGGAAGTATAAATTTAATTTCCTATATTTGTACTTTAATTAATTTGTCATTACAAAAATTGTAAAGGACGTGGTTGCCGACAGAACCGTAAATGTCGAGGCTATTCACCGAAATAGCCATTTTTTAAATAAAATATACGAGTTTTAAGTAGAGTGTGGAAACCTACGTAATAAACTAAAAAATATAAAGAAGTAAATCCTCTTTAATAAATATGAGTCAGTTTCCACAAGTTCAGGGCTCATTTTTTATTTTAGGGGGTTTCGCATTTTTATATGAATACAAAAGTAGCAAGAATCAATTCAAGACTCTATTTCGACCTTTATACAAGAGGTGGAGATAAGCTTATTGCTGTCTATTCTATTCTGAAAACTTCCCGTAATGATGAAATAAAATACTACGCGTACACTGCTAAGAATAATAAATTTATTAGTGGTTATTCTCTTTTGCGCGCGAAAACTAATCTAACTCTTCACTCTATTCAAAAATATGTTCCTATCTTAATTGATATGGAACTTTGTTTTATTGATAAGAATGGAGATTTTGTTTTATTAGGTAATAGTAAATTAAAATTAAAATATAACGGTAAATTAGTACCTGTAAAAATCGGTTCTACTTTAACAGAAACAGTTTATAATTCTTTAACTGTTAGACTTTTTTCTGCGGAAAAATCTCAAAAAACTCAAATTGAAAAAAAACAAACTCGAAGTGAAATAATTGCATACGGTTCTAAAAAACTGTCTAAGTACTATGATAAGAAGTACGGGCATAATTTAGAAGTAAACGAGAAAACTGTTTTATCATTACAAGGTTTTGGAGATCTAAAACACGGAGAAAATAATAATATTCGAGATATTAAATCTAGTGGTGCATACTACAAGAAGAAATTGCGCGAAAAAGGAATTATAAAAACAAAAAGAGAGTTTAAGAAACTTGAAAAATCTACTTATTTAAATTATCTTCAAATGAAGAAGTACTTTACGATAGGTAGAAAAATAACTTATAAGAATGGTTGGATTGTTGAAGAGCAGATTTCTTCATTTTCAACAGTTTCTTGTAATTTAATTTCTACTCCTATTTCAGAACCTATTAAACCTGTATTAATTGAGGAGAATACAGTATCTTTAGAGGTTAAAGAGGAGTATAAGAGAAAGAAGTATCTACAAGTAGACATGATTGACTTTTGGATTAATGGCGGAAATAATTAGTATGCTATAGTAGGTGGTAATTATTTACACGGAGAAAGAAAAGTGTATTTTTTATTGCAAAGTTGAATAATAAGTTATACATTTGTAAAATAAAAATATAAACGTATGAAACCAAAAGAAGGTATATCAGTTGATGGAGGGTGTTCAGGAAATCCTGGGCAAGCTTACTATAGAGCTGTAGATATAGCAACAGGAAAAGAGTTATTTAGGTATGACATAGGAGAGGCTACAAACAACATAGCAGAATTTTTAGCTGTTTGTAATGCAATTCATTATAGAAATACTACCAATTCAAATCTAACTATTTATTCAGATTCAATTACAGCAATAGCTTGGGTCAAAAATAAAAAGTCTAATTCAAGTTACACTAATAATTATATTGCGCCAAGAATTAAAAAAGCGGAGGAATTTTTAAGAGATAATAAGTTTGAAAATATCGAGAAATGGATTACAAAAAGTTGGGGAGAAATTCCTGCTGATTTTGGATTAAAATAGTATATATAAATTATGAAAGAAAAGCTAATTGAGTTAGGATTTGAAAAGTGGTTACTTGGTTTAGATATAGCTCCCTATCCTGTTATATTTTGGGATATACCTTTATTTATTCAGATGAGTTATATTCAAAAATGGCTTAGAGAAATTCACGATATTTATGTAGAATCTTACCACGACTATGACCCTAAAGATGGAAAATATCAATATTATACAAATTGGGGATTCAATGATCCAAACACCATAGAGAAGAAACAATCAGGTTGGTACGATGAATATAACGATTGGAAAACATATGAAGATGCTTTAGAATTTGGACTTCAGGAAGGTTTAAAACTAATAAAATAAATTATGATAGTAAGTATGGATTACTTAGAAGAAAAGATGAAAGAGCTTAGACCTATTGACTATCACAGAGAAAAGAAATCTATAACGGCTTTATTTGAAGGAGATAAGATATTAATAATAAATATGCTAGAATTAAATAAAGTAATATACTCATTTTTTATAAATAGACAATTAATAGGAAGTGGTGTTGACAAACCTAATAAATTTTTTAAGAGTTTTAAAAAGTACCTTTCATTATAATTCCGCGAAAAGAAATAAAAACAGCAAAATAGTTGCACATTAAAAAATAAAGAACTACATTTGTATAACAAACAAAAAACTATGAGAGATTTTAATAACGTAGAACTAGAAATCGGAGATACAGTTATATTTATAACTCCTAATTATAGAGATTTTACAAAAGGTGTTATTCTAAATTTTACAGAAAAGACTATAAACATAGAATACACAAATACATGGAATTATAGTGATGGCTTCATAAAGAAAATTAAACAGTCACCGCACCAAGTTATAAAAGTAATTCAATAACATAACTAATGAAAAAATATTATCAACTAGGACTAGACATATTCTTCGAAGTAAATGAAGACAGTTCAATATTCGCTTATTTTTTTAGCGACGGAAATTTAAAAACAAGATTTGAGGTTTCTGATAATGTCAGGCTTTTAGCAGAAGAATGTAAAGATTGGGAATATAAGAGAGAGTTAGATAGGAGAGTATTATTTTTTGGTAAAAAGTTTAAATAAAAACAATATGGAAGAATTAATAGTGGGGGATATAATTGTATCTGAATTTTGGCAACCAAGTGTACGACTAAGATTTGTTAAAAGAACAGTTAATGATTTTAGTATTCAAGTTGTTGGAGGAGATTGTCCTAAAAAATCTGTAAATATACTACAACAATTACACACAAGTAATTTAGGAAATCGAGAATGGAAAGATATTCCTATTGTTACAGAATAATCGGCGAAAAATAAATTAAAACAGAAAAATAAAATATGGAAAAAGAATATGTGAGATACAATTGGGAGCAGTATAAAGAACTACTTGAAAAATTAGAATACTCAGAGGAGCAGATTTTAGAAGTACAAAAAACAAGAGAGAATTTAGACTATATGTCAGCAGAACAATTCCGTTTTTTATTTCTTTCGGGCGTAATAAAAAGAACAGTAAAAAATAAAAAACCTAGGAGTTATTATACTAATGGAGAAGATATCCTTTATTTAAATCACTGGTCAAAACAGTTCGAAAAAGCAGGATATTTCATTAACGAAGAAGAATAAATTATGGCACACGCTAGATTACATATAATATGTGGAAATTGTGGATCTAATGATATGTTTAAATACGAGATATCTGCACAATTAAATGACGAGACAGACGAAGAATATGATGTAGTTTATATTAGTTGTAAAAACTGCGGAACATTGCACGACTTAGACGATAACGCGGGAAAAGAATAAAAACAGATGAATTTTTACTACGACCCAATATTAGGATTACAATACACAGATTTAGGAGTATATTTAGAGATAGATGTTTGTACAATCCCATCAGATTTTAACATTGAAGAGTTTATTGATACTTGGAAGTCATATGAACAACAAGGACTAATGTGGATAGACAGTTCTATTGATTGTCAACCTTTTATAAAGATAACAGATTATAATTTAAATTAACCTTTGGTAGTAAGTACACTTTTTTGCCGAAACTTAAAAATAAAATGGAACAAAAAATAATCCTACACTTATGCGCTGACTTAGGAAGTGATTCTCTGTTCTACCAATTAGATAGTGAGTACAAAGTGATAATGATTGGAGAAGAAATCGGCGTAGAAAATTATCATCCACCCGCAAACGTTCACGGCATAATAGCGAACCCAGTTTGCTTAGAATTCAGTACAGCCAAGGATTTCAATCATGTAGGAGATTTAGAAAAAGGAATGTTTCTTGTCAATCACTGCTTGAGAATAATCGAAGAAGCAAAACCTAAATGGTGGGTTTTAGAGAATCCTGCTAATGGGAGACTTAAAGAAATTTTAGGAGTTCCCAAATATATTTATCAGCCTTGGGAATATGGAAGCCCTTGGACTAAAAAGACGGCTCTGTGGGGTGATTTTAATATTCCTGATAAATTATACTCTAAGTGGGAAAACGTGCCTAAGAACTATGAATTATACATCAGACCAGGACGTAGTAAGCCAGGATTAGTTTACTTTCATAAGAGTGCGGTTAATTTAATTAGAGAATTTGAGTGGGCGCGAGAAAAGATAAAATGTGATTCAGATATTCGTTCAATGTGCAGTCAAGGATTTGCAAGAGAATTTTATAATTTTAATAGATAAAAATGAAACTAAAAACAATTTTAAGAACGGTAGAAGATGTAGAAACTGATATTGACTTACCTATATATTTATACTCTCAAGATGAATACTGTAATGATAAGTACGTAAAATGGGACGGTAAAACACAAACTACAGTAGAATATTCTTGGTTTGGTTTTAAAATTGAAAGGTATGATAGTCCTTTACACATTGAAGAGCATGAACTTAGAAACCTGACAACAGAAAATCAATTTAATGATGCTTTTTATGAAGCTTTAAAGAACTTAAAATCCGCAAAAAAGAAATGAAAGAAAAAATAAAAGAACTGATTCAACATCATACGAACAGTAGAATTGAAATTAAAAATTTACTAGAAGAACTGTCTCAAGTAGATGAAGTAAAGCTATCTTATCAGGAGGAAGTCGCTTTAAAAGAGTTAAGAGCTAAATATTCAGAGGAATATAGTATGAGAGGTATATTTATTGATGAATTGGAGAATTTATTATAATCTTATTTTCGCGAAAAATGAATAAACAAATAATAGATTTACCAGACGGGACATATGAAGCACTATGGTCGGGGTATAATATGATAATTACATCATCTGATAAAAACATACCCGTAGGAACAACTATAGGAGTTAAAGGTATAAATTGTAAAATCACAGTAGACGTACAAGACGGTAACATAAAAGACTACAATAATGCGTAAAATAACAGAAAATATAGAATCCTTACTTAACTTACAAGAAGCATATATTGAATTCTTGGAAAGAGAAGTAGGAAACGTGTCAAGTATAGCTTCAGTTCACGGATGGGGTTGTCCAAAAGAAATTTATGAAGAGGGTGTAAAATTCCGCGAAACAATAAAAGAAATAAAGAGAGAGTTGTAATGGAAAAACAAAATTTATGCAGAGAAGCTGCCGAGGACGCTATAATTAAACACACGAGAATAATTGAAAATCTTAAAGATATTGTTGCTCTTAATTACCAAGATTTTAGAATAGTTTGTAACACAACAGAAGAAGAAATTACAGATTTAAAGTTAATGAATTTTATATTAGAAAATGTGAAATATAAAGCTAATAATATTAAGACCGATGAAGCAGATATTAGAACTTGCTATGAGCAAATGGGCGTATTTAACTCTTAATTTTCGCGAAGAATATGGAAATAAAAATATATAAAATAGAAAACAAAGACGGTAATTTCTCAACAGGAACTATGCACCCAAGATGGACTAAAAAAGGGAAAATTTGGCAAAGTTTCGGAGCAGTTAAATTACACTTAAGACAGTTTTGCCGTAATTGGGATTGGGAAGATAACAAGAGCGTACCTTTTTGGCAAAATAACATTCCCGAAGATTGGATTGTTGTAGAAATTACAAATAATAATGTAGAAAGATATTTCGCAAAAGATTTATATCCACCGACAGCAACAGAATAAAATGAGCACACTTACCAAAAATGAAAAGGAATTGATAGAAAATATAATTAGTCTTATGCTTTTTATTAGTGAGCCTAAAATGGAAGAAAGTTTAAAAAACAAGATACTTAAATATGCCGTAGAATTAGCAGAGGAAGAATTGGAAGATAAAATCGCGGAAAAATAAAATAAAAATGAACAAGTTAAAACTCTTAATAGCACTACTAGGACTTATAATACTTCCTATAGTAGCGAACTTAATCTTCCTTTTTATTTATCCGTTTCTTTTATTGTCGTGTTTATTTACAGATGATGAGGATTTTTATGAACAAGTTAGAGTGTTTAAGGAATCTCTTGCTAAATTTTAAAAGACATGGATTTAAGAGATTTTGAGTTTACAAAAAAGAAAATATCTAAAAAAGTTTGGATATACTATTTACAAGGTAAAAGTGAACAAGATATTAGAATAATAACAAGATTAGATTCAAAAATTATATCTAATATTATTGATTGTTGTAATTTCTTGTATATTTAATTTTGGCGAAAAAAGAAACAGCAGAAGAAGTTGTAAGAATACTACAGTTTAAAGACGGATCAAAAAATTGGTGGTTGGGGTATTTGCACTATACCATTTTAGACGGTAAATTATTTTTCGCGGCAGGAGGTATAGACACAGAAGAAAGTCGAGAAAAGATGACAAAATATTTAAAAACTAAGAAGTTGTTATAAAATTTCGGCGGAAAAGAATAAAAAACAGTAGAAAAAATTAGGATATTAAAAATAAAACAGTTATATTTGTAGAATGAAATACAAGAGTAAAATATTTGACTTTAATACAACAGAATATGATAAACTGTCAATCTCTCAATTAAAGCGTCAAGCTGATTATTGGTTGAGGCAACACTTATTAAAAAGAGATGGGTACGTTAGTGGCGGAAATTCTGTAAATTATATATTTTGTCCTTTAAAAAATAAAAGTTATCCCTTAAACCAAATAGAATGTGCTCATTACATAGATAGAGCGATTATGAACACTAGGTATGATTTAACAAATGTTCATTTGGTTTCAAAGCAGTCTAATAGCTTTGACGCTCAAGTTCAAATAGATGGGTATAAGTCTCTGCATCATAAGGATTTTGAAGAATATCTTGGTAGTCAAATAGTTAAAGATTTGCGCGAAAGAAGTAAAATAATGAAACTATTTCAAAGAGAAGATTATATAGAAGTAATAGAAAAATTTAGAAACAATGCTTGATACAAAACATTATACAGAATTATCAATTCTAATAGATAAATTCAATACAGAAAGAAATACTATGGATGTAAAAGGTTTGCAAACTTTAAGAGAAGATATTGCTTTAACTTTTTTTTATATCGCCGATTTCTCTGCTAGATGTATTGCAAATTTTGATTCTAAAGATTACAGTAGAAAAAGATTTTATTCGCAGAAAGAGGAAGAATTTAGAAATACTATAGATGACAGAACAAATAAAAACTACAATGTTGCAGACTCTGAAAGATTAGCTAGAATAGAAGCCAAAGAAGTGGATGAAGAAACAGTAGAAGCTCTTCGGCAAAAAGAAAAAATGAGAATAATAAATATAGCAACACAACAGATTTTAAATTCGTTATCAAGTAGAATCCAACAACTAAGTAAATAAAAATGGCAGTTAAAAAAGAAACAGTAAATAAGATTTCAGATAAGGTAGAAAGTTTATATAAAAACGGAGGTATTGTGAATCTAGAAGAAACTCCTAGATATACAGTAAAAGTAGACACAAAAAGACCTTCGCTACAATTTGTAACAGATGGTGGATTTCCTATAGGCAGATTGATATTAATTTCAGGACAGGAGTCGGCAGGTAAATCTTCTTTAGCAATTCAAATTAGTCAAATTATTGCAGATGAGATAAATAAAAATATTCTTTATGTGGACACCGAGCACACAACAACAACAGATTATATTCGTCAATTAGTTGGCGGTTCGGCTAAAAGATTTAATCACTGTATGCCTGAAACAACCGAGTTAATGTGTGATATTATTAGAAGAGAAATCCCTAAATATGGTGTTGTCATAATAGATAGTATCAATAATTCCGCTTCAAATCAAAGAATGCAGAAAGAAGCAGGAGAGTACACTATGAGTGATAGAGCACGTACTTTATCAGAACAATTACCTATTTTAATAAGTTTGGCTGACCAACACGATACTACACTTATTGTACTATCTCAAGTAAGAGATAATATGAATAAATCAAATAAGTATTCTCCAGATACTGTTGTTCCTGGAGGAAGAAGTTTACACCACAACTCAAGCATGAGTATTGAGATGTATCCCGCAATGAAAAAGAAGTCTGCTGAAAGTAATGAAATGGAATTGTATGATACTATTTCAGGTAGAATGGTTAAAGTAAAAGTTGTTAAAAATAAAGTAGGGAAACCTTTTAGAAGCGTAGAGTTAGAATTTACTTATGGTTTGGGTTATACTGTTGAATCAGATGTAGCTTCATCAGCAAAAAGATTAGGTATTTTAGAAATGGCAGGAAGTTGGGTAAAGTATAAAGGAAGCACTTTAGTTCAAGGAATTGATAATCTAGTTCCAATGTTGTTTGATAATCCCGAACTATTAGAAGAGTTAAAAGCAGAAATCGCGGAAAAAACTAAAAAAGAAACGGAAGAATGAAATACACACCAATAACAACAGAAAAAATGGCTAAAGGAGTTTGGATAGCTAAAACAAAAGTAGATAGTCCATTAGATTGTAAAGTGAGTGTGAAAGGTGTATCTGAAGATGACGCTAGAGAGAAATTGGTTAGGTTGTTAACGGAAGAGTAGATTATGACAAATAGTAAAACAACAGCAACATTAGGATGGATATTTTTAGTATCTTCTTTCTTTGTTAGTTATGGAGTAAATGTTATCTGTGCTTCAATCTTTTTCGCGGCGCATTTTATAATAGAAACAATAAAAGATAAGAGATGAAAGATAAGATAAATATTGAAGAATACACAATAGGTTATGACAAATATGATAAAAATTCGGAAAATGAGTCTGTCTGCGTAAAAGAAATATTAAATTTTAAAGACTTATCTTATGGTATTTATTTAAATGGAAAATGTAAAGAAGTTAAATTTTTAACTAAAGAAGAAGCATTAGATAAGTTTGGATATTTTTCAGAAAATGTTAGAAATAAAATATTAAATTATGAAAATAAACTTTAGAACCTATAATGGATTAGCAGGAGACCCTCATTTATTATTAATTGCAGAAACAGATTGCGGTATTAGAGAAACTACTTTATTTGATAGAACTTTTGTTTTTAATTTGAGTTTTTATTTCGCGCGAAAAAAGTTAATAAGAAGAATTAAAAATCAAAAAATAGAACTATGAATTACATAGCAATAACAGAAGTAAAACCAATAGAATTTTACACAGAGAAAACAAATACTGAATGGGACACTCAGAAAATAATAGATGAGATTAAGATGTCTGGACTTCAACCTATTGATTCTTTTAAAGAAGAGCCTTTAAAATGTTTTACGACAATTAAATTATCAGAGGAAACTTTTAAATTTATCGATTCAGTTGCTACTATTTGTGTTCCAAGTTTCGGCGAAAAAGAATATAAAATAAACGATTTAAAGTTCACAATTTACACAGAAGAAGAATACGAAAAAAGATTTGGAAAATATGAGTTTTAGAAAATTTAAATGGTACAGAAAATACAAAGGTGGAACTTGGTATAAACATGAATTCACTAGAGACGCTTTAGACTTATCAGTTAGTTTTACAGGTACTTTTTGGGCTAGGTACGGAGATATAAACAGATATAGTAAAGTGATAAAAATTGAGAAATACTAATAAAGAATAATAAAATGAATTATATAGAAATAGGATTATTAATATATTTTGGAATCAATCTGTTTATGACAGGCTATTATCTAAATGAAAATTTAAAGTGGGAGACTAAACAATATGCTATTTTCTTTTCAGTATGTTGTTTATTTTTTGGAGCTTTACTTGCAGTTTTTGTTCCTCTGTTTTATCGTATTTTGCCAATTTTTAGTTGGATTTACTATGAAATTAAATTTCAATACCGTTTTAGACTTACAGATTATTGGGACAAAGTTATACTAGACCCAGATTATTCAGATGAATATAAAACACGCGAAGAAAAATTAGAAAGAATAAAACGATTAAACTTCAACAAACAAGGTAAAAGACACGCAGAAATGATATATAATAAATATAAATAGATGGAAAACGAATACGAAGAATTAGGACAAATAATTGATGCTATAGATAGCTTGACACATGCATTAAATTTATCAATAGGGGATGAAGTTCATGTAGAAATGCTGAAGGTAATTCTCCCCGAAAAAGTAAAAGAACTGAAAGATGTTTTTATAAAAATAACAGATGAAAATCCTTGGGAATAAATGGCAGTAAAAAAGACAGTAAAGAATCCAAAAGTACCTAGAACACGAAATAATTTCACATTAACAGAATCTGCTTTTTGGGGTTTTATTAGAAGTGGTCTTCGTAATATGTCCCGATGGTGGAAACCTATTGCACAATGTAAATTAAATTCTCGCCGAGCTTATAAAGGAACTAAAAAACTACAAAAGTGGGAATATAATTGTAATCATTGCGATGGATGGTTTATGGAAAAAGAGGTGCAAGTTGACCACATCGTTGATTGCGGCACTCTAACTTGTGCACAAGACGTGGCAGGATTTGTAGAGAGATTATTTTGCGAGGTTAGCGGATTTCAAACTTTGTGCAAACCTTGTCATCAAATTAAGACCAACGAGGTTAGAGACGCTAAAAAATCCGCGAAAAAAGAATAAAAACAGTAACTTTTCTGCTTCAACATCTAACAAAAAGACAGATAACTAATAAAATAAGTTACAAAACATTTGGATATATAAAAATAATATCGTAAGTTTACAATTCAATAAAAAACCAAAACAATATGACAAATCCAACAAAAACACCAAACACTGAAAAAAGACAACCTAAAGGTGACATTACCTATAAAGTACACTTAACAGAAGAACAAAAAGGCGTTAAAAGAGAATGTTTTAATTATAAGGTAAATGTTATAACTGGAGACGCAGGAACATCTAAAACCTTTACAGCTGCTCATATTGCCTTAGATATGTTATTCAAGCGTCAAATTGACAGAATTACTATTATGCGACCAACCGTAGCTACCGAAGATATTGGTTTTTTACCTGGTGATACTCGCCAAAAATTAGAAGGATGGTTACTCCCTGTAATAGAAAATTTCAAAACTTTATACGATAAAAATAAAATTGAAAAATTATTAGAAGAAGAAGTTATCAGAATACTACCACTACAGTTTTGTCAAGGTGTAACTTTCTATAATGAATTAACTTTATTAGATGAATCGCAAAACTGTACAAGAGAGCAATTAAATATGGTAATGACTCGTGTCGGAAGAGGAAGTACTTTATTAATCACAGGTGATATAAGACAAAATCAATTGAAGAATAAATCATTATCAGGCTTTCAAGAGCTCTTAGATTTAAATGGAAAAACCAACTTAATAGGATTTCACGAGCTTAAAGAAAATTATAGAGATCCTGTTGTTAGAGAAATTTTAGATTTATATAATAAATAAAAGTACTAACGCTTGCATAATTAAAATAAAAGAATTATATTTGCAGTATAAAACAGAAAGTTGCTCCCAAACAACTACTTTGCGGATGGTTATTCCGTATAGGCGCACGAATGAGAAATCAGAGTATGTTGTCTTTCTGTTTTATTTTTTCGCGGCAAAAAAGAAATAAAAATACCGTTGCTTTGACCCTATAGAAGAAGTAAAGTCATTGGAGTGTAGGAAACTCACGAATGATTAGTCCCAAAACGCATATTGGGTGTGAGTACTAATGGGAGACGCGTATGCCAAGTCCAACCTCATATTTTTTAATTTTAAAATAAAGACATGAAAAATTACATAGTGGGTATTCTTACATTATTTGAAAACGACCTTAAATTATTTAAAATAACAGCAGAAAATGAATATGAAGCTGTTAAAAAAGGAATGATAGAATTTTGTCCAAACGAAGAGGCGAAACAATATGAAATAGATTGGCAGAATTCAGAAGACTATCCTGAAGATCTTGAAGGATTATTCTATGCTTATGAAGAAGTTCCATTTAACGTAATTGAAATATAATGATAATAGAAGGAAATTTTAAATATTTCTTTGATAATGAAGAAAAAACGAGAGAAGAAATTGAAAAATTAGCAAACTATGCCACGAATATAACTGTAGGCGATGGTGTTGTTAATTATTTTTCGCCGAAAAAAGAAAAAATTGATATAGAATGTAGGCTGAAATTAGCAGAATACTACAAGGAAAAAGCATTCAAAGATTATAATTTAGAAAACCCATTAACTAAAATTGGAGACTATTTAGATAAAAACGGCTCTCACAGTATAGGAATTGAAGAGATAACTAACATTCTTAAAAAAACCGACATTGAAAAACTTTTAGAATATGTAGATGCTTATCAAGAACAAAACGGAGGAAGAGTAATAGGAGTAGAATTTCCTTTTGATGCTATATTAACTCCACAGAAAAGTTGGTTACAATATGCATATGATAACGCAACAGAGCCTGTAGGAGACACAGAATATAGTAATAAACTATATGCCGAATATGAACAGAAGCACACGAAATCGGCAGATAAAAGATATGATAAAGCAGGAACTGTAACAAAAGTGCCAAACAATCCTCTTAGTAACAAAACATTTCGTACTTTTTTAGTGCAAGACGATTATAAAAAATGTAGCGGAAAGTGTTTCTGTGACGGTAGTTGTAAAGAGCGAGAAGAAAGAGAAAAGGAGATTATTGAGGATTGGAATAAAATTGACTTGATTGATTCTAGTAATTTACCGCCATATAAAGATGCCCCAATGGAAGAATTTCTTGATGCTTGGTGCAAGGCTCTAACTTGTTCAGGTGAGTCTGAAACATTTAAATTCGGCGCGAAAAAAGAAATAGGGCAAAAACATAATAAATTAAAAGCTCCTCTAGACATACTCCAAACAAGACAGTTTCCAAAAGCTCTACAGTTATTAGCTTTAGCAACATCTTACGGCAACTCAAAGTATAAAGAAACAGACAAAGATTTTTTGAATTTTAAAAGGGTTGAAGGAGGTTATCAAACGTATCTAGATGCATCTTCACGACATTCCGCAGATAGATTAGGGACAGATAAAGAGAGTAGATTGCCACATTTCATCCATGCAGTCTGGAATCAATTAGCAGCTCTAGAAATCTGGGCGGAAGAAAATGAAATAAATATAGAAGAATTTTCAAAAGATTACTTAAAACATTTGGTAGTCTCAAAATAAAGTGGTATATTTGTAGAAGAATTAGAGAAGAGGCGAAAAGGAGAGACGTAATTATCTGAGAGGCTGTTTGGGAGTTGTATGCAAAGCAACATAGACTTACGTGAGTAGGAATGGCACATGTGTAAAGTTCGAATCTTTACCTTTTCTAATTTTAATTAAATCCAAAAAATAAACGAATGAAACTACTACATTTAAATGTTGTTACACAAGTTGTAAACGAAAAAGGAGAAGAACTACTTGAAAAAGCGTCTCATAAAAAACCTAAAGAAGTTGGCGGATTAAATCGCGAATGGTTTGAAGAACAAGGTCTTAAACCCCCTAAAGAATTTGAGGATGATGAAATTGAAAGAGATGAAGATGGGGCTGTTATTTTAGATGAAGATGTGCATTTAAATTATGAATCAACACAGGCTACTTTACCACTTAAAAATATTGATAGTTGGGTTGAATCATCTGAAATAGGATCAATAGTGTATATGAAGTCAGGGGTGTTTTATAATGTGTATGAAACAGTAGATGACTTAGACGACTACGTGAACTTTTTGAATCTTGGAAAATTAGAGTCTATATGGATTGATATTAAAATCTTTTTCCGCCGAATCAAGCATAGACTGAAAAAACGTAAACAACAAGTAATAATAGAAGAGTAAATATAAAAACAATTAATAAACAACAAGTACAAACACACAAAAAATTATGACGTACAACAACTACAGTATTAGCGCAGGTAAAGGTAAACTATACCTAAAAAGCAAAACCGCACAAGACGGATTTGAAAAAGTAACTTATGGAACAAATGGGGAAAGTATAACTTACCATCAGTATCACAACAGTATTACGGGAACTCCTAGTTTCTTCGATATTAAAGAGATTCAACATGAGGGTAAGACTTTAAAATTCATTGAATTGACTTTAATCGATGGAGAGAACTCTAATAAAGTTTCCGCGCCGCTAAAAAATATAAAGGGAAATTATACAGATGAAGCTAGAGCATTACTATCCTCTTTGAACAGTTTAGATTTAGGAGAGCCTGTTACACTATCTGTTAAGTCAAGCACTACAACAGGAAAAAACGGCAAAGAATATAAAAATCTAAACATTTATATCAACTATGTCAACCGTTTAGGAGATAATGGTAAAGGATTAAGTACAGGATTTATTGCTTACACGGAGATCCCCGCACCAATTGAAAAGACAGTTGCTGGCGACAAGACTTGGGATTTCAGCCCTCAAACAGAATTCTTCTACACTAAATTGCAAGAAATTCAAGCTAAGTTTCAAAATACTCCAAAGGCTTCTGCACCTGCACCAACAGCTTCTGCGCCAAAACCAGTGAGTCCTAAAACTCCTGAGCAAGCTTTCGCCCCTGCTGAGCCTATTGGGAAAGACAACGAGCCAAACGACTTACCGTTCTGATAATCAAGTAGTTACAAATTAAAACAACGCCCTGCACTAATAATGTGGGGCTAATTAAAAACAAAATAAACGAATGATAGAAAATAAATTAGATATATATCAATACCAATATCCTGACGCTTTTATGGTGGAAATTCCAGGCAATGTACTTTTAAATATTATCGATTTTTGTAGGGAGGTGTCTCTAAATGAACCAAACATAGGTGTACCATACTGTTTTCCAGATAATGTAATGTTAAAAAGAAAAACTGATGGGGGTTTAGCAGAGGTTACAGTTGATTGGGTGAAGTATGGTGAGAACGATGGAGATGCGTTTTTTAAAAGTATGGAGAATGCAGTTAGATTTATGACGCCACTTGCAGTGACAGCTAATCAAATGGAACATGCTTTCTACAGAGTTTTTGAAGAAGATGTTGAAAAAGGAAATGCTAAAAAAATAACAGAATTAAACACTCAAGAGGACGATGAAAAATTTTCACAGTTACTATCTAAACCTTCTAAAAGAAAAGAGTAAAGCCTCAATGGTGGCATGGGAAACCGAGCGTGGTGTTACAAGACTTAAATTCATTTTTGACGGGAAGCCACACTATTTACCTATAACAGGTGGATTTGAAGGCGTTAACGTAGAGACATACTGTCAAATATTAAACGAACTGATGTGATAGAATACCATAAAAATTTCAGTTTAGAAAGCCTCCCATACATAAACTTAGAAGGGTTAGTTTGTTGGGAGGAATTTAGAGATATTCCAGACTATGAAGGACTTTATCAAGTCTCTGATTTAGGTCGGGTTAAAACTTTTAATTACAAAAGAACTAATACAAAAAGAATATTGAAATTAGCTTTAGGTAATCATGGTTATTTTACAGTCGGATTATATAAAAATAAAAAACCTAAATTGTGGACTGTACATCAACTTGTCGCAATAGCCTTTCTTAATCATAAACCTTGTGGTTATGAGTGGGTGATTAACCATAAGAATTTTACAGAAACCGATAATCGATTAACTAATCTAGAAATAGTTACAGCTAGAACTAATTGTAATAAAAAACATTTAGAAAGTGTTTCAAAATATACGGGCGTAACATGGGATAAGAAAACTAAATTATGGAAATGTCAAATCGGAATAGGTGATATTACTAAATGTTTAGGGTATTTTAATAGTGAAGAGGAGGCTTCAGAGTATTACGAAAATGCGGTAATTGCAATTAAAAATGGTACAAAAATCAAAGTGAAAGAGATCCTCACATCTTCAAAATATAGAGGTGTTACTTGGAATAAGTCTACTAATAGTTGGGTAGCTCAAATAGTAGCTAATGGTATAAAAAAGAATTTAGGCTATTTTGATATTGAAGAAGAAGCTTCTCAATATTATGAGAATGCTTTGTTAGCTATACAAAATGGAACAGAAATTAAAGTTAAACGGAAAATAGTGTCTTCTAAATACAAAGGGGTTTCATGGAATAAAAGTAGAAATAAATGGAAAGCTGAAATTACAATAAATGGTAAAAGTAAATATATAGCTTCATTTAATACAGAGATTGAAGCTCACGAAGCGAGAGAAAATTATAAAAAACAAATTATAGAATAATGAGACTAAGAGATTTATATGAAGACCTCCTAAAAAATGGGGATTTGTTTGAGATGTACTCCAATATGACAGGTGACTTCGAGACAGACAAAAAGAGTTTTAAGAAACAGCAAGACGATCTAGAGAGTATCAGTAGTAATTTAGACATATATTTGGATGATTCAGAATAATTTATTAATAGGAGATACTAGGCGATTAGATGAGGGTTATTTGTTAGTTTGTGACGCTGTTGCAACTACCTTAGGAGGTGAAGGTCGCCTGTCATTACTAGAAAATCTTAATGTTAATCTGCCTCCAGAGCTGTCTAAAGATGGCATAAAAACGGCATCTAGCATAAGATTCAAAGACAAAGTTTTAAATTTCGGAGCATTACAAGCCATATCCGCTGCTGCACGTACTTTACAATTTTCTGGCGACAGTACTACAACAACACTAGTATTCGCGCAAGGATTTTTAAGAAACATTAAGAAAGAACTTTTCAATAAAACGGTTGAAAGAGGAATAGAAAAAGGGTTTCAAGAAGCTGTAGAATGGATCAAGAAATTATCAAAACCTGTAGACAGAGCACTTTTAGTTAGAATAGCAACTACTTCAGCCAATAATGACGCGGAATTAGGACTTAAAATCGTAGAAGCTTATGATAAAGTGGGATATGATGGTATTGTAGAGGTAAGAAAAGACTATGCTTCAAGTAAAACAGAAGTTATTTCTCAAAACGGAATGAAAATCAATAAAGGTTATTTAAGCCCTTTCTTCATAAACAATCAACATAAAGGTGTTTGGGAAGCAGAGAAAGTTTTAGTAGCTTCTTTAGAGGCTTGGCAATCGGATGATAATATTATAAACTTCATTAAAGCTAAACGCAGAGATGAAGATGGTAATTTACAGCCTATCTTATTCTTCATGGAAAAAGAGAATGGTGAGTTTAAAGAGAAGCTTATAGAGCTTATTCAAGCAAATCAGATTGACGCTTGTTTAGTTGTAGCACCTGACGGTCATAATGAACTAATGTGTACTACAAATATTAAAGATGTAGCTTTATTTACAGAGGGAATTTCCTATCATCCAAAACATAAAGAGGTTGTTTGGGGTTATGCTGATAGTGTTATTGTTGATTTTGATAAAACTACAATTGTCCGCAAAAAAGTTTCAAAGGAAGTTGAACAGCAGATTAAAGAGCTTAAAGCTAAAGAGAAACAAGATGAGTTTACTAAAGAGCGTATTCAAAGATTGGAAGGGGTTAGCTGTCTTATTTCTGTTGGCGGGAATTCTGTAAATGACGTAAATGAGATTTTTGATAGAGTGGAGGATGCACTTTCTTCTGTTAAATCAGCTGTTCCTGAAGGATATATTGCAGGAGGTGGTAGTACTTTATTGTATATTGCCGATAAAATGGAAACTAAATTGGGAAATAAAGACGAGCAATTAGGATATGAACTGATTAAGAAAGTTTTACAAGAGCCAGCTAAAAGGATTTTAGTGAATGCTAATAGGAAACAAGGAGGTTGGTTTGGTAAGGATTATTTTCTATGTGCTAGACATTTATACGGACATGGTTATAATGCTAAAACAGACAGGATAAGTAATCTTTTAGAAGATGGTATTATTGATTCAGCTAAGTCTATTAGAGTGGCTTTAGATTCTGCTAAAGATTCGGCGGTTAAGATGCTTCTCACTAATGTTATTGTTACATTCCCTGATTATAAGGAAGATTAATTTTTCATAGTTTTTTATTTTTGGGCGGATTCGAAAGTTTCCGCTTTTTTGTTTGCATATGTGAAATAAGTTTTGTATATTTGTCGTAGAAATTATAATTATGAAAGATTTAGAAAAAGACTATTTATATTTTATTGATAATAATTTGGATAGAAAGTATATAATTAGATTACATCAAAAACCGTCAGAATTATTAATTTTTGATGTTAGCTCTTTAGAAGAGTACGTTAAAATACAAAACCTTGACTGGGCTCAAGGAAAGAGATACATAGAAGGAAATCTTATTGAAGATTATTCAAAATTTATTTGGTAGTGTTAAATAAGTTTCTTATATTTGCAGTATAAATATTTCTGTTGCCTTATTCTTTTTTGGCGCGGAAAATAAAAAACTAATAATGAAAAGAGGAGATAAACTTTACGAAGAAGGTGATTCAGCAGTTGACCCGTATTTAGCTTGCCGAGATGGCATTGTAAACTGTGTTGAATATATTGATGGGAGCGGATATGGAAGTAAAACTAAATTATACTTATGTGAAAATACTAAGCACGAATTTATTAGTATAGTACGAGAATGCAATGGAATAGAGGAATCTTTAGATTTTGACACAGACTCTTTCAAATTCCTATCAGCCTTACTTGAAAACAGAACAGATGAATTGGGCGGTAAATTTACAACTTTGAGAGATTATAATTCAAAATAAATCGTGAAATAAAATGAAAACCTACATAATAACAGAAAAAGATATAGAAAAATTAAAAGGGGCAATTTCTCATAGTGATGATTCTTGGTGGTATGACGCAAGAATTGATGAGTGGTTAGAAAAATTACCTACAATAACTCACTCAGAGGGAGTGTTAGTAAGTGCTAAAAATCCGCAAAACAATAAAACAGAAGAATGATAAATTACGCAATAAATAGAGAAACAAAAACAGTAGAGTTATTAGGAGGGTCATGTACAGAGGAAGAGTTGAAAGATTTGCTTAGGATGTTTGAGGGATATTCTTTTACTGTTTCTATGCACTCCGTTTCTAATTCTTTTTCGCCGAAAATTGACAACAATGTAAGAAAAGAAGGAATGGTAGTGGGGTGCGCTTATGTGCCGATAATATCTCGAATAGAACACAGTTAAAAATGAAAGAAAAAGAGTGGAATCCTGGATATTATGATGTAAAGAAAGGTTTTATACCTTATGAGAAGAGGTGGTACTGTAATGAAAACAAAGTTATCCACCAAAATGTAAAAGAAAAAGATAATTGTAAATACTGCGGTAAAAAATGAAATTCACACCACAACAAAAAGAAGAAATATACGAGAGGTATATGAAGCGAATAGATGAAATTGCAGATGATTTAGAGAATAAAACACATTTTTCTCCAAAAGAAATAATAACCTCTACATATTTTAAAAGATTATGACAACACAACAGATTGAGAAAGGGTTTGTAAAGAATGTGAGAGTTAATAAAAAAGCTAATTTTGTTTTTCCTAACATTTATTTAGGCGGTTTTGAATGTGATATTTTAGAAATAACTAAGTCGGGCTACTCTTATGAGTACGAAGTAAAAATATCTGTTTCTGATTTTAAAGCTGACTCAAAAAAAAGGTAAGTTTGACAAACCAAGAACTAATTATTTTTATTATATAGTCCCTGAAAATTTAATTTCTGTTGAAAATATTCCTGATTATGCGGGATTGATATATTGTAAACCCATTAGTTGCGGATATTACACTAAAGAACGCGGACATTACAGCCTAGACAGAGTACAGTTTACCATAATAAAAACCGCACCAAAATTGAAAAAAGATAAGTTTGAAGAAAATAAATTCAGATACTTATTAGAAAAAATTTACTATAGATTTCTAACAAAATACGAAGATGACTAACGAACGATTTAAAGAAATATACGAAAGAAGTGGTCATACACCTATAGTTTTGCTGTACGAGATATTCCGCGAAGAAAAGCCAAAAACAGAAATAGATTTACACAGCTTTCAAAACATGTTTAGAATGTGGCTTATGATGGTTCAACCATTTTCTCATCAAAATGAAAGCATTGGTAAGTTAGTGGAATATTTTAAAGATAGGTATAAATGATAAAAAAGAAAATTAAAATACCTATATATTGTTGCGAACTTACAGTTATACTAGATAAAGACTTATCATATGTAGAGAGTAAGTATAAAACTAAGTCGCTGAAAGATTTTGGCGCGGTTACTTTAAAAGATGAGTCGAAGTATAGACATTATGTTGTTGCATTTGAATATCCATCAGGTTCAATTATAGCACATGAAACAGAGGATTTAATAAAACATATAGAGAAGAACATAGATTCATTAAATAATATAAAATGATAGAAACAGTAGAAGAATTAAAACAAGAAAGACCTGATTTAGTAGAGTTATTTGAAGCTATGTCGCGCGAAGAACTTCTAAAACAGATTTATTTAGAATGCTTGGACGGCATAAATATGGAGGAAAGGGTTCAAACATTTATGAATGAATGTACAAGTTTATCAAAAACTACTTACACACCTGAAGTTATTAAAGGATTAATTAATGATAAACAGAACAGTGACATTCAAGAATGGTGTCACATGACTCTAGAAGATTCCGATGGAGATGATAATTATATCCTAAATGAAGTGAACGAACAAGCAAAATTACTTAGCTAACGATATGACAACAAAAGAATACTTGCAAAGTAAAGAGCCAAATACATTTGTTATACCCGAAGAATTTTTACAGGGATATGCTAAGATTAAATGTAAAGAACTTTTAGAAGTAGTGGCAGATAATGCAGACATTTATATTCCAGATGGAGCTTATATGGATTGTTATGTAAATCCTAGTTTTATTGAAATAGACAGAAGCAGTATATTAAATGCTGTTGATTTAGAAACTTTTATTGTTTAAATCTTGGCTTTACGCCTTTAATTCGCGCGAAAACAAGTAAACACAACAGTGATAAAATTAGTAAACTGATGAAAATAATAAATAAAATATATGAATCGCAAGGACTGACGGAGATAAAATACAAAGACTTAAAAGAAGATGCCAAACAGTGGTTGAGAAATAACAGTTGTCCTTCAGCTACAGTGTTGTACGTACCTTGCAATAAATATCTAATACTATAAAATCATCGAAAAAGAATAAAATTTAAAAATATGATAAACAAAGTAACATACTCAGAACAACCAGAATTATTTGACGACATAACGGAATTTTCAATAGAGGAAGATTTAGACCACAGAAGAGGGAGCAGTTTTTATAGAGAAGATATTATAGAATTCAAACCTAAGCATAAAATATTTTTTGAAGATGTCCCTAATTTTGAAGACTATATTGGAACTTGGCAAACTAATAATGTTATGTGGAGCGAAGATGATGGATTCGATAGTGAGTTTTCAGAATTAACTCGCGTAAAGAAGGTAGAAAAAATCACATATAAGTGGAAACCAATAGAATAAACTAACATTTGAACAATAAACTAGATAGGTTTATTATCGGAGAAAAAGATGAAAAACACAATAAACAGCATAAGCGTAATAAAAGACATATCTTCAGCAATAGAACATCATAGTCAACTAGCAAACTACTATACTTCTGTAGTGCCTTTTGAAGGAGATTGGTTCAATTCTAATTTTCTAAGAACTTGGTCAGATGTGAATCTACATGTAGTTAATCAAATTTGGGGTTCTACTTCTTGCGGTTGGGGAGGAATGGGAGGCGCGGCAATGTCTTCAAAGTATAATGTAATCTTAGAACATCCTAGAGAAAAATTATTGTTTGTTTATTGGGACGGGCAGTTAGCTTATGTCTTAAACAACAAAGACGACAATTATAAATTTGATAGAATGCCTTCTAGAGATATAGATTTAAATGCAGTGTATGCACCTAAGCGTTAAAATCGGCAAAAGAAAAATAAAGCGACAAGCGCAAACAATAATTAAATAAAACAGAAAATGACATTAGAACAAATCAAGTACAGACAAAATGAAATCAATGAAAATCTTTATCAACTAGTAAAAGAAAATACACAACTGATAGATGCTATAGTGGGACAAGTACCAATATTACCCAATGATGGAAAAGAAGAAACACCACAAGGACTAGTAGAAGAGATACTACTAACTCAAAACAGAACTAATGCTTTAATAAGACAGCTATATAGTAACAACAGTAGATTATATGATAAAACTCACATGCCTCCTATAGCTGTAGAGTGTGCGAAAGTTAGTTACTAATTTCCGCAGAAAAAGATGAAAGAAAAATATAAAAATTCCACCTGCTCAAATTTAAAATTAATATTAGAACAGTTTGAAAAACTAAAAGGACAGTTTGTAATAACAGACAGTTGGAAAATAGAAAGACTTGTAGGAATAGGAGATGATAAAGAAGATTGGTATTATTTAACCTATGACGGCAGAAAACTAAAATGGAATACTTGTGTTGGAAGAATAGTGCCATTAAAAGGAAAAATAGACGACAAAGATTATAATGAGTTTATAAGAATGGCTAAACTAAATCACTACGATCAATTTCCTGAAATACGTGAAGAGGCGATAAAAGAATTAGAAACTGTGCAGAACGATGATGAAATAGTTGTAGGGCTTTATATGGAATTAGTGTAAATCGCACTTCGTTTAAGCCTAAAGGCGCGGGAAAAAGAAATAAAAACAGAAAATAATTATGACAGTAGAACATCTAATAAGAGAATTAAGTAAGTACGACAAAGACAAAATCGTAGTATTAGCAGATCCTGATTTAATTGGTTGGGATAATATAGGACAAGTTGTAGAAGAGGGTGGTGAGATAAAGATATCTTTTGATGGCGGTAGAGAAGATTAAAAACAAAATGATAGGATTCCTAAAAGAACTAAAATACAGCTACTATTTAAACGCCAAGATATATACAGAGGGAAGCTGTTTCAGACTTTATAAAATAATAAAAGCTATATATCCTCAAGCAAATCCACATTACTCACATTTAGAAGGGCATTGGATAACAGAAGTGGATGGAAGATATTACGATATAAACGGCGAAATAAGTAAAGAATATGTAGAGAACAAACAATATGAATTAATAACTAATCAAATAACACTATCATCAGCTTACATTCCAACTTATGACGGACAATGTTCAAGTTATAGTAAGTATGAGGAGAGTGTTTAAATAAAATAAGCTCTCTGAGCCACGATAATTACTTCAGATATATACAACTATCACTTTTACTAAATAATCTATTACAACATCCAAAAACAATGTCCTCTGCCATGTGTAGGGATATATAAACTAAGTCGGCACTTCGTTTAAGCCTTTGGCGCACAAACAAATAAAATAATTAATTTGGAAGTCATTAATAAAAACACTATATTTACACCGTAGATTGAAAGTACGAACTCAGCCTACATAGAAAACATTAAAAATATAATTTGGAAGAAGTCTTTACATCTGCTGTTCGTACCAGCATTTGTTCAGGCTTTTTCTGTTTTAAAATAAATAAATTATGGTAACACCTAATCACATCATTCAAGCAGAACTTGATCCGTCTTTAACGATATTGTTTAAAGAAACAAACCCATATCATCCCGATACAGTCGGCGAAGATTGTGGTGAAAATACCCCGTCTATTAGTTTTGGAATAATAATAGATGATTGGAATGAGGGAACATACACGTTTGTCAATTCCGTTAGAGAGAAAGATAAAACAAGTAATACTCACTTTACTCCACATAATCAAAAACCTTTAAAAACTATAAAAGATTTAAACACTTTATGGAAAGCAATAACAGGCAGACCTCTAACATATATTGGAAAACGCAAAAAAGAAAAGAAAGAAACTGAATATAAGAAAAACAAAGTAGGTGAGATACACGAATCTAACAGCTACGGTAAAGTTGAAATAATTGAGCAGATATCTGCAAAAAATATGAAGATAAGATTTTTAGAAGATGGAACTACACTTGACAATCAACAATATGGGCGTATAGTACGAGGACAGGTGAAAAATTCGTATAAAAGAATTTATTATGGAGTAGGTTACATAGGAGTTGGAAAGTACAACAGTAGTGATAAAGAGGCTTATAAAAAATGGCAAAACATGTTACAAAGATGTTATGATAAAGAATATCATATTAAGCACCCTTCATACAAGAAAGCAGTTATATGTGATGAATGGTGTAATTTCCAAATATTTGCAGAGTGGTTTAAGGAAAGATATGACCCGCAAATTATGAGAGGATGGGCTTTAGATAAAGATTTGTTTTCGGGCGATATTAAAATATATAGTCCTGACACTTGTTGCTTCATTCCACAAATAATTAATTCTCTTTTAATACATATCCACACAACTCCCAAAGTAACTGATATTAAAGGTAGGTACTACACTAAGATACATAAAAGAGCAAAAGTGTTGAGATTTAGTGTGTTTGATGAGAAAGGGGAAGCAATCTCCCAATATAAGGATGAGAAAAGAAAATACGCTGTGGAAATATTATCTCAGTATAGTTCATTACTACCTGATAAAGTAGTGGATAAGATACAAGGACTAATAGACTCAATATAAAAATTTTATTTACGTACCCCTCTCTTTTACCACCTATCAGCTTGACTCTCAGTGAGTTAACGACTTTTATGGTACTCCCACCCAATTATATCAAAAGTGTTTCAAAACTCCTTAAATCGCATTTTTTCGAAAATGTTTTTTGAGGTTTTTTATTTTAAGTCTATTCTATAGTACTATAGTGTTATGTATTATTATTGATAGCCTTTTATTATATTGTTTACTTTGTTCTTTCTGTTTTCTTTTGTTTTGCGGGCTATTTTATATTATATATTGAATTGCGCGCATGCGTATACAACAAAAAAAGTTCTTATGCAAGTAAATTATTTTTATTTTTCTATTGTTTATATCAAACATCGATGTACATTTGTAAGGTCAAAAGGGAACAACGTTTCTAGTCTGACAAAAGCAGTAAAATAGTTCAGCACTCATAACGCTAAGGTTGTGAGATAGTGTTAAGGTCGCAAGGCATTCACTTCGCAAACAAATAGTTTAACGGTATCTAATAAAGCCGTTATAGTTTTAAACGCAACTATGAAACACGTTCTTATTATATTAATACTTCCATTGCTTTGGTATAGTGAAAGTCTATGAATAGCTAAAAGCCGTTTAAGATGGGTTTAAAGAATCTTTTTTATTATTCTTTTTTTGCCCGATTTTATTTATTGTTATTCGTTTAACAAACGGCACTAATTTAACCTTTAAAATATATTATTATGAAACTACAACTTTTTATAGACAATAAAGAAATACTAGCAACTGACGGAACTATGATAGTTGACGGACGATTTAGCATATATTCAATTACTAATGCAGTAAGAGAAAGAAACGAAAAATTTGCAAAGAATTTCCCTCACAAAGTTTGTGACGGCTTCGCAATATATAAAGGTGATAAAATATCAAATGGTTATGGCGTTCAATACAAATTGTAATTTTTCGCCAAAAGGAATAAAAACAGAAAACAATATTAATCTTTAATACTTATTATTATGTCACAATTCAATCACAATAATTTAAAAGCAAAGGCACGTAATATATTAACGGCTTATGAATTAGAGATGTCGATTAACGAGGTTTATTTTTTCATTCACTTATCTAATGCGGACTATATTACAGATAAAGACAAAGAAAATTTTCTACTATCTGACTTTAGATATAGAGCTTTTCAATCAGGAATAATTTAATATTAATCATTATGAAACTACCTAAATACATTCGTTTAAACTATTGGTATATTAATAGAGTGCCTTTGTTTTGTTTATCAGTTTTCTTCTGTTTTATTCTTTTTTGCGGCAATTTAGCACTTAATTTAATTAATCTTATAACATTTTAATACTATGGAAGCTAAAATTTACGGTATATTAGACAAAGACAATTGTTTAATAGATATTTCAAGAAGCGAAAGAGGGGCAAAAGTTTATGCAACTAAGAACGGTTATAATAAAATTGGTTATAGAATTGGCTATAATGGTTTTATTTCGCACGAAAAAATAAATAATAAGTGGGTAACATTATCTATTCACATAGGTACAGACTTTAAATAACTGCATTATGATAACAATATATAAAAACGGTATCTACTTTGAGATGCGAGGTAATAATTTTAATCTGTTTTGTTTTTCTTTGCCCGAATTAATAAAGCAAGCTAAACAGATTTATAATATAGATTTATTAATGGTTTTAAATTAAAGAGTTATGAAAAAATTTGATAAAACAAAGACAATTAAAGATAATTATAGACCTATATACGCAAACAATTCATTTACGATGGTTAACTTAGATTATAACATTGATAGTATGAAAGCTTTACACGGTTTTTGTAGCTGTAACAGTTTACCAAGTGGTAGAATTGCCAAATTACAAGGCGGTTATTACATTTTAACAAACAATAATCAATGGGAATTTATAGCACGTACACTAGGATTTTTAACCTTTGGAACTCTTTTTAATAAATTATCTAATTTAAATTAATTCCCTTTATTTTCTTTTTGGCGCGAAAAAAGAATAGAACAAATGAAAACATTATCAAACTACAGTAAAATACTATTAGGATATAACGACAATCAACCAATCTATTTAAGCCCTCCTTCGTGGGATTGTGGGTGGTATTGGGGTTTTGGTTATCTAGGCAATAAAAATTGTCATTATCATATTGACGGATTAAGTAAAGACAAAAATTTGTATGATGCTTTTATCGAACATTTTGACGATACATTAACAGTTAGAAAGTCAGACCTTTGGACTTTAGTTGAATTGTTCAGTACATTCTACAGTTTAAAAAAGACTTGTGAAGTTTTGGGACGTGGTGGCAGTCATTACACTTCAAACCCTTGTAAGGACTTGATTATAAATACTGACGAGGTAACACGAATTAATAATATTGTTTTACCTCAAGTATTTGAAGAAATTTATAAGATATTGAACAGGAACTTAAACAACGATAAACTATTTAAAAAATTAGTAGTTATTAACTTAAAAGGCGATACTAAAAAAGTTGTAGAGTTTATGAACGAAAACAATATCAAAACGGACGATTTAAAAGATATTAAAGACTTATCTAAGGACGATTATTATATAATACATTCTTATTGGTATAAAGATTTTCACGCAAAAAAATAAATAATTATGACAAAGTATAAACAAGCTAAACAAACGCTTAAGACAATAAGTTTAGAGGCAAAGAAAAATTATAGTAGTGATAGACCAATGATAAGAATGATTATCAATGATTATAGCGACCATTTAATTAAAGATTATTCATTAACAGAATATCAAAGTAATTTATTAAGTAATTATGCTTGTAAATTGCATCCTAAAAACTAATGTTATGATAACACTAATAGTATATAGAGAATGGGAAAGTGCATATAATCAAAGAACAATCTTAAAAGATATGCAAGGAAAAACAAAAGCAATTATAAGCAGCAGTATAAGGCAGCCAAAACGCAATCAAAAGACAATAGTAATTAATTGCTGGACTTATGCGCTCGATTGGTCGAATGTACCAAAGAATTATATACCAGTAAAAGAAAGAACTTAAAAACCGCAAAAGAAAATGAAACACAATTGTAAGATAAAAGACAGTTCACTAAGCTTTGAATTAAAGACAATAAAACTAACAAAGATTAACAAGCTAGGCAGAACTATAGTTAATATAAAACAATGCCTTAAAAGAGCCTTTAATGTACCTGATAGGACTAGGATAATAAGATTAAGTAATCATTTAGCAACGGGCGGGAAAAAAGATTTAAACAAAGCAATCTTAACCGAAATACACCACTACAAAGGCAAACAAATAATAAAAGTAAAGACAGATATACAAACAAGATTTAAACATCCACTATGAAAAATTCAAATCAAATAATACTAGTGTTAAGTATAATATCAGTGTTTATGTTAGGACTTATTTTAGGTATTTTGGCCGCAAAAGAAGAATATAAAAACAGATATTTAGAACTCCCAAAAAAAGAATGCTACACTAACAAAGAAGTACAACAACTAATAAAATAATAAGACTATGTACTACACAATAACAATATACAAAAGAATAAACGCACTAACAAAACTCTACAATAGAGTACAAACTTTTTTATATGGCAGTAGGAAAGTGAGTTGGTTTAATTAGGCGGCGAAAAAAGAATTAAAAAATAGAAAACATGACAACAGAAAATAATAATCATTTGATTGCCGAGTTTTTAGGGTGGGATTTTCTTAACGATATGACTTACTCAAAAGTGACAAAATCCAAATGGGTGGAAATAGAAAAATTAAAATTTCATTCAGATTGGAATTGGTTAATGGAAGTAGTTGAAAAGATAGAAAGTTTAGACTTTGATTTTACTATCTATACGGGTGCTTGTATATCAATAATAAATACTAAAGATTTTCCTTTTGAAGAAATTATCACTTCGGGTGGTCAATTTAAGAATAAAATTGAAACCGTTTACAATGGTTGTGTAGAGTTTATTAAATGGTATAATGAAAATTCCGCAAAAGAAAATGAAACAGAAAAATAAATTTGGTAGAATAGATTAAATAATCTATATTTGCGCTTTAATCATTAACTCGCCTAACAAGACTATGAGAAAATCAAGACAAATAGAGTACTATTATGTAATATTCAACGACAAAGAGCAACTATTTATTAGAAAATACTTATCTAAAGTAGAAAGTTTAACAGGAATAGCACAAAATACACTATCAAAACATTATAGTGTAAACAAAACACCCTATAAAAATGATAAATGGGAAGTATTTAAGACTTCAAACGTCGATTTAAAGAGCTTTAATAAGGGAAATAAAGACAATCTCATTATCTAGCCTACGAGTTAATGACATTTTTAATTAATTTAGAAATAAAATTGTAGTAAACACGGTTGTAAAGGGTAGGACAAACAGAAATATATTCTACTATACTCCAATTTAACAGCAAATTTTACTGTATTTAACCACCACCACCAAAAACATAATGTAATAATAAACATTTAATTATTAAAAAGTATGGAAGCAACAATAAGATACAGAAGCATAACCACTGAATTTAATAAAACTAAAGAAGTAAATGATAGGTATGATGGTAGTTTTACTATTAAATGTGATTGGCAAGGCAGAAACCCACTATTACACAAACAATTAAAAGTTCTTGCTAATGAGATAAAACCCATATTATTTGAAAAGGGTATTAAGTCTATACCTATGAATTGTAATTGGGGAGAATGGAGAAATATGACTTTTCAGTATGTAAAAGAAGATGATTGTCAGTTTATATTTGATACGTTTGTTTCTTTACTCTCTGACATATTAACTAAGGATGTTGTCTTATAGTTTTCTTCTGTTCTTTTTATCTTTGTTTTCAATCTTTTTTGCGGCGATTTTAACCTTTAAATATAATAATTATGAAAATATATGTAGTTCAATTTTTTGGACAAAGACACGAAGATGTTTTTAATGTCAATGCTTATTGTGGTACAGACTTAAAAACAGCAGAAAAAACAATACAAGACAGCAAAGATTTAAGTCACTTAAACAAAATACCTATTTATGCTTACTTGCAGACTTGGGAAAATGGGATTAAAACTAATGAAAAAGAAACAGAATTATGAAAACAACAATAAGAATATACTTTTCAAGAGTGAGTGTAAAAGATGTAATACATAACAGTAATAATACGGTTTTAGCATCCTGTAAAAGCGAACCACCACATAGAATGGATTGTGAAAGATTAGTTTCTTTAAATGGGGACTATGACAAAGATTTGACTGCATTTGTAGACAGATTAAAAACGGTTGTTTATAAAGATGAAGAATTGAATATATCTATTATAGATGATAGAGATTTTAATTTACCTGTTCATAAATCTTTATAGCTGTTTTATCCTCTTTTCCCCGCCGAAATTATAAACTTAAAAATAAAATCAATATGGAAGCATTAATAGAGTTAACAAAGAGTTCTAAAGAAACATATTTCAATTTACAAATCTATAGTTTGTTAGATAAGATAGATAAACGTTGTGATAAATGGATTGATGGTGTATTTATTAATGTATATGTACCCGAAGAAATAGAAACAAGAAATTTATTAATGGATTTAGATTATATATTTACAGAAGCTATTTGGTTAATAGAAATAGCAGAAAGTTTTGGTTATAATATAGACAGTAAACAATTTTTAGAATCAAATTATAATGATTATGTAAACGAAGGGTTTAAAAGATTGATAAATCCACATAAATACAGCATTACAGAACACAGACTTTACACAGAGGATGAAATTAAAGAATCTAATAAACGAATGAATGAAACTACCATGAGAATTTTAAAAGAAATGGATTTTTAATACTACTATTCATATACAAACTATCAGTTTAAAATATCTTTTTTCAGTTTTCTTTTCGCGGCGGATTTAATAACTACTAAACAAAACAGATTAACACTTCATTTAAACATATTTTTAACCCTTTTAAACAACAATCACAATGAAATCAATACAATCAGCACAACAAGAATTAAACAACCTTAAAAACGATGTTATAGGAATAGTTCAAATACGTGGGGGTTTTCATTTAATTACTAAAATGGATAACACTACGTTTGACAGTATTTTTATTACGCAGTTTGGAGCAATACAAAGAGATTTTGCAGTTAGTAAACAAATGTTTTCAGATTTAAAACTCTTTCCTGATGATAAGAATATGAATGATATGTTAGACAATCCTTTTGAATGGGATGCTTTTATGAAGCAGTTTTAATCTGTTTTTAACTTTTTTCCGCAAAATTATGAAACCGCCAATAGAAAATAAAATATACAACTCAATTATTGGAGCGTGCGAAACCTTAGAATTTGATGGCACATTTAAAGAAAACGGACACCATTTAGCACAGCATTTAACAACTTTAGTAAGCATAGGACTTTTACCTAGAAATCAAATAGTTGTTTATGCCTGTTTAACAAAAGAGTATCAAACAGCTAAGGAAATTTCTAAACTATGTGGTATTCCAACTAAAAATGTATCTGTAATTTTGAAGCAGATAAATCAAAAAACGCTGTTAGTTAGTTTAAAGAAAATGAATGACAGGCGAACTTCTTATTGTTTAGCATAATTATAAACCAAAACTAAATTATTATGAACTACATACTAATACAATTGCTTCGCTTTAAAATAAGACAGGCAACTAAGAGAATGAATAGAGAAGATAATGATATTGTTAAAAGAGCTTATAAAGATTTAATTGCTTCTTTTGAGAGTAGTGTGTTGTTTCTTT
>Ga0157292_10000025_pt1 | contig 38068 bp, 32 predicted proteins | sample NitcycUS179409R1_FD_108401 | JGI IMG/M metagenome (GOLD analysis project Ga0157292, IMG submission 108401) | Soil microbial communities from Arlington Agricultural Research Station in Wisconsin, USA - Nitrogen cycling UWRJ-S179-409R-1 | ecosystem: Environmental > Terrestrial > Soil >... | reverse complement strand
AGGGTGCCGGTGCCGATCACGTGGGTGCGGGCGAAGGCGTCCTGGTCGTCGATCGAGCGGTCGACGTGGGACTCGGCGGCGAAGTTGACCACCGCGTCGGCCCCCTCCATCGCCTCCCGCACCTTGGCCGGGTCCTCGATCGCGCCCTCGATCAGGGCGACGCCCTCAGGCAGGTTCTCCCTGCGGCCGGCGTAGGTGAGTTTGTCCAGCACCACCACCTCGTGCTCGTCGCCGACCAGGCGCACGTAGGTGGAACCGATGAAACCGGCGGCGCCGGTGACGAGCAGCTTCATGCTGCCTCCTTCTCCGCTTGTCGTTGAGTCAGATAGCCGGCCAGGCCGTCCTGCCAGGAGGGCAGCCGGATCGCGTGCTCGCGCTGGCTGGTCAGGGCCGAGAAGGCCGGGCGCGGCGCGGGGCGGCCGAGCATCTCGGTCGTCCCGGAAAGGACTTTGCACTCGACCTCGGCCTGCTCGAAGATCTCGCGCGCGAACTCGTACCAGGAGCACTGGCCCGAGGCCGCCATGTGGTGGATCCCGTACTCGAGCCCCTCGATCAGGCGGACGAGGCCGTAGGCGAGGTGCCAGGTGTAGGTGGGCGAGCCGATCTGGTCGCGGACGACGAGGACCTCGTTCTGGCTCTCGGCGAGGCGCAGCATCGTCTCGACGAAGTTGCCGCCGCCGATCCCGAAGAGGCCGGCGGTGCGGACGATGAAGTGGCGCTTGTTGGCGGCCGCGGTCGCCTCCTCGCCGGCCAGCTTGGTGCGGGCGTAGGCGGAGAGCGGGGCTGGCTGGTCGCTCTCCACGTAGGGCGCGCCCTTGGCGCCGTCGAAGACGTAGTCGGTGGAGACGTAGACGACGCCGGCGCCGACCGCGGCGGCGGCAGCAGCGACCGCGCCGGCGCCGGTCCCGTTGACGGCGAAGGCGGCCTGCTCGGCCTGCTCGGCGCCGTCGACGTCGGTCCACGCGGAGCAGTTGATGACGACGTCGGGGCGCTCGAGGTCGAGCTTGCGCTCCAGCGCGGCGGCGTCGGTAACGTCGAGCTCGGCGCGGCCGAAGCCGACCACGTCGTGGCCGGCGTTGCCGGCGGCGAGCATCACGTCGCGCCCGAGCATGCCGGCGGCGCCGGTCACGAGCAGCTTCACCGCGCCGCCCCCACTAGACGATTTCGATCTCGCACTTGTCGCCGACCAGCAGCCGCAGGGTCTTCGGCATGCCGTCGCTGCGGGTCAGCTTGACGTCGCGGCCGAGCAGGCTGGCCTCCATCCGCGTCCCCAGGTCCTCGACCACCGAGCCAGAGAGGATGATCGAGTGCTCGACCTCGGAGCGGCGCACGTGGACCCCCTCGCCGATCGAGGTGTAGGGGCCGATGTAGGCGTCCTCGACGCAGGCGCCGGCGCCGATCACGGCGGGGCCGCGGACGACCGAGCGGGTCAGCGAGGCGCCCGGCTCCAGCACCACCCTGCCCTCGACCCGCGAGTCCTCGTCGATCTCGCCGTCGAGACGCGTCTCCAGCTCCTCGAGGACGAGGCGGTTGGCCTCGAGCATGTCGGCGAGCTGGCCGGTGTCCTTCCACCAGCCGCGCACGACCTCGGAGCGGACCGTGTGGCCGTCGTCGATCAGCCCCTGGATCGCCTCGGTGATCTCCAGCTCGCCGCGCCAGGAGGGCTCGAGGGCGCGGGCGGCGTCGAAGATCGCCGGCTGGAAGAGGTAGACGCCGACCAGGGCCAGGTTCGAGGGCGGGTCTTTCGGCTTCTCGATCAGCCGCACGATCTTTTCGCCGTCGAGCTCGGCGACCCCGTATGACTGGGGGTCGTCGACCGGGGTGAGCAGGATCAGGGCGTCGGGCTCGTGGTCGCGGAAGGTGGTGACGAGGCCGCGCAGGCCGTCGCGCAGGAGGTTGTCGCCGAGGTACATCACGAACGGCGAGCCGCCGATGAACTCCTCCGCGGTCAGCACCGCGTGGGCGAGGCCCGCGGGCTTGTCCTGGACGATGTAGGTGATGCGGGCGCCGAAGGCGGAGCCGTCGCCGGCGGCCTCGCGGATCTCATCGCCGGTCTCCGGCGCGATGATGATCCCGATCTCCTCGACCCCGGCATCGACCAGCGCCTCGATCCCGTAGAAGAGGACGGGCTTGTTGGCGACAGGGACGAGCTGCTTCGCCGAGGTGTGGGTGATGGGGCGAAGCCGCGTTCCCGCGCCGCCGGAGAGGATCAATCCCTTCAAAGGCTCCATGCGAGGCTGCAACCCTACTTATTGCGAGAAAGAGCTGTGCAAGCCACCGTTTACATCCCCAACTTCAACGGCGCCGAGTGGATCGGGCGGGCGCTGGAGAGCCTGCGAACGCAGACCCGGCCGGTCGATGTGGTCGTCGTCGACAACGGCTCCAGCGACGAATCGCCGGCCCTGGTGCGCGAGCGCTTCCCGGAGGTGGCGCTGCTCGAGCTGGGCGAGAACCTCGGCTTCGGAGCGGCGCTGAACCGGGCCCTCGCCGCGCACCCGACCGAGGCGGCGATCCTGCTCAACAACGACGCCGAGTGCGAGCCGCGCTTCGTCGAGGCGCTGCTGGACGAGCTCGGCGAGGGGGTCGACTCGGTCGCCGGGGTACTGGTGCAGGAACGGGCGCCGGAGCTGATCGACTCCGCCGGCGTCGTCGCCGACGCGACCCTGATGGGGTTCGACCACCTGCACGGCGAGCCCGTCGCGGCGGCCCTCGAAGCCTCCGCCCCGCTCGGGCCTACCGGCGGCGCCGGCCTCTACCGCGGCCGCGCCCTGGAGGCTGTCGGCGGTTTCGACGAGCGCATCTTCCTCTACTACGAGGACCTCGACCTGGCGCTGCGCCTGGCCGCGGCCGGCGGCCGCTGCCGCCTCGCCGGCGAGGCGCGGGCGCTGCACGCCTACTCGGCCAGCCTCGGCGCCGCCTCCGCCGCCAAGTACGCCCGCACCGGCTGGAGCCGCGGCTACATGCTGCGCCGCTACGGGGTGATGTCGCGGCCGCGGCTGGCGCTGCGGGCGCTGGCCTGCGAGGGCGCCCTCTGCGGCGGCCAGCTGCTGAAGGACCGCACCGCGAAGGGCATCGGCGGCCGCCTGCGCGGCTGGCGCGACGGCGCCGGCCTCGAGCAGCGCGAGGTCGACGGCGCGCCGCTGCTCGACCTCAGCGCCCGCGAGGCGCTGGCGCTGCGGCGCAAGCGGCGGGGCTAGGGCCTCCAGACCTTCATGCGCCGGCCTCCACCCCCAGCCAGCTGCAGGCCCTCGCCGGATCGCCCTCACGCCGCAGTCGCCGCCGCTCGCCAAGCAGCCGCGGCAGCCAGCGCAGGGCCGAGAGCTTGCCGCGCAGGGTGGCGCCGAGCCGGCGCTGGCGGGCGGCCCGGGCCAGCGAGCCGGCCTCGACCGCGGCGATCCGCGGCAGTGCCCGGGCCGGCATGAACTTCATCTGGGTGGCGAGACGGTTGCGGGCGACGAGGCGCGCGTTCTCGGCCCCGGGCCGGGAGAAGCCAGCCGTCCAGGAGGCGTTGCCGAGGTGCCAGACGACCGCCTCGGGCACGTACTCGAACCGCCAGCCGGCGATGCGGGCGCGGACGTTGAGGTCGACGTCCTCGTAGAAGGCGAAGTAGGACTCGTCGTAGCCGCCGAGCTGGTCGAAGAGCTGGCGGCGCAGGAGACAGGCCGCGCCGCAGACGCCGAAGACCTCGCGCCGGCGCAGCAGCGGCGGCCGCTGCTCCTCCCCCGCCCCGATCTCGACCGCGCGGCCGTCGCGGGTCAGCGCCTGGCCGGCGCTGTAGAGGCGGGCGGAGGCCGCGTCCCCGGTCTCCCCCTCGAGCTGCAACAGGCGCGGCTGCACGCCGCCGAGGCCGGGATCGGCCGCCAGCGCGCCGTGCAGGGCGGCGAGGCAGCCCGGCCCCAGCACCGTGTCGGCATTCAGCGCCAGGACCGCGTCGGCGCCGACGCGGCTGGCGCCGAGGTTGACGGCGGCGGCGAAGCCGACGTTGCGGGGCAGCGATAGGTGCGGGACGGAGCGCTCGCGCAGCAGCTCGACGCTGCCGTCACCGGACCCGTTGTCGACCACCAGCAGCTCGATCTCCACCCCCTGATCCTCCAACGAGTCGAGGCAGCGAGGCAACAGCCCGGCCGAGTTCCAGCTCGGGATCACCACGGCGACGGCATTCGGCGCTTCCACGGCCGCAAGCCTGACAGCTGGCGGGCCGCGAAAAGCCTCGGTGGCGAGATAGCCTCCCCCGCGATGAGCGACCTGGGCAGCCAGGAGGCCCGGCTCGGAGGCGAACCGGCGCAGGCGCCTCCCGTCTACTTCGACGCGCGCCGCGAGCTGGCGGCGCGGTTCCTCTCCGGCCAGGGGCTGGAGATCGGTCCGCTGCACCTGCCGCTGGCGCTGCCGCCGCAGGCCACCGCCCGCTACGTCGACCGCATGCTCGCCGACGAGCTCCGTCGCGAGTACCCCGAGCTGGCCGAGTGGGACCTGACCCCGGTCGACGTCGTCGACGACGGCGAGCGGCTGACCACGATCGCCGAGGAATCGCAGGACTTCATCGTCGCCAACCACTTCCTCGAGCACTGCGAAAACCCGATCTGGACGATCGAGACCCATCTCGGGAAACTGAAGCCGGGCGGCGTCCTCTTCTACGCCGTCCCCGACAAGCGCTTCACCTTCGACTTCCGCCGCCAGGTGACCCCGCTGGAGCACATGGTCGCCGACTACGAGCAGGGCCCCGAGCGCTCGCGGGCCGAACACTTCGAGCAGTGGGCCCGCCTGGTCGCCGTCGAGGACGAGAGCGAGGAGCGGACGATCGCCCGGGCCCGCGAGCTCGAAGCCGTCGACTACTCGATCCACTTCCACGTCTGGACCCAGGCCGAGTTCCTGCGCCTGGTCCTCGAGATCCGCGAGCGCTTCGACGGGCTCTTCGAGATCGAGGCCTCGGCCCGCCAGGGCATCGAGTTCATGGTCGTGTTGCGAAAGCGCGGACCGTTGCCGCCGCCTCCCCCGGCCCCCGTCCCCAGCATCGCCGCCCGGGCGAAGGCGAAGGCGCGGCGGGGCTGGTCGAAGCTCGCGCGCCGCTGGGCCTAGGCCGCGCCTGGCGGCAGCCGCCGCTCAGGGACAGACTCGGGCGCCCTGGGGGCTCTCGATCCGCAGGAACCACCGCCGGGCGGCGCTGTCGGGCGGGATGTCCAGGGTCACCACCGAGCCGCCCGCGGCGGTGGCGACGGGGACCGGGAACTCGCCGACGGCGAAGCGCCGCAGCGAGAGCGTCGCCGGCGGCCCCTTGGCCAGCAGCACCGAGGTCTCGCCCGGCCGCAGCCCGACCGAGCTGTCGGGACCCGTGAGACCGCGGCAGATCCCGGAGCCGAGCGGCTGCTCGGGGGCGCCCCGCATCGTCACCTCGATCGGCAGCGCCGCCGCCAGCACGCGGTCGGCCTGGGCCCGTCCCAGCTCCGGAGCCTCCGCGAGCTCGAGCGCCGTGTAGGCGGGAGAGCCGTGGTCGCGCGCAGCCGCGAAGTAGGAGGCGGTGTTGACGTCGACCAGCGACGGCGTCCCGGCCACCTCCGGTCGGAGGGAGAAGTCGGGGGGGATCGTCCGACTGGCGATCTCCATCGCCGCCAGGTCGGCGCGAGTCAGCAGCGTCTGTTCCTTCAGGGCGTCGCGCCCGTCCAGCAGTTCGCCGAAGTTGACCGCGGTGACGGCGAGGACGATCGCGGCGCCGGCCAGCAGCGCCCGCACCCCGAAGCGGACGCCCTTGAGCAGGTCCGCCGCCATCAGCAGGATCAGGATCGCGCCGAAGTGCATATACCGGTTCGCCTGCGCGTCGCGACCGGGGCTGCGGTTGAGCGCGGCGAGCAGCCAGAAGGCCGCGGCCGCGGCGGCCGCCGGCCAGAAGCTGGCGGGGATCCGCGGATCGCGCCATAGTCGCCAGCCGAGCAGGGCGAGGAGCACCACTAGCAGGCCGAAGCCGAGGTAGGGACGCCCGGCGGGATCGCCGCCGATCGCGGTCAGGCCGCTGAGCGCGCCGACCGAGGCCGAGAGCCCCTTGACGACGAAGATCGGCGCCTGCAGGACGTTGTCGACGGAGAGGTGGCTTTCGGCCTCGTGCCCGTAGCCGAGGTACCAGGCGCCGTAGAGCGCGATCCCGACCGCGGGGACGTAGAGCCGGCGCAGGCCAAGGGTCCGCCGGTGCCCGACGACGTGGACCAGGGCGGCCGCCGCGAAGGCGACGCCGAGGCTGGAGAAGCCGATCGAGAGGACGAGCAGGACGCAGGCGGCGACGTCGCCGCGCCGGTCCTCGCGCTCCAGCGTCAACAGCATCGCCAACCCCGTCAGGGTGGAGCCGACGAGGGCGATCTCGAACGGCCAGAGGAGGACCTGCCAGGCGGGCCCGAGGAAGAGCACGAGCACGGTCGCCAACAGCGCCGGCCAGGGCCCGAGCCGGCGCCGTACGTAGACGAAGACCAGCAGCGCCGTCGCCAGCAGCATTGCGTCGAGGACGAGGTATTCCGGCAGCGCCGTGCCCATCCCGAAGAGCTCGACCAGGAGCTTCTCGATCGCCACCGGGATGACCACGATGTGCTCGTTGTGCGGGGCCAGGAAGGCGTCGGCGGAGAACCCGGGACGGTTGAGCAGGTAGGCCCAGGTGTCCTGGTAGAAGGTGAGGCCGTCGCCGAGCGAGAGCAGCGCCGCGGTGGCGAGGGCCAGCACCGCGGCGAGCAGCAGGTAGGGCGCGATGCTGTCTCGTCGGGTGGCGTCCACGGTGGTTCTCGGTCCCTGCGGGGAGCCCGGCGCGCGAGTCTAGCCCGCGGCCGGGAGGGCGGCCGCGGGCGCTGGTTCGCAACCTGGGCCGGGCTCGAGGCAGAGGGTTGCCACGAACCCCGCCAGTCCGGCGGCGGCGAGGAGCGCCGCCAGCGCCGAATACGAGGTGCCGGCCGGTGGGTCCAGTGCGGGGATGTAGAGGGCGAGCATCAGCGCCGCGTTGAGGCCGACGAACCAGACGGCGAAGCGGGGGAAGGTGGAGCGCAGCCCGGCGACGGTGCCGCAGAAGCCGAGGATCGGGATCGCGTAGGTGCCGGCGTGGATCACCGTCCGCGCCGGCAGGTTGCCGAAGAGGATCAGCGCCCAGGCGACCGAGCCGACCGCGAAGACGAAGAAGCAGGTGAGAGCGAACCGCCACTCGAGCGGCCGCTCGCGCCCGCGCCGGCGGGCCAGGGCCATCGCGATCGGGGCGATCAGGAGCAGGCCGAGGGAGGGCAGGAGGTAAAAGAAGAACATGGTGCGGATCTCGCGCAGCGGCTGGGCCGCTTCGCCGTTGCCGAGCTCTTCGATCGCCCGGTCGGCCAATTCCACGGCGGGGCCGCCGCCGGCGATCGTGACGAAGTTCTGGCCCTTGTTGTGGAGGGTCCCGCCCAGCCCCGCTTCGCGGTAGCCGTCGACGACCGCCTCCAGCGAGCCGCGGTCGTCGATTTCCACCGCGCCGGCCAGCATCCACTTGGTCAGCCGGTTGCCCGGCGGGTCTTCGTATTTCTGATAGGTCGACCAGGGGACCATGAAGGCGATCCCGACCAGCGCCCCGACCCCGATCCAGCGCCAGCTCGGCAGGCCGCGGACAACGGCGATCATCGCCAGGGGCACCACCCCGAAGACGCTGGAGCCGTGGCCGAGCATCGCCAGCCCCAGCAGCGCCGCCAGCAGGGCGGAGCCCCAGAGCGAACGGCGCACCTCCTCCCACAACGGCGTCATCACCAGCGCCGCCGCCGCGATCAGCATCGCCGCCGGCAGCATCTTCGGCCAGACGAAGAAGCCGTTGACGATCGCCAGGTCGCTGAGGAGGACGGTGACCATGACCAGGCCGCGGGTCAGGCGGCCGACCCGGACCGCCAGCAAGAGGGCCCAGAGACCGACGATCCAGAGCTGCTGCAGGATCACCCCGAGCAGCTGGTAGTTGAGCCCGTGGTTGTCCCAGCCGAAGGTCCGCTGCGAGAGCATGTAGCCGACCTGCAGCGGCGGCCGGTCGCTGAAGAGCCAGCCGCCGGGATAGGCCGGCACCGCCTTGCTGTGGCCCTCGAGGTAGAACCATTCGGTGAAGAAGTGGGGGATGTCGTTGTCGCTGGGGAGCCGGCCGGAGAATCGCGTCGAGGCGGTCGCCACCGCCGTATCGGCGCCGCCGTGGAGGAAGCCGAGGAAGACGAGGAAGGCCGACCCCAGTGCCCACAGCGCCAGCGGGATCGCCAGCGCCCGCAGCACTCCGCGGTCGATGCGCCCGCCCCAGAGGCAGGCGACGATCGCCGTGATCGAGCCGAAGACGAACAGGTAGGAGAAGGTTTCGCCGAGCTCGCGGGCTCCGTAGTAAGACCAGAAGGAGAGCATCGCGACCGCCCCCGTGGCGGCGAGGCCGATCGCCAGCAGGACCGGGACCCGCTCGACGCCCAGCCGGGCGGCGCATAGCGTCGCGGCGACCCCCGGGAGCGCCGTCAGGATTAGGTGCGCCCCCAGGAGCAGCAGCAGTTCGCCCTCGACCATGCCGAGCACAGGTTGCCACACCGGCGTGGCGCATCGTCGGCCTCGACGCCGGGTTGTCCCGGTACCGTTCCCACGCCCTCATGCCCGTCGATGACGCCACCCCGATCGCGATCCAGGTAGAGGATCTGCACAAGTCGTTCCGGATCCCGACCAGCCGGGTCGACTCGCTGAAGGAGCGCGTGGTCAGACCGTTCGCCACCCGCGACTACCGCGAGCTGAGGGCTCTCGACGGCGTCAGCTTCGAGATCGAGCGGGGCGAGTTCTTCGGCATCGTCGGCCGCAACGGGTCCGGAAAGAGCACGCTGTTGAAGCTGCTCGCGAGCATCTACCGGGTCGACTCGGGGACGATCCGGATGGCCGGCCGCATGGCCCCCTTCATCGAGCTCGGGGTCGGCTTCAACACCGACCTCAGCGCCCGCGAGAACGTCGTCCTCAACGGCGTGATGATGGGCCTGACGCCGAGCGAGGCGCGCAACCGCCTCGACGCCGTGATCGAGTTCGCCGAGCTCGAGGAGTTCGTCGACCTGAAGCTGAAGAACTACTCGTCGGGGATGCTGGTCCGGCTCGCCTTCTCGCTGCTGCTCGAGGTCGACGCCGACATCCTCCTGATCGACGAGGTGCTGGCGGTCGGCGACGCCGCCTTCCAACAGAAGTGCGCGGACGCCTTCCACGAGATGAAAGCGGCCGGCAAGACGATCGTCCTGGTCACCCATGCGATGGCCCAGGTCGAGACCTACTGCCACCGCGCGATGCTGATCGACGGCGGCCGGGTCGCCGCGATCGGCGCCCCCGACGAGGTCGGCCGCCAGTACCTGCGCCGCAACTTCGAACGGGCCGGGGACGGTGGCGGGGCCGACGCGAGCGGCGCCGGCCGCGACGCCGCGGTGCGGATGCTCGACGCCAGCCTGCTCGACGCCGCCGGCGAGCGGGTCAACTCGGTCGAACAGGGCGAGAAGCTGCGACTGCGGATCCGGATCGAAGCGCTCGAGGACTTCGCGGCGCTCGGCGTCGGCTACATGATCGTGAACAGCAGCGGGATCGCCGTCGCCCAGTTGCGGGCGCTGGTCGGCGGCGAGCCGCCGCCGCGCGTCAAGAAGGGCGAGCGCTACGAGATCGAGACGAGCGCGGACAACCTTCTGGCACCGGGCCACTACATCGTCCACTGCGGGATCAACCGGGTGCTCGAAGGGGGTATCGCGCTCGACCTCCCGAGCGCAATCGACTTCGTCGTCTTCGGCGGCGACGAGGATCGCGGCCTGGTCACCCTGCCGCAGGAGACGGCAACCAGGCCGATGGGGGCGGGGGACCGGTGAGCGAGACGGCGATGCCCGCACTGCAGGAGGTCCGGGGCCCCTCGGCGCTCGGCGGCGGCCGCCAGCGCTTCTTCGACCTCCTCTGGCTGCTCGCCGTCACCGAGTTCAAGCGCGTCTACTTCGGCACCGTGCTGGGCTACCTGTGGTCGCTGATCCGGCCGCTGATGCTGTTCGGCGTCCTCCTCTTCGTCTTCACCCAGATCTTCCGGATCGGCAGCGAACAGGTCGAGTACTACCCGGTGATGCTGCTGCTCGGGATCGTCCTCTTCACCTTCTTCCAGGAATCGACGACCAACTCGGTGACCGCGGTCGTCTCCCAGGAGGGGGTCGTCCGCAAGACGCAGTTCCCGCGCCTGGTGATTCCGCTGGCGACGGTGTTGACCGGTCTCTTCAACCTGGCGCTGAACCTCGTCGTCGTCTTCGGGTTCGTGCTCGCCTTCGGCGTCGACCCGACCTGGACCTGGTTGCTCCTGCCGGTCGCCCTCGCCTTCCTCTTCGTCTTCACCGCCGCGATGAGCGCCGCCCTCTCGGTCCTCTACGTGCGCTTCCGCGACGTCGCGATCATCTGGCTCGTCGTCGCCCAGATGCTCTTCTACACGACGCCGATCCTCTACCCGGTGACCGCCTTCGAAGACCCGACCAAGGAACACCTGCTGATGCTGAACCCGCTGGCGGTGATCTTCGAGCAGGTGCGGGTCTGGGTGCTGCACGAACCGCAGGCGCCAAGCGCGGTCGAGGCGGCGGGGGGCGTGGCCGGCCTGATCCCGGCGGCCGCCATCTTCGTCGGTGTCTGCGTCTTCGCGGTCTGGACCTTCAACCGCGAGGCGCCGCGCATCGCCGAGGACCTCTAGCTCGTTTCAGCCCACAAGTACACTCGCCTGCGAATGACCGAGGACGAGCTGGCCCGCGAAAAGCATGAGGTGGAGCGGCTTCGCAGCCTGCTGATCACCCGCGACAAGGAACTCGGCGAGGCGCTGGGCAGGCTCGCCGAGCTCGAAGCGCGCTCGGGCGGGCCCAAGGGGATCGCCAAGAAGATCGTCGGCGTCCTGCACCGGTCATAGCGGCCGTGGCTTCCCCGCGGTTCTCGATCGTCACGCCGGTCTACGAAACGCCGGCCCCGGTACTGCGGGCGATGCTGCGCTCGGTGCGCCGCCAGCGCTGTGGCGACTGGGAGCTCTGCCTGGTCGACGACGCCTCCGCCCAGCCGCACGTGGCCGCGCTGCTCAAGCGGGCCCAGCGCCGCGACCCGCGGATCCGCATCCACCGGCGCGAGGCGAACGGCGGCATCGTCGCCGCCTCCAACGACGCACTGGCGATGGCCAAAGGCGAGTTCATCGCCCTGCTCGACCACGACGACAAGCTGCACCCCGAAGCGCTCACGCTTGTCGCGGCGGCGCTGGCTGCCGAGCCGGAAGCCGACTACGCCTACACCGACGAGGACAAGATCGACGAGCGCGGCCTCCTGCACTCGGGTCCCTTCTGCAAGCCGGACTGGTCGCCGGAGCGCCTGCGCACGCAGATGTACACCTGCCACCTCAGCGTTCTGCGCCGGTCCCTGGTCGAGGAGGTCGGCGGCTTCGATCCCGAGTTCGAGGGGTCCCAGGACTGGGACCTGGTGCTGAAGGTGACCGAGCGCGCCCGCAAGGTCGTCCACGTGCCCCGCATCCTCTACCACTGGCGCGCCTTGGAGACCTCGACGGCGGGGCGGGGCGTCGAGGCGAAGCCGTGGGCCTTCGAAGCGGGTCGCCGGGCGCTCGAAGCCCACTGCGGGCGGATCGGTCTGCAGGCGCGGGTCGAGCGCGACGAGGCGCGCCCGGGCGTCTACCACCTACAGCCGGCGCTGACCCGGGAACCGACGGTGAGCATCCTGATCCCCACCAACGGGCAGCGGCGCGAGGTCCGCTACCAGCAGGTGACCCTGGTCGAGCACTGCGTGCGCAGCATCGTCGAGAGCTCCACCTACGCCGCCTACGAGATCGTCTGCGTCGCCGACGCTGCTACCGACCCCGCGGTGCTGGCCAACCTCGAGCGGATCGCCGGGGACCGCCTGCGCGTCGTCCCCTACGAGGGCGAGTTCAACTTCGCGGCCAAGATCAATCTCGGCGCCGCCCACGCCGAGGGCGAGCTGCTGCTGCTGCTCAACGACGACATGGAGGTGATCGCCCCCGACTGGCTGGAGCGGATGGCGATGTACGCGCAGCACCCGCAGATCGGCGCGGTCGGCGCCCAGCTGCTCTGGGAAGACGGCCGCGTCCAGCACGCCGGGGTGCAGTTCGAGGGCGGCCTCCCCGGCCACCCCCTCCGCGGCTTCACCCGCGGCTTCAAGGGCTACGCCAACCACACGCACCTGGCGCAGAACCTGCTCGCCGTGACCGGCGCCTGCCTGATGACCTCGGCCGCCGACTTCGAGCGGGTCGGCGGCCTCTCGACCGAGCTGCCGGTCAACTACAACGACGTCGACTACTGCCTGAAGCTGGGAGCTGCCGGGCTGCGGATCGTCTACGACCCCGACACCCTCCTCTACCACTTCGAGTCCTCGAGCCGCTCCTCCGAGGTCGCCGAGTGGGAGAAGGAGTATTTGCTATCCAACTGGCAGCAGATGACCGCCAACGACCCCGCCTCCCACCCCTACCTCGCCCAGGGCATGCCGCGCCTGCGCGCCCACCTCGGCTGGGCCGTGCGCAGGCCACGACTCTCGCTGCCGCACTGATGCTAACCCGCGATGAGGTGATCTCGGTCTACCGCCAGGTGCTCGGGCGCACGCCGGGCGAGGATGAGATCGGCCACCAGATGGAGACGATCGACAACCTCGACGGGATGCTGCGGGTGGCGCTCGACTCCGAGGAGTACGCGGTCCGCAACCGCCACCTCGCCGCGACGCGAACCTCGGCCGTGGTCAACACCTTCCACCCCGACCTGGCCGCCTGGAGCCTGGCGCCGGGCACCCGTTCCGCCGACGAGATCGCGATCGTCGGCGAGCAGGGGTGGCTGTTTCTCTGCGGCGGCTCGAACGCCAACCTCGGCCAGTACGTGGGGGAGGTCGCGATGGAGCCGACCTGGCTGGCGGAATGGCAGCAGGTAATCGCCCACCGCCGCGAGCAGGCGCGCAAGCTCGGGGTCGCGCTGGCCATGCTGGTCGTGCCCGACAAGCTCGCCGTCTACGAGGAGCACTACCCCGAGGAGCTGCGCCGGGTCGGGCCGCGGCCGATCGAGCGGCTGCTGGCGGTACCCGAGCTGCCCTTCCTCTACCCGCTGCAGGAGCTGCGCGCCGCGGCGGCGGCGGGCACCGAGGCCTATCTGCGCACCGACACCCATCTCACTTATCACGGCAACGCCCTGCTGTTCGCGTCGCTGTGCGAGCCGCTGGGAACCGTGGCCCCGCCCGAGCTGGCGACGCTGCCGCTGCACTCCTACGTGGCCTCCGGCGACCTCGGCGTCAAGTTCCACCCGCAAATCGTCAGCGTGATCAAAGAGGCGGGGTCGCTCGGCGGGGCCACCATCGTCGAGGACAACCGGGCCGAGATCGAAGCGGTCAACGGCCACATCGGGACCCGTCGGGTGTTCGCCAACGAGAGCGCACCGGATCCGCGGACCGCCGTCGTCTTCGGCGATTCCTTCGGATTCGGCGCCGGCCACTACCAGGGAGTCTCCTGGTTCATGGCCCAGGCCTTCCGCGAGGTCCACTTCGTCTGGGTCCCGTTCGGCTGGGACAGCGAGTACGTGCGCAGGGTCGGCGCGGAGGCGGTGCTGGTCCAAGGCGCCGAGCGGTTCGTAGCCCGGGTGCCGCACCTGGAGGTCGACACCGCCGGCCTCGCCGCAGAGACCCTGCGCCGCAAAAGCCCGCTCGGCGTCGAGCAGGTCTTCGACTGAGGCCGGCGGTGGCTCGCACGTAGTCTGTCCGGATGCTCACGCGTGAGCTCGTCATCGCGGTCTACCGGCAAGTGCTGGGCCATGCCCCGAGCGAGGACGAAATCGCCCACCACCTCGGAACCCTCGACTCGCTCGAGGAGATGCTGCGGGTGGCGCTCGACTCCGAGGAGTACGCGGAGCTGACGCGGAAACACGCGATCCGCACCGGGGCGCTGGAGCGGACCCACGTGAACACCTTCCACCCGGATCTCGCCGGCCTTGGCTTCCCACCAGGCACCCGCTCGGCGGATGGCGTCGCGATCGTCGGGCACGAGGGCTGGATCTTTCTGCACGGTGGCTCAAACGATTTGGTCGACCACTACAGGGGGGCGGCGCGGACCGCTCCCAACTGGCTCGATCGGTGGCGGCGGCTGCTCGACCACCGGGTCGAAACCGCGCGGGACCTCGGAGTCGACCTGGCGATGCAGCTCCTGCCCGACAAGCTCGCCGTCTACGAGCAGCACTACCCCGAGCCCCTCGAGCGGGTTGGGCCGCGGGGGATCGATCGCCTGCTGACGGAGACCGACGCGCCGCTGATCTCGCCGCTCGAGGAGCTGCAAGACACGGCGGCCGGCGGGGACGTCTTCCTGCGCACCGACACCCACCTCAGCTTCCGCGGCAATGCCCTGGTCGCCGAGCGGGCCCTGCGCGCACTCGGGGCGCCGGTCCCCGCCGACCTCGCCGACGTCGCGCTCGACACCTACGCGGTCGCTGGCGACCTCGGCGTCAGGTTCGAGCCGCGCATCGTCGGTCCCTACCGCTCCCCCGGCACGCTCGGGGACGCGCGCATCGTCGCCGACAACCGGGCGCAGATCGAAGCCGCCGGCGGTCATATCGGGATCTGCCGGGTGTTCGCCAACGAGCGCGCACCGGACCCCCGAGTCCTCGCCGTCTTCGGCGGCTCCCACTCCTTTGCCGACCCCGCGGTCCCGGGCTTCTGCTGGTTCTTCGCCCAGGTCTTCCGCGAGGTCCATTTCCTCTGGGTCCCGTTCGGCTGGGACAGCGAGTACCTCCGCCGCGTTGGCGCCAACGCGGTGCTGGCGATGGGCGCCGAGCGGTTCGTGCCGCGGATCCCGCGCGAGGAGGTGGACGTCGCGGCGTTCGCAGAGGAGACGCTTCGCAGCGGGCGCCCGGTGAGCGTCGAGCAGATAGTCGCCTGAGCGACGGCGCCCGGGACGGAGGGACAACTCCAGCCCGGGCTAGACTGCCGCCGTATGCAGGAGGACCTCACCCGCCGCGCCGAAGCGGCGATCGCCAGGCAGGACAAGTGGCACCATCGAATCGAAGTCGCGCCGGGGGTCTGGACGCCGGGCCTGCAGGACACGCAGGCGCTGCTCGCCCAGATCGGGATGCCCGAGGACCTGAGTGGCATGCGCGTGCTCGACATCGGCGCCCGCGACGGCTTCTTCACCTTCGAGGCCGAACGGCGCGGCGCCCGCGAGGTGCTGGCGCTCGACAACGAGTCGCCCCACAACACCGGGTTCGCGATCGCCGCCGAGCTGCTCGGCTCGCCGGCGACCTACGTGACCGAGAACGTCTATTCGCTGGACCCCGAGCGCTACGGCAGGTTCGACCTGGTGCTGTTCCTCGGAGTGATCTACCACCTGCGCCACCCCCTGCTCGCGCTCGACCGCATCCACGACGTCTGCGCGCCGGGCGCGCTGCTGTTGCTGGAGACGCACATGATCGACGAAGGCCTCGTCGACCGCGCCGGCGAGTGGCGCAAGCTCGCCGATTTCGATCCCGAGCTGGTCTCGCTTCCGCTCGCCCAGTACTACCCCGGAAACATGCTGGGCAAGGACCCGACCTCCCAGTGGGCACCGAACCGCGTCGCCCTCGAGGGTTGGCTGAGGGGCGCCGGATTCGACCCCCTCAGCACCTGGCAGCACGCTTTCCGCGGCGGCGCCGTCGCCCGCCGGGAGGAACTCGGCGCGTCCAATGAGCGCGCCGTCGACGAGGCCGCCAGCTGGGACATGCGCACGTGGACGGTCGAGGAGTCGACCTCCATGGGCGGCGCTTCCCGATGAACATCTGCACGATCATCGCCCGCAACTACGTCGCGCACGCGCGCGTCCTCGCCACCTCGTTCCGCGAGATCCACCCGGAGGGGACCTGCAGCGTGCTCGTGATCGACGATCCGAGCGGTTTCATCGACCCCGCCGAGGAGCCGTACGAGCTGCTGACCATTGATCAGATCGGGCTGCCCGACCCCGAGCAGATGGCCGCCTCCTACGACGTGATGGAGCTCTCGACCGCGGTCAAGCCGTGGCTGCTGAAAACGCTGCTGGCGCGCCCGGGGGTCGACACGGTCATGTACCTCGACCCCGACATCAAGATCTTCGCCCCGCTCGATGAGATCGTCGAGCGGGCCGAGCGCCACGGCGTCGTCCTCACCCCCCACTTCACCGCGCCGCTGCCGCGCGACGGCCGCAAGCCGAGCGAAGAGGACATCCTGATCGCCGGCTCCTACAACCTCGGGTTCATCGGGCTGGGGGCCGGACAGACCGCGACCGAGCTGCTCGACTGGTGGGCGGAACGGCTGGAGAGGCACTGCCTGAACGAACCCGAGCAGGGCCACTTCGTCGACCAACGCTGGATCGACCTGGCGCCGGGCCTGTGGCCCGGAATCGACGTCCTCCGCGACACCAGCTTCAACATCGCCTACTGGAACCTCGCCACGCGCAAGCTCTCCGACGACGGCGAGGGCGGCTATCTGGTCGACGGCCGCCCGCTCCGCTTCTTCCACTTCAGCGGCTTCGATCCCCGTCGCCCGACCGAGCTGAGCAAGCACCAAAACCGGATCGACGTCGCCGCCGACCCGACGCTGACGCGGATCTGCGCCGAATACGCAGGCGAGCTGATGGCGCAGGGGTTCGAACAGGCGCACGCCTGGCCCTACGGCTGGAACGACCTGCCGGGTGGGCTCGAGCTCGACCGGGCGGCGCGCAAGGTGTTCCGCGAGGGGGTCGAGGCCGAAGCGCTGCCGGAGTCGATATGGACCGAGGCGGGCGCCGAGCGGTTCGTCGCCTACCTCGAAGAGCTGAAGCCCGGCCTGCGCACGAACCGCGAGGTCAACCGCTACGCCCAGGCCCTCTGGGACACCCGGCCCGACTTCCGCCTCGCCTTCACCAGCATCGAGGGCGAAGGGGGCTCCGCCTTCGTCGGCTGGCTGCGGGCGACCGCCCCCGACACCGGGATCGCGGCCGAGCTGCTGACCGACGGGCCGGCCAACGGCGCAGCTCCGGTGCGCAAACCGCCGGCGACCAAGCCCGGCGTGAACCTGGTCGGCTACCTCGACGACGAGCGCGGAGTCGGCGAGACGGCGAGACAGATCCTCACGGCGCTGCGCGACGCCGACGTGCCCGTGTCGACGATCGACGCACCAACCGAGGTGGAGCGGATCGCGCCGGTGCTCGGCAGCGTTCCCGAGCAAGATTTCCCCTACGACTTCAACTTGATCTGCGTCAACGCCGACATGCTGCCACTGGTCGCGAGCGGCCTCGACCCACGCTTCTTCGAAGCCCGCAACAGCGCCGGCCTCTGGTTCTGGGAGGTCTCGCACTTCCCCGAGCAATGGGAGGCGTCGTTCGACTACGTCGACGAAGTCTGGGTCGCGACCGAGCACGTCGCCGCGTCGCTGCGGGCGCTGGCGCCGATCCCCGTGCACACGATTCGGATCCCGATCGTGCCGGCGCCGCCGGACCCGGCGAGCCGGGCCGAGCTGGGGATGCCGGAGGGCTTCTGCTTCCTCTTCACCTTCGACTACCGCAGCGTCTTCCGCCGCAAGAACCCGCTCGGGGTCGTCGAGGCGTTCTGCGCGGCGTTCGCGCCGGGCGAGGGCCCCTCGCTGGTGATCAAGTCAATCTGCGGCGACGAATTCCCGGTCCAGCGTGAGCAGCTCGCAGCGGCCGTCGCCGAGCGGCCGGAAATCCACCTGCTTGAGGGAATGGTCCCGGTCGGGATGAAGAACGCGATGATGGCGAGCTGCGACTGCTACGTCTCGCTGCACCGCTCCGAGGGCCTCGGCCTAACCATGGCCGAGGCAATGTACTTCGGCCGGCCGACGATCGCCACCGGCTACTCGGGCAACCTCGACTTCATGACCGAGGAGAACAGCTACCTCGTGCCTTACGAGCTGACCGAGATCGGCCCGGACGCGAACCCCTACCCGGAGGACAAGGAGTGGGCCGAACCGGATATCGAGCGCGCCGCCGCGCTGATGCGCGAGGTCTTCGAGCACCCCGAGGAGGCGGCGGCGCGAGGCCAGAGGGCCGCCGCCGACATCCGCCGGGCCCACTCGCCGCAGGCCGCCGCCGAAGCGATCATGGCGCGGATCGAGCATGGGAGGTTCTCCCGCCTTGCCGCCCGCTTCCAGCCGCCGAGCGCCGCCCGCGCGACGGTCGGCGCGCCGGCGGGCCGCGACCTGCTCGAGCACCTGCTCAACTTCGACATCGCGCCGCCCGCGCAGGGCCCAGGCAGGGCTCAAGCCCAGGCCAAGCGCCTCTACATGCGCCTGCTGCGCCCCTACGCGGCGCACCAGCAACGGATCAACAACACCGTCGCCGAGTCCCTGGACGAGATCCGCGAAGGGCTGACCGAACTGCTGCGGGTACAGGAGAGGACGGAGGGCCGCCTCGCCCGCGCCGACGCTCTGGTCGAGGCCGCGGGGGCGCAGCCCTACATGACGGACGAGCGGATCGCCCGGCGCTCCCACCCGATCCTCGGCGACACGCTCGGCTACCGCGAGGCCGAAGGCGAAGCCAACGGCTACCGCGGCTTCGAGGACCTCTTCCGCGGACCCGAGGAGATGATCCGCAACCGCCAGCGGGTCTACCTGGAGCTGCTCGGCGACCGCCAGCCGGTGCTCGACGCGGGCTGCGGGCGCGGCGAGTTCCTCGACCTCCTCGCCGAGCGCGGGATCCCCTGCCGCGGCGTCGACATCGACCCCGAGATGGTCGAGCGCTGCCGGCAGAAGGGCCACGAGGTCGAGCAGGCCGGCATCGTCGACGTCCTGGAGAAGACGCCGCCGGCCTCGCTCGGCGCGATCTTCAGCGCCCAGGTGATCGAGCACCTCGAGTTCGGCGACCTGCAGGAGATGCTGCGACTGGCCGTCTCTCGCCTGCGCCCGGGGGGGCTGCTGATCGCCGAGACCGTCAACCCACACTCGGCGGCGGCGCTGAAGGCCTTCTGGGTCGACCCGACCCACAAAGTCCCGCTTTTTCCCGAGGTGATGCTGGCGCTCTGCGCGCTCGCGGGCTTCCCCGACGGGGACGCTTTCGCGCCGCTCGGCAGCGGCGACTGGGAGCGCGACCGCACCACGGCCGGCGAGTACGCGATCGTCGCCAGCGCGCCTGGCGCTTAGCTGCGAAGGCGTGCTCTAGGCGGTCGAGACGGGGCTGCCTTCGCGCAGCAGCTCGAGGTCGGCGTCGACCATCAGCTTGACCAGCTGCTCGAAGTCGACGCTGGGCACCCAGCCGAGCTTCTCGCGGGCCTTGGTCGGGTCGGCGATCAGCAGGTCGACCTCGGCCGGGCGCATGAACCGGGGGTCTTCGCGGACGTACTTGGCGGGGTCGAGCTCGAGGTAGGCGAAGGCGATGTCGACCAGGTCTTTGACTGAGTGGTCGACGCCGGTGCCGACGACGAAGTCCTCGGGCTCGTCCTGCTGCAGCATCCGCCACATCGCATCGACGAAATCGGGCGCGTAGCCCCAGTCGCGGCGGGCGTCGAGGTTGCCGAGGACCAGCTCGCCGACCAGGCCGAGCTTGATCGCGGCGGCGGTATGGGTGATCTTGCGGGTGACGAACTCGAGGCTGCGTCGCGGGCTCTCGTGGTTGAAGAGGATCCCCGAGCAGGCGTAGAGGCCGTAGCTCTCGCGGTAGTTGACGGTAATGAAGTGCGCGTACACCTTCGCCACCCCGTAGGGGCTGCGCGGGTAGAACGGCGTCAGCTCGTTCTGCGGAGTTTCCCGGACTTTGCCGAACATCTCGCTGGAGGAGGCCTGGTAGAAGCGCGCCTCGGGGCGGGCTTCCCGCATTGCCTCGAGCATCCGCGTCACGCCGACGCCGGTGAACTCCGCGGTCAGCGTCGGCTGGTTCCAGGAAGCGCCGACGAACGACATCGCCGCCAGGTTGTAGATCTCCTCGGGCTCGCAGGCCCGCATCACGTCGCCCAGCGAGCGCTGGTCGAGCAGGTCGCCGGTGTGAACCGTAATCCGGTCGCGGATCGCCTCCAGGCGGTGGTGGTTCTCGCTCGAGAGCCGGCGCACCATGCCGTGCACCTCGTACCCCCTGTCGAGGAGGTTCTCGGCCAGGTAGCTACCGTCCTGTCCGGTTATGCCGGTGATCAACGCGCGGCGCGCCATTGCGAGCAAGACTACCCAAGCGCCCCCCACGGGCGGATCTCGCGCCGGTCCGTCGGGGTGCAGTCGCTACCTTATGCTGGCGTGACCAGCACCAAACTCGCCATCGTCCCGGCCCACAACGAGGCTGAGGCAATCGCCAGCACCGTCGCCGCGATCGCCCGCTGGGCGCCGGACTTCGACGTGCTCGTGATCGACGACGGCTCCACCGACGCCACCGCGGAGCGTGCCCGCGCGACTGGGGCCGAGGTTCTGCGGCTGCCGTTCAACCTGGGCATCGGCGGCGCCATGCAGAGCGGCTACATCTACGCCAGCGAGCACGGCTACCAGGTCGCCGTCCAGGTCGACGGCGACGGCCAGCACGATCCGCGACACATCCACGAGCTGCTCGCCCAGCTCGAAGGCACGTCCGGGCTCAACATGGTGACCGGCTCGCGCTTCCTTGGCCCGCAGGAGGGCGGCTATCGCTCCTCGGCGGTGCGGCGGGTCGGGATCCGGATCTTCTCCCGCCTGCTCTCGAGGATCACCGGACAGCCCGTCACCGACCCCACCTCGGGATTCCGGATGACCGACCGCCGCGGGATCGAGCTGTTCGCCCATGACTACCCGCGCGACTACCCCGAGGTCGAGGCGATCGTCCTCATGCACACCCACCGCCTGCGCAGCCGCGAGCTGCCGGTGGTGATGGCACCGCGCCGGACCGGGGTCTCCACGATCTCCTCGACCCAGTCGGTCTACTACATGGCCAAGGTGCTGCTGGCGATCTTCGTCGCCCTCTTCCGGACCCAGCCAGTGCGGGAGGCCCGCGAGGTCTCGCCGACCAGTGTCGAGCAGATGCTATGAGCCTGCCGCTGGCCATCGCCCTGCAGCGGATCGAGGTGATGGTCGCCGCGATCCTGATCTGCGTCGCGATCCTCGAGCTGGTCCGGCGACGGCACCTGATGGAGCGCTACGCGCTGCTCTGGCTCCTCGCCGGAGTCGTGGTCGGGGTACTGGCAATCTGGCGCGGCCTCCTGACCACCGTCTCGGGCTGGGTCGGGATCTACTACCCCCCCGCGGCCCTGTTCGCCGCCGGCTTCGTCTTCGTCCTGCTGATGCTGCTCCATTTCTCGATCGTCGTCTCCAGGCTCTCCGACCAGAACAGGATCCTCGCCCAGCGGGTGGCGCTGCAGCAGCAGCAACTCGAGCGCGAGGGGGAGGGCGCGAAGGAACAGCAGCCGAGCGGAGAGCTCGCGCCGCGACAATGAGCACGCCGGATATCTGCCCGATCTGCGAGGGGCCGCTGCGTCAGGCACGGGTCCGTGCCCACGACCGCCTGATAACCGGCGAAGGCCCCTTTGGCGTACGTGAGTGCCTGGCCTGCCGGTACGGGATCACCACCCCTCAGCTCTCCGGAGAGCAGCTGACGCCCTACTACGCGGAGTCCTACTACGAGGACTTTTACGAACACACCGGCGGCACCGGCTCCCTGCATAAGCTGAGGCAGCTGCTGCGTCGACGCGGCGCCGAGCGTCGTTGGCAGCGACCACCATTCCAGCTCGACGGGGTGGAGCCGGGCAAGGTACTCGAGGTCGGCTGCGGCGCCGGCGAGCTCCTTGGCCAGTTCGCCGCGCGCGGCTGGGAAACCTACGGCCTCGATCCCAGCGCTGCCGCCACCGCCGCGGCGGCCCGGCGAGGCGCAGAGGTTCACACGGGCACCCTCGACGACCAGCCCTGGGATCAGGGCAGCTTCCAGCTCGTCATCTTCCAGCACTCCCTCGAGCACATCCCGGACCCGGTGGCCGCCGTACGGATGGCAGCCGAACTGCTGGAGGGGGGCGGGCAGTTGCTCATCGACGTCCCCAACTGGACGAGCTGGCAGCGCCACCTCTACCGCGGCCGTTGGTGCATGCTCGACATGCCTCGCCACCTACAGCACTTCTCGCCGCGAGCGCTGACTCGCCTCGGCCAGCTGGTCGGCCTGGAGCTTCGAGCCGTCGGCACCAACTCGAACGCGATCGCCACCGCCTACAGCGTCCACTATCTGATCGCAGGCCGCTGGACGCCGGGGTGGAAGTTGTGGCTGGCGTACGCGCTGAGCCTCCCGCTGCTGCCATTCGTCTGGCTCGGTGACCGACTCGGCGGCGGCGACTCCTGCTACGCGGTGATGGCCCGATCGGCCTGACCGATGACGCCGACGCTCTGCCTCGTCCACCTCTGCTGGATGCCCTATGGGATCGACCCGCCGCGCCGCTTTCTGGAGTCCTACCGGGCCCATGAGGCCGGCGCGCCCCACCGGCTGCTCGTCGTCTTCGCCGGGGCCAGGATCGAGGATCGCGCCCCGTGGCATCGGCTCTTCGACGCGGTCGAGCACGAGCGACTCGACGTCGGCGACGGTATCGACCTCGACCACTACCGGGCCGCGGTCGACCGCTTCGCCGCCGAGCGCTACTGCTTCCTCAACACCGAAAGCGTCGTGCTCGTCGACGACTGGTTGGGGATGATGGCGCGAGCGCTGGCCGAGCCGGAGGTCGGCTTGGTCGGCGCGACCGGCTCCTACGAGAGCCCCAATGCGGTGAGGCCGGGGCCGCTGCGACGGTTGCGGCCGGGCCACGATCCCTTCCCCAACCCCCACCTGCGCACCAACGCCTTCGCGCTCGAACGCGAGCTGATCCTCGACCTTGGGTGGCCGACCGGGCTGACCAAGCTGCAGGCCGTGGCCCTGGAGGGCGGCAGCCGCAGCATCACCCGCCAAGTGCAGGAGCGCGGGTTGCAAACGCTGGTCGTCGGCCGCGACGGCGCCTATCCTCCGAAGCGCTGGCGCGAGGCCCGCACCTTCCGCAGCGGCGATCAGGAGAACCTCCTGGTCAGCGACAACCGCACGCGTCACTATCACGAGTGCGGCCGGCTCGCCCGGGCCGGGCTCGCCTGGCTGGCCTGGCAGGCGCTGGGCTGACTCAGACCGGGGGCGCGGCGCCCGCGTCCCGGCCCCGCAGCAGCCCGTTCGGGCCGAGCGCGTCACGCAGCTCGGGGGGCACCATCCCGAGCAGATAGCCGGCCCCGAGGAAGACGAGCCCGCCAAGCGCCGCCGCAACTAGGTCCGGCAAGGCCGGGATCAGGAGCACGGCGCCGCCGAGCATGGCGGCGAGCGCGACGCGGGCGAGGAACCCGGGGCGAACCGTGACCTTCCCGGTAGAGAGGTGAAGGCGCCAGTAGATCAACCCGGCCAGCACGGCGTCGCCGAACACCGTGGCGATCGCACCGCCGCGGGCGCCGAGCGGCGGGACAAGCGCCGCCGCGAAGATCCCGACCGCGAGCAGTCCGAGGGCGTTGGTCAGGATCAGCTGGCGCTGGGCGCCAAGCGCGACCAGCGCCACCGTCCAGATCTGGTAAAGCGCTATGAAGAGCAGGGCGACGACCTGGATCCGCAGCACGTCCCCGGAGGGGCCGAATTCCGCCCCGCCGATCGCTTCCATCACGGGCTCGGCGGCGCGCAGGGTGACGACGACGGCCAGCACGCCGGCGATCACGGCCCCCTCGCTGAGCCCTTCGATCGCGTAGCGCAGCCGGCCCAGGTCATCGCGGGCGGCAGCCGCCATCAGCGGCAGCGCCACCCCGGCCACTAGGGCCGGAAGCACGACCAGCGCTTCCATCGCGCGCAGCGAGCCGCCGAAATATCCCGTCTGCTCGGCAGAGGAGATCAGCGACATCAGCACGATGACCAACCGGAAGTAGATCTGGCCGAGCGCCAGCGCGGCGGCGATGGGCAGCGCGGTGCGCATCAGGCCAAGCTGCTCACTGCGGTCGAAGCGCGGCCGCACCAGGCCGCTCCAACCGACCAGCAGCGGCACGAGAGCGAGCACGGCGAGCCCGACCGCAACCTGGACCGCGAAGAACGGGGTTAAATGGGCGCCCAGCGCGACCAGCACCGCGACGCCGGCGAGGGTGACGACCTGGCGCAGCAGTTCGACCAGGGCGAGGCCGGCGTTGCGCAGTTCGACCGTGAGTGGGATCAGGAAGGAGTTGGCGATCGCGACCAGCAGGACGCCGGTCCCGGCCAGCGCCGTCCCCGCCACCATCTCCTCCGGGTAGCCGGCGAGCGCCGCGAAGGCGACCAGCAGCAAGAGGGCCACCGCGGCAACCCCCAACCGCTGGGCGACGATGTTCGAGAGCAGCCGCCTTCTCCCAGGAAGGGGACGCACCGCGAGGTCGTTGCTCGCGGCCACGTTGAGCCCCGTGTCGACGATGCTTACCGCGATCCCGACCAGCGAAAGGACGGTGACGTAGCGACCCGAATCGTCGACGCCGAGGTGCCGCAGCAGCAGCGTCGCGGTGAACAGCCCGAGCACCAGGCCGGCGAGGTTGGCGGCGACCCGCATCGCGCTGCCGCGAATCACCCTGCCACCGGCCCCGCTCGAGGTCAGGACGTCCTCGCCGGCGTGCTCTGGGACCGTCATCCGGCGACGCAGGCTACTAGCGGCTTAGGAGGACCCCCGCCGGTACCAGTCGACATAGCGGCCGCAGGCCCGGGCGATCGGGACGAGCCGCTCGCGAGCGTCGAGCGGCGTCGCGACCAGGTATCTGAGAAATGCCTTCGCGGGCGGCGGCGACAGCCAGGGGTCCCTGACGTGGAGGGAGATCGGCAGCGGCCGCTGGCCGACGCGGACGCGGCCTACCGGCAGGCGGGGGCCGAACCGCGAGAGGTCGGCCGGCACGGTCGTCCGCAGGCCCGGCGCCCTCACCTCGATCGCATGGCGGCTGACGTAAGGCATGCGCAGCTCCCAGGTCCCGGCGGGCAGGCGCAGCTGGGTGGAGAGCGTTTCGCCGGCGGGAATTTCGGCGAGGGGGACGACGAACGGCGGACGTCGTATGGCGGCGGCACCGCCACCCGCGAGGATCCGTTGCCCCGCCTTCGTATCGCACCTAAGCACCGCTCCCGGCCATGCGCCCTCATGAAGGATGCGACGTTCGGGGATCGGCGCGGTCCGCTTCCAGAGCGCATAGTCCTCGGTGGTGCGGACCAGCCGTAGCTGGGCCGGCGGCTGGCTGGCACCAGGGTCGTCGTAGGTGACGATCCACTCGTATTCGTTCAGAGTCGAGGCGGACACCGAGTCGAAGTCGAACGCCTCGCCGTCCTCCCATTCCTTCTGCGGGCGAAGCGGCACCCCCGGTATCCCGGCGAGCGCGGCGGCGTGGACCGGGACCCCGGCCAGCTGCCATCTGACGAACTCGTCCGTCCCGAGGAAGAGGGTCGTCCTCTCGGCGAGCAGCGGCCGGAACGTTTCCAGCTGGCGAGCCTGGTCGGCTGGCCCGACCGGGCTGAAGCGAAGCGCCTGCAGGTCGTCGCGGGCAATCCGCCCGAACAGGACGAGTGAGAGCAGCGCGATCAGCAGCAATGGCCAGCGCGGCCGGTCGCCGGCTCCTCGGTCGGCGAGCGGGAAGACCGCGAGCAGGAGGAGCGGCGGCGAAGCGATCATCAGCGCCTTGGCGGCGACGTACGGCGACTCGCTGCGGTCGGTGTACCACCAAATCGCCATCGCCGCGGCGGCGGTAAGGGGCAGGAGCCAACGGCCGCGGCGGAAAGCCCAGAAGGCGCCGAAGAGGACCAGCGCCAGTACGAAGAGTGACCAGATCCCGCCCGTCCACTGCTCGGGAGCTGGATACCGGAAGTCTTCGTTGCCCCAGGTCCCGAGCGCCTCCCAGCTGGGCAGCGGGCCAACCATGTTGCCGATGTCCTCGACCGCGATCCCGGAGCCGTCGCGGACCGCGAGGAAGTTCCACATTCGTCCCGCCTGCGGCAGCAGCACCAGAACCAGCACGCCGACCCCGATGCCCAGCGCCGTCAGCTCGCGGCGGACGATCCCGGGCACCGAGGCCAGCTGGTGCCGCCAGGCCGCGATCGCCAGCAGGCCGGCGAGCCAGAGACCGACGATCGCGATCGGCCACACGAGTCCAGCCGGCGAGTAGACCGAGATGACGCCGCCGGTCAGAAGGGCCAGCGGCACCCAGCGGCCGCGCCCCAGCCGCGGCCCGAAGCCGGCGACACTGAGCAGGACGGCGAGGACGAGGGCCGCCTGCGCTACCTCCTTGAAGGCGCCCTGGCCGTAATAGGCGGCGACCAGGAAGGGCAGACCGACCACCGTGGCGACGATCGGCTTCGAGTACCAGGGGCCGCGGCCGGCGATGGCCAGCGCCGTAAACGCGCTGATCAGTCCCATCGCCATCATCACCCCGGCGAAGGCGATCTCGGCGTGGAGACCCAGCCCATCGCTGAGCAGCGCCGCCAGCGCGTGTGGTCCCAGCGGGTAGTCGTTGGGCAGCGGAAAGGCGGCGTCGGCGGCGGACGAGCCATAGGCTTCGACGAAGGCCAAGTGGACCGCCATGTCGTTGTTGAGGGTCATCCCGAGAATCCCGGCCTGCCCGGAGGCGAGGAAGGGAACCATGAGCAGCGCCGCGACCGGTAGCACCGCCAGCAAGCCCGACGGCGGCGGCCGGTGGGGCGGCGAGCGCATGCACCAGACCGCGGCGGCGATCGACAGCGCGGCGAGCAGGACCGCCATCGTCGCCGTGCGTCCGGGCACGTGCATGCTCGGCGTGGCCAGCAGCATCGTGACCGAGAGCCCGACGGCCGGCGCCAGCCAGTTCCACTCCGAAGCGCCGAGCAGGCGCAGCGTCGCCTGCCCGAGGAAGAGCACGGCAAAGCAAACGACTGCGGCGCTAAGGAGGACGGCAAGCAACCGCGGGGAGTCTGCCTGATCGGTCGGTGGCCGCGTCGCGACGTGGTGCCGGACGGATAGGCTGCGCGCTCTTGAACTTCGAGCGCCTCTACGAATACCGCTTCCGCGACATCGACCAGGCCGGCCGCCTCGCCGTCTGGGGCGAGATTGCGCCCCACGTCCACCGGCTGATGGGCGAGCCCCAGAAGGTCCTCGACCCGGCCGCCGGGCGCGGCGAGTTCATCGGTTCGGTGCCGGCAAAGGAGACCTGGGCGGTCGACGCGGTCAGCTACGACGAGGCCGCGTACAAGCCCGACACCACGATCGTCACCGCCTCGATCCTCGACGCGGAGCTACCCCCTGCTCACTTCGACGGCGTCTTCGTCTCCAACTTCCTCGAGCACCTCTACGACCAAGAGCAGATCGCCACCTTCCTGGAGAGGATGCACGCGGCGATGGAGCCGGGTGGCCGAATCGCGATCATGGGGCCGAACTACCGCTACTGCGCCGATGAGTACTGGGACTGCGCCGATCACTACGTCGCCCTCACCCACGTGGCGATCGGCGAGCACCTCTACGCCGCCGGCTTCGAGCCGGAGCGGATCATCCCCCGCTATCTCCCCTACTCATTTCGGGGAATCCTGCCGCCCTCGCCGGCGCTGACCGGGCTCTACCTGCGGATGCCGCTCGCCTGGCGGTTGCTCGGCAAGCAGTTCCTGGTGATCGGTCGCAAGGAATAGGCGGCCGGGCCGCTAGCCGCGGTCGCGGGAACGCGGGCGGGGCGGCTCGCGCACCTGGTAATCGCCGCGGCTGAGCGTGCTCTCGAGCCAGACGTAGAGGACGATGAAGAGGTAGCGGCTGCCCATCTCCTTCATCGCCAGCTTTGGGACACCGCTGGTGCGGTTGGTCCAGTTGGTCGGGATCACCTCGTAGGAGTGGCCGCGGACGATCGCCTTCAACGGCATCTCGACGGTCAGGTTGAAGTGCTTTGAGAGCAGCGGGCTGATCGTCTCGATCACCTCGCGCCTGTAGGCCTTGAAGGCGTTGGTGGTGTCGTTGTAGCGGTGGCGGAAGAAGATGCGGATGAACTGGTTGGCGAGGCGGTTGATCACGTACTTCAGTCGCGGGTAGTCGTTGACCTGGGCGCCGGGGACGAAGCGTGAGCCGAAGGCGCAGTCCCAGCCGTCTTCGAGGATGCGGTGGTAGCGGACCAGGTCCTCGGGGTCGTCGGAGGCGTCGGCCATCACGATCGCCACCGCGTCGCCCTCGAAGACGTCGAGGCCGGCCCGGATCGCCATCCCGAAGCCACGCTCGTAGTGGGAGCGGTGGCAGCGCACTCGCGGGTTCTCGGCGCCGATCGCCTCGACGACCGCTTCGGTCGAGTCTTCGGAGTCGTCGTTGACGACGACGACCTCGTACTCGATCCCCTCCCGCTCCAGCGCCGCGACGACGCCTTCGACCGTGTTCCCGACCGAGCCCTCCTCGTTCTGGGCCGGCATCACCACCGAGAGCTTCACGCCGCGCTCACCGTCCAGCGCTCGAGGTTCTGCTCGTACATCTCCCGCAGGATCTCCTCGATCCCGTAGCGCAGCCGGAAGTCCGGGTAGTCGGCTTCGAACGGGGCCAGGTCGGAGATCCACCAGCGGTGGTCGCCGATTCGCGGCTCCTCGCCCATCTCCCAGTCGAGCTCGCGGCCGGAGGCGCGTTCGCAGACCTCGATCGCCTCCAGCATCGAGCAGTTGGAGAAGCGGCCGCCGCCGATGTTGTAGACGGCGTGCGGGCGCGGCGCCTTGCGGAAGGCGTCGAAGGCGGCGATCAGGTCGGCGCTGTGGATGTTGTCGCGGACCTGCTTGCCGGCGTAGCCGAAGACGGTGTAGGGGGTGCCGGTGACGGTGCACTTCATCAGGTAGGCGAGGAAGCCGTGCAGCTTGGCGCCGGCGTGCTGGGGGCCGGTCAGGCAGCCGCCGCGGAAGCAGACCGTCGGCATCTCAAAGTAGTAGCCGTACTCCTGCACCAGCAGGTCGGCGGCGGCCTTGGAGACCCCGAACAGCGAGTGGGTCGAGGTGTCGATCGACATCGAGGTGTCGATGCCCTTGTGGTAGGCGTGGTCCTCGGGCAGCTCCAGCCGCTTCTCCAGATCCTGCAGCGGCAGCCGGTTCGGCGTGTCGCCGTAGACCTTGTTGGTCGAGCAGAAGACGAAGGGGGCGTCCGGGCAGTGGGCCCGCGCCGCCTGCAGCAGGTTGAGGGTGCCGTTTGCGTTGACGCCGAAGTCGGTCTGCGGGTCGCTCGCGGCCCAGTCGTGGGAGGGCTGGGCGGCGGTGTGGATGACCAGCTCGATCTTGCCGGCCTGCTCGCGGAAGATCCGCTCGATCGTCTCCGCGTCGCGGATGTCGGTGTTCTCCCAGCGGAACTCGGGGTGCTCGGCGACGAGGCGCTCGGTCACGTGCGAGGTCGAGGACTCGGGGCCGAAGAAGCTGGCCCGCATGTCGTTCTCGATCCCGACCACGTCGAAGCCCTCGGCGACGAAGTGCTCAACCGCCTCGGAGCCGATCAGGCCCCCGGCCCCGGTGATGATCGCAACCGGCATTCGTGCTTACTCCCTTCCCCCAGTTGGGGTCTCGATATTCAGCGCCTGGGCGATCCGGTCCTCGTCGGAGGCGATCCACTCGTAAATGTCGGCGAGCACCTGCTCGGCGCCGCGGCGGGGACGCCACTCGTCGAGGCCGAACAGCCTGGTGCAGTCGGAGAGGTATATCGGGACGTCGCCCGTTCGCGTCTCCAGGACCGGCTCGATCGGGACCTCGTTGCCGCTCAGGCGCTGGCAGATCTCGGTCGTCTCGGCCAGCGAGAGGCTGCACTCGCGGCCGCCGCCGACGTTGACCGTGCGCCCGTCCCAGGCTGCCGGGTCGAGCAGCTGGCGCTCGACCAGGTCGACCAGGTCGTCGACGTGGAGCAGGTCGCGGACCTGCTTGCCCTCGCCGCCGAAGCCGATGTAGGTGAGCGGGTTGCCGAAGCGGTGGGCGAGCATCCAGTGGGTGAAGACGCCCTGGTCGACCTTGCCCATCTGCCAGGGGCCGGCGATGACGCCGCAGCGGTCGATCACGGCGGGCACGCCGAGGCTGGAGCGGAACTCCTCGATCAGGAGCTCGGCGGCGAGCTTGGTGGCGCCGTAGAGCGTGCGCGCGCCCTCCAGCGGGAACTGCTCGGAGATCCCGGCCGGGGAGACGCCGGGCACCGCCTGCTCGGCGGCGATCTCGAACCGGGTCGGGGCCTCCTCCAGCGCCAGCTCCGCCTGCGGCGCCACCGGGTAGACGCGGCTGGTCGAGAGGAAGACGAGGAAGGCGGCGTCGCGGCGCGCCAGCTCGAGGCAGTTGTAGGCGCCGGTGAGGTTGGTGTGGACGAGGTAGCTGGAGTCGCCGTCGACGCCGCTCATCACCGAGGGCTCGGCCGAGCACTCGATCAGGGCCGAGATCTGCGGCAGCCGCTGCAGGTCCGCCGGCTCGCGCACGTCGCCCTTGACGAACTCGACCCCCGCCTGCTCGAGCCGCGGCAGGTTCAGTTCGGAGCCCTTGCGGTAGAGGTTGTCGAGCGCGAGGATCTCCCACTCGGGGTGCCGGGAGGCGAGGGAGACGGCGAGGTTGGAGCCGACGAAGCCGGCCCCGCCGGTGATCAGCAGGCGGTTCAAGATCCGCGACGGTATCGAAGCAGCGGGACTCGCCAGATCGCCTCAGCGACGATCGGGGCGTTCATCTTCGATTTTCCCGCCCTGCGGTCGCCGAAGACGATCGGGATCTCGGCCACGCTGAAGCCCTTGCGGACCGCCCGGTAGGTCAGCTCCACCTGGAAGGCATAGCCCTTGGCGGCGACCGAGTCGAGGTCGATCGCCTCCAGCACCTCGCGGTGCCAGCACTTGAAGCCGCCGGTGAGGTCGCGGACCCCGAGGCCGAGGACGAAGCGCGAGTAGGAGCTGCCGAAACGGCTCACCCCCCTGCGCAGCGCGTTCCAGTCGCCGACTCCGCCCCCCGGCGCATAGCGGGACCCGATCGCCAGGTCGGCGCGCTCGCTGGCCTCGACCAGGCGCGGCAGGTCGGCCGGGTCATGGGAGAAGTCGGCGTCCATCTGCAGGATCAGCCCGGCGCCGCCGGCGAGAGCGCGGTGGAAGCCAGCGACGTAAGCGGGGCCGAGTCCTTCCTTGCCGGGGCGGTGCAGCACCTCGACCGCGTCGTCGGCCGCGGCGATGCGGTCGGCGACGCGGCCGGTGCCGTCGGGCGAGCGGTCGTCGACGACCAGCACCCGGGCGGAATCCGGCAGGTTGGCCCGCGCCGCCTCGACCATCGCCTCGAGGTTCTCCACCTCGTTGTAGGTGGGGAGCACGAGCCAGGCCGGTCCGCTCCCCGCAGGCCGCTTCATCGCCGCACCCTATTGCCCCGCCGCGACACGGCAGACGGTCGCGCCCTGCCCGGCCTCGACCAGCAGCCGCCACGGCCGCGGGGCGAGGTCGCGGGGGACGTAGAGGCGCGTCGTCGAGGCGGCGGCGACGCCCTCGGTCGAGAGCGGGTACCCGGCGCGGGCGAAGCGGCGCAGGCGGATCGCCCCGGGGCCGCCCGGGCCCAGCTCGACCGTGGTCGTGCCGGGGCGCAGCGTCAGCGGCGCCGCCGTGCCGCCGCCCGGCACCCGCACGCACTCGCCGCCCGCCGCGGCCGGTTCGGCGCCGGTTTCGATCCCCAGCGGCAGCGCGTTGGCGAGGACGACGTCGGCCTGGTGGCGGCCGGCCTCCGGAGCACCCTCCAGCTCCCCGGGCGTGTAGGCGGGAGAGCCGTATTCGCCGACCGCCCGCAGGTACTCGCCAGCGCGGATTTCGTTGAGGAAGCTGGTGCCGGAGATCTCCGGCGGCAGCGCGAACTCGGGTTCGACGCTGCCGGCGGCGATCTCGATCGCGCCGAGGTCGGCGCGAGTCAGCACCGTCTGCGAGGCGAAGAAGTCGCGCCCTTCGCGCAACGGCGTCAGGTTGACGACGGCGATCGCGACCGTCGCCGCCCCGGCCAGCGCCAGCACCCACCGGCTCGGCCGCAGGCCCTGCAGCAGGTTGGCGGCGATCAGCAGCGCGAAGAGGGCGCCGACGTAGAGGTAACGGCTGGAGTAGGCCTCGCGGCCGGGGATCGAGTTGAAGGCGGCGAGGAACCAGAAGGTCGCGGCGGCGGCGACCGGCGGCCAGAGGCGGGGGCCGAAGCGGCGGCCGCGGAAGACCGCGTAGGCGACGAGGCCCGCGAGCGCGACCAGCAGCCCTAGCGCCCAGTTGGAGCGGCCGACGGCTTCGCCGAAGATCGTCGCCAGCGCCAGCAGCGCGTCGAGCGAGGCGGCGAGGCCTTCGGCGACGAAGCGGGGCGAGACGAGGACGTTGTGGGCGGAGACGTTGGTCTCGGCATCGTGGCCCCACCCGGCGTACCAGGCGGCGTAGAAGAGCAGCGGCACCACGACCACCCAGAGGCGGCCGAGCCCGCGCTCGCGGCGACGCTGGAGGACGTCGACCGCGGCGGCGACCGCGAACGCCAGCCCGAGGCTGGAGAACCCGACCGCGAGCACCAGCAGCGCCGCCGCGAGCAGGTCGGCGCGGCGGTGACCGGATTCCAGCGCCAGCAGCACCCCCACCCCGCACATCGCCGAGCCGACGAAGCCGATCTGGAAGGGCCAGAGCAGGTCCTGCCAGGCGGGGCCGAGGAAGAGCAGCAGGACGGCGGCCATCAGCGCCGGCCAGGGGCCGAGGCGGCGGCGGACGTAGGCGAAGACGAGCGCCGCGGTGGCGAGCAGCAGCGCCGCCAGGACCACCAGTTCCGGCGTCATCGAGCTCATCCCGAAGATCCGCAGCAGCGCCTCCTGGATCAGCACCGGGACGAGGACGATGTGCTCGTTGTGGGGGTCGAAGAGGGCGGCGGCCGTGGGGTCGCGCCGGTTGATCAGGAACTCCCAGCTGTCCTGGAACCAGGTCAGGCCGGAGCCGTAGTCGAGCAGCACCGCCGCGGCGGCGAGCATGGCGAGGCCGAGCAGGACGAGCGCCGCGCCCTGGCCCTGGCGGCTACGGACGGGCGCGACCGCCGCTGAGCGCCACGAAGGCATGCCAGGCGGGCTTCGGCTTGAAGCGCGGGCCTTCGCGGAAGAACCCGACCGAGTCGCAGAAGGTGCAGAGTCCCTTCAGGTCCTTCCAGGAGAACCAGTAGACCTGCTTGAGGTTGAGCCGGCGCTGGTTTTCGAGCAGGTAGGTGTAGGAGTCCCTCAGCTGCCGGACCTGGCCCTGGATCCCCTGCTCGAAGGCGACCTCTTGGAAGTTGTTCTCCGAGCCCCACCCGATCTCGGTGATGTAGAGGCCCGGGCGGTCGCGGTTGTCGACGCTGACCTGGTGGAACTCCTCGACGATTTCTTCCAGCGTTTCGGCGTCGACCGCGTAGGGGTGCAGGGAGACGCCGTCGAAGCGGGTTTTCAGCCCCGGCACGGCGTAGAGCCGGTCGAGGAAGGTGGAGGCCGGCATGCCGCGGTTGCCGCCGGCGGTCGGCTCGCCGAAGAGGCCGGAGAGGACGACCTTCGCCCCGGGGCGAACCGATTTGATCGCCTGGCTGGAGATCGTCACCAGTTTCGCGTAGCGGCTGGTCGAGACCGGGAAGGCGAAGTAGAAGAAGTTCGACTCGTTCCAGATCTGCCAGGCCTTGATCGGTTTCGGCACCGGGATCGCCGGTTCGTAGTTGACGCCTTCGGTCCTGTGCAGCTTCCAGAATTCCCCGCCGGGGCCGTAGCGGGCGACCGCGGCGCGGAGGAAGGCCTGCCAGGCGCCGCGCTGCTTGGCGCTGTCGACCGGCATCGTCGTCGGCTTGCGCACGACCCATTTCGGAGGCGAGCCGATCGAGGGCAGCACTTCGAGCCCGGCGCGGCTGGCGATTTCCAGGGCGGCGTCGAAGCTGCTCCAGTCATACGGGCTTTTCGCGGTCGGCTGGATCGCCGCCCAGACCAGCGAGAGCCGGACGCTGTCGATCCCGCCCGCCTTCATGTAGCGGGCGTCCTCGGGCGTCAGGCCGGTCTGCGGGGCGATCCCGAAGAAGCCGGCCGGAGCGGCCGGCCGCGGCGCGCCGCTGGTCACGGCGGGGACCAGCGCGACGAGGCAGGCGAAGGTGGCGGCGGTGGCGAGGTGGCGTCGTCTCATGCGGATGGGAAAGGTACCGGGAGCGTCACCCCTAAACTCCGTCGCCGCCCGGAAGTAGCGCAACGATTCACCCGGTTGCCTGTTGTTCTGGATCATATGACCAAGCTCCGACTAATCGCATCCGCCGCCCTGCTGCTCCTCGCCCTCGCCGCCCCCTCCGCCGGCGCCGCGACGGACCTGACCCCGGTCGGGGAATTCGACGAACCGATCTACGTCACCGCCGCCCCCGGCGACAAGGAACGCCTCTTCGTGGTCGAGCGCAAGGGCCGGATCATGCGGGTCCAGAACGGCACCGTCAGCACCTTTGCCGACCTCCGCGGCGTGGTCGGGTGCGACAGCGCCTGCAGCGGCGAGCGCGGCCTGCTCTCGATCGCCTTCGCGCCCGACTTCGCCGGCAGCGGCCACCTCTACGTCGACTACGCCCAGAACGACGACGGCGTGATCCACGTCGCCGAGCTGACCGCGTCCGGGAGCACCGCCCCGGTCTCCAGCCTGCGCGAGCTGCTGGCGATCGACCACCCCGTGAAAAGCAACCACAACGGCGGCCAGCTGCAGTTCGGCCCCGACGGCCTCCTCTACATCTCCACCGGCGACGGCGGCGGCCGCGACGACGAACTCAAAAACGCGCAGGACCTCGGCAGCCTGCTGGGCAAGCTGCTGCGGATCGACCCGCGGCCGAGCGGCCTCCTCCCCTACACCGTGCCCGCCGGCAACCCGTTTCCCGCCGCCCCCGCGCCCGCCGACACGATCTGGAGCTACGGCCTGCGCAACCCCTTCCGCTTCTCCTTCGACCGGGTGACCAAGGCAGTGACGATCGGCGACGTCGGCCAGGACGCGCAGGAGGAGGTCGACTACGTCCCGTTCGGCCTCGGCGCCGGCTTCAACTTCGGCTGGAGCTGCCGCGAGGGCCTGATCGCCGGCCCCTCGATCGGCGATCCCGAATGCACCTCACCGGCGGGCGACTACATCGATCCGATCTTCCAGTACCCGCACGCGGACCCCGGCGGCGGAGCCGCCTTCGGCTGCGCGATCATCGGCGGCTACGTCGTCCGCGACGAGAGCCTCGGCGACCTCTACGGGCGCTACCTCTACGGCGACACCTGCACCGGCCAGCTGCGCTCGTTCAACCCCGCCGCCAGCTTCGGCAGCGACCGCTCCGAGCAGCTCGAGGTTCCCAGCCTCACCTCCTTCGGCGAGGACGCTTGCGGCCACCTCTACGCGGCCTCCGGCCTCGGCAAGGTCTTCCGCCTGACCGGCCCCGAGGCCGTCCCCATCCCCGCCGCGCAGAGCAACTCGACCGCCGGCGCCAGCGCCGATCCCTGCGCCGGCCCGGTCGGCCCCAAGCTGGCGAGCCGGATCGGGATCCGTGCCCAGAGCCGCAAGGTGCGGCGCAACCGCAGGGCCCTGATCAGCGTCGTCGTCGCCCCCTGCAACGGCCGCCGCGGCGACCCGGTGCGGCTGCTGCGGGGCGGTCGCCGCATCGCCGGCCGTCGCCTCGACCGCGCCTGCACCGCCCACTTCCGGCCGCGCATCCGCCGCGGGGTCGCCTTCCGGGCCAGCATCGCCGAGGACGACACCTACGTGTTCGCGATCTCCCGCAAGCTGAAGATCCGCATCGCCAAGCGAAAGGCACCCCGGGACAGGGCCGGCATGGCTCGTGACCAGCGTGCCAGATGGCGCTAGGGCCACGGCAGGAGATCACTGACCTCAGGAGCGCCCCTGGCGAGCTCTCCTTCGAAGCACGGATCGGCGAGAGCGCCAAGCGGATCTGGTTCCGCACCGGGAGCGAGCTGACCCCCAACGCCGACGCCGCCCTTGCCGCCTGCCTGATGCCGGCGATGCGAAGTGGCGGGGTGCTGGAGAGACGGACCCCCTGCGCCTGCCCCCGTCCTACCGGGTCCGCGAGGACGGGCCGCCACCGGCCAAGCCCCGCGACGGCGCGGCCACGGAGTTCGACCTCAGCTCGCTGAGGAGCGCTAGTAGACGCCGCCGAGCTTGCGGTGGTCCCAGGTCGCCGTGCGCACCGGCTTGAACTGGACCGCCACCCGCTTCGGAGCCTGCGCCGCCAGCGCTGCCCTGGCGTCCTCGCCGAGCTCGGCCTCGCCGCCGCCGTAGCGCAGCGCCAGCTCTTCGGCGAAGCCGAGCACCGTCTCGTGATCGCGGTACAGGACCGCCTCGGCCTCGATCATCGCCCCGCGCAGCTCGCCGTACTGCTCCCCGGTCTCGATCAGCAGCGTCGCCCGCGGGTCGCGCTCGAGGTTTCGGACCTTCTGCGACTTGGCGTAGGTCCAGATCCAGAGCTCGCCGGCGCGGACGACGAACCAGAGCGGCATCGAGTGCGGCCAGCCACGCGGCCCGTGGCTGCTGACCACCGCCACCCTCTCCGTCTCCAGCAGCCGCTCCAGCTCGTCGCTGCTGAGCTGGATCTGGTCGCGGCGGCTCATCGAGCCCACCATGGCAGGAATCGAGCGAACGTTGGCAGTCATAGCCCTGGAAATTTCACGGCAAAACCGCGATCCTGCTCCCATGAAGACCGCGATCCTTATTTTCGATGGCCTGACCGCGCTCGACGCGGTCGGCCCCTACGAGGTGCTGCGCTCGGTCCCCGGCTGGGAGGTCGAGTTCGTCTCCCAGACCAGCGGCGAGAAACGGACCGACAGCGGCGCCCTCGGCCTCAGCGCCGACCGCGCCCTGGCCGAGGTCACCGACCCCGACGTCGTCCTCGTCCCCGGCGGCGCCGGCAACCGGCCGCTGCTCTCCGACGAGGAGGTGCTGTCCTGGCTGCGCGAGGTCGACCGCACCACCAAATGGACGACCTCCGTCTGCACCGGCTCCCTGGTTCTCGGCGCCGCCGGCCTGCTCGAGGGCAAGCGCGCGACCGGCCACTGGCTCTACCTGGAGCCGCTGCGCGCCTACGGCGCCGAGCCGACCGGCGAGCGCGTGGTCGAGGACGGCAAGACGATCACCGCCGCCGGTGTCTCCGCCGGCATCGACATGGCCCTGCACCTGGTCGCCGCCGAGGCCGGCCCCGAGGTCGCCCAGGCCGTGCAGCTGGCTATCGAGTACGACCCCCAGCCCCCCTTCGACGCCGGCGCCCCCCACAAGGCAGCGCCCGAGATCGTCGAGCTGGTCACCGCGGTCTCCAAGTCGGACCCCTCGCTGCGCGTGCTCGACTGACGCAGGCCTCCCCTAAGGGAAACAAATCTTTACTAGGCGCTGGGGACCAGCTCCAGCTCCAGCCACGGCCCCTCGCCGCACATCGGCTGCGTTCGTCCCTCCAGCCAATCGGCCTGGAGGTCGTCGTAGTGGGGGCTGGCGGGGTGGCCGGACTGGCCGGTGAACATCTGCCAGCGGGAGCGATCGGGGGCGGTCGGGTCGGCGACCATGCGCCAGCTCGGCGCCCAGACGGCGCGGTAGGGGTCGTTGGGGTCGTAGGCGATCTGGCTCACCGTCTCCTGGGCGCCGCCGGCCCGCAGGCGGCGGTTGAGCAGCTTGCGCAGCAGCGGGTTGGCCTCGCCGAGCGGGTGCGGGAACTCCATCTCGTGCACGCGGCCCCAGCGCCAGGCCTCGGGGTCGGGGCCGAAGCGCTCGCCGAGGTCGTCGAGGGCGCCGGCCAGCGCCTCCAGCACCAGCTCGTCCCAGGGGCGGCCGATCAGCTCCTCGTCCGCTTCCTCCCAGAGCCCCATCAGGTGCGAGTGCCAGCGCCAGGGCGAGGTGACGTGGGGGGTGAAGCCGTTGTCGGCGCGGTCGAGCCAGCGCTCGGAGAGGTCGCGGTCGCCGATCGCGGCGCGGGCGACCTCGCGGGCGAGCCGCAGCAGGAAAGCCTGGTAGATCGTGCCGGCGACGGTGTCGGGGTCGAGCCGCCCGTCCCAGCTGCGCAGCCGCTCGATCGCCGAGCGCTCGCGCTGGCCGCTCGGGTGCAGCCGGGCGAGGCGCGCCGCCGCCTCCAACCCGGGCAGCGAGAGGTTGTCGGCCTGCATCGCCTCGAAGCTGGCGAGGTCGTGCTCCGCGCTCTCCCCCAGCAGCTGCTCGATCCGCTTGGCGCGGAACCCGTCGAGCCATTCGCTGGTGATGTGGTGCGGGTAGTCGT
>Ga0157292_10000024_pt1 | contig 41352 bp, 47 predicted proteins | sample NitcycUS179409R1_FD_108401 | JGI IMG/M metagenome (GOLD analysis project Ga0157292, IMG submission 108401) | Soil microbial communities from Arlington Agricultural Research Station in Wisconsin, USA - Nitrogen cycling UWRJ-S179-409R-1 | ecosystem: Environmental > Terrestrial > Soil >... | reverse complement strand
GGCAAGGTCACGCCGAAGGGCGAGACCGAGCTGACCGCCGAGGAGAAGCTGATCCGCGCGATCTTCAAGGAGAAGGCGCGCGAGGTCCGCGACACCTCGCTGAAAGTCCCACACGGCGAGGGCGGGGTCGTGATCGACGTCCTCACCTTCAGCCGCGACGACGGCGACGACCTGCCCCCGGGCGTCAACGACCTGGTCCGCGTCTACGTCGCGACCAAGCGCAAGATCGCCGAGGGCGACAAGCTCGCCGGCCGTCACGGGAACAAGGGTGTGATCTCGAAGATCGTGCCCGAGGAGGACATGCCTCACCTCGCCGACGGCACTCCCGTCGACGTCATCCTCAACCCGCTCGGCGTGCCGAGCCGGATGAACATCGGCCAGATCCTCGAGACCCACCTCGGGTGGGTCGCGGCGAACGGCTGGTACGACGACGGCTCCGAGGCCTACAAGCAGGCCCACTCCGAAGGCGACGGTCGCGTCTACGTGGCGACCCAGGTCTTCGACGGCGCCACCGTCGAGGACGTCGACGAGGCCCTGGTCAAGTGGTCCGAGGAGAACGCCGATCGCGGCATCGACCTCGGGATCGACATGGGCGCCCAGCCGGGCGCCCAGGCCTCCGGCACCGCCCAGCTCTACAACGGCCGCACCGGCGAGCCCTACGAGGGCAAGGTCACGGTCGGCTACATGTACATCCTCAAGCTGCTGCACCTGGTCGACGACAAGATCCACGCCCGTTCGACCGGCCCCTACTCGCTCGTCACCCAGCAGCCGCTGGGCGGCAAGGCGCAGTTCGGTGGTCAGCGCTTCGGCGAGATGGAGGTCTGGGCCCTGGAGGCCTACGGAGCCGCCTACACGCTGCAGGAGATGCTCACGGTCAAGTCCGACGACACGGTCGGCCGGGTCAAGGCCTACGAGGCGATCGTCAAGGGGGAGAACATCCCCGAGCCGTCGATCCCGGAGTCCTTCAAAGTGCTTTTGAAGGAGATCCAGAGCCTCTCGCTCGATGCCAACGTGGTCTCCGAGGGCTCCGACGTCGAAATCTCCGAGGAGGAGGACGACCTGCTGAAAGCGGCCGAGGAGCTGGGAATGGATCTGACCGGCGTCCGCGCCGACTCCTCGAACGGAGCGGCGGACGAGCAGGAGGAGCAGATCGTCTCCGAGGGCGAGGCTGGAACTGATGGTGATGGTGCCGGAAATGCCGAGGAGGCCGCACCGGCCGAGGTGGAGGACTGATGATCGACATCAACAATTTCGACGCGATCGAGATCGGGCTCGCGTCCTCGAAGAAGATCCGCTCCTGGAGCTGGGGCGAGGTCACCAAGCCCGAGACGATCAACTACCGGACCCTGAAGCCCGAGAAAGACGGGCTCTTCTGCGAGCGCATCTTCGGCCCGACCAAGGACTGGGAGTGCTACTGCGGCAAGTACAAGCGGGTCCGATACAAGGGCATCGTCTGCGAGCGCTGCGGCGTCGAGGTGACCCGGTCCAAGGTCCGCCGCGAGCGGATGGGCCACGTCGACCTCGCCTCGCCGGTCTCCCACATCTGGTTCTTCAAGGGTGTCCCGAGCCGGATCGGCTACCTGATCGACATGGCTCCCAAAGAGCTGGAGAAGGTCCTCTACTTCGCCGCCTCGATGATCACCTGGGTCGACGTCGAGGCCCGTGACAAGGACATCGGGAAACTCGAGAAAGAGGTCAAAAAAGTCGTCGACTCCTACGAGGCCGAACAGCAGAAACGGACTCAGGAGCTGAACGAGTCGCTCGAGCGGCGGATCGCCTACCTCGAGGACGGCACTCAGGACAAGTTCGACGACGAGGACCACATCTGGGCCGACTCGCTGAAGCTGACCGCGGCGCAGCTGCGCAAGCTCAAGGACGACGAGCGGACCAAAATGGTCAAAGAACTGCGCAAACAGTTCGACGCCGAGATCTCCGACACCGAGGCCTACCTCGAAGAGGCGGCCGAGCGGATGCAAGAGGTCTGGAAGATCTTCACGGAGATGAAGCCGAAGGACGTCGTCAACGACGAGACGGTCTTCCGTGAGCTCAAGGACCGCTTCGGCTCCCCCTTCGGTTGGGGCGAGTACTTCCGCGGCGGCATGGGCGCGGAAGCGGTGCGCGACCTGCTCGAACAGGTCGACCTCGCGGCCGACTGCGAGGAACTGGAGCAGATCATCAACAGCTCCAAAGGCCAGAAACAGGCCCGCGCCGTGAAGCGGCTGAAAGTCGCTTCGGCCTTCCTCAACTCCGAGAACAAGCCCGACTGGATGATCCTCGACGCGGTACCGGTGATTCCGCCGGAGCTGCGGCCGATGGTGCAGCTGGACGGTGGCCGTTTCGCGACCTCCGACCTCAACGACCTCTACCGCCGGGTGATCAACCGCAACAACCGGCTGAAAAGGCTGCTTGACCTCGGCGCTCCCGAGATCATCGTCAACAACGAGAAGCGGATGCTGCAGGAGGCGGTCGACGCGCTGTTCGACAACGGCCGTCGCGGGCGCCCGGTCACGGGCCCCGGCAACCGTCCCCTGAAGTCGCTCTCCGACATGCTCAAGGGCAAGCAGGGGCGCTTCCGCCAGAACCTGCTCGGCAAGCGCGTCGACTACTCCGGCCGCTCGGTGATCGTCTCCGGTCCGAGCCTGCGGCTGCACCAGTGCGGCCTGCCGAAGCTGATGGCGCTGGAGCTTTTCAAGCCATTCATCATGGCCCAGCTCGTCGAGCGCAAAGCCGTCCAGAACATCAAGGCGGCGAAGAAGATGGTGGAGTCGATGATCCCCGAGGTCTGGGACGTGCTCGAGGAAGTCATCCACAAACACCCGGTCCTGCTCAACCGGGCACCGACCCTGCATCGCCTCGGCATCCAGGCCTTCGAGCCGGTGCTGGTCGAGGGCAAGGCGATCCAGGTCCACCCGCTGGTCTGCCACGCCTTCAACGCCGACTTCGACGGCGACCAGATGGCGGTCCACGTGCCGCTCTCCGCCGAGGCCCAGGCCGAGGCGCGGATCCTCATGCTCTCCGCCAACAACATCCTCTCGCCCGCCCACGGGGCGCCGCTGGCGACCCCGACCCAGGACATGGTGCTCGGCATCTACTACCTGACCTACGGGCCCGACGAGGAGGAGCTGGCGAAGGCCGACGAGGCGCTCAAGGCCGGCAAGGGAGCCAACGGCTCCGGTCCGAAAGTCAAGGTCTTCCGCTCCGCTCAGGAGGCCGAGCTCGTCTACGAGAACGGCGGCTGCAAACTGCACGACCAGGCCGAGTTCCGGCGGGCCGGGCACGAGCACTTCCTGACCACGGTCGGGCGGATCATCTTCAACGAAAAGATCGAGCGAGCCCTCGCCGAGGCGCTGGAGGACGATTTCGATCCGGACCAGTACGAGTTCGTCAACCACTCGCTGAAGAAGAAGGACGTCAACGCGATGGTCTCCAGCCTGGTCAAGGCCTACGGCGCGCCGCCGGTCTCACAGGTGCTGGACGCCTTCAAGGATCTTGGCTTCCACTACGCGAGCCAGGCCGGGATTACGGTCTCCAAGAACAACGTGGTCTCGCCGCCCGAGAAGGCGGAAATCCTCGAGCGCTACGAGAAGGAGACCGAAGCGATCCAGGGCCAGTACGACGACGGTTACATCACCGCCGAGGAGCGCCACGAGGCGGTCACGGCGCACTGGAACCGGGCGACGGACGAGGTCGCGCAGGCGATGGAGGACAACCTCGACGAGCTCAACCCCATCTTCATGATGGCCAACTCGGGCGCCCGCGGATCGTTCAAACAGATCCGTCAGCTGGCCGGGATGCGAGGCCTGATGGCCAACCCGAAAGGCGAGATCATCGAGCGGCCGATCAAGGCCAACTTCATGGAGGGGCTCTCGGTCCTCGAGTACTTCATCTCCACCCACGGCGCCCGCAAGGGACTCGCCGACACGGCGCTGCGTACGGCCGACTCCGGCTACCTGACGCGGCGCCTGGTCGACGTGGCTCAGGACGTGATCGTGCGCCAGGAGGACTGCAAAACCAAAGACCACATCGAGATGGTCCTGCGCAAGGACGACGGCGAGCTCAACGACAACCTCTACGGGCGCCTGGCGGCGAAAAAGCTCGAGACCAAACGCGGTCGCGAGCTGCTCAAGCGCAACCAGGAAATCACCCAGGCCGACGTCGAGGAGATCGCCGAGGCCCTCGGCGACGAGGAGCTGAAGATCCCGGTCCGCTCGGCGCTCAAGTGCGACGCGGAAGCCGGCGTGTGCCGTGCCTGTTACGGCGTCGCCCCGGCAACCGGGTTCATGGTCAACATCGGCGACGCGGTCGGCATCATCGCCGCCCAGTCGATCGGCGAGCCCGGCACCCAGCTGACCATGCGCACCTTCCACACTGGTGGTGTCGCCGGTCAGGACATCACCCAGGGTCTGCCGCGCATCGTCGAGCTCTTCGAGGCGCGTAAACCGAAGGGCCTGGCGCAGATGGCTGAGGCGGCCGGCAAGGTCTCGATCGAAGAGACCGACAAAGCGCTGAAAGTGATCGTCACCGAGTCCAGCGGCGAGGAGCACTCCTACAGCTTCCCGCTGCGGACCAGGCTGCACGTCGCCGACGGCGACAAAGTCGAGGTCGGCCAGCAGCTGAACGAAGGCTCGCTCTACCCGGCGGACCTGTTGGCGATTCGTGGCCGCACCGCGGTCGAGCTCTACCTGGTGGCTGAGGTCCAGAGGGTCTACCGGGCCCAGGGCGTCGACATCAACGACAAGCACATCGAGCTGATCGCGCGTCAGATGCTGAAGAAGGTGCGGATCGAGTCCAAGGGCTCGACCAGCCTGCTTCCCGGCCAGCTCGAGGATCGCGGCAATCTCAAGCGGCTCAACAAGAAGACCAAAGAAGACGGCGGGACTCCGGCCAAAGGCGAGGAGGTCATCCTCGGGATCACCAAGGCCTCGCTGGCCACCGAGTCCTTCCTCTCCGCGGCTTCCTTCCAGGAGACGACCAAGGTGCTCACGGATGCTGCCCTGGAGGGCAAACGCGACCGCCTGGTCGGTCTCAAGGAGAACGTCATCATCGGCAAGCTGATTCCGGCAGCGACCGGTCTCAAGCACTACCGGACGGTGGCGATCGAGCCTGCGGTGGCGATCGAGCCGCCCAGCGACGAAGACCTGCTCGAAGACGACGAGCTCGCGGCCGAGCTCGGTGTCGACGGCGTCGAGACCCCGGTCGAGGGGTTCGGGCTCAGCTTTGCTGAGGAGCTCGAGGAGCTGGCGCAGGAGATCGAGTCGACGTCCGAGGAGTCGAAATAACGAAGGAGTGAGTGGAGAGGGGTCGGGTGCCCCTCTTCACTTAACTTTTTCGTGGGGCGGGGGTGGACGTCCGTCTACCGCTGCGCCGAAAAAGTACAAGACGTTTCGAGGGGCACCCGACCCCTCGCATACCATCGTGTTCGTGACTACTCGTAGGTTTCTATCGGCGGGCGGGATTGCGCTTTTGCTTGCGTTGGTGCTGGCCGTGCCGTCTGCGGGGGCGGTGGAGATCGAACGTGCGCAGCTGCCCGGGCCGGGTAAGGGCGAGGGTGCGAACGGGCGGCCGCAGACGCGGATCGTTGGTGGGGGGCCGGCTGATATCTCGCAGTTTCCCTGGCAGGTGCAGGTGCGGATCAACCTGGAAGGTGGGGAAGCCTTTTTTCTTTGCGGGGGGTCACTGATTCATCCGCGGATCGTGCTCAGTGCCGCGCACTGCTTTCTCGATGAATTGGGGGAGTTGCGGGAAGAGATCGAAAGCGTGGAAGTTTGGCTCGGGCGCACGCTCTTCAACAGCGGCGGCACGCTGGACCTCGGGGTCACGCTCTGGTCGTCTGGCAACTACAACCCGGCAGCCAACTTCCCACGCGAAAACAGCTTCGACTTCGCCTATCTCGTGCTCAAAGACCCCGCGCCGCAGCCGCTGATCCAGATCGCCGGGCCTACCGAGCGGGCGCTTTGGACTCCGGGGCGGATCGCCACCGTGACGGGCTGGGGGGCGATCTTCGAGGAAGGCCCGGTGAGCGCGGTTCTGAAGCAGGCCCAGATTCCGTTCCTCGCCGACCAGAGCTGCGCGAGTCCCTACGGCGCCGCCTTCGACCCGCTGACGATGGTCTGCGCCGGCGATCTGGCGGGTGGAACCGATTCCTGTCAGGGCGACAGCGGCGGGCCCCTGATCTCGCCGATCGACGGCGGTGGCTACCGGCTGACCGGGATCGTCAGCTGGGGTGAAGGCTGCGCCCGCCCGGGCAAGCCGGGTGTCTACACCAAGATCGCCGGCGAGCTGGTCGGCGGGGTCCAGCCCGCGGTGGACCTGATCGAGGAAGAAGAAAAATTCCCGCCGCAGTTGACTGGAATCCAGGTCGTGGGCAGCGGCGCAAGGCCGCCGGGCTGCGCGGCGGCGGAGGCAGCGCTGGCCGGGGCCGGGCCGCCGGTCACCGCTGCCAACACCGTTGTCGCCCAGCGCAGCGGCGAGGCGCAGCGGGCAACCAAGGCGCTGAAGACCGCGAAGAGAGCTGTGAAGAAGGCACACCGGACGCACAAGCGCCTCGCCGCGGCAACCCGGCGGGTGAGGAAGGCAACGCGCCGCGTCAAGCTCGCGAACCGGCGCTTGACCGACGCCCGCGGCGAAGCCGCCAGGGCCGGCGAAGCGCTCGCCGCCGCCACCACCAACCGCACCGCTATCTGCGGCTAGCCTCGCTGAACGCGAAACGGCCGGGGACGATGTCCCCGGCCGCTGTCGCTGCTCTTGGGCGATGGCCGCTAGTTGCTGGTACCGCCGGTGAGGCAGTAGGCGAACACGGTGATCGTCGTGTTGCCGGCGGCGCCGCTGCGGGCGTCGAGGTGCCAGCCGTTGCCGGACCGGTAGGACGAGGCGACGTGCACCTGGTAGAAGCCGGCGCTGGAGCCACCGCTGATCACGGTGGTCCCCGCCGGGCAGGCGACGCTGGTGCTGGCGTTGCTGCCGCCATTGATCGCCGTGCTGTTGGAGACCTGGATGATCGTCCCCAGCTCCGAGGCGCGGATGGCCCCGGTCTGGATCTCGGACGAGCCAACCGAGTTCGGGCCGAGGTCGTCGCTGGTCAGCGACTCGTTGGCGACGTCGGCTGAGGTCAGCGACTGGTCGACGACCTCCGGGGAGGCGACCGAGGCGTTGCCGAGGTCACCGGCGCTCAGCGAGTCCTGGGCCACCTCCGGCGATCCGACGGCGTTTTCGGCGATCTCCTCGGTCCCAACCGCATCCGGGGCGATCTTCGGGGCGTTGACCGCGTTGTCGCGGACGTCGACCGTGCGCACCGTGCCGTCGACGATCTGTGCCGAGCGGACGCTGTTCTTGGCGACGCCGACCGCGAAGGCGCTGCCGGCCATGGCCAGGAACAGCGCGACGCAGCTGATCACGAGGGCGGGGGAGGGGCGGAATGAACGGGTCTTGCGGGTCATCGGGGGCTCCTTTCGTTGGTTTCGAATCCCGATGAACCCAGCTTCGATTCGATTGCCGTCTTGCTCTACGGACCCCAGGGGTGGACCTCTTCACCCCTTCTGGGCGGGGGGAGGAGCGGGGTGCCCCTTCCGCTTGCTGGGTTTTTCGCCGTTAACTCGCCGTCTCTCGCCGAGATCTCCGCTGCGAAAAACAGGACGCCGCGCGCTCCAGGGGCACCCCACTCCTCCCACTCGGACCGAGGAGACTCGGTCTCCGAGCATCCTTCAATCTGGGCGATTGCGAGGCTTCGTGGGCGAGGAGGGTGGGGTCCCTCTGACGCAGCGGCGTCCCTGTTTTTCGCAGTGCCCGTCGGCGAGAACTTCAGAGTTAACGGCGAAAAACCCAGCAAGACAGAGGGACCCCACCCTCCTCGTTCGGGAACCCTGGCCCCACAGCCAGCTCCGATAGATTCCTCCGCATGTCCTCGGCCAGGAAGACCTGCATCATCGGCGCCGGCAGCTCCGGGATCGTCGCCGCGCAGGTGCTGGGAGCGCGGGGGGTCGAGTTCGACTGCTTCGAGAAGGGGTCGTTCATCGGCGGCAACTGGCGCTACGAAAACGACAACGGAATGTCGTCCGCCTACCGCTCGCTGCACATCAACACCTCGCGGCGGGTGATGGCGTTCAAGACGCTGCCGATGCCCGACCACTTCCCCGACTACCCGGACCACTTCCAGATGGCCGCTTACTTCGACGAATACGCCGACCACTTCGGGCTGCGGGAGAAGATCCGCTTCAACACCGAGGTGATGAGCGCCGAGCCGGTCGACGGGGAGTGGGACGTCACGGTCGCCGGTCCTGACGGCGAGCCCGAGACCAACCGCTACGGCGCCGTCATCGTCGCCAACGGCCACCACTGGGACCCACGCCTGCCCGAACCCGCCTTCCCCGGCGCCGAGGAGTTCAGCGGCGAGCAGCTGCACGCCCACCACTACCGCGAGCCCGACGTCCTGCGCGGCAAGCGCGTCGTCGTGCTCGGGATCGGCAATTCCGCCACCGACATCGCGGTCGAGTCCTCGCGCATCGCCGACGCCACCTTCATCGCGATGCGCCGCGGCGCCTACGTGATCCCCAAGTACCTCAACGGCAAACCGATCGACGAGCTCACCCACCCGCTCGCCTCGCTGCTGCCGCTTCCGGTGCAGCGCTTCTTCGCCTCGCGGGCGCTGGGGATCGCCGCCGGCGACATGACCACCTACGGACTGCCGAAGCCCGACCACAAGCTCTTCGAGGCGCACCCGACGGTCTCCTCGGAGCTGCTGCCCCGGCTCGGCCACGGCGACATCGAGGTCAAGCCCAACATCGAGCGCTTCAGCGGCGGACGCGGCGTCCGCTTCACCGACGGCAGCGAGGAGGAGATCGACCTCGTCGTCTACTGCACCGGCTACAAGATGACCTTCCCCTTCTTCGACCCCGAGGTGCTCTCGGCGCCCGACAACCGGCTGCCGCTCTACCGGCGGGTGGTCTCGATCGAGCGCCCGGGGCTCTATTTCATCGGCTTCATCCAGCCGCTCGGGCCGATCATGCCGCTGGCCGAGGCGCAGGCTGAATGGATCGCCGACCTGCTCGGCGGCCGCGTCTCGCTACCGCCGGCGGCGGAGATGAAGAGCGATGTGGCGGAGGAAGAAGCGAAGATGCGGAAGCGGTTCGTCGCCTCTAAGCGCCATACGGTCGAGGTCGACTTCCACCCTTACCTGCGCGAGATCCGGCGCGAGCGAAAGCAGGCCGGCCAGCGGGCCTGAAAACCCTGGTCCGCCCACCTGGCGGACAGGCGGGAACCGGCGCCGCGGCGCCGCCACCGTGGGGCCCACGGCGCGGGCCGCGCGGCAGCTTCGGCTGGGGGAGGCGGCGCTTGAAGCCGCCGCCGGAGTCCTCGCTGCCCTCCGGCTCAGGCGCCTTGCTGGCCCACCAGACGAGCCAGAGCGCACCCAAGACCGGGATCTTGAGGATGACGAGCAGAAAGAAGATCGGCCAGAACCCCGTCACCCTCCTCAGTGTAGAGATTCGGGTGCCGGCTCAAGACCGCTCGCGCTCGAGAGAACGGGCCCAGGCCGCGAGCGCTTCGGCTTCGGCCTCGCGCAGGCCGAACGCCGACTCGGTCGGCACCAGCAGGGTCGGCTCCGGGCGCGCGCGGGCCCACTCGTAGCAGCTCTCGTCGAAGTTGTCGTCGATCCAGGCGGTCGCCCGGCCGGCGCAGTACTTGTCGAGCGAGCCGAGCTTCCAGTGGGCCGAGCCGAAGCGGGCGGCGCCGTCGAAGCTGAGGTGGGGCAGCTCCGGCGTTCCGAGCAGCGCCGGCAGGTAGAAATTGGCTTTGTCCTCCCAGCCGCTGGCCCAGATCAGGTCGTAGTGCTCGGAGAGCCGCAGCAGGCGCTCTCCGGCACGCAGGGAGATGCAGTGGACGCTGCCATCGATCAGTTCGAAGCGCGCCTCGTCGTTGGGAGGGGGGTCGTCGAAGCCGAAGAGGCTGATCACCCCGTCGATGTCGACCGCAAGGATCGGCCGGCTCATGCCGCCAGGCTAACTACCAGCGGTAGTGGGCGAACGCCTTGTTGGCCTGGGCCATGCGGTAGATGTCGTCCTTCCGCTTCCAGGCTGAGCCCTGCTGCTGCGTCGCGTCGAGGATCTCGCTGGCGAGACGCTCGGCCATCGAGTACTCGCGGCGGGCGCGGGCGAACTGGACCAGCCAGCGGACCGCAAGGGTGCGGGCGCGGCGGGCCGGGACCTCGACCGGGACCTGGTAGGTGGCGCCGCCGACGCGGCGGGAGCGGACCTCCAGTACCGGGGTAAGAGCTTTGATTGCGGCCTCCAGCGTCTCCACCGGATCCTCGCCGTTGCGCTCGCCGACGATCGCCAGGGCGTCGTAGACGATCCGCTCGGCCAGGGACTTCTTGCCGTCGCTCATCACCTTGTTGACGATCTGCTGGACGAGCCGGTTGCGGTACCGGGCGTCGGGCTCGATCGGCCGGATCTGGGCTGCGGAGCGGCGCGGCATCAGGAAGCCTTGACGCCGTAGAGGGAGCGGGCCTGCTTGCGGTCGGAGACGCCGGCGGCGTCGAGGGTGCCGCGGACGACCTTGTAGCGGACGCCTGGCAGGTCCTTGACTCGACCACCCCTGATCAGCACCACCGAGTGCTCCTGAAGATTGTGTCCCTCGCCGGGAATGTAGGTGGTGACCTCCATGCCGTTGGTCAACCGCACACGGGCGATCTTGCGCAGAGCCGAGTTCGGCTTCTTCGGCGTCACCGTCGCGACACGGGTGCAGACGCCGCGCCGCTGCGGAGCGGCTACGCGCTTCTTGCGACCCTGGCCCGACTTGAGTCCGGGCGTCGTGGTCTTCTTCTTCGGGCGCTTGCGGCCCTTCCTGACGAGCTGATTCGTATTCGGCACGGCCGCGCATAGTAGAGGAGTCCGGCCAAGACCATCGCTCCCGCTGCCGCGAGCTCCGCGTAGAAGCCGTCGGTGAGCACCGCCGAAGCGCCTGAGAATCGGGAACTCTGGGCACCCGCATCGGTGCCGTTTGGGAGATCGATCAGCAGGATCACGGCCAGCGCCAGGAGGCCGAGGCCGGCGGCGCCGAGGGCCCAGCGCGGCCGCTCGCGGCGCCCGCAGGCGACCCCGAGGAAGCAGGTCAGGAGGCCGAGCGGGACCAGCACGTATGAGTGGGCCTCGCCCGCCGTTCGCTGGTCCACGGTCGGCGGCGTCGCCGCGGCGGGGACGTCGGCGTAGCCGGGCTGGCCGATCTCGACCCCGCGGTAGTCGATGAACTGGGAGGCGACGAGGAGCAGGCCGGCGGCGACGATCAGCGCGGCGGCGGCGCGACGCGGCGTCAGTACGCCGCTGAGTGCGGTCGCACCCCGGACCGCGGCCGAGCAGAGCCGCCGCAGCCAGCGCTCGAGTCCGGCGAGGAGGCGGAAGAAGAGAGCGGCGGGGCGGCGCAGTCGGGCGCCGAGCCAGGCCAGCACAGCGCCGAGCTTGGCCATCGCGGCGTCGAATCCGGCGCCCGCGGAGCGGCTGCCGCGGCGCAGCACGGGATAGGCGCGTTCGAGCCCGCGGTTGGCCACGCGATCCACCCGGCGGGTCCACCGAACCGCTGCTATCATCGCCCCTCGCTCAGGCAGTTTCTTCGCAGCACGCTTCGCCGGGCCCGCTGGGGCCTTTTTTTTGCCCTTCTGCCTGAACTTCACACGAAACCACCAATCAGCTTAGGAACCATGGCACGCAGCTTTCCCCTAGAGAAGACCCGCAACATCGGGATCATGGCGCACATCGACGCCGGTAAGACGACCACCACTGAGCGGATCCTCTACTACACCGGCCGCACCCACAAAATGGGCGAGGTCCACGAGGGCGCCGCGGTCATGGACTGGATGGAGCAGGAGCAGGAGCGAGGGATCACGATCACCTCGGCTGCGACCGCTTGCGAGTGGAAGGACCACCGCATCAACATCATCGACACGCCCGGCCACGTCGACTTCACGGTCGAGGTCGAGCGCAGCCTGCGCGTGCTCGACGGCGCGATCGCCGTCTTCGACGCCGTCGCCGGCGTCGAGCCGCAGTCGGAGACCGTCTGGCGCCAGGCCGACAAGTACGGGGTCCCGCGCTTCGCCTACATCAACAAGATGGACCGCACCGGCGCCGACTTCTTCAACTCCGTGCAGACGATGACGGACCGGCTCGGCGCCAACCCGCTGCCGATCCAGCTGCCGATCGGCGCCGAGGAGAACTTCCAGGGCGTCGTCGACCTGATCGAGATGAAAGGCCTCATCTGGACCGACGAGCTCGGCGCCGCCTACGAGACGGTCGAGATCCCAGCCGACCTCCAGGACCAGGCCGAGGAATACCGGACCCAGCTGATCGAGGCCTGCGCCGACTACGACGACGAGCTGATGGAGGCCTACCTCGGCGAAGAGGAGATCGCCGCCGAGCGGCTGCTCTCCTCGCTGCACCGCGCCTGCCTCGACACCAAGGTCACCCCCGTCCTCTGCGGCACCTCGTTCAAGAACAAGGGGGTGCAGCCGCTGCTCGACTCGATCATCGCGCTGCTGCCCTCGCCGCTGGAGGTGCCGCCGGTGACCGGCGTCATCGCCGCCACCAAGGGCCAGGCCGAGGACAGCGAGGGCGAGCGTCCCGCTGACGACGACGGTCCCTTCGCCGCGCTCGCCTTCAAGGTCATGACCGATCCCTACGTCGGCAAGCTCACCTACTTCCGCGTCTACTCGGGCAAGCTCGAGAAAGGCGGCCGGGTGCTCAACGTCAAAACCGGCAAGACCGAGCGCATCGGCCGCTTGCTGATGATGCACGCGAACAGCCGCGAGGAGATCGAGGAGTGCTACGCCGGCGACATCTGCGCCGGCGTTGGCCTCAAGGAAACCGGGACCGGCGACACCCTCGCCGCCCCCGACGCCCCGATCGCCCTCGAGAGCATCGAATTCCCGGAGACGGTGATCGCGGTCGCGATCGAGCCGAAAACGAAAGCCGACCAGGAGAAGATGGGCAACGCCCTGCAGCGCCTGGGCGAGGAGGACCCGACCTTCCGGATCGAATCCGACGAGGAAACCGGGCAGACGCTGATCCACGGGATGGGCGAGCTCCACCTCGAGGTGATCGTCGACCGGATGCTGCGCGAGTTCAAAGTCGACGCCAACGTCGGCAAGCCCCAGGTCGCCTACCGAGAGACGATCCGCAAGCGGGTCGAGAAGGTCGAGGCGCGGTTCGTGCGCCAGACCGGCGGTCGCGGCCAGTTCGGCCACGTCGTCATCAACCTCGAGCCGGCGCCCGGCGAGGGCTTCGAGTTCGTCAACAAAATCAAGGGCGGTGTGATCCCGGGCGAATACATCGGCCCGGCCGAACAGGGCATGGAGGAGGCGCTGGAAAACGGCGTCAAGGCCGGCTACCCGATGGTCGACGTCAAAGTCGAACTCGTGGATGGTTCCTTTCACGACGTCGACTCCTCCGAGATGGCCTTCAAGATCGCCGGCTCGATGGCGATCCAGGAGGGCGCGCGCAAGGCCAACCCGGTCCTGCTCGAGCCCGTGATGGCGGTCGAGGTCGTCACCCCCGAGGACTTCCTCGGCGACGTGATCGGCGACCTCTCACGCCGCCGCGGCAAGGTCCAGGGCCAGGATCAGCGCGGAAACGCGCTCGCGGTCCAGGCTTTCGTGCCGCTTGGCGAGATGTTCGGATACGCCACCGATCTGCGCTCATCGACCCAGGGTCGAGCCAACTACACGATGCAGTTCGAGCGCTACGAGGAGGTCCCCGGCAGCATCGCCGAGGAGATCGTCGAGCACCGCTCCGGAGATCCGGTGGGAGCGACTTCTTAGGGCCAACCGCGAACGGGTGGGGAACCTGGCTATATTTCCCAGGTTCGCCCGCAGGGCAGAGCAACATGCCCTGCTGGGCACCGCCCACAAACTCAAGCACTTAGACCAGACAGAACACGATTTCGAAAGGCGAAACGGAGAGAGATGTCCAAGGAGAAATTCGAGCGCGATAAGCCGCACGTGAACGTCGGCACCATCGGTCACATCGACCACGGCAAGACGACGCTGACGGCCGCGATCACCAAAACCCTCTCCACCGTGGGCGGTGCTGAGGCTCAGAGCTTCGAGGAGATCGACAACGCCCCGGAGGAGAAAGAGCGCGGCATCACGATCGCGACCTCCCACGTCGAGTACCAGACGGAGAACCGGCACTACGCCCACGTCGATTGCCCGGGCCACGCCGACTACGTCAAGAACATGATCACCGGCGCCGCGCAGATGGACGGCGCGATCCTGGTCGTCTCCGCCGCCGACGGTGTCATGCCCCAGACCCGCGAGCACATCCTGCTCGCCCGTCAGGTCAACGTCCCGCACGTGGTCGTCTTCCTCAACAAGATCGACCAGGTCGACGACGAGGAGCTGATCGAGCTCGTCGAGGAGGAGGTCAAGGACCTGCTCAACGAGTACGACTTCCCGGGCGACGACACCCCGATCGTCAAAGGCTCGGCGCTGAAGGCGCTGGAAGGCGACGAGGAGGCCCAGAAAGCCGTCTTCGAGCTGGCCGCCGCGCTCGACTCCTACATCCCGGAGCCGGTCCGCGAGCTGGACAAGCCCTTCCTGATGCCGATCGAGGACATCTTCTCGATCACCGGCCGCGGCACCGTCGCCACCGGCCGCGTCGAGCAGGGGATCGTCAACACCGGCGACGAGGTCGAGATCGTCGGCATCACCGACACGACCAAAACCACCGTCACCGGGGTCGAGATGTTCCGCAAGATCCTCGACGAGGGTCAGGCCGGCGACAACATCGGCGCCCTGCTTCGCGGCACCAAGCGCGAGGAGATCGAGCGCGGCCAGGTTCTCTGCAAGCCCGGCTCGATCACGCCGCACACCAAGTTCAAAGCCGAGGTCTACTGCCTGAAGAAGGAGGAGGGTGGTCGCCACACCCCGTTCTTCTCCGGCTACCGGCCTCAGTTCTACTTCCGGACCACCGACGTGACCGGGATCGCCAACCTCCCCGAGGGGACCGAGATGGTGATGCCGGGCGACAACGTCGAGATGACGATCGAGCTGATTCAGCCGATCGCAATGGATCAGGGCCTGCGGTTCGCCATCCGCGAGGGTGGCCGCACCGTCGGCTCGGGGGTCGTCGCCGAGATCATCGAGTAGCGACCTGACGGGGCGGGCCGGGAGCCCGCCCCAGATCGCCGCCCGCCGGGCGGCGAGACAACTGCAAGGACATACGACCGGGGCGGCGCCCCAAACAAAGGGGCCCCGCCCTTATTGCGCGGTAAGGCCCGAGAGAGAAAGACCGAGAGACAGTAGGAACAAGTGGCAGCGATAGCAGCACAGAAAATTCGAATCAGGCTCAAGGCGTATGACCATGACGCCATCGATCGCGCTGCCCGCGAGATCGTCGAGACCGCCGAGCGAACCGGCGCAACCGTCTCCGGCCCGGTGCCGCTGCCGACCGAGAAAAACGTCTACTGCGTGATTCGCTCTCCGTTCAAGGACAAGGACTCGCGCGAGCACTTCGAGATCCGCACGCACAAGCGGCTGATCGACATCCTCCAGCCTTCGCCGAAAACCGTCGACTCGCTGCAGCGCCTGGACTCGCTGCCGGCCGGTGTCGACATCGAGATCCGCCTCTAGGGCCATGGCTGCGATTCTCGGCAAGAAGCTCGGCATGACTCAGGTCTTCCGCGAGGACGGAACCGTCGTCCCGGTGACCGTGATCGAAGCCGGTCCCTGCAAAGTGACCGCGGTCCGCGACGCCGAGCGCGACGGCTACGCCGCCGTCCAGCTCGCCTTCGGCGAGGTCAAGCAGGGCAAGCTGAGCCGCGCCGAGGAAGGCCACTTGAAGAAGGCCAGCGCCCCACCGATGCGCCACCTGGTCGAGTTCCGCGACGAGGACCTCGGCGCCGAGGAGGGCCCGAAGGTGGGTGACGACGTCACCGTCGCCGGCTTCGAGGCCGGCCAGAAGGTGAAGGTCGCCGGCATCTCCATCGGCAAGGGCTTCCAGGGCGGGATCAAGCGCCACAACTTCAGCCGCGGGCCGGTCAGCCACGGCTCCCACAACGTTCGCGCCCCGGGCTCGATCGGCGCCAGCGCCTTCCCCGCCCGCGTCTTCAAAGGGATGCGGATGCCGGGTCAGATGGGCAACAAGCGGGTCACCCAGAAGGGCCTGGAGATCGCCGACGTCGATGCCGAGCGCAACCTGCTCCTGATCAAGGGCTCCATTCCCGGCTCTCGCAACGCGATCGTCGAGGTGAGGACCGATGTCTAAAGCAGCCGTACTCGGCAAAACGACCAAAGCCGACCTGCCGAAAGAGCTCTTCGCCGAGCCCTTCCATCAGTCGCTCGTCTTCGAGGCGGCCAGCGCCGACCTGGCTTCGCGTCGTCGCGGCACCGCCTCGACCCTGACCCGCGGCGAGGTCGCCTTCACCACCGCCAAGGCCTGGCGCCAGAAGGGCACCGGACGCGCCCGCGTCGGCTCGCTCGGCGTGCCCAATCGCTTCGGCGGCGGTGTCGCCTTCGGCCCGAAGCCGCGCCACTACACGGTCAAGGTCAACCGCAAAGCGCGCCGCAAGGCGATGCGCTCGGCCCTCTCCGTCCACGCCGAGCGCGGCAGCGTCGCCGTCCTCGACGCCTCCGCCTTCGAGTCCCCTTCGACCAAGCAGGCCGCCGCGGCGCTGGAGAAATGGGGCGCCAAGAACCCGGTCCTGGTCGTCCTCACCGCCGAGGAGACCGGCGCGATGAAGAGCTTCCGCAACATCCCCCGCACCCACGTGCTCGAGGTCGGGGCGACCGGGGTCGCCGACGTGATCGGCGCCGCCGCGATCGTCCTCTCGGAGACCGCGCTGGCTTCGCTGCGGGAGAGGCTCGGCTGATGGACGCGCGCACGATCCTGATCCGCCCGGTGATCTCGGAGAAGAGCTACGCCCTGATCGCCGAAGGCAAGTACACCTTCCGGGTCGACGACCGCGCTCACAAGACCCAGATCGCGCAGGCGGTCGAAGAGGTCTTCGGGGTCGACGTCGCCCAGGTCCGCACCGCCAAGGTGCGCTCGAAGCCGAAGCGCCGCGGGCTGACCAAAGGCCGCACCCGAGCCTGGAAGAAGGCGGTCGTCCAGCTGGCGCCGGGCGAGCGGATCGAGCTGTTCGAAGGCGCGGAGACCGCGTAGGGAGCTGAGAGAAGATGCCGAACCGCAAAACCAAACCGACCAGCCCCGGGCGCCGCTTCGCGACCTACCCGCTGCGCGAGCAGCTGACCGCCTCGGAGCCGGAAAAGAAGCTGACCGAGGGTCTGCGCAAGTCCGGCGGCCGCAACGTCAACGGCCGCGTCACCGCCCGCCACCGCGGCGGCGGGGCCAAGCGGCGTTACCGCAAGATCGACTTCAAGCGTCTCAAGGACGGCGTGCCCGCGAAGGTCGCGACGATCGAGTACGACCCCAACCGCAGCTGCTACATCGCCCTGCTCCACTACGCCGACGGGCACAAGGAGTACATCCTCGCCCCGGCGCAGCTGGCGGTCGGCGACCAGATCAAGTCCGGTCCCGAGGCCGACATCAAACCGGGCCACGCGATGGCGCTGGGACAGATGCCGACCGGCACCATCGTCCATAACGTCGAGCTGATCCCCGGCCAGGGCGGCAAGCTCGGACGCGCCGCCGGCACCGCGATCCAGCTGGTCGCGAAGGAGGGGGAGATGGTCACCCTGCGCCTGCCCTCCTCCGAGATGCGGCTGGTCCGCGCCGATTGCCGCGCGACCGTTGGCACCCTTTCCAACGCAGAGCACCAGAACCTCAAGGTCGGCAAGGCCGGTCGCAGCCGCCACAAGGGCAAGCGCCCGCAGAGCCGCGGCGTGGCGATGAACCCCGTCGACCACCCGCACGGCGGCGGCGAGGCCCACCACACGCCCGGCGGCCATCCGGTGACCCCATGGGGCAAGCCGACGCTCGGCTACCGGACCCGCAAGAAGGGCAAGCAGTCCGACCGCTACATCGTCCGCGGCCGTCGTCGCGGCAAGAAGAAGGGCGGTCGCTGATGGGTCGTTCGACCAAAAAGGGCCCGTGGGTGCAGGAGCGCCTGATGGGGCGGATCACCGCGCTGAACGAGGCCGGCAAAAAACAGATGGTCAAAACCTGGTCGCGGACCTCGACGATCTTCCCCGAGATGGTCGGCCACACGATCGCCGTGCACGACGGCAAGAAACACGTGCCCGTCTTCATCTCCGAGTCGATGGTCGGCCACAAGCTCGGCGAGTTCGCGCCGACCCGCACCTTCCGCTCCCACTCCGGCACCGGTAAGGGCGACTAGCGATGGCTGACGAGAACCCGGATAAGAAAAGCAGCAAAAAAGTGGCGAAAAAAACGGCAGATAAAAAACCGGCCAGCGAGTCGCCGAAAAAAGCCGCTGCCAAAAAACCGGGTGCGAAAAAAGCCGCGGCGAAAAAAGAGCCCAAAAAAGCCGAGCCGAAAGCGGCGAAAGCCAAAGAGCCCAAAGCGGGCAAAGAGGCCAAAGGCAAGGAGAAGGCCAAAGCTCCGGCGACCCCGGCGAAAAAACCTGCCGCGAAAAAAGCCGCACCGAAAGCTCCGGTCGCGCCGCCGGTCGTTCGCGCCAGCGCCCGCTACGTGCGGATCGCGCCGCGCAAGGCCCGGCTGATCGCCGACCAGGTCCGCGGCCTGCACATCGAAAAGGCGCGGGCGCTGCTGCAGTTCTCGCCCCGCGGCGCTGCCCAGGACATCCACAAGCTGATCGACTCCGCCGCGGCCAACGCGGAGAACAACCACGACCTGATCGGCGACGAGATGCGCATCTCCTCGATCACCGTCGACGAGGGCCCGACGTTGCGCCGGTTCCGGCCGCGGGCCATGGGACGGGCGACCCCGATCAACAAGCGAACCAGCCACATCGCCGTGGCGCTGACCCCGGTAGAGGACTGAGAAAATGGGACAGAAGATCCACCCCGAGGGATTCCGCGTCGGCTACATCCACGACTGGAAGTCGAACTGGTTCGAGGAGAAAAACTTCGCTGACGTCCTCCAGGAAGACCTGCAGATTCGCGACCACATCGTCAACAAGCTCTCGCACGCGGGGCTCTCGAACATCACGATCGAGCGCCGCGGCGAGGTCGCCGTCGACATCCACACCGCGCGCCCGGGCATCGTCATCGGCAAGTCCGGCAGCGAAGTCGACGCCCTGCGCAAGGATCTGCACAAGCTCACCGGCAGCCCGGTCAAGGTCAACATCCGCGAGGTCAAGCGGCCCGAGCTCGACGCCAAGCTGGTCGCCCAGTCGATCGCCGAGCAGCTGCAGAACCGCGTCGCCTTCCGCCGCGCGATGAAACGCGCCCTGACCTCGGCCATGCGCTCCGGCGCCAAGGGCGTCAAGGTCCAGGTTTCCGGTCGCCTCGGCGGGGCCGAGATGGCGCGGACCGAAAGCTACTCCGACGGTCGCGTGCCGCTGCACACGCTGCGCGCCGACATCGACTACGGCTTCTTCGAGGCGCGGACGACCACCGGTCGGATCGGCGTCAAATGCTGGATCAACAAGGGCGAAGTGATGCCCGAGGGCTTCCGTTCCGACCTCGCATCGACCGACGGCGAGCCGCAGGGCGGCCAGCGCGGCGGTCGTGGGCCCGGTGGCGGCGACCGCGGGGGCCGTGGCCCCGGTGGCGATCGCGGCGGCCGTGGACCCGGCGGTGACCGTGGCGGTCGCGGTGGCGGCGGCGGAGGCCGCGGCGGCGACCGTGGCGGTCGCGGTGGGCAGCGTGGCGGAGGTGGTCGCTGATGCTGATGCCGAAACGGGTCAAGCACCGCAAACAGATGCGCGGCCGCATGCGCGGCAACACCAAGGGCGGCAGCACCGTCGCCTTCGGCGAGTACGGGCTGAAGTCGCTCGACCGCGGCTGGATCACCAACCGCCAGATCGAGGCCGCCCGTGTGGCGATGACCCGCAAGATCAAACGTGGCGGCAAGGTCTGGATCAACGTCTTCCCCGACAAGCCCTACACGAAGAAGCCGGCCGAGACCCGGATGGGTTCCGGCAAGGGCAACCCCGAGGGCTGGGTCGCCGTGGTCAAGCCCGGCAAGGTGATGTTCGAGCTCGCCGGCGTGCCCGAGGAGCTGGCCCGCGAAGCGCTGCGACTGGCCGGCCACAAGCTTCCCGTCAGGACCAAATTCGTCAAGCGCGAGGGGGTCGAGGACTGATGAAAGCGGCCGAGGCCCACAACCTCAAAGACGACGAGCTGGTGGCGAAACTGATCGACGCCAAGCAAGAGGCCTTCAACCTGCGCTTCCGCCACGCGACCGGCGAGCTGGAGAACACGGCTCGGCTGGGCGCGGCCAAGAAAGACGTGGCGCGGCTTCTGACCGTGGCCAAGGCGCGCGGGATCGATGTTGAGAAAGAGACGAGACGGATATGAGCGACGACGAGCAGAAAAAAGACGAGACGACTGAGGAGACTCCCGTGCAGGAGGAGGCGCCCGAGGCTGCCGCCGAGGAGACGCCCGCTGCTGACGAGGCTCCCGCCGCCGAGGCAGAGGAGCCCGCCGCCGAGGAGAAGCCCGCCGCCGAGGAGGCTGCTCCGGCTGCCGAAGAGGCGCCCGCGGCTGAGGCCAACCCCGAGGACGATCTTCCCTGGAAGGAGCGCCGCCGGCTGGAGCGCTCGCGGCAGCCGAGCAAGGCGAAGCCGGCCCAGACCCCTGAGGAGCGTGCCGCCGCCAGGCTGGCGACCCGCAAGCACAAGGCCGCGGAACGGCGCAAGGAACGCGCTGCCGCCAAGGGCAAGGCTTCTGCTGGGACCGGGACGCCGCCCGCCGAGCACGAGGCCAACGCGGCCAAGGTGCGCCAGGGCATCGTCGTCTCCAACAAAGGCGACAAGTCGATCACGGTCCGCATCGACTTCGCCCGCCGGCACCCGACTTACGAGAAGATCGTCCGCCGCTCGCGCACGCTGCACGCGCACGACGAGCGCAACGAGGCCGGCGAGGGCGACGTGGTCCGCGTCGTCGAGACCCGACCCCTGTCCAAGACCAAGCGCTGGCGCCTGGTCGACGTCGTCGAGAAGGCAAGGTAGCGAGCGATGATCCAGCAAGAGTCCAGACTGAAGGTCGCCGATAACTCGGGCGCTCGTGAGATCCTCTGCATCAGGGTCAAGGGCGGCTCGCACCGTCGCTACGCCAGCGTCGGCGACGTGATCACCGCCACCGTCAAATCGGCCAGCCCGCAGGGCGCGGTCCGCAAGGGCGAGGTCGTGCAGGCGGTCGTCGTCCGCACCCGCAAGCCGCTGGGGCGGCCCGACGGCACCTACATCTCCTTCGACGAGAACGCCGCGGTGCTGATCGATCCGGCCAGCAACAACCCGCGCGGGACCCGCATCTTCGGCCCGGTGGCGCGCGAACTGCGCGATCGCAACTTCATGAAAATCATCTCGCTCGCCCCGGAGGTGCTCTGATGGCGAAGTCGATGCGCGTCCGCACCGACGACCAGGTGATCCTCACCAGCGGCAAGGACGCCGGCAAGACCGGCCGCGTCGTGCGGACCGACCCCAAGCGGCGTCGTGTCTACGTCGAGGGCCTGAACATGATCAAGCGCCACGAACGACCGCGCGCCCAGGGCGACCTGAAAAACGCTCAGCCCGGCGGCATCGTCGAAAAGGAGGGTCCGATCGACATCTCCAACGTGATGCTGCTCGATCCCAAAGGCAACAAACCGACCCGGGTCGGCGTCCGCCGCGACGACGGTGGCAAGCGGATCCGGTACGCGAAGCGAAGCGGGACGGCGATCGACTGATGGAGGCGACCGTGACCCCGACCCAGCAGGCGGCGCCGCCGCCGCGCCTGCGCGAGCGCTACGAGCAGGAGATCCTGCCGGCGCTGACCAAGAAATTCGGCTACTCGACGCCGATGGATGCCCCGCACCTGATCAAGGTCACCCTGAACATGGGCCTCGGCACCGAGAAACAGGACACCAAGTCCTTCGAATCGGCCCAGGAACAGCTGGCGCTGATCGCTGGCCAGCACCCGAACGTGCGCCGCGCCCGCAAGTCGATCGCTTCCTTCAAGGTCCGCGAGGGGATGCCGGTGGGCGTCTCCGTCACCCTGCGCCGGGCGCGGATGTGGGAGTTCCTCGACCGTCTGACCTCGATCGCGGTGCCGCGGATCCGTGACTTCCGCGGCCTCAACCCGCGCTCCTTCGACGGCCGCGGCAACTACTCGATGGGCGTCAAGGAGCAGCTGATCTTCCCCGAAATCGACTACGACTCGGTCGACGTGGTGCGCGGCCTCGACATCACCATCACCACCTCGGCCAGGACCGACGTCGAGGCCTTCGAGCTGCTGCTCGGTCTCGGCATGCCCTTCGCCGAGGAGGGCCGTCCGGGCCAGGAGGCCCGCGAAGCGGCCAAAGCCGAGGAAGAAGAGGAGCAGCGCAAGGAGGAGGCCCGGCTCAAGGCCGAGGTCGAGCAGAAAGCGCTGGAGCAGCTGAAAGAGGAGAACCCGGAGGCCTACGCCAAGCCCGAGCCCGAAGCGGGCGAGGACGAGGACGAGGACGCCGCCGAGGGCGGAAACGATGAGGCCGAGGCGTCGGCCGACGAGGAGAGCTAGAGATGGCGAAGACTTCCCAGAAGGTCCGCCAGGGCCGCAAACCGAAGTTCAAATCGCGCGGCTACAACCGCTGCCGGCGCTGCGGGCGCCCGCGGGCCTACTACCGCAAGTTCGGGCTCTGCCGGATCTGCCTGCGCGAGGCCGCGCACGAGGGGTACATCCCCGGAATGACCAAGTCGAGCTGGTAACGAGATGCAAACCGACCCCATTGCCGATTACCTGACCCGGATCCGCAACGCGATCCGCGCTGGCCACGACGAGGTGGACATCCCCCTGTCCGGCCTCAAGCTGGAGATGTCGCGGATCCTCAAGGAGCAGGGCTACATCAAGGACTTCAGCCGCAAGCCGGCCACCGTCGGCGAGGCGATCAACGTCGAGCTCAAGTACACCGAGGAACGCGAGCCCGTCATCATCGGGATCGAGCGGGTCTCCCGGCCCGGCCGGCGGCGCTACGTCGACCACAAGAACGTGCCGCGGGTCCACGGTGGAACCGGAACCGCGATAGTCAGCACCTCAGTCGGTGTGATGACCGGCCACGAAGCCCGCGCGAAGGGCGTCGGTGGCGAGGTCGTCGCCTACGTCTGGTGATCCCATGAGCAGAATTGGAAGAAAGCCCGTCCCCGTCCCCGAGGCCGTCACGGTCGAGATCGCCCCTGGGTCGATTGCCGTCAAAGGCCCGAAGGGCGAGCTGACCCAGACCCTCTCGCAGGAGATGGCGGTCGAGCAGAACGAGGGCGTCGTCACCGTCGCCCGGCCGACCGACCGCGGCGAGCACCGTGCCCTGCACGGGCTCACCCGCAGCCTGATCGCGAACATGGTCGAGGGCGTCACCGACGGCTTCGAGAAGCGGCTCGAGATCCAGGGCGTCGGTTATCGCGCCGCGCTCAAGGGCAAGAACCTGGAGCTGGCGCTGGGCTACTCGCACCCGGTCCCGATCGAGGCGCCGGACGGGATCGAGTTCGAGGTCCCGCAGCCGACCGAGGTGATCGTGCGCGGGATCGACAAGCAGCTGGTCGGGCAGGTCGCGGCGGACATCCGCAAGCGCCGTCCGCCGGAGCCCTACAAGGGCAAGGGCATCCGCTACAAGGGCGAGCAGGTACTTCGAAAGGTGGGTAAGCGCGCATGACGGTCATCACCAAGAGGCAGGCGCGGCTGCGCCGCCGCCGCCGGGTTCGCGCCCGGGTCAGCGGCACGGCGGAGCGTCCTCGCCTGTCCGTCTACCGCTCCAACCGCGGCGTCTTCGCCCAGCTGATCGACGACACCAAGGGTCACACCCTGGCCGCGGTCAACTGGATCGAGCCGGACCTGCGCAAGCTGACCGCCTCCGAGCAGGCGAAAAAGGCCGGTGAACTGCTGGCCGAGCGCGCCAAGGGCGCCGGCGTCGAGACCTGCGTCTTCGACCGCGGCGGCTACCAGTACCACGGTCGCGTCAAGGCTCTGGCCGAGGGCGCGCGAGAGGGGGGACTGGCTTTCTGAACCGTTTCGCTACGGTGAGCCGCTCGCTATGAAGGGAATGGATACCAAGAACGTGGAGACGGTCAGCCCCCGTGGGCTCGACCTGCAGGAGCGCGTGATCGAGATCAACCGCGTCGCCAAGGTGGTCAAGGGCGGCCGGCGCTTCTCCTTCACCGCTCTCGTCGCCGTCGGCGACGAGGAGGGCGTGGTCGGGATCGGCTACGGCAAGGCCCGCGAGGTCCCGCTGGCGATCCAGAAGGGCGTCGAGGACGCCCGCAAGAACTTGATCCGGGTGCCCAAATACGGGCAGACCATCACCCACCGCATCATTGGCCGCTTCGGCGCCGGGCACGTCGTCCTGCGACCGGCCAGCCCCGGTACCGGCGTCATCGCCGGCGGTGGCGTCCGCGCCGTGCTCGAGCTCGGCGGCGTCCGCGACGTCCTCACCAAGAGCATCGGCACCCAGAACCCGATCAACCTGGTCAAGGCGACCATGGACGGGCTGATCCGGTTGCGCAGGCCGGAGGAGGTTGCTGAGCTGCGGGGACTGACCGTGAAGCAGGTTCTCGGGTTGGACATGAACGGAACTTCGACCAATGGGGAGCACCTCGACGCGGGTCCCCCCGCCACCGCGTCAGACGCGGAGGCTCCTGCCGCGGAGGCCCCTGCTGAGGCGGATGCTCCGGCAGCTGAGGATGCTGCGGCGGCTGAGGAGCCGAAGGCCGAGGAGGATCAGTCGTGAGCGCGGTGAAGATCGAGCAGGTTCGGTCCGCGAACGGGACCGATCCCAAGCAGAAAGCGACTTTGAAGGCACTCGGCCTGGGCCGCATCGGCAAGGCCGTCGAGCGCAAGGACTCGCCGCAGCTGCAGGGTCAGCTGCGCGTCGTCTCGCACCTGGTGCAGGTGAGCTCCTGATGGCTGAGACGCCCCGTTCGGAGGAGATCGGCCTCCACAACCTGAAGCCGAAGCCCGGCTCGCGCCGCCCGCGCAAGCGGATCGGCCGCGGCGAGGGCAGTGGCCTCGGCAAGACGTCGGGCCGCGGCCACAAGGGCGCCGGAGCTCGTTCGGGCCGCAAGCAGAAGGCCAACTACGAGGGTGGCCAGAACCCGATCCACATGCGGATGCGAAAGCTCCGCGGCCCGCACAAAAAGCAGTCGATGCCGTTCGAGAACTTCCGCACCAAGACCCAGCCGGTCAACCTCTCCGATCTCGAGGAGCGGTTTGACGCCGGCGCCGAGGTCAATCCCGCGACGCTGAAGGAGAAGGGCCTGGCCAAGCGCTCGGACCCGGTGAAGATCCTCGCCCGCGGTGAGATCAAGAAGAAGCTCGAGGTCCACGCCCACGCTTTCAGCGCCGCCGCTAAAGAGAAGATCGAGGCGGCCGGCGGTTCCTGTCACACTCTGGAGCCGTAATGCTCAGGACTATTCTCAACGCGTTCAGCGTTGCCGAGATTCGCAAGAAGCTGGCGTTCACGGCAGCGATGCTCGCCCTGTACCGCCTCGGCGCCTACATCCCGGCCCCGGGCGTCGACGTCGACGCCGTCAAGGAAATCTCCGACAACTTCAGCGGCTCCGGCATCCTCAGCTTCCTCAATACCTTCTCGGGGGGGAGCCTCTCGCGCCTCTCGCTGTTCGCGCTGGGGATCATGCCCTACATCACGGCCTCGATCATCCTGCAGCTGCTGACCGTCGTCGTCCCCTCGCTGGAGCGGCTGCAGAAAGAGGGTGAGGTCGGGCAGCAGAAGATCACCCAGTACACGCGCTACCTCACCGTCGGCCTCGCCTTCGGCCAGTCGCTGGGCTACGTCTTCCTCTTCAACTCCTTCGGCAACGAAGCCGGCACCAGCGTCCTCGGCACGCTGACCTTCACCTCGACCTTCATGATCGTGATCTGCCTCACCGCGGGCTGCACCCTGCTGATGTGGCTGGGCGAGCTGATCACCCAGCGCGGGATCGGCAACGGGATCTCGCTGATGATCTTCGCCTCGATCGTCTCCGGCCTGCCGAACGGCATCACCCAGTGGTGGAACAGCCCGGACCAGGTCTTCGTCGTGATGATGCCGTTCATCGCCTTGGCCGTGATCGTCGCGATCGTCTTCGTCCAGGAGGGGCAGCGGCGGATACCGGTCCAGTACGCGAAACGCGTGGTCGGGCGCAAAATGACCTCCGGCGGCTCCACCTACCTGCCACTGCGGGTCAACATGGCCGGTGTCATCCCGGTCATCTTCGCCGCCTCGATCATGGCCTTCCCGCCGACCATCGGCCAGCTTCTCAACACCCCGGCGGCGCTCGACTTCGCCGCCTTCTTCGGGCCCAACAGCTGGGCCTACGTGGTCGGCGAGGTCTTCTTCATCATCCTCTTCACCTACTTCTACACCGCCGTCACCTTCAACCCGGTCGACCAGGCCGACAACTTGAAAAAATACGGCGGCTTCATCCCCGGTGTGCGTCCCGGGCGGCCGACGGCCGAGTACCTGGACCGCATCCTCTCGCGCCTGACCTTCCCCGGCGCGCTCTACCTCGGCGCCGTTGCGGCGCTGCCGACGATCCTGATCAGCCAGACGTCGGCCAACTTCTTTTTCGGCGGCACCTCCATCCTGATCGTGGTCGGCGTTGCGCTGGACACGGTCAAGCAGTTGGAGGCGCAGCTGATGATGAGGAACTACGAGGGCTTCCTGAAATAGGGTTCGGCAATGCCGGAGCTGAACCTAGTGCTGCTCGGCCCGCCCGGGTCGGGCAAGGGAACCCAAGGGGAGCGCCTGCAGGAAGACCTGCGCCTGCCCTATTACGCGACCGGTGACATCCTTCGCGCCGCGGTCCGCGACGAGACCGAGCTCGGGCGCACCGCCAAGGGGTACATGGACAGCGGCGACCTCGTCCCCGACGAGGTGATCGTCGGGGTGATCGCCGAGGCGCTCGACTCGGCCGAGGCGCGCGACGGCTTCATCCTCGACGGCTTCCCGCGCACCACCCCGCAGGCCGAGGCGCTCGACCGCAAGCTCGAGGAGCTGGGCAGGGCGGTCACCGCGGTGCTGCTGATCGATTCTTCCGACGCGGAGGTCGAGCGCCGGCTCGGCGGCCGCCGCACCTGCGAGGCCAACGGCCACGTCTTTCACGTCGATTTCAACCCGCCGAAGCAGGAGGGCGTCTGCGACCTCGACGGCTCCGAGCTGATCGTCCGCGACGACGACAAGCCGGAGGTGATCCGCAAGCGGCTCGAGACCTACCACGAGAAGACCGAGCCGCTGATCGAGTACTACGACCACCGCAGCGTGCTGCGGCGGATCGGCGGGGAATCGAGCCCGGACGAGGTCGCGGAGGAGATTCGCCGCACCCTGGCGACCATGCGCTTGGAGCGCGACGAGGCCGTCTAGGCCCTGCCGAGGCCAGTGGGAAGACCACTAGCGTGTACCGCATGATCATCCGCAAGACCCCCGAGGAGCTCGACCAGATGGCCGTCGGCGGCGACATCCTGGTTCGCTGCCTGAAAATGCTGGAGCGCAAGACGCGGCCGGGGATCACGACCGAGGAACTCGACGCCGCGGCGGAGAAGTTCATCCGCTCCCAGGACGCCCGGCCCGCCTTCAAGGGCTACCGCGGCTTCCCCGGCTCGGTCTGCGCCTCGCCCAACTCGATGGTGGTCCACGGCATCCCCGGTCCCTACGAGTTGAAGCGGGGCGACATCGTCACCCTCGACGTCGGTGTGGTCAAGGACGGTTGGGTGACCGACGCGGCGATGACCTTCCCGGTCGGCCCGATCGACACCGAGGCGAAGCGGCTGCTCGAAGTGACCAAGACCTCACTCTTCGCCGGGGCCGAGCAGATGCGGCCCGGCAAGCACCTCGGCGACGTCTCCGCCGCGGTCCAGGGAGTCGTCGAGGGCGCCGGCATGTCGGTGATCCGCACCCTGGTCGGCCACGGTATCGGCCGCGACATGCACGAGGAACCGCAGGTGCCGAACTTCGGAAAGCCGGGCAAGGGCCCGGAGCTGGAGGAGGGGATGGTGCTGGCGATCGAGCCGATGGTCAACCTCGGCGGGCCGCTGGTGCGGATGGACGACGACGGCTGGTCGGTCTTCTCCGAGGACGGCTCGCTCGCCGCCCATTTCGAGTTCACGGTGGCGGTCACCGCCGATGGTCCACGGATCCTGACTCCGTGGCACCTTTCCGCGTAGCCATCGAATAGTCTTCCGCATCCGCGGCTGGGGGCGCCGCTACTGGATGGAGGAGACAGGTCTTGTATCAACGACGAGTTCGCTCGCAGTGGAGCTTCCTGCTCGCAACCGTTTTGGCGCTCGCCGCCGTCTTTGCACCCGGCGCCGGCGCCGCGACGCCAACCCCGTTCGGAACCAATGACGCCGGCGGCTTCCGCAACGTGCTGCCGCCGGGGTCCAATGGGCTAGCCACCGTCGCGGAGGTCTTCCAATTCCGCGGCAGAGGCGTGCTTCCGCCGCACTTCGCGGACCAGCAGCCGCTCTACGAAAACCTCCTCTACGGCAGCCCGGGGCTGACCGAGGAGCAGATTCCCAACTACTTCAAGGACGCGACCTTCGGCATCCCCGCCGGCCAGGTCGCATCGACGGAATCGCCTCGGCCGGGGGTGACGATCGAGCGCGACTCCGCCTTCGGCGTCCCCCGCGTCTACGGTGACACCCGGGCCGACACGATGTTCGGCGCCGGCTACGTGGGCGCCGCCGACCGTCTCTTCCTGATGGACGTGCTCCGGCACACCGGCCGCGCCGACCTAGCGTCGTTCCTGGGCGGTTCCAACGCCGGCGCCGACGCCTCCCAGTGGGGCTTCTCGCCCTACACCGAGGCCGACCTCGAAAAGCAGATCGCGCAAGCGCCCCAGCTCTACGGCCAGACGGGCGTGCAGGTGGTCGCCGACTTGACGGCCTATGTCGAAGGGATCAACGCCTACATCGCCGCCGCCAACGCCGACCCGGACCTCAAGCCGGCGGAATATGGCGTTCTCGGCAAGCCGATGGAACCCTGGAAACCGACCGACGTGATCGCGATCGCGTCGCTGGTTGGCGGCATCTTCGGCCGCGGTGGCGGCAACGAGCTCAACTCCGCGCTGACCATGCAGGCGTTCGTCGAGCGGATGGGCAAGAAGGCGGGTCGTAAGGCCTGGCTCGGCTTCCGCTCCAAGAACGACCCGGAAGCGGTGACGACGATCACCAAAGCCTTCCCGTATGAGACCCGCAGCGCCTTCGCAAAGCGCGGTCTCGCCCTGCCCGACCCGAACAGCGTCCGCGAGACCCCGACGGCGACCGCGTCCTCGGCTCCGTCCGCGACGGAGGGAATCGGCACCGTCGGGGCCCGCCTGCAGGCGGCGTTGGAGGCAGCAGGACACGCCTCCAACTGGGAGCTCGTCTCCGCCGCCAACTCGACCACCGGCCACCCGATCGCCGTGATGGGCCCGCAGGTTGGCTACTACGTGCCGCAGATCCTGATGGAGCAGGAGCTGCACGGGCCCGGCATCGACGCCCGCGGCGCCGCCTTCGCCGGGGTGAACCTGTTCGTCCTGCTCGGGCACGGCCGCGACTACGCCTGGAGTGCGACCACCGCCAACTCCGACAACGTGGACACCTTTGCCGAGGTTCTCTGCAAAGACAACTTCCACTACCTCTACAAGGGCAAATGCCTGGCGATGGAAAAGCTGGAAAAGAGCGAGAGCTGGACGCCCAACGCGATCGACCCGACCGCCGCAGGCTCCCAGACCCTCGTCGCCTACCGGACCGTGCACGGGATCGTCTTCGCGCGCGGCAAGGTTGGCGGGAAAAAGGTTGCCTTCGTGCATCAGCGAAGCACCTATTTCCACGAGGCCGACTCAGTGATCGGTTTCTCGCAGTTCAACGAACCGGGTGTCATGACCGGTGTCGAGGGCTTCAAGAAAGCCGTGTCGAACATCAGCTTCGGCTTCAACTGGGCTTATGTCGACTCCGAGCACATCGCCTACGCGCTCTCCGGGGACCTTCCGCAGCGTGCGAAAGGCGTGTCGCCGGACTTCCCCGTCCTGGGCACCGGCCAGTACGACTGGAAGGGCTTCAAGCCCGCCACGCAAACGGCGGACTTCCTGCCGTTCGCCAAACACCCGCAGGCGGTCGACCCGCCGTACCTCGTCTCCTGGAACAACAAGCAGGCGCCGGAATTTGCCGCAGCTGACGACAACTACAGCTACGGCCCGTTGCAGCGCCAGCAGCTGATCGCCGACAAGGTGCGCGGCGCGATCAAAGGCGGCAAGAAGATGTCGATCGTCCAGCTGATCCAGGCGATGGAGGAGCCGGCCACGCAGGATCTGCGCGGCTACCGCCTGCTTCCGACGATCTTCAAGGCCGTCGGCAAGCCGAAATCGGGGAAGCTGCGCAAAGCACTGGCGACGTTGCGCACCTGGTACAAAGCCGGTGCCCACCGCCGCGACCTCGACCGTGACGGCGTCTACGAGGAAAACGACGCGGTCGAACTGATGGACGCCTGGTGGCCGAAGCTGGTCGCCGCCGAGTTCAAACCGATGTTGGGGGCGAAAGCGTTCGAACGGCTGGAGGGGATGCTCGCACTCGGCGACCACACCGGTGGCTCGCCCGACGCGCCGAGCTTCTACGACGGCTGGTGGGGCTACGTCTCCAAGGACCTGCGCAGCATCTTCGGCCCGAAGCCGAAGGGCGCGTTCAGCCGCAAGTACTGCGGCAACGGCTCCAAGGAGAAGTGCCAGGCGCAGCTGCAGCGCAGCCTCGCGCAGGCGTTGAAGGTAACGCCGGCGCAGCTCTACGGCGGCGGCAACGGCGACTGCGCGGCCAACCCGCAGCCGTCCTGCTTCGACCGCAACGCGCCGCAGGTGACCTCCGGCATCGCGCTGGACCCGTTCCCGTTCCAGAACCGGCCTACGTTCCAGCAGGTCGTGACGTTGACGCAGAGGCTGCCTCGCTAGGTGAGCCGCCTTTGCACCTGCTGAACAGCTGAAGGACTGTCCGGTTCCGCTCGGAGGCTGTGGTCACCACGACCACGGCCTCCGAGCGGGGCCCGACAACCGCCGCTAGCCTCCCGGGTGTGAGTCAGGAGACCTTCTCGGCGGTCGACGCGTTCATCGGCGAGACCCTCGTCGACGAGGACGAGGGCGCGCAGGCGGCGTGGGACGCAGCCGCGGCCGCTGGCTTGCCTCAGATCCAGGTCTCGCCGCCGCAGGGCAAGCTCCTGCAGCTGTTGGTCCGGCTGCTCGGGGCGAAATCGGTGCTCGAGTTCGGGACCCTCGGCGGCTACAGCACGATCCTTATGGCCCGGGCGCTCGCCGCCGCCGGCCGCCTGATCACGCTCGAGGCCAACCCCGATTACGCCGAGGTGGCCGGCGCCAGCATCGAGCGAGCGGGCCTGGGGGAGGCGGTGGACCTGCGGGTCGGGCCGGCCCTGGAAAGCCTGCCCGCGCTCGCGGAGGAGGGTGCCGGGCCCTTCGACCTGGTCTTCATCGACGCCGACAAGGCGAACACGCCCAACTATTTCGCCTGGTCGCTCGAGCGGACCCGTCCCGGCGGCCTGATCGTCGCCGACAACGTCGTCCGCGATGGCGCCCTCGCGGACGCTTCCAACCCGGACCCGGCGATCGTGGCCCAGCGGCAGCTGCACGAAACCCTCGCCTCCGAGCCTAAGGTCGAGGCGACGACGATCCAGACCGTCGGCTCCAAGGGCTACGATGGCTTTCTGATCGCGTTGGTCCGGTAGCGCGCTCAGGCACGCCTCGACGGCGAGCCCCCGAAGCACGTCCCCTGCTATCTTTCTCGGTCGGCCCATAGGCCGGAGGTGGTGTCCTGCCTACCCGATTCATGGGGTGAGCGGGAGTCCTGTAGTCGATACGAGATCCGGAGCGATGAAGGTTCGAGCTTCCGTCAAGCCGATGTGCGAGAAGTGCAAGATCATCCGCCGCAATGGCGCGGTCTTGGTGATCTGCCAAAACCCCCGACACAAGCAGCGTCAGGGGTAGACGATGGCGCGAATCGCGGGAGTCAACATCCCAGTCAACAAACGGATCGAGATCGGGCTCACCTACATCTTCGGCATCGGCCACTCGACCGCGGCCAGCATCCTCAAGGAGACCGGGGTCGACCCCGGCACCCAGGCCAAGGATCTGACCGAGGACGAGGTGATCAAGCTGCGCGAGGCGGTCGAGAACCGCGAAGTCGAGGGCGACCTGCGCCGCGACCGCTCCCAGAACGTGAAACGGCTGATGGAGATCGGCTCCTACCGCGGCCTGCGGCACCGCCGCGGCCTGCCGGTCCGTGGTCAGCGGACGAAGACCAACGCGCGCGGCCGCAAGGGCCCGCGGCGCCTGAGCATCGCCGGCAAGCGCAAGGTCTAGGGAAAAGGAATGGCTGAGAAAAAACCCTCCAAGGGCCGCGCCCGTCGGCGCGTCAAGAAGAACGTCACCTACGGGCAGGCGCACATCAAGACTTCTTTCAACAACACGATCGTCACCCTGACCGACACCGACGGCAACGTGATCGCCTGGGAGTCGGCCGGTTCGGCCGGGTTCAAAGGCTCGCGCAAGTCGACCCCGTTCGCCGCCCAGGTGACCGCCGACGCGGCCGCCAAGAAGGGCATGGAACACGGGCTGGAGAGGGTCGAGGTCTTCGCCAAGGGCGCCGGCTCGGGCCGCGAGACGGCGATCCGCTCGCTGCAGGCCGCCGGGCTCGACGTGACCACGGTCAAGGACGTCTCCCCGCAGGCCCACAACGGCTGCCGGCCGAAGAAGCGGAGGCGCGTCTAGTGGCCCGCGATACCTCCCCGCAGTGCAAGCAGTGCCGGCGCGAGGGTCAGAAGCTCTTCCTCAAGGGCGAGCGCTGCTTCACCGACAAGTGCGGTGTCGAGCGTCGCTCCTACCCGCCGGGCGAGCACGGCCGGGGCCGCCTGCGCCAGTCCGAGTACCGGGTGCAGCTGCGCGAGAAGCAGAAGACCCGCCGCTACTACCAGGTGCTGGAGAAACAGTTCCGCGCCTATTACGACAAGGCTTCGCGCCAGGACGGCGTCACCGGTGAGAACCTGCTGCGGCTGCTCGAGTCGCGCTTCGACAACGTCTTGGTCCGGCTCGGCTTCGCCGCCTCGCGGCGGCAGGCCCGCCAGCTGGTCAGCCACGGCCACTGGATGATCAACGGCCGTCGCGTCGACATCCCCTCTTACCAGGTGCGTCCCGAGGACATCATCTCGATCAAGCCCGGTTCGTCCGCCACCGAGACGATCCAGCGGGCGACGGAACTGGTCTCAACGGTTCCCGCCTGGCTGCAGGCCGATCACGATGCCCTCACCGCCAAGGTTCTGCGCTACCCCGAGCGCTCCGAGATCTCGGCGCCGGTTCAGGAGCAGCTGATCGTCGAGCTGTACTCCAAGTAGCCCGGAAACCGCAATTTCTGAACACGCATACGCAAGGAACTCATGACCACTGATTTCCAGGTCCCCCGAATCATCGCCGAGAAAGCCGACGAACGCCGCGGCACCTTCACGATCGAGCCGCTCGACAAGGGCTTCGGCTACACCTTCGGCAACAGCCTCCGTCGCGTCCTGCTCTCCTCGCTGGGCGGTGCCGCGATCACCAGCGTCCGGATCGAGGGCGTAGCGCACGAGTTCTCGACCGTTCCCGGTGTCAAGGAGGACGTCACCGACATCATCCTCAACCTCAAGGATCTCGTCGTCCGCATGCACACCGACGCCGACGAGGTCGAGGCGCCGCTGGTGGCGACCGGCCCCGGCGAGGTCAAGGCCAAGGACATCGACCTGCCCTCCGGCGTCGAGATCCTCAACCCCGAGGCGCCGATCGCGACGCTGGAGAAAAAAACCAAGCTCGAGGTCTACCTGACGATCGGCCGCGGCCGCGGTTACTCGCCGGCGGAAGAGAACAAGAGCGACGAGCAGCCGATCGGCGTGATCCCGATCGACTCGATCTTCTCGCCGATCCGCCGCGCCTCCTACGCCGTCTCTGCCGCCCGCGTCGGTCAGCGCACCGACTTCGACAAGCTCGAGCTCGACCTCGAGACCGACGGCTCGATCGAGCCCGCGGCGGCGCTGCGCGAGGCTTCCGAGATCCTGATCAAGAGCCTGGCGATCTTCACCGACGCCGAGCGCGTCGAGGAGCTGACCGCGCGTCAGCCGGTCGCGATACCCGCCGAGGCGCTTGCCACGGCGGCCGGAGACGGTGCCGCCAGCAGCAACGGCCTCGACGAGATCCTGATCGAGGAGCTCGAACTCGGCGTTCGCTCCTACAACTGCCTCAAGCGCGCCGGCGTGCAGACGGTCGGCGACCTGGTGCGGAAGTCGCGCGCGGAACTGAACGCGATCCCGAACTTCGGTCAGAAGTCGATCGAGGAAGTGATCGAGACCCTGCACGCCCGCGGCCTCGACCTCCAGCAGGACTAGAGGCGACGGGAAGAGCTGAGCGGAGAACACTGTGCGCCATCGCAAGAAGCGAAACAAGCTCAGCCGCGACGCCGCCCATCGCGAGTCGCTGCTCTCGAACCTCTCGAAGCAGCTGATCGAGCACGAGCGGATCAAGACCAGCCAGGCCAAGGCCAAGGCGGTCAAGCCCGAGGTCGAGCAGCTGATCACGCTGGCCAAGCGCGGCGACCTGCACGCCCGTCGCCAGGCGCTCTCGGCGCTGCACAACGACAAGTTCATCGTCCACAAGCTGTTCGACGAGGTGGCGCCGCGCTACGCGACGCGGCCCGGGGGGTACACCCGCATCGTCAAGCTCGGTCCGAGGCGTTCCGACTCGACCGAGATGGTCTACCTCGAGCTGGTCTAGTGGTAGAGGGTGGGGACACCCTCGCCCTGACAAGTGCCGGTCTAATTAGACCGGCACTTTGAGTATCCGCCAGTTCGAGGGTGTCCCCACCCTCTAATACGAAACCGACTCCAGGTAGAGGCCGTGGGGGGGAGCCGTGTCGCCTCCGTCGGAGCGGGGGGCGCCTTCCAGGAGCGTCGTGAAGCTTTGGACGGTGCGCCTAGAGCTGGCGACTTCGAGCATGGTGCCGACCAGGGCGCGGACCATGTTGCGCATGAAGGCGTCGGCGGTGATGCGGAAGGCGAGGATCTCGCCTTCGTCCTCCCAGGAGGCGGCGAGGACGTCGCGCTGGAAGCGGACGTGGTCGGTCTGGGTCGGGGTGAAGGCTGTGAAGTCGTGGGTCCCCGCGAGGGCCGCGGCGCAGGCGTCGAGTCCCGCGCGGTCGACCCGGTGCGGCCACCAGAGCGCCCGGTCGCGCTCGAACGGCGCCGGCGCCCGCCGCGCCAGCAGCCGGTAGCGGTAGCTTCGCGAGCGGGCGTCGCGGCGGGCGTCGAAGCCGTCGGCGACGACCGTCGCCGCGGTCACCGCGACGTCGTCGGGGCCGACCCCGTTGAGGTGGCGGGCGAGGTCCCCGGGCGGCTCCACAGTGGTCGCGAAGCTGGCGACCTGCCCCAGCGCGTGGACGCCGGCGTCGGTCCGGCCGGCGACGGTGAGCGCGATCGGCTCGCGCAGCACCGTCGCCAGCGCCGCCTCCAGCTCGCCCTGCACGGTGCGCAGCCCGGGCTGCCGCGCCCAGCCGCGGAAGCCGGAGCCGTCGTATTCGATGTCGAGCCGCACGGTCGGCACGGGAGGGAGTATCTCGGGACACCTAGAATCGTGCCCGTGCGGATCCTCCTCACCAACGACGACGGCATCTCCGCCCCCGGCCTGCAGGCCGCGCGGCGGGCGCTGCGCGAGCTCGACGACGTCGTCGTCGACGTGATCGCCCCCGACTCCAACCGCAGCGCCACCGCCCGCAGCATCACCACCCGCTCGCCGCTCAGCGTCGAGGAGGTCGAGTTCGGCGACGGCCACAGCGGCTACGCGACCAGCGGCACCCCGGTCGACTGCGTCCGCTTCGCCGAGCTGGGATTCCTCGGCGGCCCCCCGGACCTGATCGTCTCCGGGATCAACCACGGCGCCAACCTCGGCGACGACATCACCTACTCCGGCACCGTCGCCGCGGCGCTGGAGGGGATCGTGCTCGGCATCCCCGCGGTGGCGATCTCCCAGCAATCCTCCAGCGGCGGCCTGGGCTACGTCAGCGGCCGCTTCGACTTCACCGTCGCCGCCGCCTTCACCGCCCAGCTGGTCAGGCAGCTGCTGACCGAGTCGATGCCCGAGGCGACGCTGATCAACGTCAACTGCCCCGCCGGCCAGCCGACGGGGATCGAAGTGACCCGGCTCGGCAAACGGATCTACAACGACGAGCTGAAACCGCTCGGCGAGGCCGGGGAGGACGGGCGCCAGCGCTACGAGATCTACGGCTGGAGGCCCGGCTACGAGGAGATCGACGGGACCGACCTCTACGCGGTCGCGCAGGGCAAGATCGCGGTCACCCCGATCCACTTCGACCTCACCGACCACGGCGGCCTCGAGCGGCTGCGCGGTTGGGGGTTCGAGGAGATGCTGGCAGCGACCGCTTCGGCGGCGTGAGCACCGAGCCCGAGCAGCGCGCCGAGGAGCTGCGCCGGCAGCTCACTCACCACAACCGCCAGTACTACGTCCTCGACGACCCCGAGGTCGGCGACGACGCCTACGACGCGCTGCTGGACGAGCTGCGCGGGCTGGAGCGCGAGCACCCGGGGCTGCGGACCCCGGACTCGCCGACCCAGCGGGTCGGGGCGCCGCCCCTGGAGCGCTTCGAACAGGTCGAGCACGCCGAGCAGATGCTCTCGCTCGGAAACGCCCGCAACGAGGAGGAGCTGCGGGCCTGGGAGACCCGCCTCGCCAACCACCTGAAACGGCTCGACATCGCCGCCTCGGAGTTCAGCTACACGACCGAGCCCAAGATCGACGGCCTCGCGATCAGCCTCACCTACGAGGACGGGGTGCTGGTCCGCGGCGCCACCCGCGGCGACGGCCGGGTCGGCGAGGACGTGACCCAGAACCTGCGCACGATCGGCTCGGTGCCGCTGCGGATCGACAACGCCCCGGAGCTGATCGAAGTCCGCGGCGAGGTCTACCTGCCGATCGCCGCCTTCAAAGCGCTGAACGAGCGCCGCGCCGAGGCCGGCGAACCGACCTTCGCCAACCCCCGCAACTCGGCCGCCGGCTCGATCCGCCAGCTCGACCCGGCCCTCGCCGCCGAACGGCCGCTCTCGAACTGGGTCTACGGGATCGGCGCCGTCCGCGGCCTCGACCTGGCGACCCACATGGACGAGGTCGAATGGCTGCGCGACCGCGGCTTCAAGGTCAATCCCGACACCGACCACCACCAGGAGGTCGAGAGCGTCGTCAAGCGCTGCCACTGGTGGGAGGAGCGGCGCGACACGCTCGACTACGAGATCGACGGCGTCGTCGTCAAGGTCGACGAGCGGGCGCTGTGGCGGGAGCTGGGCGTGGTCGGGCGCGAGCCGCGCTGGGCGATCGCCTGGAAGTTCCCGCCGACGACGGCGACGACGACGATGAACCGGGTCGTCTGGAACGTCGGCCGCACCGGTCACCTGGTCCCCTTCGCGATGCTGGACCCGGTCCACGTCGGCGGCGTCACCGTCACCACCGCCACCCTCCACAACGAGGAGGACCTGGCCCGCAAGGACGTGCGCGAGGGCGACGAGGTGGTGGTGATGCGGGCTGGCGACGTGATCCCGCAGGTCGTCTCGCCGAAGTTGCCGCGCAAGAAGAAAGGCGCGCGCAAGCCGAAGCCGCCGCGGAGGTGCCCCGCCTGCAATACCGAGACGGTCAAGCCCGAGGGCGCCGTCTTCACGATCTGCCCCAACCGCGCCGGCTGCCCCGGGCAGTCCTTCCAGCACGTCAAGCACTTCGTCAGCAAGGGGGCGATGGACATCGACGGGCTGGGCGAGAAACAGGCCTCGACCTTCATCAGCGAAGGGGTGATCGGTGACGTGGCCGACATCTACGACCTGACCGAGGAGCGCCTGGTCGGCCTCGACCGCTTCGCCGAGGTCTCCGCCCGCAACCTCGTCGCCGCGATCGAGACCTCCCGCCAGCGCCCCTTCAAACGCGTGCTCTACGCGCTCGGCCTGCCCGGCGTCGGCTACGTCACCGCGGAGGCCCTGGCCGACCACTTCGGCTCGATCGACGCCCTGCACGAGGCCGACCCCGACGCGATCGAGGAGGTCGAGGGTGTGGGCCCGATCATGGCCGTGCAGATCGCCGAGGCGCTGGCCGACGAGCCGACCTGGGCGCTGGTCGAGAAGCTGCGCGAGAAGGGCCTGCGGCTGGAGGCGGGCGAGTCGGAACGGCGCCAGACCGGCGGCCGGCTGGAAGGCAAGACGGTCGTGCTCACCGGCACCCTGCCGGAGCTGACCCGCGAGGAGGCGGCGGCGCTGGTCAGGTCGGCCGGCGGCAAGGTCACCAGCTCGGTCTCGAAGAAAACCGACTACGTCGTCGCCGGCGAGAGCCCCGGCTCGAAGCTGGCCAAGGCCGAGTCGGTCGGCACCGAGATCCTCGACGAAGGAGGCCTGCTGGCGCTGCTGGGCCGCGCCTAGTAAGAGGCGACGGCGGCGGCGATCCGGTCCTGGGTCAGGTGCGCGAGGCCGAGGTTGGTGACGCTGCCCATCAGGATCGAGAAGGCCATCACCCTGCCGCTGACGTTGAAGCAGTAGCCGGAGAGGTTGCTGACGCCGCTGATCGTGCCGGTCTTGGTGCGGCAGCGGCCGTAGGCCGCGGTCCCGTGCGTGCGGTCGTCGACAGTTCCCTCGTGGCCGGTGAGGGCGAGGTCCTGGACGAACTCCTCGCCGGTTTCCTGCTGGCGCATCCCCAGCAGCAGGTCGATCACCTGGCGTGGGGTGGCGCGGTTGGAGCGGGTCAGGCCGGAGCCGTCGACGGCGTGGACGCCGGAACCGAGCGAGCGGGCGAACTGGGCGACCACGGCGGCCCCGGCGGCGGTGGTGCCGCCCGTGCCGAAGCGGGCGCCGAGCAGCTTCATCAGCATCTCGGCGAAGAAGTTGTCCGAGTAGACGTTGGTGACGTCGATGACCTTGGTCAGGGCGGGGGAGAGGATCGTCCCCACCCGCTGGGCTGAGGCCGGCGTCGGCGCCAGCGCCACCTGGGTCGGCACCTCGATCCCGGCTGCGCTCAGCGAGCGCGCCAGCTTCGAGGCGGCGAGCTTAGCCGGGTCGGAGGAGAAGCCGGTGGCGGAGCTGGCGCCGCTGAAGCCGGAGTTGAAGGCGAGGCCGGAGAGGGGGCCGATGTAGGGGCTGGTCGCGAACCCGGAGTCGAGCACGCCGCGGCGGCGGTCGAAGATCGTGTCGTCGGCGTAGAGGCGGCCGGTGATCGCCTCGATCCCGGCGTCGCGGACCTGGGCCTTGAAGGAGAAGATGTTGGTCCCGAGGCCGGCCAGGTAGCCGTTGTAGAAGGTCGGGGTGCCGAGCGCGGGGTCGCCGCCGCCCTGCAGGTAGAGGCTGCCCTGGAGGACGCCCTCCTCGTCGATGCGGCCGTCGGCGAAGAGCTTGGTCGGGATCCGCGTTTCCGGACCCAGCCGCGCCAGTGCCGCCGCGGTCGTGAACAGCTTCATGTTCGAGGCCAGCGGCCGCTGGCGCTTGGCGGCGGCCGCGCAGAGGACGGCACCGCTTTCGGCGTCGACCACGAGCAGGCCGCTGGCCGGGCCGCCGCCTTCGCCGAGCCAGGTCCGCATGCGGTCGCAGGTCGGGCTCGCCTGGGCGCCAGCCGCCAGCACCAGCGCGAGGGCGCAGAGGGCCGCCAGCAGGATCGCCGCGCGTCTCATCGTCGGTACCAACACGAGAGCGGCGGAAGGTAGCGGCCGGCCCGGCCGGTCCGCCTGGGATAATCGCCTTGCACATGGGCAAAGTCGTCGCAATAGAGTCAAAACCCCGGCGCAAAGCGCGTGGCCGGAAAAAGCCGTCGAAGACGGCTTTGGTGCTCGGCGGCGGCGGTTTCACCGGCGGCGTCTACGAGATCGGCGCCCTGCGCGCGCTCGACCTGCTGGCCGTAAACAGCACCGTCAACAACTTCGACGTCTACGTCGGAACCAGCGCCGGGTCCTTCGTCGCCTCGATGCTCGCCAACGGCATCACGCCCGACGAAATGATGCAGGTGCTGAACTCCAGCGATCCCTCCGAGCTCGAAGACCTCGACCTCAACAGGGTGCTGAAGCCGAACTACCTCGGCTTCGTCCAGAAGGCGGCGGCGCTGCCGCTGCGGACCCTGGAGCTGGTGCGGGCGCTCGCCAGGGTGGGAGAGCTCTCGGCGATCGACCTCGGCGTCGGCCTGGCCGAGGCGCTGCCGACCGGCCTCTACTCGGGCGCCGGCCTCAACGACTACGTCGCCGGCGTGCTCAGCGGCGAGGGCCGCGTCAACGACTTCCGCCTGCTCGACCCCGAGCTCTACCTGACCGCGACCGACCTCGACACCTGCGAGCGGATCGTCTTCGGCGAGGAGGACTGGAACGACGTCCCGATCTCCAAGGCGGTCCAGTGCTCGACGGCGCTGCCGCTCGTCTACAAGCCGGTCGAGCTGAAAGGCCGGGAGATGGTCGACGGCGGCATCCGCTCGACCACCAACGTCGACATCGCGGTCGAGAAGGGCGCCAAGTTCATCATCGTCGTCAACCCGCTCGTCCCCTTCGTCAACGACTTCGAGAAGACGATCCCGACCGTCTTCGGCAACCGCGTCCGCCGCGTCTCCGACATGGGGATGCCGGCGATCGCCAACCAGACCTTCCGCCTGATCGCCCACCAGCGCCTGCACCAGGCGGTCGACCACTGGAAGGAACGCTACCCGGGGGTCGACATCATCCTGGTCGAGCCCGACCCCAACGACGAGCTGATGTTCGGGACGCCGATCATGGACTACTCGCGGCGCCTGCAGATCGCCCGCCACGGCTTCGAATCGGTCACCGCGACCTTGGCCCGGGACTACGAGCGCTACAGCGAGGTCGCCCAGCGCCACGGCCTCGAGATCTCCGAGCGCCGCGTCCGCCGCGTCGTCGAACGCGCCGCCGAAGTCGAGCCCGAGCAGTCCTCGGCCTGGCGCCGCGTGCTCGAGCAGACCACCTCGGTGCTGCTGCGGCAAACCGGCGAGGCCTCGTAAGCGAATTAATCAGTATCTATTGACTGATTGCTCCGCCTGCGGTTAGGTACCCGGCTCAACGGCAGGGTCACCAACAGGGAGGGGCAGCGATGAGGCGCAGGGTGAGGTTCTCGATGGGGATTTGTGCGGTCGTTTTCGCAATCGCCGGCGCGTCGGCGTCGCTTGCCTCGGCGGCCTCCCTCGAATCCGGGAAATACCCCGCCGCGCTCAAAGGGGCCCAGGAAACCACGAACGTCATCTCGGTCGAAGGCAACAACGCGACCTGCAAAGTCGCCACGGTGACGGGCTCGCTTGAAG
>Ga0157292_10000023_pt1 | contig 43719 bp, 46 predicted proteins | sample NitcycUS179409R1_FD_108401 | JGI IMG/M metagenome (GOLD analysis project Ga0157292, IMG submission 108401) | Soil microbial communities from Arlington Agricultural Research Station in Wisconsin, USA - Nitrogen cycling UWRJ-S179-409R-1 | ecosystem: Environmental > Terrestrial > Soil >... | reverse complement strand
GCGAAGGGCCAGATCGCCGAGCTGAACCAGGTGTCGAGCACGTCCTCCTCCTGGCGCAGCTCGCCGCCGCAGGCGCCGCAGCGCTCGGGCGCCTGCTCGGCCACGATCGTCTCCTCGCAGGCGTCGCAGTACCAGACCGGGATCCGGTGGCCCCACCAGAGCTGCCGGGAGACGCACCAGGGGCGGATCTCCCGCATCCAGTCGAGGTAGACGCGCTTCCACTGGGCGGGGGCGATCCGCACCTCGTCGCGTTCGACCACCTCGATCGCCGGTTTCGCCAGCTCATCCATGCGGCAGAACCACTGCAGCGAGATCAGCGGCTCGATCCGCTCGCCGGAGCGGTGGGAGAACGGCACCGAGTGGACGTAGGGCTCCTCGGCGCGCAGGCTGCCGTCCTCGCGCAGGGCCGCGACCACCGCCTCCTGGGCCTCGGCCGCGGTGATCCCGGCGAAGCGGCCGGCCTCCTCGGTCATGCGCCCGTCGGGGCCGATCACGCCGATCTCCTCCAGCCCGTGCTTGCGGCCGATCTCGAAGTCGTTGGGGTCGTGGCCGGGGGTGATCTTCAGCGCCCCGGTGCCGAACTCGGGGTCGACGTGCTCGTCGGCGATGATCGGCAGCCGCCGCCCGACCAACGGCAGCACGCAGTGCTGGCCGACCAGATCGGCATAGCGCTCGTCGTTGGGGTTCACGGCGACCGCGGTGTCGGCCAGCATCGTCTCCGGCCGCACGGTGGCGACGGTGAGGACGCGGTCGGAGCCCTCGACCGGGTAGTCGATCGAGTAGAGCGCGTCCTCGACCTCGCGGTTCTCGACCTCGAGGTCGGAGATCGCCGAGTGCGAGCCCGGGTCCCAGTTGACCATGTAGTTGTCGCGGTAGATGTAGCCCTTGTCGTAGAGCCGCTTGAAGACGCGGTAGACGGCGCGGACGTAGTCCTGGTCGAGGGTGAAGCGCTCGCGCTCGTAGTCGCAGGAGGCTCCGAGCCGCTTGTACTGCTCGACGATCCGCGAGCCGTACTCCGCCTTCCACTCCCAGACCCGTTCGACGAAGTCCTCGCGGCCGAGCTCCTGGCGGCTACTGCCTTCGGCCCGCAGCCCTTTCTCGACCACCGCCTGGGTGGCGATGCCGGCGTGGTCGGTGCCGAGGATCCAGAGCGTGTTGCGGCCCCGCATCCGGTTCATCCGCACCAGCGCGTCCTGCATCGAGCCGTTCAGCGCGTGCCCCATGTGCAGGGCGCCGGTGACGTTCGGCGGCGGGATCGCGACCGAGAAGTTCTCCTCCGCAGACCCCGTCGCCTCGGGGTGGAAGTAGCCGCCCTCGACCCACTCGGCGAAGATCCGCGACTCGACCTCCGCCGGGTCGTAGCGGGTGGTGCTCTCGAGCTTCTCTCGGTCGGCCGCGCTCACGCGGCCGAGTCTAGGCAGATTCCTCGGAGAGCCCGTCCTCGGCGGGCCCGATGTCCTGCTGGACAGCCTCGGTGACAAGCGTCGGACGACGGCCCTCGGCGATCGTCTCCTTGGTCACGACGCACTTGGTGACGTCGCGGCGCGAGGGCAGCTCGAACTGGACGTCGAGCAGCGTCTCCTCGAGGATCGAGCGCAGGCCGCGGGCGCCGGTCTCGCGTTCCAGGGCCTTGTCGGCGATCGCCTCGAGGCTGTCCTCGGCGAAGACGAGCTCGATGTCGTCGAACTCGAAGAAGCGCTGGAACTGGCGGGTGAGCGCGTGGCGCGGCTCGGTCAGAATCGTGGTCAGGTCGTCGCGGCTGAGCTGGTGGATCGCCGTGATCACCGGCAGGCGGCCGATGAACTCGGGGATCAGGCCGTATTCGATCAGGTCCTCGGGCAGCACCTGCTCGAACCACTCCCCCGCGTCCTTCTTCTCGCGCGAGGAGATCGCGGCGCCGAAGCCGACCCCGCGGTCGCCGACGCGGCGCTCGATCACCTTGTCGAGTTCGGCGAAGGAGCCGCCGCAGACGAAGAGGATGTTGGTGGTGTCGATCGTCAGGAACTCCTGGTGGGGGTGCTTGCGCCCACCCTGCGGCGGCACCGAGGCGGTGGTCCCCTCGAGGATCTTCAGAAGCGCCTGCTGGACGCCTTCGCCGGAGACGTCGCGGGTGATCGACGGGTTGTCGGCCTTGCGCGCGATCTTGTCGATCTCGTCGATGTAGATGATCCCCGTTTCCGCCTTCTTGACGTCGAAGTCGGCGGCCTGGATCAGCTTCAGGAGGATGTTCTCGACGTCCTCGCCGACGTAGCCGGCCTCGGTCAGCGCGGTCGCGTCGGCGATCGCGAAGGGGACGTTGAGGATCCGCGCCAGGGTCTGCGCCAGCAGCGTCTTGCCGCACCCGGTCGGGCCCAGCATCATGATGTTCGACTTCTGCAGCTCGACGTCCGTCTCCTCGGACTGGGCGATCTGGACCCGCTTGTAGTGGTTGTAGACGGCGACCGAGAGCGCCCGCTTGGCGGCCTCCTGGCCGACCACGTACTCCTGCAGGACGTCGTGGATTTCGCGCGGCTTCGGCAGGTTCTCCAGCTCGAAGGCGGGCGGCGCCGTCAGCTCCTCGTCGATGATCTCGTTGCAGAGGTCGATGCACTCGTCGCAGATGTAGACGCCGGGGCCGGCGATCAGCTTTTTGACCTGACGCTGCGACTTGCCGCAGAAGCTGCAGAGGAGCTGCTCGTTCGAGTCAGTGGGACGTGCCAGCGGAATCCCCTCCTAATGGGAAAACGGTCTCGAGTTGCGGCAGCCCCAGAAGCTTAGTCGGGGCGGGCCGTCGGGTCGTGGGGGTCTTTACGCCGCTCAGACGGTCGTCCCTGCTCTTGGTCCCAGGCTTGCGCGCTCGCTACCGTGGCCCGATGCCAAACGAGATCTACGTCGCCGCCCTGACGCCGGAGGATTTCGAGCAGGTGGTGCCGCTGATCGCCGCCTACCAGCGCTTCTACGAAGTCGAGGAGATCGACGACGAGCGCAACCGCGCCTTCTTCCGCCGCTTCCTCGCCCCCAGCGATGACGGTGAGCTGCTCGGCGCCCGGGATGGCGGCGAGCTGGTCGGCTACGCCTGCCTCTACTGGCACTTCAGCTCGACCGCGGCGGCGGAGACGGTGCTGCTGAACGACCTCTACGTGACCGAGGCGGTGCGTGGCCGCGGCGTCGGGCGGGCCTTGATCGAGGCCAGTGCCGCGGTCGCCCGCGAGCGCGGCGCCCACAGCCTCGAATGGGAGACGGCGCCCGACAACCGCACCGCCCAGCGCCTCTACGACACGACCGGCGCCGAGCGCTCGCAGTGGATTGCCTACGAGCTGCCGGTTTGAACGTCACCGTCGAAACGATCGCCCGCGACGACCCCGCGGTGCTGGCGCTCTACGCGCCCTTCATCCGCGAGGCCGATGGGCCGCTGGTCTACGACCGCGAGGGATCCGGGGTCGACATCGAGGCCGAGATCGCGGCCGGCCCGCCGGCCGACCTGGTGCCGCCGAACGGCGCCTTCCTGCTCGCCCGCGTCAACGGCGTCCCGGCCGCGCTCGGCGGCGTCCGCCACCTCGACACCGAGGTCGCCGAGGTGAAGAGCATGTACGTGGCGGACGAGTTCCGCGGCAACGGCCTCGGCCGCCGCATCCTCGCCGAGCTCGACGCGATCGCCGCCGCCCACGGCTGCCGCGCCGTCCGCCTCGACACCTCCGACTACCTGGCCGCCGCCGTCGGCCTCTACCGCGCCGCCGGCTACCGCGAGGTCCCCACCTACAACGACAACCCCAAAGCCGACCTCTGGTTCGAACGTCAGCTGTAGCGGACGCCCCAGATCATCGGGGATCGCTGCCGTAGGAAATGGAGCGGTGACGGATTGCGGCAATCCGAACCCGCATCCTCGATCGCGTCGATCAGCGACCAGTCCACTTCGAGCAGGTCGCGACGGGCTCGGCGGGCGAGGAGTCGCGCCAACGATCAGACTGCGGGAGGGCGGCGCTTGGCCAGATCGTCCCGAAGCTCGGCCAGGGTGACCGTCTCGCCTCGCTCGATCTCGGCAAGACCCGCCTCCAGAGCGGAGAGAGCGTCCGAGTCGAAAAGGATCTCGGCGGTCTCCCCCACTGCCTTGTCCTCGTCGTTTGGGTTGTGTAGGCGCAAGCTGGATGAATGTCAGCTGTAGCGGTCCCAGCGCTGCAGTTCGGGCCAGGCGTCGATCGGGACGCCACGCTGGTGGATCTCGAAGTGGAGGTGGCAACCGGTGCCGGCGGCGTTGCCGGTTTCGCCGACGGCGCCGACCGTCTCCCCCTCCCAGACCCGCTCGCCGCGGGCGACCGGGGGCGGTACTGGCAGGTGGGCGTAGAAGTAGCTGCGGCGCTCGCCTTCGCCGCCGATCAGCAGGTAGTTGCCATAGAGAACCGGGTCGTAGCCGCGCTTGAGCACACGGCCGTTGCGGACCGCGACCAGCCGGGCGCCGCAGGCGGCGGTGACGTCGAAGCCTTCGTGGATGCGGCCGCCGCTGCGCGGTGCGTGGAATTCGCCGACCGCCCCGCGGACGCCGTGCGCGGCCTGGACCGGGAAGACGTGGCCGTAGTAGGGAGCGCCGCCCTCGGGGCTGGAGATGCGAGCGGAGACCGGGGCGGCGAGTGCCGCGAACAGCAGGACAGCGAGAAGAGCGGAGCGCCTCAGTGGTGTTCGATGACGCGGTCGACGATGTTGTACTCCTTCGCCTCCTCCGCGCTCATGAAGTAGTCCCGCTCGGTGTCTTTGGTGACCTTCTCGAAGGGCTGGTTGGTGTGCTTGGCGATGATCTCGTCGAGGCGGCGGCGGACGTCGATGATCTCTTTGGCGTGGATCTCGATGTCGGTCGCCTGGCCCTGGAAGCCGGCAGAGACCTGGTGGATCAGGACCTTCGAGTTCGGCAGCGCCATCCGCTTGCCGGCGGCGCCGCCGCTGAGCAGCAGCGCGCCCATGCTCATCGCGACCCCGACGCAGATGGTCTGCACGTCGGGTTTGATGAACTGCATCGTGTCGTAGATCGCCAGCCCGGCATAAACCGAGCCGCCGGGTGAGTTGACGTAGAGGCTGACGTCCTTGTCCGGGTCCTCCGACTCCAGATGCAGCAGCTGGGCGACGATCAGGTTGGCGATGTCGTCCGTAACCGGCGTCCCAAGAAAGACGATCCGCTCCCCAAGCAGGCGCGAATAAATGTCAAACGCCCGCTCGCCGCGAGACGTCTGCTCAACCACCATCGGGACCAAAGGACTCATGTTCCGCACTCTATAGACACGCCTGGACCGGGCGATGCCTGGAAGTCCGGAAGCTCAGCCGCAAGCTGCTGGACATCGGACGTCGGCTGGAGCTCGCCACGCTGGAGGGGGTCGGGTGCCCCTCCGAACGTTTTGCGCAACTTTGCCAGCGCAGGCTTCGCGGACGACTACCCCGGCCCCTCAAAGGATGCGAGTGAGGAGGGGCACCCGACCCCCTCCCGTGACAAACGTCAGTCGTCGTCCGGAGTCCAGAGCCCGCCGGCTTTTTCGCGCTCCTTCTCCGGCGTCCAGATCTGCTCGCGGGCCTCGGCCTGCTCGAGCGGGATCGGGGTGGCGGAGTCGGCGACCAGCTCGATCGCCTTGCGGGCGCGGATGTCCTCGCGGACCATCGCGTCGCGGCCGTTGGCGCGGAGGCGCTCCAGCAGCTTCTCCGGCGTCGTCCGTTCGTGCTCGGCGCTGTGCTCCAGCGCCTCGATCAGCTCCTCGTCGGAGACCTCGATGGCCTCCGCCTCGGCGATCGCCGTGACCACGGACTCGCGCTGCAGCTCGCGCTCGGCGTCGGGCTTCGATTCCTCGATCAGCTCCTCGCGCGTTTTGCCCTGCATCTGCAGGAAGGTGTTGGGGTCCATGCCGCGGCCGGCGAGCTGGCGTTCCATCCGCTCCCAGCGTTCGGTCGCCCGCGCCGTGACCAGGTCGGCCGGGACATCCACGGTGGCGGCGTCGACGGCGGCGTCGATCGCGGCGATGCGGAAGTCTTCCTCGGCGCGGCTGCCGAGCGCGGCGCCGACTTTCTCGCGCACGTCGGCGCGCAGCTCCTCGAGCGTGTCGAACTCGGAGGCGTCGGAGGCGAAGTCGTCGTCGAGATCGGGCAGGATCTTCTCCCGCACCTCTTTGACCTCGACGTTGAACTGAGCCACTTCGCCGGCCAGGTGCTCGGCCTGGTAGTCCTCGGGGAAGGTGACCGTGATCGTCCGCTCCTCGCCCGGCTCGGCGCCGGTGAGCTGCTCCTCGAAGCCCTCGATCAGCTGGCCGGACCCGAGCGCGAGCAGGTAGTCCTCGGCCTTGCCGCCCTCGAAGGCCTTGCCGTCGAGCAGACCCTCGAAGTCGATCAGCAGCGAGTCGCCCTCGGCGGCGGCGCGCTCGACCGGCTCCAGCCGGGCAAAGCCCTCGCGCACCCGCTCGATCTCGCGCTCGACGATTTCGCCGGGGACCTCGGTCTCGCCTTTGCCGACCTCCAGGCCCTTGTACTCGCCGAGCTTGGCGGGCGGGCGGACGCCGACCTCGAAGGAGAACTTCAGCGGCTCGCCCTCGGCGTCGGGGGTCGCGACCATCTCGATCTGGGGATCGCCGATCGGGGAGACGCCGCTGTCGAGCAGCGCGTTTTCGTACCACTCAGGCAGCGCCTCGCGGATCGCCTCCTGCAGCACCGGCCCGAAGCCGAGCCGCTGGGTGACGAGCGAGGCCGGCGCCTTGCCCTGGCGGAAGCCGGGCAGCCGCATCTCCTTCGCCATCCCCCGCGCCGCGCGGGATATCGCCTTCTCGACGTCCTTGGCGGGAACCTCGACCTCGACCCGGGCGCGCGAGTCGGGAAGCTCTGAGAGGGTGGTCTGCATCGGCGCCTGACCCTAGAGGAATCGCCTCTTCAGCATGGTGCGCAGGGCGACGGCGAAGTCGATCGCGAAGGCGATGCCGCGCCCGACCGGGCCGGTCACCAGCCAGGCGCGGACGCGGTCGAGGGCGCTAGGAGCCATTCGCGTACTCCAGCAGGGAGCTGTCGATCAGCCACTCGACCGGGGCCCGGTCGTCGCTGAAGACCTCCCCCCCGGGCAGCCGCGGCGCCAGCCCGTCAGCGGCTTCCAGCGCCAGCGGCCGCAGCGCGGCCGGCAGCGTCGCCGCGTTGCGCCGCAGGCGCGCGGCTGAGATCCCGCCCTCGCCGGCGATCACCAGCGTGTTCGTGTCCTCGATCGGATACCGCAGCACCTGCCCGAAGGCGGCGGCGATCGTGCGGCCGAGCACCCGCTCCAGCTCCTCGCCGCCCTCGGGGTGGCCGACGTTGACGATCACCATGCCGCCCGGCGCCAGCCGTTCGCGGGCGAGCTGGAAGAACTCGCGGGTGGCGAGGTAGAAGGGGATGTAGGGCTGGCGGTAGGCGTCGACCATGATCGCGTCGTAGCCGCCGTCGGAGCGCCGCAGCCAGGGGCGCGCGTCCTCGGCGTAGACGCGCATCCGCGGGTTGCGCAGGTCGAGGAAACGGCGGCCGAGCTCGGTCAGCTCGGCGTCGATCTCGACCGCGTCGACGGCGGTGCCCGGGAAGAAGCGGCCGAAGGCGCGGGCGACGGTGCCGCCGGCGTTGCCGAGGATCGCGACCCGCTGCGGCGGCCGGTCCCGTGCCGCCGCCGGCAGCACCAGGTGGCCGTCCCAGTAGTCGCCGGTCAGGTAGGTGCCCGGCCGCCACAGCGAGTGCACCGCCTGGCCCTCGTTCAGCTCCAGGGCGCGGCTGCCGTCGTCGCGTTCGACCACCCGCGCGTACTGGTGCACGGTCTCGGTCTCATAGAGGACGCGGCCGGTGTCGGCGCTCTTGATCGTCCCCACCGGGATCGTCAGCGCCAGCGCCAGCGCCGCCGGCACCAGGGCCGAGCGCCACCCGATCCCGATCGCCGCCACGCTCGCCAGCGCCAGGGCGAAGACGATGAAGGTGCGCTGCGTCCCCAGCAGCGGGATCAGCAGCAGGGCCGAGATCATCGTCCCCAGCAGCGAGCCGGCGGTGGAGATCGCGTACAGGCGCCCGACCACCTCGCCGGAGCGGTTGACGTCCCCCACCGCCAGCCGCACCGCCCACGGGGCCGCGGCGCCGAGCAGGGTGACCGGGACCGCGACCAGCACCAGCACCCCGAACAGGGAGCCGGCGAAACCGCCGACCGAGATGCTGTCGAAGGCGTCGACCGAGAAGCCGAGGAAGGGCCGGGCGGCGAAGGGGACGACGGCGATCAGCAGCGAGGCGGCGAGGACGAGAAGGCAGAGCCCGCGCAGGTGCGGGTGGCGGTCGGCGAAGCGGCCGCCGAACCAGTACCCGGCCGAGAGGGCGACGAGGACGACGCCGATCGTGTTCGCCCAGACGATCGTCGAGGCGCCGAAGTAGGGCGCGAGCAGGCGCGCGGCGGCGATCTCGACCCCGAGGCTGGCGGCGCCGACGACGAAGACCAGGCAGGCCAGCAGCGTCCGCTCGGACCGGCCCCTAGGAGCGTCCCCGGTCAGGGTCCCTCCCGGCGGCGATCAGCTGCTGCTCGAGGCGGTCGCCGTGGCCGGCGGCGACCGCGCGCTGGGCGCGCTCGGCGTCGAGCTCGACGCCGCGGTCCTGGGCGAGGTCGAGCAGCCGCTGCTTCTCGACCCCCTCCCGCGCCGCTTCGAAGAAGACCCAGGCGAGGACCCCGAGGGCGAGGAAGGTGCCCTCGATCATCATCACCACGCCGGCCGTGCTCTGGTCGGTCAGCGGCGCGATCCCCCAGTAGCTCTCGCCCGGCGCGTAGACCGGGTAGAGCACCGTCCCCGACCACATCAGGACGTTGCCGAGGATGGCGCCGGTGAAGCGGACGGCGATCACGTACCCGACCTTCCAGGCAGCGGTGAACCACTGCGGCTTCGGCAGCGGCCCGAACACCGGCATCCACATCAGGCAGCCGAAGAAGAGGAAGGTCGTGTGCTCCAGCGCGTGGATCGGGGCGCCGCCGTAAGCGGCTTCGTAGAGGGCCGGGACGTGCCAGAAGAAGAGGTTCGCCGCCCACAGCGGGAAGGCGACGGCCGGGTGGGCGAGGATCCGCAGGCGGTCGAAGAGGCGGATCGAGAGGACCGGCTGCAGCAGCGGCCCGGTCAGGCCCAGGACCAGCAGCAGGCTGGCGATGTCCCCCAGCAGCAGGTGCTCGGTCATGTGCGCGAGGACGAGCTCATCGGCGATGTGGCCGACCGGCGAGAGCAGCGCCGCGACGATCGTCAGCAGCCCGGCGGCGAAGCAGAGCTGGCGCCAGATCGGCACCGGCCTCCCCTTTCCGGCCAGGGTCGAGGCCCGCTTCGCGTAGAGGCCGGCGGCGAGCAGCATCGGCGCCAGCTCCAGCGGCGCGAAAACACCAGCCACGTGGGCGATCGGCAGGGTCATCGGATCCAGCGTAGCGACGGGCTTGGGCCCCGCGGCTGCCGCACCCGCTGGTAGCTTGGACGCCAGCCGTGAGCGCCAATGACCACCGCTTTCCGACCATCGGCAGCTACGGCTTCCTCTCCGACTGCCACACCGCCGCGCTGGTCTCCTACGAAGGCGCCGTCGAGTGGCTCTGCCTGCCCCGCTTCGACTCGCCCAGCGCCTTCGCCGCCGTGCTCGACCGCGGCGCCGGCCACCTCAAGCTCGGCCCGCGCGGGGTGATCGTCCCGATCAGCCGCCGCTACGAGCCCGGCACGCTGGTGATCGAGACCACCTGGGTGACGGACACCGGCTGGGTCGTCGTCCATGACGCGCTGACGATCGCCGAGTGGGCGGCCACCGGCGACGGCGGCCGGACCCGGCCCGACACCGAACACGAGTCCGACCGCTCGCTGCTGCGAACGATGACCTGCGTCCACGGCGAGGTCGAGATGGAGATGGAGTGCCTGCCGCGCTTCGGCTACGGCCTCGAGGCGGCGAGCTGGAGCGGCGGCGAGCTCGGCGAAGCGGTGGCGAGCGCCGGCGACGGCACCGCGCTGACCCTGACCAGCGACATGGAGCTGACGCTCGACGGCGGCGCCGTGCGCGGGAAGATGAAGCTGCGCGAGGACGAGACCGGCTTCTGCGCGATCTCCTGGGGCGACGGGGGCCTCGGCGGCCCGCGCAGCGCCCCGGAGGCGCTGGAGCGGCTCGACTCGACCGAAGAGTTCTGGCGCGAGTGGCTGCGCGACGGCAAGTTCCCCGACCACCCCTGGCGGGTCCACCTGCAGCGCTCGGCGCTGGTCCTGAAGGGGCTCACCTACACCCCGACCGGGGCGATCGTCGCCGCCCCCACCACCTCGCTGCCGGAGACCCCCGGCGGCGAGCGCAACTGGGACTACCGCTACAGCTGGATCCGCGACTCGACCTTCAGCCTCTGGGCCCTGCACACGCTCGGCTTCGACCAGGAGGCGCGCGACTTCATGCGCTTCATCGTCGACGTCTGCCGCGACAACCCGGACCTGCAGATCATGTACGGGATCGGGCACGAGAGGGAGCTGACCGAGCGGACGCTCGACCACCTCTCCGGCTACGGCGGGGCGAAGCCGGTGCGGATCGGCAACGGCGCCTTCGACCAGCGCCAGAACGACGTCTGGGGCTCGCTGCTGGACTCGATCTACCTGCACGAGAAGGCGCTTCGCGGCAGGGGCACCCCAGCGGACCGGCAGCTGATCCGCCACCAGGTGGAAGCGGCGATCGCCGCCTGGCCGCAGCCCGACCAGGGAATCTGGGAGTCGCGCGGGCGGCCGCAGCACTACGTCTCCTCGAAGCTGATGATCTGGGTCGCGGTCGACCGCGGCGTCCGCCTCGCCCGCTCGGTCGGGGTCGACGACGTCGCCGAGGAGTGGCAGGGCATCGCCGACGAGATCAAGGCGGAGATCCTCGAGCGCGGCGTCCGCGACGGCGTCTTCCGCCAGCACTACGAAACCGACGCGCTCGACGCCTCGCTGCTGCTGATCCCGCTCTTCCGCTTCCTCCCGCCCGACGATCCGCGGGTGCGCGCGACCGTCAACGCGATCGCCGAGGACCTGACCGAGCACGGCCTGGTGCTCCGCTACAAGGTCGAGGAGACCGACGACGGCCTGCACGGCAAGGAGGGCACCTTCCTGATCTGCTCCTTCTGGCTGGTCTCGGCGCTCTCGGAGATCGGCGAGCGCAAGCGGGCGCGGCAGCTCTGCGAGCGGCTGCTCGAGGCAGCCGGCTGGCTCGACCTCTTCGCCGAGGAGCTGGAGGCCGACTCGGGCCGCCACCTCGGCAACTTTCCCCAGGCCTTCACCCATCTGGCGCTGATCAACGCGGTCTCCCACGTGATCGCCGACGAGCAGCGCGAAGACGGTGGCGTAACCGCGGTCTTCAGCGAGATGGGCGGGGTTCGCGAGGGGGCTTAGGAGGGCCCCGGCCGAGGGCCAGCAGACAAAACGTTTCGTTTGCTCTATATTGCCGAGCGAGATGACGAATCTCAATCGCTCAGACGACAACAACCTGTTGGTGGCGCTGCGCCACCCGCTGCGCCGGAAGCTGCTGCGGCGGATGATCGGAGCGGAGCCGATCAGCCCGCGCGAGCTGGCTACGGAGCTGGACGCGCCGCTCAGCAACGTCGCGTACCACATGCGGGTGCTGGCGGACACCGGGGCCGTGACCCTGGTCAAAACCCGGCCGGTGCGCGGCTCGATGCAGCACTTCTACCGGGCGGCGATCGAGGCCGCCTGGGCGCACCAGGTGCTCGGCCTCAGCGAAGGCGACGGCAACGGCACAGGGGAGAATCCCGGCCGCCCCGAGACTTAGCCGGGCACTGGCGGCGGGGGGAACGGGGGAGAGATGGCGGCAGACGGAGAGAAGAAGACGACCGCGGCGGAGGACGCCGCCACCGAGTCGGCGGTGTTGCTGCAGGTCCTGCACCTGCACCCGACCCAGGTGACGGTCGCCGAGCTGGTCCGCGACGTCGGCGGCGAGGGCGCGGGCTTCGCCGAGCGCGACGCGGTCGAACGCGCGGTCCGCGAGCTGGCGGCGGCCGGGCTGCTGCACCGGCGCGACGAGTTCGCGCTGCCGACGCGGGCAGCCCTGCGCTTCAGCCAGCTGGCGGATCGCTGAGGACCCAGCCAGCGAACGCCGCCCCGGATCTCGGGAAGGCGCGGCGATGGGGACGGCGGTCGCGGCCACCAGCAGTGGCGGCTTCCAAGCAGCCACCGCCTAAAACTTCCCGGCGCGACCGCCGTCTCCCCTCCCCTAGTTCCCCTTGGTGATAGCCGCTGGGCTGACCACTCGATCCTGCACGGTCGCGATCTGCATCTCTCTCCCACCTCCCCTCGCGGAACTCCCGGCTTTTTCCCGTAAACCGCGGCATGTTTCGCGGCTTTAGGTAGTTTTACTTCAATGGATTAAAGTAATCAAGCCCGCGACAGCAAAAATCGGGAATTAAACGAAAATTGCGGAAGCGTTGTGAAATTCCTGAGCTGAAGTGGTTAAGGTGTCCGATCGGCCGCCACCCTGAAATCAACAGAAGGAATGCCGCCTTGCCGAAGACGAAGAAAAAGGACAGCGTCGAACAAATCGTCGCGAAAGCGTTCGCGCATCCACTGCGTGTACAGATCCTGATCATTCTGAACGAGCGGGTCGCCAGTCCCAACCTGCTCGCCCAGGAGCTGGACCAGAGCCTCAACCTGGTCGCCTACCACGTCCGGGTGCTGGAGAAATACGACTGCATCGAGCTGGTCGACACGAAGCAGCGGCGCGGCGCCACCGAGCACTTCTACCGCGCAACCAGGCGACAATTCCTCAGCGACGCCGAATGGGCGCGGATGCCGAAAAGCCTCCGCCCCGGCCTCTCCGGCGCGATGCTCAAATCCGTCTTCGACGACATCGAGGCGGCGATGGCCAGCGGCACCATGGACGAGATGGAGGACCGCCACCTCAGCCGCACCTCGATGGTGGTCGACAAGCAGGCCTGGTCCGACGTCTCGGCGCTGCTCAGAGAGACGCTCGAGCGGGTGCTCGAGATCCAGGCCGAAGCTTCAGGACGGATCGCCAACGGCGGCGAACCGGGCATCGTCTCGAAGGTGGAGATAATGCACTTCAAGTCCCCCGAGGTCGAGCCCGAGACGGAGCTCGAGGCCGAGGTGGACGCGACCGCGTCTGAGCAGTAGGCGGGGCGCGGGAGTCGGGCGCCGCTCAGGAAGGGCGGCGCCGCTTCGGCGCATGGATTTTCGGCGGTCGGGTAACCGGGCGTACTCGAACAATCACCGCGCTATCGTTCGAGGACGGCGGCGAGTCGAGTCCGCCGGGCGCTGCACGGCTTCGATTCCGTCGCCCTCTGGGCAGTGCCGGTGAGATCCCGGCGCGAGGGCACCAATGGCAGCCAACAGCGAAGAGACCCGACCCGATCCGCACCAGGCCCCGAGGGCCGACGAGGGGCTGGCCAACGAGCGCGCTCTCTGGATGCGGCTGCGCGAGCACGACGACCCGACCGCCCGCGAGGAGCTGGTGCGGCGCTACATGCCGTTCGCCAAGAACCTGGCGCTGCGCTACCGCGGCGCCAGCGAGTCCTTCGACGACCTGCTGCAGGTCGCGAACCTCGGCCTGGTCAACGCGATCGACCGCTTCGAGCCCGGCCGCGGCACGCCCTTCGCCGCCTTCGCCTCGCCGACCATCCTCGGCGAACTGAAGCGCCACTTCCGCGACCGGGTCTGGACCGTGCGGGTCCCGCGCGGGCTGCATGACCGCATGGCCGAAGTCGAGAAAGCGACCACGGCGCTGACCGTCGAGCTGCAGCGCTCGCCCTCGGTCGGCGAGATCGCCGCCAAGCTGGAGATGGACCCGACCGACGTGCTCGAGGTGCTGGAGGCAAACCACAACCGGCGCCCGCTCTCGCTCGACCGCCCGGTCGGCGGCGAGGAGGACGAATCGCCGGCCTCGGAGTGGGTCGGCGACGAGGACGAGAACTACGAGCTGATCGACGACAAACTGGCGCTGGAGGGGGTCCTCCCCCACCTCGACGAGCGCGAGCGGCTGATCCTGCGGCTGCGCTTCGTCGAGGACATGACCCAGTCCCAGATCGCCGAGCAGATCGGCCACTCGCAGATGCACGTCTCGCGGATCCTGCGCCGGACCCTGGAGCGGATCCGCGAGGAGGTCGCCGAACAGGGCGCGGCGGAGGAACGGCCGAAGGGCGCGGGCTAACTGGAGAAAGCGGCGATGCCGACGACGAGGTAGTCGCCGTCGTCGGCCTGCTCGACCCGCAGCTCGTCGGCCAGCGACTCCAGCGAGCCGCCCACCTCCGGCAGCTCCATGCTGGCCCGCAGCTGCTCGGCGCCGCCGCTCTTCATCGGGCCGACGCGCAGCTCCACCCCGTCCTCGCGGTCGGCGATGCTGAGGCTGACCTGGCCGTTGGCGAAGCGCCCGGGCGCGTGGGCGGAGATCGCGTCGCTCAGCAGCATCGCGTCGGCGATGCGGTCGACGCCGATCTCACGCCGGGCGGCGAGAGCGGCGAGGGCGCGACCGAGGACCGGGCCGACGAGGTCGGGGGAGCCGACCCGGACCTGGGTCGCCTCCAGCGCCTGCGGTGGGGCCGCCGCGCCGCCGTCCCCGTGCCCCTCGACCTCGCGGCTCGCGAGCGGCAGGTGCATGCGGATCTCGGTGCCGCGGTCGGCGCCGCCCTTGATCTCGAAGCTGCTGGAGAGGGCGGCGATCAGGGTCAGCCCGATCCGCAGGCTGGGCCGCTCGACGTCGGGCCGCGGCTGGATGCCATCGCCGAGGTCGCGGACGACGACGGTCACGCCCTCCTTCTCGGGGACCGCCTCGACCTCGAGCGGGCCGGGCTTCCCGTCGGGGTAGGCATGGACGACGACGTTCATGCAAGCCTCGGTGACGACGGTCTTGAGGTCGGCGATCCCCGGCTCGTCCATGCCGATGCGGTCGGCGAGGCCGGCAAGCGCGTGACGGACGACGGCTACGTTCTCGGCCCGGGCCGGGAGCGAGATCTGAAGCCCTGATGGATCGTCGGTGGTCGTATCCAAGGTGTGTTCAGTCCCCGGCCGGTGCGGTCGTCGGTTTCGCGGACGAGCATAGTTCCTCGCCGCCGCTCTCGTGCTACCCCTGGGCACACAGCACAAAACCGTGACGCACCCGTTTGGAACCGCTGTCCGTGCAGAGGGGAATGGCTGCGGTAGCATCGCCGCCGTGACTCCAGCCCCCTTCGAGGCCACCGCCGACAAGCTCGGCGGAGTACACGTGATCGCGGTTCGCGGCGAGCTCGACCTCAGCACGGCGCCAGAGCTGGAGCCGCCGCTGGAGGAGGCGATCGCCTCCGGCGATGCCACCGTCCTGATCGACCTGACCGAGTGCGAGTTCATCGACTCGACCGGGATCGCCCTGATCGTCCGCGCCTGGCAGCGGCTGGACCGCGGCGCCGAAGGCGACGGCAACGGCCGGGTCGCGATCTGCAGCAGCAACGACCAGGTGCGCCGGGTGCTGGAGATCACCGGCCTCGAGCTCTCGATCCAGATTCACGAGTCGCGCGACACCGCCCTCGCCGCCCTGCGCGGCTGACCTCGCTCAGGCGAAGAGCAGTATCGCCAGGTTGATCAGGACCGCGGCGGGGGTGATCACCAGCGCCAGGAAGCGGAAGAACTTGGCGAAGCCGCCGCGGTAGTGGACGGACTCGAACAGGGTGAGGCCGACGACGTGGGCCATGTTGGCGAGGGCGACGCCGATCGCGATCAGGATCGCGGCGGCCTCCCAGCCCGATTCCTGCGTCCCCTCCCCGGCGGTGACCGCGGCGGCGAGGACGGCGACGACGATCGTTCCGAGGATGCCGGCAACCATGCCGGCGAAGTCGGCGCGGGAGAGGTTGGGGACGTAGGCGGAGCCGACCTCGTGCTCGGCGTCGAGGTTCTCGGTGCCCGCCCCGGCGGTCTCGACGTCGACCACATGGTCCTCGCCGCCCGGCTCGTGGCGGACCTCGACCAGCCGCAGCGGCGGCGTCAGGGTTTCGCGCGCCTTCTCGAACAGCCCGTCCTCGAACCAGCGCGACTGGTCGCCGGCGTTCTCGAAGATCACGACCTCGTCCGCGGGCGCCTTCAGCAGTGCGTCCTCGGCGGCCTGAACCGGGTCGGGATCGCCGATCTCGCCCGTTGCCTCGATGCCGCTGCGGCGCAGCTCGGCCAGCACCTCGCGCAGGCGCTGCTCGGCCTGCTCGCGCGGCTCGTCGACGTCGCCGAGCGTGTGCTGGAACGACGACGCCTCGACCGCCGGCACCACCACCCGCAGCTCCAACTCGCCGCCGTCGTGGCGGATCTGCGCGACCGACTCGCGGCCACCGACCCGGTCGGTGACGATCGCCAGCACCCGGTGCCTCGTCGCCGCCCCGGTCCGCCTCGCGTCCGCCCCGGTCTGCCTCGCGTCCGCCATGGCTGCCAGGTACCCGTTTGCGCGGTGGGCAAGCGCGGTGGCGGCTACACCGGCGCGGGGGTCAGGGCGAGCGCCGCGGCGTCGTCCTCGAGCGGGCCCTCGGCGAAGCCGTCGAGGGCGCCCTCGATCTTGCGGACGGAGATCGCCGGGCTGGCGCAACCGGCGAGCTCGGCCCGCAGCCGGCTCTCGCCGAAGCGCTCGGAGGAGCCTCCGGGCTCCGCCGGGCCGCCGGCCTCGGTGACGCCGTCGGTGACCGCGACCAGCTGCTGGCCGGGGGTCAGCGCTGTCATCTCCAGGTGCCAGCGGGCGTCGCCGAAGGCGCCGAGGACCGGGCCGGCCTCGGCGACCTCGGAGACCGAGTCGCCGTCGACCAGGAGCGGCGGCAGGTGGCCGGCGACCGCGAGGCGCACCGGCTCGGTCGCGTCCTGGGAGAGGGCAAGGGCGACGACCGAGCAGAGCGCCGAGTCGGAGCGGGCGAGCAGGGCGCTGTTGAGGGTGGCGAGGGCGACCAGCGGGTCGCCGCTGAGCCAGGCGGCGGTGCGCAGCGTGTAGCGGGCCTGGGCGGTGATCGAGGCGGCCTGGGCGCCGCGGCCGGTGACGTCGCCGATCACCAGCATCCAGCCGCCGGCGATCGGGAAGGCGTCGTAGAAGTCGCCGCCGACCTCGTTCTCGGCACCCGCCGGCCGGTACATCGCGGCCGCGGCCCAGCCGGGGATGTTCGGCAGCGGCGGCGGCAGCAGGCCGCGCTGCAGGGTCGCCGCGATCTCCGCCCGTTCGCGCTGGGCCCGCTCGAGGTCGGAGAAGAGGCCGGCGTTGTCGAGCGCCAGGGCGACGCGTCCGGAGAGGACGCGGGCGAAGCGAGCGTCGTGGCGGCGGTAGCGGCGGCGCGACCAGGCGGTGCCGAGGGTGACGGTGCCGATCACATGCCCGCGGGCGCGCAGGGCGGCGGTGATCGCCGAGCGGACCCCGAGCTGGTGCAGCCGCTCCAGGTCCTCCTCGCTGTGGGCCAGCTCACGCAGGTCCTCCTCCCCCATCCGTTCGATGAAGCGGGGCTCCAGCGAAGCTTCGTCGCCGTCGGCGAGCATCCAGGCGGGGGTCGACGGCTCGCGCTCGGAGAGCATGCGGCGCACCTCCTCGCCGCCGCGGTGGCTGACCGCGGTGGCGGCGCGCTCGAGCTTGCCGTCGGCGATCACGTCGATCATGCAGAAGTCGGCGATGCGGGGGACGAGGATCTCGCAGATCGCGTCCAGGGTCTGATCGAGGTCGTGACTGCTGTCGGAGACGGTGGCGATTTGGTCGAGCATCGCGAAGCGTCCCGATTCCCGGCGGGTCCGCAGCAGCGAGAGCGCGAGCAGGGCCAGGCCCAACGAGGCCGCGACGACGCCGGCGAGCACAACCACGTCCATTGCTCCCTCCCAAGGGCGGTTCGGAGTTCCTACTTAAAACAAGGTAGCGCTGCGCCGGGCCGAAAGCAAGAGGGGGAGCCGGTCAGGAAGGCGAAACCGGCCGCTCACGCACGACATCCCTCGCCGGCTTGTCGTCCCGCAGCCCCAGGTAGCGCGGGTGGCGGAGCTTGCCCTCGCGGGTCCACTCGCCGAAGCCGAACTGGCCGACCAAGCGCGGCTCGACCCAGGAAGCGTCGCGGGGCAGGCCGCCACCGCGAGCGAACGGGCAGTCCGGCACCAGCAGCGCCTCCAGCCTCTCTCCCAGCCGGTCGAGCTCGCGCTGGCTGAAGCCGGTGCCGACCCTGCCGGCGTAGCGAAGCTCGCCCTCCTCGTAGTAGCCGACGAGGAGGGCGCCGAAGCGGGTGCGCGAGCCCCGCGGGGCGGTGTAGCCGCCGATCACCAGCTCCTGCTCGAAGGAGCACTTGAGCTTCAGCCACTCGCCGCTGCGGCCGTGCACGTAGCGGCTCTCGGCGCGCTTGGCGATCAACCCCTCCCAGCCCTTGGCGCAGGCCTCGCGAAAGTACTGCTCGCCGCGCTCGTTGCGGTGCGGCGTGTAGCGGACCGGGCCGTGGAAGGAGAACGCACGGCGCAGCGCCGACTTGCGCTGGCGCAGCGGCAGCGAGGTGAGGTCGTTGCCGGCGAACTCGAGCAGGTCGAAGAGGTAGATGAAGACCGGGATCCCGGTCAGCCGGGCCAGCTGCGGGTCGGCGATCCCGAGCCGTCCCTGGAGGCGCTCGAAGCTGGTCCGCGAGCCGTCGAAGGCGACGATCTCGCCGTCGGCGACGAACTCGGTCGCGGCCTCGGCGAGGAGCGCCTCGGTCAGCTCGGGGTAGGACGAGGACATGTCGCGGCCGCTGCGCGAGGTGAGCGTGAGGCGGTCGCCGTCGCGGCGGACCAGCGCCCGCACCCCGTCGAGCTTGCGCTCGAAGACCCAGGCGGGGTCGCTGAACGGCGTCTCGATCAGCTTCGCCTTCATCGGCTCGCCGGCCACGGCCATGCGGTCAGGCTACCCCGGCGGCATAGCTGCGGCTCACCAGTACCTGCGCAGTCCCACGGCGACTGGCGCCACAGCTCGATGCGGGCCTACCGGCGGGCGTTGCGGCGGCTCGGGCCCTGCTGAGGCGCCCCCGGCGTCAGGCGGGCGGCGGGACCGGGGTCGGCAGCGGCTCGCCGCGGACGGCGGCGATCGCGTTACGGGCCGCCAGCTCGGCCATCGCCCGCCGCGTCTCCACCGTCGCCGAGCCGAGGTGCGGGACCAGGGTCGCGCTGTCGAGCGCGAGCAGCCCTGGGTGGACCTCCGGCTCGTGCTCGTAGACGTCGAGCGCGGCGCCGCCGAGCGGGCCCGAGCGCAGCGCCTCGACCAGCGCCGCTTCGTCGACGATCGGGCCGCGGGCGGCGTTGACGAGGATCGAGCCGGGCTTCATCAGCGCCAGCCGGGAGGCGGAGATCAGGTGCCAGGTCTGCGGCGTCAGCGGACAGTGCAGGCTGACGACGTCGGCGCTCGCCAGCAGCTCCTCCAGCTGCAGGCGCTCGGCCCCGAGCGCGGCGGCGACCTCGGGGTCGGCGGCACTGCGGCCGCTGTAGGCGATGGTCATACCGAAGGCGCGGGCGCGCTCGGCGACCCGGCGCCCGATCCCGCCGAGGCCGACGATCCCCAGCCGCTTGCCGCGCAGGTCGTGGCCGAGCATGAAGGACATCGACCAGGCCCAGGGGGCACCGGAGCGGATCGTCCGTTCCCCCTCCCCCAGCCGCCGCGTGGCCGCGAGGATCAGCGCCATCGTCAGGTCGGCGGTGGCGTCGTCGAGGACGCCCGGGGTGTTGGTGACGGCGACGCCGCGGCTGGCGGCGGCGACCAGGTCGACGTTGTCGTAGCCGACGGCGACGTTGGCGACGCAGCGCAGGCCAGGGCCGGCGGCGTCGAGCAGCTCGTCGTCGACCCGGGTGTGGAGCAGGGTCAGCATCGCGTCGGCGCCGGCGACCAACTCCAGCACCTCCTCGCGCGGCAGCGGCGCGTCGGTATCGGCGACCTCGACCTCGCCCGCCTCGCGCAGCATCTCCACCGCCGGCCCCGGGATCCGTCCCGTAACCACGAACCTCGGCACCGCCCGCTTAGCCATGGCCGGACTCTAAGGATTGGCGCTTTTCTCGGCCATATGCCGAATAAGGCGCCATTCGCCGCGCACAAATGGAACCGCGCGACGGCTGGATATAGTCGGACGCATGGATTGGCGACTCGAGCTCGTGCAGGTCCCGGTCTCCGACGTCGACCGGGCGAAGGCCTTCTACGAGCGCATCGGGTTCGTCGCCGAACACGACCACAGGGTCAGCGACGAGATCCGCTTCGTGCAGATGACGCCGCCCGGCTCGCCGACCTCGATCGCGATCGGGACCGGGCTTGGCGAGATGGCCCCGGGGTCCGTCGAGGGGCTGCAGGTCGTCGTCGAGGACGTCGAGGCGGCGCGCTCGGAGCTGCTCGAGCGCGGCGCCGAGGGCGTCAGCGACGTGCAGAGCTTCCCCTGGGGCAAGTTCGTCTTCTTCCCCGATCCCGACGGCAACCGCTGGGCGCTCCAAGAGTCCACCCGGCCAGGCGAGGAGTGACGATGGCGGACGTGATCGAGCACGGGTTCAAGGAGGGCGACAAGGTCTGGGTCGAGGACGCCGACGGCAGGCGCCATCCCGGGATCTTCGTCGGCGACAACGAGGCGGCCGGCTGGTTCGGCGGCGGCGCCAGCGCCTACGTGGCCCACCCCGAGGCCCACCAGGCCGAGGTCGTCTCGATCTTCCGCATCACCCCCCGCGACGAGTAGCCGCGCCTCGCCCGAGAACTCACCGAAAAGATTTCGGGGCGATGTCGATTTCGCCCTCGCCCGTTCGTCGCGGTGGTAGAAGGGCGCATACGGCGCCTGCGAAACCACAGCCGAGGAGGCACGAGATGCGATTCATGATGTTCATCTACCCGGGGATCAAGGAAGAGGACTGGGAGCCCTCGCCGGACGACGTCGCGGCGATGGGCCGCTACAACGAGGAACTGCGCAAAGCGGGGATGCTGCTCTCGCTCGACGGCCTGCACCCGCCGGCCGAGGGGGCGCGGGTGACCTTCGCCGGCGGCAAGCCGAGCGTCACCGACGGGCCCTTCGCCGAGGCCAAGGAGGTCGTGGGCGGCTACTGGGTGATCCAGGCGCGCTCCAAGGAGGAGGCGGTCGAGTGGGCCAGCCGCGTCCCGGCCGGCGAGACCGACTTCATCGAGGTTCGTCGCGTCTTCGAGATGGAGGACTTCCCGCAGGACGTCCAGGACGCCTACGAGGAGGCGGACCCCGAGGGCGTCGCCGGCGCCGGCAGCTGAGCGGCGGGCGCCGGACGGCGTGAGCGAGGACAGCGCCAAGCGGGCGATCGAGGCGGTCTGGCGGATCGAGTCCGCCCGCCTGATCGCCCGCCTGGCGCGAATGACCGGCGACGTCGGCCGCGCCGAGGACATGGCGCAGGACGCGCTGGTGGCGGCGCTGGAGCGCTGGCCTCAGTCGGGTGTCCCGGACAACCCGGGCGCCTGGCTGATGGCCACCGCGAAGAACCGGGCGATCGACCAGATGCGGCGCCAGAGCGCGCTCGAGCGCAAGCAGGAAGAGATCGCGCGCGACGTCGGCGCCCAATTCGCGATCGAGCGCTCCGAGTTCGAGGCCGCGGTCGACGACGAGGTCGGCGACGACCTGCTGGCGCTGATGTTCACCTGCTGCCACCCGCTGCTCCCGCGCGAGGCGCGGGTGGCGCTGACCCTGCGGCTGCTCGGCGGCCTGACCACGCCGGAGATCGCCCGCGCCTTCCTGGCCGGCGAGCCGGCGGTGGCGCAACGGCTGGTGCGGGCGAAGCGGACCCTGCGCGACGCCCGGGTTCCGTTCGAGGTGCCGCGCGGCGAGGAGCTGGCGGAGCGCCTGCCATCGGTGCTGGAGGTGATCTACCTGGTCTTCAACGAGGGCTACGCGGCCAGCGCCGGCGAGGACTGGATCCGGCCAGCGCTCTGCGAGGAAGCGCTGCGGCTCGGCCGCATCCTCGCCGAGCTGGCGCCGCGCGAGCCGGAGGCGCACGGGCTGATCGCGCTGCTGGAGATCCAGGCCTCGCGCACGCGGGCCCGGCTCGGTCCCGGCGGCGAGCCGGTGCTGCTGCTCGACCAGGACCGCGGGCGCTGGGACCAGCTGCTGATCCGCCGCGGCCTGGCAGCGCTGGAGCGGGCCGAAGCGCTGCGCGGGCCGCTTGGTCCCTACGGCCTGCAGGCGGCGATCGCCGCTTGCCACGCACGGGCGCTGAGCGCGGAGGAGACCGACTGGGTGCGGATCGCCGCCCTCTACGACGCGCTCGCCCAGCTCACGCCCTCGCCGATCGTCGAGCTCAACCGCGCGGTCGCGCTGGGGATGGCCTTCGGCCCCGAGGCCGGGCTCGAGCTGGTGGAGACGATCGCGGGCGAGCCGGCGCTGCAGGGCTACCACCTGCTGTCGAGCGTCCGCGGCGACCTGCTCGCCAGGCTCGGCCGCGGCGTCGAGGCGGCGGCGGAGTTCGAGCGCGCCGCGGCGCTGACCGGCAACGACCGCGAGCGCGAGCTGCTGCTGCGGCGGGCGACGGAGGCGCGCGGCGAGGGCCGCTGACAAGCGCTTTCCCAGTCCCGCGCTTAATATCGAAGCCCGTTAAGTAATCAGAGCGAGGGGAGCCATGATGGACGCCACCCACCCCGCAGCGGCGAGCGGTGCCGCGACCGCGGCAAAACCGGCGGCGAAAGCTGACGAGCCGGCGGAGAAGGAGACCTGGAACGACCGGGTGAAAACGGTCGCTGGCCTCGTCGCGGTCGTGATCGGGATCCTCGTCGTCGGGGCGATCGCGATCGTCGCGATGTTCAAGGACGGCGCCAACGCCTCGACCATCGCCACCTCAGCGGCAGGGGTGATCGCGACCATCGTCGGCGCCTACTTCGGGGTCAAGCTGGGCTCCGATCAGACCAAGGACGTGACCAAGACCCAGAAAGCAACGGCCGCCAAGGCAGAGGTCTATGCCGCCCATCTGCCGCCCGAGGAAGCGAAAGCCGTCCTCGACCTGGCCGACGAAGCGGCCGAGAGAGCGAGCACCCCGTAGGGCGAGCCTAGGTAGAACCGGCGGCCAGCCGCTCGATCCCGTCGCGCTCCAAGCGCAGCATGCGCCAGTCCTCGAGGACCCTGGCGCCGAGGCCGGCGTAGAAGCTCAGCGCCGGCTCGTTCCACTCCAGGGCGCACCATTCGAGGCGGACGTGGCCACGCTCCAGCGCCAGCTGGGCGAGGTGCTCCATGACCCGGCGGCCGACGCCGCCGCGGCGGTGCTCCGGGCGCACGTAGACGTCCTCGAGCCAGATCCCGGAGCGGCACTCGAAGGTCGAGAAGGTGGTGTAGAAGATCGCGTAGCCGACCGCCTCCCCTCCCACCTCCAGCAGCAGCGCTTCCGCCGCCTTCTGCTCGAACAGAGACCGGCGCAGCACCTCCGGGTCGCCGGCGACCGCGTCGGCGAGCTTCTCGTAGGAGGCGAGCTCGAGGATCAGCGAGAAGATCAGCTCGGCGTCGTCCTCGGTGGCGGGGCGGATGCGCAGGTCTGCGGCGGCGGTGCTCACGCCGGCAGCCTAGATGGAGGCCGCCCGCTCCGCCCTCTAGGCTGCGGCCGGTGGGCACGATTGACGAGCTGCTGTCAAACAACCGCTCCTTCGCCGACTCGGTTCCCGACCGGCACCTCGACGTCGCGCCGAGCAAGCGGCTGGCGATCGTCACCTGCATGGACTCGCGCCTCGACGTCTTCGCCGCGCTCGGGCTCGGCGACGGCGAGGCACACGTGCTGCGCAACGCCGGGGGCGTCATCACCGACGACGTGATCCGCTCGCTGTCGGTCTCCCAGCGGCGGTTGGGGACGACCGAGGTGATGCTGATCCACCACACCGATTGCGGCATGCTGAAGATCACCGACGACGGCTTCCGGGCCGAGCTGCGGGAGGCGACCGGGGTCGCTCCGGCCTTCGCGATCGAGTCCTTCGACGACGTCGACGCCGACGTGCGGCAATCGATCCTGCGGGTCCGCCGCTCCGAGTTCCTGCTCCACCGCGAGGCCGTGCGCGGCTTCGTCTACGACGTCGACACGCACCGGTTGCGCGAGGTCGTCGTCGCCGGCGACGGCTGAGCGGCGGCGCCCGAGCGCCTATGGTCCCGGTCGTGGCCGAAGTCGCCCCCTACGGCTCCTGGCGCTCGCCGATCGCGGCAGAGCTGGTCGCCCGCGGCGGCCGCCGCCTCAGCTCGCCGGCGCTTGCCGCCGACGGCGCGGTCTGGTGGGCGGAGGGACGACCGGACGAGGGCGGCCGGGTCGCGCTGGTGCGCCGCCCCGAGGGCGGCGAGCCGGAGACGGTGACGCCGCCGGACTTCAACGTGCGGACCAGGGTGCACGAGTACGGCGGCGGCGCCTGGACCCTGGCCGCGGCCGACCTCGTCCTCTTCGCCAACTTCGCCGACCAGCGCCTCTACCGGCAGCGGCCGGGCGAAGAGCCGGTGGCGATCACGCCGGCACCGGAGAGCGCCGCTGCGCTGCGCTACGCCGACCTGCGGGTCGGCCCGGACGGCGCCACCGTGTTCTGCGTGCGCGAGGTGCACGGCGAGGGCGAAGCCGAGAACCAGGTGGTGTCGTTGCCGCTCGACGGGTCGGCCGAGCCGACGGTGATCGCCTCGGGCCGGGACTTCTACTCCTTCCCCCGCCCCAGCCGCGACGGCGCCTCGCTCGCCTACACCTGCTGGGACCACCCGAACATGCCCTGGGACGGGACCGAGCTGTGGCTGGCGCCGCTGGCCGACCCGGCCGGGGCGCAGCTGGTTGCCGGCGGCCCGGCCGAGTCGGTCTTCCAGCCCGACTGGGATGCGGCGGGCCGGCTGCACTTCGTCTCCGACCGCGACGGCTGGTGGAACCTCTACCGGGTCGAGAACGGCGCGGTCGAGCAGCTGACCGCCGAGCGGGCCGACCTCGCCCACCCGCAGTGGCTCTTCGGCGGCTCCACCTACGCCTTCCTCGAGGACGGGACGATCGTCTGCGTCCGCACCGAGCAGGGGGCGGAACGGCTCTACGCCCTCGCGCCCGGCGCCTGGGAACCGCGCGACCTCGGCCTCCCCCACACCTCCTTCGGCTACCCCTCGCTCTCGACGCGGGGCTCGCGCGTCGCCTTCGCCGCCGCCGGCCCGACCACCGAGACCGCGGTTACGGTCCACGACCTCGCCAGCGGGCAGACCGAGATCGTGCGCGCCGCCAGCGACGAGGCGATCGAAGCCGCCTACCTCTCCGAGCCGCGCCCGATCGAGTTCCCCAGCGGCGACGGCGAGACCGCCTTCGCCTTCTACTACCCGCCCGCCAACGCCGACTTCGAGGCCCCACCGACCGAACGGCCGCCACTGATCGTGCAGAGCCACGGCGGCCCGACCTCGCACGCGACCCCTGCGCTCGACCGCGAGTTCGCCTACTGGACCAGCCGCGGCTTCGGCGTCGTCGACGTCAACTACCGCGGCTCCAGCGGCCACGGCCGCGCCTACCGCGACCGCCTGCGCGGCGGCTGGGGCGTCCTCGACACCGAGGACTGCGTCGCCGCCGCCCGCTTCCTGGCCGAGAGCGACCAGGTCGACGGCACCCGGATGGCGATCCGCGGCGGCTCGGCCGGCGGCTACGCGACCCTCTGCGCACTCACCTTCCACGACACATTCGCCGCCGGCGCCAGTTACTACGGCGTCGCCGACGCCGAGGCGCTCGCCCGCGACACCCACAAGTTCGAGTCGCGCTACCTCGACAGCCTGATCGGCCCGTATCCCGAGCAGGCCGAGCTGTACCGCGAACGCTCGCCGATCAACTACGCCGAGCAGCTGCGGGCGCCGGTGATTCTCTTTCAGGGGCTGGAAGACGAGGTGGTGCCGCCGAGCCAAGCGGAGACGATGGTGGCGGCGCTGGCCGCCAACTCCGTCCCCCACGCTTACCTCGCCTTCGAGGGCGAGCAGCACGGCTTCCGCCAAGCCGAGACCGAGATCCGCTGCCTCGAGGCCGAGCTCTATTTCTACGGCCGCATCCTCGGCTTCGAGCCGGCGGGAGAGCCGGGGCCAGTCGAGATCGAGGGTCTGCGCGCGGGCTGACTACCGCCGGCTCAGGTGACGACGCAGTGCTTGACCCCGCCTTCGGTCTCCCCGATGGCGGGAAAGGCGTGGGCCAGGGCCTGGGCGATCAGCTGGGCGCGCGCGGCATAGCCGGGCGAGGTGAAGTGGATGCCGTCGTCGATGAACCAGGCGTCTTTGACGTCGGCGGCCCAGTCGTAGACGCGCATGTTCGGGTAGGCGGAGCAGGCGGCGATCAGTTCCTCGTCCCACGCTTCCATGTTCTCCTCCGAGTAGTACGGGTTCTCACGGCCCGCGGCCTCCAAGGAGCGGACGTTCACCCACATCGTCGGTTCGTCGCCGATGATCGCCATCATCTTGTCGATCCGTTCGCGCTCGTCGACGGTCGAGCCGGCGGCCACGTTGGCCGCCTCGTTGGTGCCGAGCGCCAGCACCCAGCAGCCTTTGAACCCTTCCGCCTGCCAGGCCTCGGCGACTTCCTGCGCGTTCGGTTCGCCTTCGAACTGCTCTTCGATCGAGCGGGCGCCGGAGATCTCCAGGTGCTGTTCGGAGGCCCCGACTTCGGCGTAGCGGTTTTCGATCCGCTGGCTCGGGATCGGAAGGTATTCGGGCGAGTCGAGGCCCTCCGAGGTCGAGTCGCCGATGTGGATCACCGCTTTGCAGGACGACTTGGTCGACTCGGCCGCCTGCTCGGGAGTCAACGGCACTTTCTTCACCGTCCCGCCTTCGGTCGCCTCGGCGACGCGGGCGGCCGCGCCTTCGGGGGCGGAGTTGACTCCCGCCATCCCGACCACCGCGATCGCGAAGACGACGGCGCTGCCGACCATCACCGTGCGGGCCGGCGGCGAGAACGTCTCCCAGCCCCAACCGTTGGCGCGGCGGCGGGCGAAGAAGCGGCCGATCGCGCCGCGGCGGATCGGCTCCTCCAGGTACTTCCAGGAGAGCGCCGCGACGACGAAGGTCGCGGCCACCTGCAGCGCCGAACGGACCGGGTCCGGCGCCGGGTGGTCGCCGGGGTTGGTGAGGATGATGATCGGCGCGTGCCAGAGGTAGATGCCATAAGAGCGGACGCCGATCCAGCGCAGCGGCCGGATCCCGAGCAGGACGCCGAGCCGGCAGGCCGGGTGGGTCAGCGGCATCAGCACCATCACCGTCGCCAGCGAGAGCAGCAGGAAGCCGCCGCGGTAGAGGAATGACGAGAGTTCGGTGGTCTGCCAGAAGAGGACGAAGATCGCGACCAGGCCGGCGGCACCCATCAGGTCGAGGGTGTTGCGGGCGCCGGGGGAGATCCGGCCGGTCAGGCGCCGGCTCGGCCAGACCATCGCCAGGGCGGCGCCGAACAGCAGCTCCGAGGCGCGGGTGTCGGTGCCGTAGTAGACGCGCGAGGGGTCGCCGCCGTGGTAGAGGACCGCCATCAGGATCACCGAGACGAAGGCCAGCGCCAGGGTCAGCACCGCCAGCCGCGGCCGCACCCCGGAGGCCAGCGGCCGGTCGCGGACGAGCTTGGTCCCGGCCAGCAGCAGGAAGGGCCAGAGGATGTAGAACTGCTCCTCGATCGCCAGCGACCAGAGGTGGTTGAGCGGGCCGGGCGGGGAGAAGCGGGCGAAGTAGGAGATGTCGGCGAAGATCTGCTGCCAGTTGCCGACGTAGAAGATCGAGGCGACGACCTGGTCGCGGAACTCCTGGGTCTGGGCGGGGCCGAAGATCGTCACCCAGGCGACGACGATCGCCAGCATCGCGAACAGGGCCGGCAGCAGGCGGCGGGCGCGGGCGGCCCAGAAGGCGCCGAGCGCGATCCTGCCCCGGCCCGAGAGCTGCGAGAGCAGGATGTCGGTGATCAGGTAGCCGCTGAGGGTGAAGAAGACGCCGACCCCGAGCAGGCCGCCAGGGGCCCAGCCGAATTCGAGGTGGAAGGCGATGACGGCGAGGACGGCGATCGCCCTCAGCCCGTCGAGCCCGGGCATGTAGCGCTGTCCGCGCTTGACGGGTTCCGGCATCTGTCACCCGCAATGCTACGGGCGAGAGCGGCCGCGATGCCGGGCGTTAGGAGCCGCCGGCCGGCGGCTCCAAAGGTGCTGCCGCCTACGCTGCGACGGGCGTGGCCAGCTCCCGCTCGACGACCTTGGTGGCGACGGCGCGGGGGGCGCTGCGCTCGGTCTCGAAGGGGGAAAGGCCGCGGCTGACGCGATCGATCGCGGCCACCGCCTGCTCGTGCGTGAAGCCCGTCTCGACGCGGCCGGCCTCGCCGCCCTCGATCGCCCTCACGGTCCAAGTCGAATTGCTCACTTCAGTCTCCGTTCCTCTCTTTTCACTTGTATACAAGTGTCCCGGAGTCGCAAATTGGGAACGTGACGGCGCTCACACGTTCGCCATCGTGTGACGGATCGCACGCTTATCGCTTCTTCGCAGAAGCGGCCCCTAAAAGCCCGCGAGAGGAAGACCAAGCAAAACAAAGCCCCGGCCGCATGAATCAGAGGCGCACCGGGGCATTCGCGGGCTAGTCTAGCAACGCAAATGAGGGGCTCCAAATGCAAGAAACTCCTGCATGCGACCTGATCAGGCGGAGGCGTGGCTCAGCGACGTCAGGTTCCATGCATATTCCCAGGCCTGCGATGGGGAGCACGACAGAGCCGTAGCGCTCTACAACTGGAATGCCGAGGCTTCATCAGCCTTTATGGAGATTCTCTACCACCTAGAGGTCCTGCTCCGAAACGCGATAGATCGACAGTTCCCAGCTGGTGCGTCCGATGGCTGTCTCTCAATTTGCATCTACGACACGTGGCTGTGCAACCCAGCGATTCTGACCGAGGAGAGCCGCAGCAGGGTCAACGAAGGGATAACTCGTCTGACCCTCGAGGGAAAGCGTCCGACCCGAGGCCGGGTGATCGCGTCAATGACCTTCGGATTCTGGGGCGCACTATTCAGCGGTCGCTATGAGGATCTATGGCGTAGCACGCTCGTAAAAGCCTTCCCCAACGGAGACGGCCGAAGGCGCCAAATCAATGCGTTGGCGACCGTGATCCAACGCTTCCGGAATCGCGTAGCCCACCACGAAGCAATCTTCTCGCTCGATCTACAGAAGAAGCTTGATCAGCATCTCGAACTAGTCGGCATCATCGACCCCGAAGCTCGGACCTACATTCAGAGCCTCTCTCGTGTCGAAAAGCTGCTCCTAGAGAAACCGTAAAAGGGGATCGCGCATCCCCAGCAAACTGCTCGGGAGCTACACCTGCAAATCCGACGGGCGACATCAACTCGGCGTCAGGACGCGGCGGGGGGCGAATCTGACATTGCCTCGCCCTCGCCGCCGAGCGCGGCGATCGTCGCCGCGGCGGACTCGGCCATCGAGGCCGGTTCGTAGCCGCCCTCCTGGACGGCGCCGAGCGGGACGCCGAGGCGGGCGGCCAGGCCGCGGACCTGGCGGGCCATAGCGGCGAAGTCCTCGCTCTCCAGGGTGCAGCCGGCGAGCGGGTCGGCGCGGTGGGCGTCGTAGCCGGCGGAGATCAGGATCAGGTCGGGTTCGAAGGACTCGGCCAGAGGGACCAGCGCCTGCTCGACCAGTGGCAGCCAGGTCTCGGCGCCGGAGCCGGCGGGCACCGGCAGGTTCACGGTGAACCCCTCCCCCGCGCCGCTGCCGATGTCGGCGACCCGGCCGGTGCCCGGGTAGATCCCGCCCTGGTGGATGCTGGCGAAGAGGACGTCGTCGCGGTCGCGGAAGGCGGCTTCGGTGCCGTTGCCGTGGTGGACGTCCCAGTCGAGGATGAAGACCTTGCCGGCGCCGAGATCCCGGATCGCGTGCTCGGCGGCGATCGCGACGTTGTTGAAGAGGCAGAAGCCCATCGCCCGGTCCGGTTCGGCGTGGTGGCCGGAGGGGCGCACGGCGCAATAGCCGACCGTGTCCTCGCCGGCGAGCAGAGCGCGGGCCAGCTCGCAGGCGCCGCCGGCAGCGTGCAGGGCGGCGTCCCAGGAGCCGGAGACGACGACGGTGTCGGCGTCGATCCTGCCGCCGCCGTTGCGGCTGAGCTCGGCGATCGAGTCGACCAGGCGCTCGCTGTGGATGAGGCGCAGCTGCTCCTCGGTGGCGGCCGGAGCCGGGCGGCGCTCGGCCCCGAGCCAGTCGAGCTCGGCCAGATGGGCTTCGAGCGCGACCAGCCGGTCGGGCACGTCGGGGTGGCCGGGCATCAGCTCACGCGGGTCGTACTCGAGGCTGGCGGGGTGACTGAGGTAGAGCATCGGCGTGACTCTACGCAGCCGGGGTACAGGCGTAGGCGTGTCGAAGACCTTCCAGATCCTGAAGCGGACCGCGACCGAGTTCCGCGACGACAACCTCACCGACTGGGCCGCCGCGCTCACCTACTACGGCCTGCTCTCGCTGTTCCCGGCGCTGATCGCGATGGTCTCCCTGATTGGGCTGTTCGGCGACCCCCAGGACACGACCGAGACGATCACGGAAATCGTCACCGAAATCGGGCCCGAATCGGCGGCCGACACCTTCGCCGGGCCGGTCGAATCGATCGCCTCCGACCGCGGCACCGCCGGCGTCGCCTTCGTGCTCGGCGTGGCGGTCGCGCTGTGGTCGGCTTCGGGCTACGTCGGCGCCTTCATGCGCGCCTCCAACGTCATCTACGAGACCCCTGAGGGCAGGCCGTTCTGGAAGCTGCGCCCGCTGCAGATCGCCGTCACCGTGGCGATGATCGCGATGACCGCGCTGCTCGCCGTCGGTCTCGTCCTCACCGGCCCGGTGGTCGACGCCGTGGCCGGCCCGATCGGCCTCGGCGACACCGCGGTGACGATCTGGGACATCGCCAAGTGGCCGGTGATGGCGGCGCTCTTCGTGACCATGGTCTCGGTCCTCTACTACGCCTCCCCCAACGCCAAGCTGCGCGGCTTCCGCTTCGTCACCCCCGGCAGCGTCGTCGCGATCGTCGTCTGGGCACTCGCCTCAGCCGGCTTCGCCCTCTACGTAGCCAACTTCGGCTCCTACGACAAGACCTACGGCACCCTCGGCGGCCTCATCGCCCTCCTCGTCTGGCTCTGGCTGACCAACGTCTCAATCCTCTTCGGCCACCAGCTCAACGCCGAGATCGAGCGCGAGGCCGAGATCGACGAAGGCGTCCCGGACGCCAAGAAGGAGATCCAGCTGGAGCCGCGGGACGTGCCGAAGGAGAGCGAGGGGATCTGAACTACTTCCACATCTCCTCGTCCTCGAGGTAGTTATGGATCACCTTCCCGTGCGGGAGGTCGAAGTCGTAGACGCCGAAGTAGCAGTCGACGATCCGGGTTGGGGCGAGGAGGTGCCAGGGGTCGACGCTGGAGACGGTGTCCATGGTCAGGGAGCCGCGGCCGGCGAACAGCTTCGGGGTGCCGTCGGGGGCGGTGTGCAGGGTGGCGGGGACGTCGAGGCGGACCAGCTCGGCTACTGAGGGGGGCTTGTTCGGCTCGGCGTTGGGGATGAGGCGGGTGGAGAGCACGGGGACGTCCTCCAGCTCGGAGGGGTCGGCGAGGCGGTCGGCGACCATCGTCGCGGTCATGATCCGCTGGCCCTTGGGGCGCTCGACGGTGAAGATCATCTGCTCGCCGAAGGGCACGTCTCCCCCGCCCCAGTTGCGCTCGAACACGGCCAGCTTCTTGGCGTAGCCCCAGATCTCGCGGCCGGCGCCGAGGGGGATCTCGTTGTCAACGAAGATGAACGGCTGGTAGAGGTAGGTCTGGTCGCCGAACTTGGCCCGGATCATGATGTAGGCCTCGTGGTAGGCGCCGAAGGTGGAGAAGGGCACCCAGCGGGCCCAGGCGATGCAGGTCGGGACCTCGTCGGCGATCTCCAGCCCCGGCGGCAGCAGCTCTTCGACCCCGGCGGCGTCGGTCTCGTAGACGATGAAGCAGTCCTCGACCCCGCGGTAGAGGTAGGGCGGCGGCGCGTACATGCTTCCCGTCCCGATCGGCAGTGAGTAGGAGGCTGCGAATGCTGCTTTGTCCATGGTGTCCCTTTCTTGGCTACTTGGAGTCGAAGCCGCCGTCCACCACGTGGACGGCGCCGTTGACGAAGGAGGCGTCATCGCTGGCGAGGAAGAGCGCGGCGGCGGCCAGCTCGCCCGGCTGGGCCCAGCGGCCGATCGGCGCCGATTCGACCGCCTTCATCACCTCGGCGTCGCCGGAGGCGAAGATCTCCCGCGTCATCCCGGTCTCGACCGCGCCCGGGCAGAGCACGTTGGCGCGGATGCCGCGGCGGGCGTAGTCGAAGCAGAGCTGGCGGGTGAAGCCGATCACGCCGTGCTTGGAGGTGGTGTAGGCGGCGCCTCCGTTGCCGCCGTTGAGGGCGGCGGTGGAGGCGACGTTGACGATCGCGCCGCCGCCGTGCTCCAGCATCTGCGGGATCAGCGCCCGGCAGGTGTGGAGCATCGCCTTCAGGTTGACGCCGAGCACGCGGTCCCAAAGCTCATCCGAGGTCTCGGCCGCGGGCAGGTAGTCATCGAGGATGCCGGCGTTGTTGACGAGGACGTCGACGCGGCCGAAGCGCTCCAGCGTCGCTGTCGCCATCGCCTCGACCGCAGCGCCGTCGGCGACGTCGGTCGGGAAGGCGATCGCCTCGCCGCCGCCGGCCTCGATCGCCTCGGCGCAGGCGCGGGCGGCGGGGGCGTCGATGTCGACCACCGCGACCCCGCTTCCCTCGCGGGCGAACAGCTCGGCAGTCGCCCGGCCGATCCCGGAGCCGGCGCCGGTGACGAGCGCGTACTTGCCCTCCAGGCGGCCGGCGCTCACCGGGGCCTCGCGCCGAGCCACCCCGCGCTCATAGCGAGGAGCCCCCGTCGGCGACCACGGTCTGGCCGGTGACCATCTCCAGCTCCGGGTTGGCGAGCAGCTCGACCAGCGCCGCGCAGTCTTCGCCGGTGACGCCGCGGCCGATCGGGTTCGCCGCGTTGGCGGCGGCGAGGCGCTCCTCCCAGGTGTCCGGGAACATCGCCCGGAAGGCGGCGGTGTCGATCGCCCCCGGGGAGACGGTGATGGCGCGGACGCCGCGCGGCGCCAGCTCTTTCGCCAGGTAGCGGACGATGTGCTCGCCCAGCGCCTTGGCGGTGCCGAGCGAGCCGTAGTTGGGGATCACGTAGCGGGCGCCGCGGCTGGAGACGTAGAAGACGGTGCTGCCCTTACCTAGCAGCGGCAGCGCCTCGCGGGTGAGGTTGACGAGGGCGAGGCCGTTGACCGCGATCGCCTCGTCGAGCTCCTCCGGCTCGGCCTCCAGCAGCGGCCCGGTCAGCGCCTTGGCGGCGCAGTGGACCAGCTGGTCGAGCCGGTCGACGCGGGCCGCGACCGCGCCGAACAGCTCCCGCACGCCCTCCGGCGTGCCGACGTCGGCCTTGACCAGGTGGCCGCGGCCGCCGGCCGCCTCGACCGCCTCCAGCGCCTCGGCGGCGGCCTCGTCATTCGAGTGGTAGTTGATGAAGACGTCGGTGCCGGAGCGCGCGAAGCGCTCGGCGATCGACCGGCCGATGCCGCTGGAGCCGCCGGTGACGCAGATCGCCATCGGCTCGACCATTCCAGACCGAGCGCCCGGTCGGGCCGAATGGGTCGAGGCCGCTTGTGGAATCGACGAACCCCGCGGTCGGGCACGGCAGCGCGCCCGGAGGCCAAAAGTACATTCGCCTCAGATGACCGACCCCGAGCTGGAGCCGCTGCTGGTGCTGGAGCCGCTGGCCGCGTTTCTCGACGAAGCGGGGCTGGGGACGGGGGCGATCGAGGCGACGGAGCTCGGCGACGGGCATTCGAACGTGACGTATCTGCTGCGGCGGGGCGGCGAGCGCCTGGTCCTGCGGCGCCCGCCGCGCGGGCCGCTGCCGCCGTCGGCGCACGACGTCCTGCGTGAGGCGCGGCTGCTGCGGGCGTTGGAACCGCTGGGGCTGCCCGTACCAGCGGTCCTGGCGGTCTGCGAGGACGAGAGCGTGATCGGCGCCCCGTTCTACGTGATGCCGTTCATCGAGGGGCACGTGCTGAGCGATTCGGTGCCGCCGCGATTCGGCGAGGACGCGCCGGGGCGGATCGGCGAGGAACTGGTCGACACCCTGGTGCGGTTGCACGCGATCGACTTCGAGGCCGCGGGTCTGGGCGACTTCGGGCGCTCCGACGGCTACCTGGAGCGCCAGTTGATGCGGTTCAACGGACTGCTGGAGCTGAACGCAACCCGCCCACTGCCAGACCTGGAGCGCGTCGGCGAGTGGCTTGCGGCGAATCTGCCCGATTCGCCCCCGCCGACCCTGGTCCACGGCGACTACCGCCTGGGCAACGTGATGCTCGCCCTCTCCGAGCCGCGCGTGGTGGCCGTCCTCGACTGGGAGATGGCGACGATCGGGGATCCCCTCGCCGACGTCGGATACATGACGGCCATGTGGTCCGAGGCAGACGATCCGCCGAACCCGGTCGGCGACCTCTCCCCCGTGACCCGGCTGCCCGGGTTCCCGCCGGATGAGACCCTGGCGCGCCGCTACGCAGAAGCGACGGGGATGGAGACCAACGCCCTGCACTGGTACCAAGCGCTGGCCTTCTGGAAGGCTGCCGTCTTCCTCGAGGGCAGCTTCAAGCGCTACCAATCCGGCACAACCGTCGATGCCTACTTTGCGGGGCTTGGGGAGGGCGTCGAGCGGCTCAGCCAGCTTGCTCAGGAGCAAGCTGGGCTCACCTGAGCGCGATTGCGCAGCTGCCCCGAATGCGTGGACAACTGCGCACGCAGCGCCCGCCCCTACGCTTTCGGCGGCAATGGCGGTGGCGTCCCACCCCCGGCCTCTTTGCCGAGCTGGTACCACTGCGAGAGCTGGAGCACGCTGCGCTCCCACTCCCCCCTGTTCGATACGAATTTGAAGAACGTGATGCCGATCCCGCCGGCGACCGCGCTCAGGTACCCGGTGAGCTCGGCGGTGTCGAGCTCCAGGCCGAACCACTTCTGGATGCCGTACGCAAACGCCGTCGCGAGCGGCAGCAGCAGCGGGGTGACGACGAAGGTGATTCCCTTGGCGACGAATCGCCCGATGCCGGTGTTGATCCGGTCCATCTCCGTTTTCAGCTCGGGGGGTACGTTGTCCGCCATTTTGGGGCGCCTCCTTGTATTTTGCATGACATGTGACAGTGACGCAATTCTCTGCCTCATACAGTGTCCAGTCAAGATGAAACTTCGAACAGTGTGTAATACACCGGTTCGCCACACTGGTTGGAGACCATCGGCAATCCACTCGCTGACGCCGCAGCAAAACCGCGATCTTGTTCCCTGGATGGCGCAACGCACCGCAGAGACACACGCCGATACGCGAACGCGCGGATCGGCCGATTGACATCGCGAAGCGGGCCGAAGACTCTTGAGGTTCGTCGTCGGGGCAAGACCTGACGACCAGGCCTCACGCACGTCCAACCAAGGAGAGTCATCGAAATGAACGGACGTAGAAGCATCGCCGGCCTCTGCATGCTCTGTGCGCTCGCATTCAGCGCCTTCTCGGCCCAAAGCGCCGGGGCGGCTAGCAAAGGCACAGAGACCTTCACATGCAAAAACATAGGCGACCCAGAAGGCACATTCGCCGGTCCGCACTGCATCGGACACGACGTCAACGGCGACTGGGCTCACGTGTTGATCGGCAACAACACAAAAACAACCACCACAAAGGAAAACACGAACGAGACCGGTGAAAAAATTCCGTTCCTGCTGAAAGCAACCATTGCGGGAGTCTCAACTGAAATCGAAGCGACGACCGTTACCGGTGTGGGCTCGATGGAAAACAAACAAGCTGCGTCGGGGGAACACTACTCCCACGAACTCGACACGCTCACCTTCACCGGTGTGACCGTGAAAGGCCCAGCCGGAAAAGGCTGCAAAGTTTACAAGGACGAAGGCGGCACCAAAGGCAAAGAAGCTGAATTCGCCACGAACGAACTGACAACGACGACGGAAGGACAGGGCCTGGCCGAAACAGTCATGCCCGCCGCAGGCGAAACGGTAGCGACGCTCTTCATCGAAGGCTGCGAAGGAGCGCTCAAAACCCTGAACAAAACATGGACGATCACCGGCGGCTTCAAAGGAACCCCCGAAGGAGGAACAATGGGGTTCACCCATGCGGGGACCACAGCGCAGGAAACGCTGTTCTTCGGCGGAGCGAAAGCCGGGATCAACGGCAGCCTGACACGGAAGGGGAAGCACCCGGGAGTCGAAAAAGACGAATACCGGGCACTCGTCAGGACAAACGTCGAAACACCGTAGCCGCACCCCTACCCAAGTCTCCGAACGCGGTTGTCCCCGGGTATGCGGGGACGACTGCGTTCGCGCCTAGGGACCGGCGGCGCGAAGCAGGAGCTCGCAGTACCCGTCGGCGATCTCCTCGGGTGAGAGGCGGCCGCGTGGGTTGAGCCACTGAGGCGTGTAGTTGACCATCCCCAGCAGAGCCAACTGGGCGAAGGCGCGGTCGGGGAAAGCCATCGTGCCGTCGGCCTCGCCGCGGGCGAGGACGTCGCCGAGCAACTGCTCGAAGGCGCGGCGCTGGGCGCGGATGCGGCGCCACTGGGGCTCGCGCTCTATTACGTGGCGCTCCTGGGCGAAGACGAGCATGTGGTCGCGGTGGGTGGCGATCTGGGCGAGCCAGGCGCGGAGGAGGTCGCGGAGTTGCTGCTCGGGCGGGGCGTCGGTGGCGACGATCTCCCTTGCCCGCTCCAGCAGTGGCTCCATCAGGTCATCGCAGATACTGAAGAGAAGCTGGTCCTTGCTCTCTATGTAGTGGTAGAGGCCGCCGGCGGCGAGGCCGGTGGCCTCGGTCAGATCCTGCATCGAGGTCTCCTGGTAGCCGCGCTCGGCGAAGAGGCGGGCGGCAGTGGCGATCACCTCGCGGCGGCGGCGCTCGTAGCGCTCGCGCAGGGCCGGGCGGGTCGGGGGCGAGGTCAGCGCCATCGTGGGAACTCTAGAGCAAAACCGAGCGATCCCTCGAAATTCGAGCGCTCATTCGGTATACATCACGGATGGACTTCGACCTCTCTGGCGAGCATCGCCTGATCCAGACGACCGTCCGCGACTTCGCCCAGCAGGAGGTGGCCCCGGCCGCCGAGGAGCTGGACCGGGAGAAGCGGTTCCCCTACGAGATTGTCGCCAAGCTCGGCGAGCTGGGGCTGATGGGCATCCCCTTCCCCGAGGAGTACGGCGGCGGCGGGGGCGACTCGCTCGCCTACGCGATCGCCGTCGAGGAGCTGACGCGGGTCGATTCCTCGGTCGCGATCACTCTCTGCGCCCACACCTCCCTCGGCACCCAGCCGATCTACCTCTTCGGCGACGAGGAGCAGAAACGGGAGTGGATGCCGCCGCTCTGCTCCGGCCAGAAGCTCGGCGCCTTCGGGCTGACCGAGCCCGAGGCCGGCTCCGACGCCGGCAACGTCCGCACCAAAGCGACGCTCGACAGCGGCGAATGGGTGATCGACGGCGCCAAGCAGTTCATCACCAACGCCGGCACCGAGATCTCCGGGATGGTCTGCATCACCGCCCGTACCGGCGAGGACGAGATCTCCAACCTGATCGTCCCCAACGGCACCCCCGGCTACGAGCAGGGCGAGCCGTACCGCAAGATGGGCTGGAACGCGTCGGACACGCGGCCGCTCACCTTCGACGGGGCGCGCGTGCCCGAGCACAACCTGCTCGGCCCGCGCGGGATGGGCTTCCGCCAGTTCCTGCAGGTGCTGGACATCGGCCGCATCGGCGTCGCCGCGATGGGCGTCGGGCTCGCTCAGGGAGCGCTCGACGAGGCGCTCGCCTACGCGAAGGAGCGGCGCGCCTTCGGCCAGCCGATCTCCAAGTACCAGGCGATCCAGATCAAGCTGGCCGACATGGCGACCGAGATCGAGGCCGGCCGCCTGCTGGTCTACAAGGCGGCGCTGCAGAAGGACCGCGGCGAAAACTTCTCGCTGACCGCGGCGCAGGCGAAGCTGAAGACGGGACGGCTGGCGGTGCGCTGCGCCGAGGAGGCGGTGCAGATCCACGGCGGCTACGGCTACATCGAGGAGTACCCCGTCTGCCGCTTCTACCGCGACGCGAAGATCCTCACGATCGGCGAGGGCACCGACGAGGTGCAGCAGATGGTCATCGCCCGCGCCCTCGGGGCATGAGGTGTTCGCCCGGGTCCTGATCGCCAACCGCGGCGAGATCGCGGTGCGGATCGAGCGCACGCTGCGGCGGCTCGGGATCGAGTCGGTCGCGGTGTACAGCGACGGCGACGCCGGTGCCCCCCACGTGCGCGGCGCCGACCGGGCGCTGCGGATCGGGCCGACGCCGGCGCGCGAGTCCTACCTCGACGCCGAGCGGGTAATCGACGCGGCGCTGCGCAGCGGCGCCGAGGCGGTCCACCCCGGCTACGGCTTCCTCTCCGAGAGCCCGGGGTTCGCCCGCGCCTGCGCCGAGGCCGGGCTGACCTTCGTCGGGCCGGGGCCGGAGGCGATGGCGCTGCTCGGCGACAAGGTCGCGGCCAAGGCCGCCGCCCAGGCGGCCGGGGTGCCGATCCTCCCGGGGCTGAGCGGCGAGCGGCTCAGCGACGAGGAGATCGTCGAGTGGGCGGCCGGCGCGGATCTGCCGCTGCTGCTGAAGGCGGCGGCGGGCGGCGGCGGCAAGGGGATGCGTGTGGTCACCGACCTCGATGAGCTCCCCGAGGCGATCGGCGCGGCGCGGCGCGAGGCGCAGGGCGCCTTCGGCGACGACCGGCTGCTGGTCGAGCGCTACCTCGAGGCGTCCCGCCACATCGAGGTGCAGATCCTCGGCGACTCCCACGGCAACGTCGTCCACCTCGGCGAGCGCGAGTGCAGCTTGCAGCGCCGCCACCAGAAGGTGATCGAGGAGTCCCCCTCCCCCGTCGTCGACCCCGAGCTGCGCGAGCGGATGGGCGCCGCCGCGGCGGCGCTGGCGCGCGAGGCCGGCTACGTCAACGCCGGCACCGTCGAGCTGATCGCCGAGCGCGACGACCCCGGCGCCATCTTCTTCCTCGAGGTCAACGCGCGGCTGCAGGTCGAGCACCCGGTGACCGAGGCGGTGACCGGGCTCGACCTGGTCGAGCTGCAGCTGCGGGTCGCCGCCGGGGAGCCGCTCGGGTTCGGGCAGGAGGACGTGCGGATGGACGGCCACGCGGCCGAGGCGCGGATCTACGCCGAGGCCCCGGCGCACGGCTTCCTGCCGTCGGCGGGACGGGTTGTCGCCTACGAGGAGCCGGCGAGGGCCGGCACCGCGAGCCGCGCCGACAGGCCGTCCCCGCGGGTCGACAGCGGCGTCGAGGCCGGGACCGAGGTCGGCACCGACTACGACCCGATGCTGGCGAAGGTGGTGGCGCACGGTCCGGACCGCGGCGCGGCGCTGGCGCGACTCGACCGCGCGCTGGGCGACCTAGTCCTGCTCGGTCCCGTCACCAATGCCGCCTACCTGCGGGCGCTCTTGGCGCGGCCCGAGGTGCAGGCGGGCGAACTGGACACCGGCCTGATCGAGCGCCTCGGCGAGGAGATCGCGCCGCCACCGGCCGGGCCGGTCCTGGCCGCGGTCGCCCTCGCGGTGCTGCTCGGCCCTCCCCCCTCCGACGATCCCTGGGACGCGCGCGACGGCTGGCGCCAGACCGGCCCGGCCTGGGCGCGGATGGGCCTCGCGAGGTCCGCCGGCGGGGCCGACGGCGCCGAGCTCGAGGTAGCGGTCCGCCCCACCGCCGAGCGTTCGCACTTTCGGCCGCATGCGGTGGAAAAGTGCGAACGCGTTGCGTGGGAGTGGGAGTCCGGCGAGAGCTCCGGCGCATTCCGCCTCGACGGCGAGGAGCTGGAGGTCGACGGGGAATCGCGGCGGCTGCGGATCGAGCGTGACGGCGACGGCGTCTGGATCCTCGACGGCGCCGCCGAACCGGTCCACTTCGCCCCCCTTGTCGAGGCCGGGGCCCTGGCGGCGGCCGGCGGCGGCTCGCTGGAGGCGCCGATGCCCGGGGTCGTGATCGACGTCCGCTCCGAGCCCGGCGCCGCGGTCGAGGAGGGCGACGTGCTCGTCGTGCTCGAGTCGATGAAGATGGAGCTCTCGGTCCAGGCGCCGCGCGGCGGCATCGTCGCCGAGGTTCTGGTCGGCAAGGGCGAGCAGGTCGCCCGCGGACAGACCTTGATCGCCCTGACCACTGAGGAGGAGGGATGACCGAGCTGCGGACCCACGCCCACCCCGGCACGCCGGAGTTCGAACGCAACGAGGCCGAGCACCGGCGGCTGGCGGCGGAGCTTGCCGAGCGGCTGGCGCGGGCGGCCGGAGGCGGCGGCGAGAAGGCGCGCGAGCGCCACGCGGCGCGCGACAAGCTGCTGCCACGGGAGCGGGTCGACCGCCTCTGCGACCCCGGCGCCCCCTTCCTCGAGCTCTCCCCGCTGGCGGCCGAGGATCTGTACGACGGCGCCGCGCCTGGCGCGGGGATGATCGCCGGGATCGCGCGGGTGCACGGCCGCGAGGTCGTCGTCGTCGCCAACGACGCCACCGTCAAAGGCGGCACGTATTACCCGATGACGGTGAAGAAGCACCTGCGCGCCCAGGAGGTCGCCCTCCATAACTGTCTCCCCTGTGTCTACCTGGTCGACTCCGGCGGCGCCTTCCTGCCGATGCAGGACGAAGTCTTCCCCGACCGCGAGCACTTCGGCCGCATCTTCTTCAACCAGGCGACGATGTCGGCGCGGGGCATCCCCCAGATCGCCGCGGTGATGGGCTCCTGCACGGCCGGCGGCGCCTACGTGCCGGCGATGAGCGACGAGACTGTGATCGTCCGCGACCAGGGCACGATCTTCCTCGGTGGCCCGCCGCTGGTTAAGGCGGCGACCGGCGAGGAGGTGACGGCGGAGGAGCTCGGTGGCGGCGAGCTGCACGCCCGCACCTCCGGGGTGGTCGACCACCTGGCCGAGGACGACGCCGACGCGCTGCGGATCGTGCGCTCGATCGTGGCGACGCTGCCGCCGAAGCCGGGGGCGCCGTGGGCCCGGGCCGCGGCGGAGGAGCCGGCCGTCGACCCGGCGACTCTCTACGGCGCAGTGCCGCCCGACAGCCGCACCCCCTATGACCCCCGCGAGATCATCGCCCGGATCGTCGACGGTAGCCGCCTGCACGAGTTCAAGGCCGAGTACGGGACGACGGTCGTCTGCGGCTTCGCCCACATCCACGGCCACCCGGTCGGGATCGTCGCCAACCACGGCATCCTCTTTAGCGAGAGCGCCCTCAAGGCAGCCCACTTCGTCGAGCTCTGCGACCAGCGCCGGGTACCCCTGCTGTTCCTCCAGAACATCTCCGGCTTCATGGTCGGGCCCGAGTACGAGGCCGGCGGCATCGCCAAGGACGGGGCGAAGATGGTTGCCGCCGTCTCCACCGCCCGGGTGCCGAAGCTGACCGTGATCGTCGGCGGCTCTTTCGGGGCCGGCAACTACGGCATGTGCGGCCGCGCCTACTCCCCCCGCTTCCTCTGGATGTGGCCCAACGCCCGCATCTCGGTGATGGGCGGCGAGCAGGCGGCGACGGTGATGACCGAGGTCGGACAGCCCGAGGTCGGCGCCCAGCTCCGCGACCAATACGAGCGCCAGGGCAGCCCGTATTACTCGACCGCGCGGCTCTGGGACGACGGGGTGATCGACCCGCTGGAGACGAGGCGGGTACTGGGACTGGCGCTGGGTGCGTGCGCGAACGCGCCGCTGGCGGAGCAGGCGGCGCCTGTGTTCAGGATGTAGCTAGGGAGTTTCCTGCACCTGCAGGGAGTTGACCTTCCATTCGCTCCCTTCCTTTTCCATCGGTATCACGTAGTTCTTGCCGCCGGCGCCGTGGAAGAAGGCAAAGGAAAGGTTGCCGTTCACACGCATGGCGGCAAGGGGTTCGGTCATCGGATTCTTGAAGCTTGCCGGCGTCGCCCTGTTGGCCAGTGCTTCGAGGCTTTCCACGCAGCTTTTCTTGACGATGCCGTTTCCCCGTTCTTCAAGCTGCTTGACCAGTTCAGGCCCGAGCGTTTCGCACTGACCTTCGAAGTCGCCTTCGGCCCGCGCTTTCAGGCTTGCTTCGACAACTCGCGACGCGGCTTCGCGTTCCTCGACCGTCGATTCCGTGCCTGCGGTCGCAAGTTCGCCGTTTTCCCCCTTTCCGGCGAATTCGGCACTCGGTTCATCGCTGTCGGTGCTCGAGGACGGGCTTGCCGTCGACGATGAGCCATCCCCTGAGCCACCGCCGCAGGAGGCGAAAGTCAGCAGTGCCCCTGCGCACAACAACGCGACGACTATCTCTCTTCGAAGGAAGAGAGACACGTCAAATCGTGCAGTCCGTAAGCCCGTACTCGAGCGCCAATTCATTGGCCTTGGCAAAGGGGAGCCCCGATTCGGAGCCCACCGGATCCGCTTCCGCCTTCGCGATCCCGGCTTCGAACGCCGCAACGATCGCTTCCACTTGCTTCTCATCGCCTTTCGGCGGACCAAGGTCGCCAAGTTCCTCGGCCATCGTCTGCACCGGCGAGACGAGCGCTTCGGACACGACTTCCGCCTCTTCAGACGGGTCAACTTCATCGCCGTCCACGAGATCGTCGGTCCCCTGCTTTCGCTCTTCTTCAGCCTCCACGCAGATCGCGTTGGCCTCTTCCACGAAGGCGGATTTTTTCAGCGGCCCGGAATCGCCCGAGCCTCCACAGCCGACCATTGCAACGGCGCCTGCTAGCAAGAGGAGAACCGTGATGGGCGCGAGCCTATTCACTTTTTTTCACCGCTTCGGCCACGCCATCCTGCAGCGTACCTTCAAGGACCGCCGAGTTCGTGCCCGCCTCGGTGGGTAGGCCAAGAACCGAGTTGACGAGCGGATCGATGAAGAAGGAGAAGATCCCTCCGCATCCTTCCGCCTTCGGTGCCACGAATGAGTTGTTCACGAGCTTGCTACCCGCGATCGTGGTGATCGTGAACGCTTTATTGAACGTGAAGTTTCCAGCCTCGCCCGTAAGCGCACCGTCGGGTTTGGTGGTGAAGTCGAGCTGTATCGGGTCGGTTTCCCATCCCAGGTAGCAATTGCTCCCGAGGAGCGGGTTTTCAAGATGGAGTTTCGCCGGCAGGCCAAGCGCCGTTCCCTTTTCGAACAGAAGGTTTTCCGTGCTGAGATCGATGTTGGTCAAGTCTTTGGTCGGACCGGTCAGCTCAAGCGTGGAGGTGACGCCGGTCACGCCGTTGCTGATTTCTTCGTCGAACCAGTCTTGGAGGAATCCCGGCCACCAGTTCGGGGCGGTTACTCGGGTCAGCCCGCCGGGAACCGGCTGCGGCGTTTTCGAGAGCGTGTCGCCGTTCTCGGCGCCGTAGAATTCGACTTCCTGGCCTTCGCCTTCAAAGCCGCCCTGGAGGATCACCGGCTTTGCGATGGGGACCTTCGTTGCGCCGATTGCGAAGTAGCCGTTGTTGATCACCGCGTGGACGCAGTCGGTGATCGTTTTTTGACTGAGCGGGCACTCCTCGAACTGGGCGAATTGCCCATTCGGGGCTTGGGAGGCACCCATCGTGCTGGACGCAAACATCAGCCCGACGAATACCGCCAGCAGGCCTCCCGATATGAGTTTCCTCATCCCCAATCCCCTTTTAGTGCTTCCCAAAATCTGAGTGCATCACGTTCCCTGATCAAAGTCAAGACTGTCGCGTTTCTCAGCCCCCACCCACCAAAACAGAGCCCCCGCCGCTCTCGCGACGGGGGCTCTTTGGCACTGCTAGGTACTGCGGTGCTGCTAGGAGCTATTCGCTCGCTTTCACAGCTTCAGCGTTGCCGTCCTGCAGTTTGCCTT
>Ga0157292_10000022_pt1 | contig 46791 bp, 43 predicted proteins | sample NitcycUS179409R1_FD_108401 | JGI IMG/M metagenome (GOLD analysis project Ga0157292, IMG submission 108401) | Soil microbial communities from Arlington Agricultural Research Station in Wisconsin, USA - Nitrogen cycling UWRJ-S179-409R-1 | ecosystem: Environmental > Terrestrial > Soil >... | reverse complement strand
GCTCGGTCCGTGCCGACGTCGGTGACGTTGGAGATCGGGAAGTCCTCGCCGATCGCGCCCCCGTCCGCGCCAAGCAGCTGTCCGAAGATCTCGAACTTGTCGTTGGTGGCCAGGCCATTGCCTCGCCAGACGACCAGGTACTGGTTGGTCACGGAGTTGTAGGTGACCGCGAGTTCGAGGGCAACTCGACCCGCGGCGACGTCGGTGACGTTGGAGATCCGGAAGTCCCCGCCGATCGCGCCCCCGTTCGCGTCGAGCAGTTGCCCGAAGATCTCAAATTTGTCCTGGGTGTCCAGGCCGTTGCCTTGCCAGACGACCAGGTACTGGTTGGTCGCGGAGTTGTAGGTGATCGCCGGTTCGGAGCCGAAGCGGTTCGGATCGCCATCGGTGCCGACGTTGGAGATCCGGAAGTCCGATCCCACCGGCTGCGGGACCGCCCCGGCCACTCCAACCAGCAGGGCGAGGGCGATGCCAGCGACGAGTGCCATCCGCACCACCGATGACCCCCAAGCTCGCTTTCTGAGTCCCCGTTTCAGGCGGGCGAAGCTATCAGGGCCGCTCAGCCGGCGAGCAGATCTGGACCAATCTCGGACGGGCCGGTGAGCCCGCAGAGGGCCATCGTCAGGTCGAGCTCGGCCATCGTCATCTTCAGCACCGTTTCGACCCCGGCCTGGCCGTCGAGGGCCAGGCCCCAGGCGTAGGGGCGGCCGAGGCAGACGGCGTCGGCGCCGAGGGCGAGCGCCTTCAGCACGTCGGCGCCGTTGCGGACGCCGCTGTCGAAGAGGATCGCCAGCCGGTCGCCGACCGCTTCGGTGATTGCCGGCAGCGCGTCCAGCGCGGCGACGGCGCCGTCGACCTGGCGGCCGCCGTGGTTGGAGACGACGATCCCGTCGAGGCCGCGCCGAGCCGCCTCGCGGGCGTCGTCGGGGTGCTGGATCCCCTTGACCAGGATCGGCAGCGAGGTGAGCTCGCGCAGCGTCGCCAGGTCGTCCCAGGTCAGCGCCGGGTTGGCGAGCACGCCGAGGTAGTGGCCGGTGGCGGCGCCGAGGTCCTCCTCTGGGGGGCGCTCGAGGCCGGCGCGGAAGACCGGGTCCCGCAGGTAGTTGGCGTTGCCGGAGCCTTCGAGGAAGGGCAGCCAGGCCTGCTGCAGGTCGCGCGGCTTCCAGCCGGGGACGAAGGTGTCGACGGTGACGACGATGGCGCCGTACCCGGCTGCCTCGGCGCGCTCGACGAAGCTGCGCAGCAGGTTCGGGTCGTTGGGCCAGTAGAGCTGGAACCAGCGCGGCCCCTCGCCGCCGGCCTCGGCGATCTCCTCCAGGGTGAAGTGGGAGGCGGTGCTGGCGATCATCGGCACCCCGACCGCGGCGGCGGCACGGGCCGTGGCCAGCTCGCCCTCGGGGTGGAGGATCTTCTGGACCCCGATCGGGGCCAGCATCAGCGGCGCCGGCATCGCCGTGCCGAGCACGGTGGTGGAGAGGTCCCGGGCGACGACGTCGCGCAGCATCCGCGGCACGATCCGGCGCCGCCGGAAGGCCTCGAGGTTGGCCCGGATCGTGTCCTCCGAGCCGGCGCCGGCGCCGACGTAGTTGGCGGCTCGCGGCTCCATCGCCTCGGTCGCCCGCCGCTCCAGCTCCTCGATCGAGACCGGGATCGCCGGCGTCTCCCCACCCAGGCCCCGCATGTAGATCTCGCGGTAGTAGTCGGCCGGGTCCGCCATCTCCGGCAAGGCTATTGGAGGGCCCCGCCGGCGATACGAGGTTTAGGCTGATCGTCCGGTGATCGACTCCCACGCCCACCTCTACCTCTGCGACCCGCCCGAGGCCGAGCTGCTCGCGGCGATGGAGGCGGCGGGTGTCGGCCGGGTGCTCAGCATCGGCCTCGACGAGGAGACCAACGCCGGCGTGATCGCCAGCGCCGAGCGCAACCCGGGCGTCTTCGCCGCGGTCGGACGCCATCCCAACCAGGCCGGCGGCTTCGACGACGCGGCGGCGGCGGACATCGCCCGTCTCGCCGGGCACGAGAAGGTGCGCGCGGTGGGGGAGACGGGGCTCGACTTCTACCGCGACACGGCCGAGCCGGAGGCGCAGCGGCGGGCCTTCGCCGCCCAGATCGAGATCGCCGTGGAGGCCGGGCTGCCGATCGTGATCCACGCCCGCGACCCGGAGGGCGAGAGCACCGCGATCGACGAGATCTTCGCCACGCTCGACGCCCGCGCGCCCGGCCACACCGTCGTCCTGCACTGCTTCTCGGCACCGCGGCGAGTGGCGGACGCGGCTGAGCGCCGCTGGTATTGCTCGTTCGCCGGCAACTCCACCTACCCGCGCTCCGAGGCGCTGCGAGAGGCGGCGGCGCAGGTGCCCGAGGACCGCATCCTGGTCGAGACCGACGCCCCCTACCTGACCCCGCAGGAGATGCGCGGCCAGCGCAACGAACCGGCCAACGTGGTCGCCACGGCAAGGGTGATCGCGGCCGCCCGCGGCGTCTCCTACGAGGAGCTGGAGCGCACGGTCGAGGCCAACGCCGCCGCGCTCCTCGGCTGGTAGCGGCGCGCCGTGGTCCGGCTCGGCCAGAACTTCCTCGCCGACCCCAACCTGCTCGACGCGATCGTCCGCGACGCCGAGCTGGAGCCGGCCGACGTGGTGCTGGAGGTCGGGGCGGGCGAAGGGGTGCTGAGCGAGCGCCTGGCGCTCGCCGCCGCCCACCTGCACACGATCGAGATCGACCGCGGGCTGGAGCCGGCGCTGGCCGCGCTCGCCGCCCGGCCCGGCGTCAGCCTGCACTGGGGGGACGCGATGAAGCTCGACCTGGCGGCGCTGGAGCCGGCGCCGACGGCGATGGTCGCCAACCTCCCCTACTCGGTGGCGACGCCGCTGATCCTGCGCACGATCGAGCAGCTGCCGGCGGTGGGGCGGTGGACGGTGATGGTGCAGCGGGAGATCGCCGACCGGCTGCGAGCGGCGCCGGGGTCGCGCACCTACGGCTCGCCCAGCGTCGTCGCCCAGCTCGCCTGCGAGGTCGAGCTGGTCCGCAGCGTCGACCCCGCCGTCTTCAAGCCGCGGCCGCGGGTCGCCTCGGCGATCCTGCGGCTGCGCCGGACCGGGCCGGCCCCCGACCCGGTGACCTGGCAGCTGATTCGCGCCGCCTTCGCCCACCGCCGCAAGTCCCTCGCCCGCTCGCTGGAGCACGGTCACCCGGGCTCGCTTGCGCCGGCGCGGGCGGCGCTGGCGCAGCTCGGGTTGCCCGAAGACGCGCGCGCCGAGGCGCTGGCGCCGGCCGATTTCGCCGCCCTTTCCGCCAAGCTGCAGGGCGAGGACTGAGTCCGGTCCGCCCCCCGATGCTCCTCCACGCCCCCGCCAAGCTCAACCTCTGCCTGTACCTGGGCCGGACCCGCGAGGACGGCCTGCACGAGCTCTGCTCGTTGTTCGAGCCGCTGGCGCTGGCCGACCTGATCGCCGTCTCCGAGGCCGAGGCCGACGAGGTGCTCTGCCCCGGGGTCGAGGGCGAGAACCTGGCGGCGCGGGCGCTGGCGGCGCTGCGCGAGGCCGGCTGGGAGCGCGGGCCGCTGCGGCTGGAGATCGAGAAGCGGGTGCCGGTCGCCGCCGGGCTCGGCGGCGGCAGCGGCGACGCCGCCGCGGTGCTGCGGCTGGCGCAGGGGGAGGTCGCCGAGTTGCCGCGGCTCGCCGCCGCGCTCGGGGCCGACGTCCCCTCGCAGCTGGCGCCGGCGCTGGCGCTTGTCCGCGGCGCCGGCGAGCTGGTCGAGCGGCTGCCGCGGCCGGCGCCGCACGCCGCCGTGCTGCTGCCCGGCGGCGGCGGCCTCGGCACCGCCGCGGTCTTCGCCGAGGCCGACCGGCTCGGGCTCGGGCGCCCGGCCCAGGAGCTGGCGGAGCTGGCGCTGGCGCTGCGGGCGGCGGCTGGGGCCGGCGCCTCGCCGCTCGCCTACCAGGAGCTGCTCGTCAACGACCTCGAGGCGCCGGCGCGCTCGCTGCGGCCCGAGATCGGCGACGCCCTCGACGAGTTGCGCGAAGCCGGCGCCGCGGCGGCGATCCTCAGCGGCTCCGGCCCGACCGCGGTCGGGCTCTTCGGAGGCCTCGGCGCGGCGCGTGCCGCCGCCGAGGCGATCGACCGCGACGACGCAATCGTCTGCGAGGCGGGACGGGCCCCGGCCGAGGTGGCGCCGTGAGGATGCAGGGGGAAGCCAAGGTGCGCAGCAACCGCAAACGGATCGTGCTGCTGGCGCTCGCCGCCGCCGTCGCCTTCGGCTACTACCTGGTCAGCCGGGAGCTCGGCAGCATCGACCTGCAGGAGCTGCTGGAAGACATCTCCAACACGCTCGGCGCCTGGACCTACCTGCTGGTCGGCGTCTTCGCCTTCGCCGAGACCGGCGCCTTCGTCGGTCTCGTCGTCCCCGGCGAGACCGTGATGACCCTCGGCGGCGCGGTCGCCGGCCAGGGGGCGATCGACCTCTACCTGCTGATCGCGATCGCCTGGTTTGCCGCCTGGGCCGGGGACACGACCAGCTTCTTCGTCGGCCGCCGCCTCGGCCGCGGCTTCGTGCTGCAGCACGGCCCCCGGGTCGGGATCAGCCACGAGCGCTTCGAACGGGTCGAGGACTACTTCTCCCGCCACGGCGGCAAGACGATCTTCATCGGCCGCTTCATCAGCCTGGTCCGCGCCCTCGCCCCGTTCATCGCCGGCAGCTCGGGGATGCGATACGGCGCCTTCGTCCCCTACAGCGTGCTCGGCACCGGCCTCTGGGCCAGCGCCCACATCCTCATCGGGTACTTCTTCTCGCGCAGCATCGAGACCGCCGCCGAGTACGCCGGCAAAGGCGCCTTCCTGCTGGGGACGCTGATCGTCGTCGTCGCCTCGACGGTCTTCCTCGTCCGTTTCTTCCGGGTCGAGGCGAACCGGATCGCGACGGTGCGCTGGATGGAGCGGCGCGTCGCCGCCCGCTGGCTGGTCGTGCTGGGGCGGCGCTACCGGCCGCAGCTGCGGTTCCTCTGGAACCGGGTCACGCCCGGCGGCACCCTCGGGCTCGAATTCACGACGCTGATGGCGACCCTCGCCGTCTCCCTCTTCGTCCTCGTCGGCTACTCGGTGGTGATCGGCGATGACCCCGGGCCGACGCCCGGCGACGAAACCGCCTTCGAACTGGTCGGCCACCTGCACAGCGGCTTCCTCGAGGGGCTCTCGAAGGCGGTCACGGCGCTCGGCAGCGGCTGGTTCGTCTGGAGCCTGACGATCGTCTGCGCCGGGCTGCTGGCGGCGCGGCGCCGCTGGGCCGAGTTCGGGGTGCTGGTGGCGGGGATGACGCTGACCTCGGTCGGGTTCCACGAGGTCAAGGACCTGGTCGACCGGCCGCGCCCGCCCGACCCGCTGGTCGGCTACTCCGGCTCCTCCTTCCCCAGCGGCCACGCCGCCCACTCGGTGCTCTACGTCTGGCTGGCGGTGACGATCGTGCTGCGGCTGCGGCCGGGGATGGCGCGGGCCACCGCCGTGGTCGTGACCGGGCTCGTGCTGACCGGGCTGGTCGGGCTCTCGCGCGTCTACCTGGGGGCCCACTACCTCAGCGACGTCAACGCCGGCTGGGCACTCGGCGCCGCCGCCTTCTCGGTCTGCGCCGCCGCCGGCCTGGTCATCTCCCAGGTGCGCCAGAATCCAGCCCGATGACGATCCTCGCCCTGGAGAAGATCGGCAACCAGTACCTGCTCTTCGGTGCCGCCGGGCTGGTCTGCCTGGTGGTCTTCGCCGTTCTCATCCTCAGCCCGGCGCTCAGCGCCTACGGTCGCTTCTGGGAGAAAACGGTCGCCGGCTTCCTCTCCCTCTTCGTGCTCGCGGCGCTGATCGTGATCGGCGTCGTGATCGGGCTCGGGGTCGTCTACTACTACCCCGAGATCACCGAATTCCTCGACTCTGTCTAGGAGGGACCTCCCAGTCAGAGGACGGCAGGAATAATAGGCGGATGTCCGCGGCCTCCAAAAGGACCGAAAGTGCTGCAAATGTGGGTGATCCGACGCTGCTCGATGCGCTTTCCGAAGCGGTCGAGTCCGGCGCCGGGCTGCCGTCCGTCGCCCGCGCGGCGGCGCGCCTGCTTGACGCCAGCGTCGCCCTGATCGACCGCTCCAGCGCCGTCCTCGCCGTCGCCGGCGCCTCCCCCGACCAGGAGCAGAAGCTGCTGTCGGGCGGCGAAGGCGTCACCTCGGTCGAGCTGCGGGTCGCCGACAGCGCCGTCGGCGAGCTGCGCTACCGCGCCAAAGCGCCGCCGGCGCCGGGGATCGCGCGGATGGTGACGACGCTGCTGGCGTTGGAGCTGGAGCGCTCGCGCTCACCGGAGTGGGAGAGCGAGGAGGTGGCGAGCGCCTTCGTCGCCGCCGTCTTGGCCCGCGAGGTGACCGACCGCGGCGACATCGTCGCCCGCGGGGCCGAGCTCGGCGCCGACCTCGATCGCGGCGCCGGCGTGCTGGTGCTGCGGGCGGCGCCGCGCGCGGCGCAGACGGGGGAGTGGCGCGAACGGGTCCTGACCCTGGTGTTGCGGGCGCTGCGCGCCCTGGCGCCCGGCTCGCTGGCGACCACCAGCGGCGGCGAGGTGGCGGCCGAAGTCTCGGTGATCGTCCCCGCCGAGGATGACGAGCGGCTCGCCCGCGCCGCCGCCGGCCTCGCCCGCGAGCTCGACGACAGCCTCCCCGGCTTCCACCTCACCACCGGCCGCAGTCGCCGCTGCGCCGACCCGGTCGACCTCTACCGCGCCGGCAGCGAGGCCCGGCTCGCGGTCAACGTCGGCGAGGCCGAGGGCCACCCGGTGCTGGCCTTCGAGGACACCGGCGCCTACCGCCTGCTGCTGCCGGCGATGAGCGAGGACCCGGGCGAGCTCGAACGCTTCTACTCGGAGACGATCCAGCCGCTGTCCGAGTACGACGACCAGTACGAGACCGAGCTGGTCGCGACCGTCGAGGCCTACCTCGACAACGACGGCAACGTCGCCGCCACCGCCAAACAGCTCTTCACCCACCGCCACACGATCCGCTACCGCCTCGAGCGCGTGAAGGAGCTCTGCGGCCACGACGTCTCCGCCACCGAGGGCCGCGAGAAGCTCGGCCTCGGCCTCAAGGCAATGCGCGTCCTCGGCATCGCCTCCCCCAAGGGCCCCGCGATGGAGCCCGGGGCGAAGGGCGGCAAGGTGCCGCGCGGCGCGGCGGAGGAGTAATCCGGGAGGGGGACTCGAACCCAACCACTTCTTGGACCAAAACCAAGCGTGCTGCCAATTACACCATCCCGGAACGCGAAGTCAGACTAGCGCCGGATCCCGTTTCAAGCCCCGGCTCCCCCATCGGGCGTCACCCCCGCGCCGAACGATCCCTTTGTCGTCTATAGGAATACAAAGGGATCGTTCACCTGCGAAAGCGTCCGCGGAAGGACCTAGGGTTGGTCCATGGAGATCGGTGGAGCGTCGATGGACCCGGAGGTTCGCGAAGGGCTGGAGCGCAGCTGGAAGCCGCTGCTGTTCGTCGGCCTGCTGGCGATCGTGGTTGGGTGCATCGCGATCTTGGTCCCGGCCGTGGCCGCGGTGGGGACGGCGATCTTCATCGGCTGGATCCTCCTGATCGCCGGTGCTTTCCTGGTCGCGGCGGCGTTCTCGGCGCACTCGATCGGGACGGTGGTGCTGCGGCTGCTGTGGGCCGCATTGACGGTGATCGTCGGCCTCTGGCTGATCGTCGAACCGCACAACGGCACGCTCACCCTGACCCTGGTCCTCGGCATCTACTTCCTCTTCATGGGAATCACCCGGATTGCCGTTGCCTTCGCCGCCCGCGGCCAGCAGAACGCCGGCCTGGTCGGTCTCAGCGGCGTCGCCGGCCTGCTGATCGGCATCCTCATCCTCGCCAAGTTCCCCAGCTCCGCGGACTGGGCGATCGGCCTCCTGGTCGGCATCGACCTGATCTTCGCCGGCTGGACCTTGACTTCGGTTGCTCTCGTGGGCAAAGACCTCGCCCGCGGTAAGCCCGCCTAGGGAAACTCGCCGTCGATTCCGCCGTGCCTCGCGGGGGTGGCACAGGGGAGGGTCCGAGAACGGACGCACTCGCCCGCCCGCAGGACCCTCCCCTGTGACAGGACCCCCCGCGCCGCACTACGATCCACGGGGTGAGCTCCCCCCTGGTTCTCGTCATGGCCGCCGGCGAGGGCACGCGCATGCGTTCCTCGACGCCGAAGATGCTCCACTCTGTCTGCGGCCAGCCGATGGTCGCCTGGCCGATCCTTGCCGCGCGCGAGGCCGGGGCCGAGCGGGTCGCGGTGATCGTCTCGCCCGGCCGCGACCTCTCCGCCGCGCTGCCCGAGGGGACCGAGACGGTCGTCCAGCCCGAGCCCGACGGCACCGGCGGCGCGATCCGCGCCGCGCGTGAGCTGATCGCCGAGAGCGAGACGGTCCTCGTCCTCTCCGGCGACGTCCCCCTGATCGGCACCGACACGATCGCGGCGCTGCTGGCCGCCCACGACGCCTCGCCGGCGGCGGCGACGCTGCTGACGATCGAGCTGCCCGAGGCCGGCGCCTACGGCCGCGTCGTCCGCGGCGCCGACGGCGACGTCGAGCGCGTGGTCGAGGCCAAAGCCGTGGGCGACGCCAGCGCCGAGCAGCTGGCGATCCGCGAGATCAACGCCGGCACCTACGTCTTCGACGCCGCCCCCCTGGCCGCTGCCCTCGACGTCCTCTCCAACGACAACGCCCAGGGCGAGTACTACCTGCCCGACGTCTTCCCGGCGCTGCACGAGGCCGGCCACAGCGTCGCCGCCCACCTCGCCGACGACCTCGCGGTGACGATGGGCGTCAACAACCGCGCCGACCTCGCCGCGGTCGAGGCCGAGGCCCGCCGCCGCATCCTCACCGCCCACATGCTCGGCGGCGTCACCGTCGTCGACCCGGCCGCGACCTGGATCGACGCCGGCGTCGAGATCGGCGCCGACGCCCGCATCGAGCCCGGCACCAGCCTGCGCGGCGCCACCAGCATCGGCGCCGGCGCCGTCGTCGGCCCGTTCTCGACCGTGATCGACAGCGTCGTCGGCGCCGAGGCCAGCATCGTCCACTCGCACCTGGTCCAGTGCGCCGTCGGCGACGGCTGCGCGGTCGGCCCCTTCGCCTACCTGCGCCCCGACGCCGCCCTCGAGGCCGCCGCCAAGGCCGGCGCCTTCGTCGAGATCAAGAACTCCCACATCGGCAAGGGCGCGAAGGTCCCGCACCTGGCCTACGTCGGCGACGCCGACGTCGGTCCCGGCAGCAACATCGGGGCGGGCACGATCACCGCCAACTACGACGGATTCCGCAAGCACCGGACGACGATCGGGCGCGACGTCCGCATCGGCGTTGACACGATGCTGATCGCGCCGGTAGAAGTCGGGGACTCCGCCTACACTGGCGCCGGCGCCGTGATCAAGGACGACGTGCCCGAGGGGGCTCTCGGCGTCAGTGAGAACGGCCAACGGAACATCGACGGATACGCCGCCGAGAAGGCGGCGAAGATGCGAGAGGACAAGAGCCCGTGAGCACGATCGAGGAGCGCCCCCAGGTGGAGACCGGCATCGAGCACGACTACAGAAAACGGATGATGGTCTTCGGCGGCCGCAGCTCGATGGACCTCGCCGCCAAGATCGCCGGCAAGCTCGACCTCGACCTCGGCCAGGCGACCCTGAAGACCTTCGCCGACGGCGAGGTCTACTGCCGCTACGAGGAGTCGATCCGCGGCGCCGACGTCTTCCTCGTGCAGTCGACCTGTGGCAACGAGCAGAGCGGGATGACCCCGAACGATTCGCTGATGGAGCTGCTGACGATGATCGACGCCGCCCAGGGCGCCTCCGCCCACCGGATCATCGCCGTCATGCCCTGGTACGGGTACGCGCGCCAGGACAAGAAGTCCGCGCCGCGCGAGCCGATCAGCGCCCGCATCGTCGCCAAGTGCCTGGAGGGGGTCGGCACCGACCGGGTGCTGACGATGGACCTCCACGCCGGCCAGGTCCAGGGCTTCTTCCACGTCCCGGTCGACCACATGACCGCGATGCCGATGCTGACCCAGTGGTTCATCGACCAGGAACTGACCGAGGAGCTGGTGATCGTCTCGCCCGACGCCGGCCGGGTGAAGACGGCGCGCAACTTCGCCCGCCGCGTCGGCACCCACTGGGCGGTGATGGAGAAGGAGCGCCCTGCCCAGGCGGTCGCCGAGATCGGCTACGTCGTCGGCGACGTCAAGGGCAAGACCGCGGTCCTGGTCGACGACATGATCGCCACCGCCGGCACCCTCTGCGCCGCCGCCCAGGCGGTGCTCGAGGAGGGCGCTGCCCGGGTGATCGCCTGCGCCACCCACGGCGTCTTCTCCGGCCCCGCCTTCGAACGCCTGGCCGACTCCGGGATCGAGCAGATCGTCGTCACCGACACGTTGCCGCTGCGCCCCGGCGCCCCCGACAACATCACCGTGCTCTCCACCGCCAGCACCTTCGCGGACTCGATCCGGCGCATCTTCACCGACGACTCGGTGAGCGAGATCTTCGCCGGCGAGAACCAGCTGTTCTAGGGACGCCGGCCGTGGCTACCGAGGCGGCAAGCCGGCTGCGCCTGGTCGGCCACAAGGGCGCCGACAAGATCGCGCCCGGGAACACGCTGGAGAGCTTCGCCGCCGCGGTCGAGGCCGGGGTCGACACGATCGAGCTCGACGTGCTCTGGCTGCCGGACGCGCACCTGCCGATGGAGCAGCGGGCGCCGCTGGTCGTCGCCCACGACTGGGAGGACGCCGAGCGCCGCACGCCGCTGCGGCTGACCGAGGCGCTCGATGCCTTCCTCGAGCCGCCCCTGGACAGGGTCGAGATCGACCTCGACGTGAAGCTGCCCGGGCGCGAGCAGGAGCTGGTCGACGCCCTGCGCGAGCGCGGCCTGATCGAGCGCTCGATGATCTCGACGATGGAGCTGCACACGCTGGGCCGGGTCCTGGAGCTGGAACCGGCGCTGCGGCGCGGCTGGACCTATCCCAAAGTGACCAAGGACTGGACCTCGAAGCGCTGGGCGAAGTTGCCGATGGCGGCGGCGCTGGTGGGGATGCGCCAGCGGCTGCCCGGCCTGGCGGCGGAGAAGCTGCCGAAGTTCGGGGTCTTCGCGATGTGGGTCTACCACCCGCTGATCACGCCGCGGCTGGCCCGCATCTGCCAGCTGGCCGAGGTCGAGCTGATCGCCTGGACCGTCGACGACGAGGCGCGGATGCGAAAGCTCGTCGAGTACGGCGTCGACGGCCTCTGCTCCAACGACCCGCGCCTCTTCGCCCGCCTCTGAGCTACTCGCTGACGTCGCGGCGGCAGACCAGCAGGGTGCCGATCGCGACCAGGCCCAGCGACCAGGCGGCGAGCACGAAGCCGCCGGCGACCTGGCCGAGGCTGCCGTCGCCTTCGTTGCCGTGCATGGAACCGATCGCCTGCGCCGGGAAGTAGTCGCCGATCGAGCCGGGCAGCAGTTCGGGCAGCGCCGAGACGATGAAGAGGGAGGCGATCGCGGCGATGATCGCGCCGACCTGGTTGCGGACGACGGCGCCGATCCCGAAGCCGAAGACGCAGACCAGCCCCAGGGAGACGGCGACCCCGGCGTAGACCGAGGCGGCCTCGCTCGCCGACGGCAGCGAGCCGCCGCGACCGGAGAGCAGCGGCAGCGCCAGGCCGCCGTTGACGAGGACGAAGGCGAGGCCGGCGAGCAGGCCGACCAGGAAGGTCGCGGCCAGCTTCGCCATCAGCACCGGCCAGCGCCGTGGCGTCACCAGGAAGGTGGAGCTGGCGGTGCCGTGGCGGAACTCGGTGGTGACGACGAGGACGCCGAGCACGAGAACGAGCACCAGCACCAGCCCGACTCCGGTCATCACGTCTTCCAGCTGGCCGATGTCTTCGAGCGGGGCGAAGCCGACGTAGAGGCCGGCGAAGAGCGCCTCGGCGAGCAGCCCGATCCCGAGCATCGCCCAGGTCGTCCGCACCGACCAGAGCTTGATCCACTCGCTGCGCAGCAGGTTCACGAGCCCGTCTCCTCCTCGCCCATCACCTCGAGGAAGCGCTCCTCCAGGCTCGAGCGCCGCGGCGCCAGCTCGTGCAGGGCGATCCCCAGGCTCAGCGCCAGCTCGCCGATCTCCTCGGCGGTGGCGCCCTCGACCAGCAGCGCCCCGTCCTCGTAGCGGCTCACCATCGCCTTGCGCTCGCCGAGCCCCCGCGCGAGCTCGTCGAGCCGCTCCGCCCGCACCCGCACGGCGCTGGCCTCGGCCGCGGTGAACTCGGCCAGGGTCGTCTGCGAGACCAGCTTGCCGCCGCGGATCAGGATCAGCTCGTCGGCGGTCTGGGCGACCTCGGAGAGGACGTGGCTGGAGACAAGCACGGTGCGCCCCTCGGCCGCCTGCGAGCGCAGCAGGTCGCGCAGCCAGCGCATGCCCTGCGGGTCGAGCCCGTTGGCCGGCTCGTCGAGGATCAGCGTTCGCGGTTCGCCCAGCAGCGCCGCCGCCAGGGCGAGGCGCTGGCGCATCCCCAGCGAGTAGCCGCCGACCCGGCGCCCGGCGGCGCCGCTCAGCTCGACCAGCTCCAGCACCTCCTCGACCCGTGACATCGGGATGCGGGCGGCGCTGGCCAGCACCCGCAGGTGGGCGCGGCCGCTGCGGCCGGGGTGGAAGGCGGTCGCCTCCAGCGCCGCGCCGATCGTCCGCAGCGGGTCCCGCATACGCACCGGCGGCTGCCCGTCGACCAGCGCTTCGCCGCGGGTCGGGCGCAGCAGCCCCAGCAGGGCTCGCATCGTCGTCGTCTTGCCGGCACCGTTGGGGCCGAGGAAGCCGGTGACGCGGCCGGCGTGGACCGCGAAGGAGAGGTCGTCGACGGCAACGGTCGGCCCGTAGCGCTTGGTCAGGTTGCGTACTTCCAGCTCGGCCACGGGCCGGACCGTACTCGGGCTAGACCGTGCCGGGCGTCGCCGTCGGCGGCGCGTTGCGCCCGCCCTTTTTCACCTTCACCACGGACTCCATGTCCTCGGCGGTGAAGCCGCCGACCGCTTCGCTCTCGACCGCGTAGCGGTAGAGGGCGACGCCGAAGATGCCGCTCAGCGCCTTCGAGATCAGCATCGCGATCGCCAGGATCAGGGCGCCGATCACGACCAGCACCGCACCGAGGAAGGAGGCCGAGGACCAGAGCACGACGCCGCCGCCGATCAGGACCGCCGCCGGCAGCAGCCCGGCGAGGAAGATGATGCCGCCGATCGCGACGTTGCCGGTGATCTGCTGTCCCCAGCGCTTGCGGAAGATCGAGCCGGAGCGCTTCAGCGTCTCGAACGGACCGGTGCCCTCGATCGCGATCACCGGCACCGCCAGGAAGGTGACCAGGGACCAGGCCATCCCGACCAGCCGGGCGGCGACGTCGCCGAGGGCCCCACCCTGGTTCTCCAGCACCCCCATGAGGACGCTGATCGCGGTCGAGATCGCGGCCCAGCCGCAGATCTGGCTGAAGCGTTCGCGGGAGACAGCGAGGCCGTCGGGGACCGTCGCGCTCTGGCCGCTGAAGATCATGTTGGCGGCGGCGGCCAGCCCGACGCTGAAGTAGACGCCGACGACGCTGAGCACGTAGACGCCGAGCACCAGCAGCGGGATCGCCGGGCCGAGGGAGCCGTCGTCGAGCAGGTAGAGGCCGGGGCCGAGGAAGACGAACGCCAGCGGGATCGTCGCGAACGCTCCGTAGAGCGGGAAGCGGATCAGCTCCCGGTGCCCGTTCAGCAGCGTCCAGCTTTTCTTCGTCAGTGCCCAACCGCGTCGGATCCTGCCCATCGTCTCGCCTCGCTTCGGTCGCGTTTCAGCTGGTCTCGGCCAGCCCGGGGGTCCGCTTCAGTCCTCTTTCCTCGAAGTACTCCCACTCCTGCTGGCCGAGCTCGGTCGCCGGCGCGTCAGCGTAGACCCACTCGCGGGCGATCCGGTGCCAGTTGCGCTTCGCCCGCAGCTGCCCGAGCACGGCGACCACGCCGATCTCCATCCGCCGTCCCATCAGCTCGTCGGCCGGGATCGACTCGCGCCGCATCAGGTCGAAGTACTCCGAGCGCGGGTCGTTGGTCGACTCGATGATCTTCATCACCCGCCGCGCGGTGATTTCGATCTCGCGGTCTTCGACGTACCAGCCGCCGACCGCGCGCATGTGCTCCATCAGCCGCTCGGCGTCGAGCTTGGACGGCTTCTTGACGAAGCCGAGGTCGTGCAGCGCCTTGCGGAAGGCCTCGGGGTCGTTGCGCGAGGCGGCGTCGAAGGCGCGCTGCTCGAGCAGGATCTGCTCGCGGTCGAGCTTCTTCGTCATCCCGAAGTCGAGGAAGGCGACGCGGCCGTCGGGCATGAGGATGTAGTTGCCGGGGTGGGGGTCGGCGTTGAAGTGCTGCAGGTGGTAGATCGAGCCGAAGCTGCCGCGGAAGACGATCTCGCCGAAGCGGCTGCGCTCCTCGTGCGGCAGCTCCTTGATCTGCTCGAACCCCATGCCCTCGACCAGCTCGGTGACCAGCACCCGCCGGCGCGAGAGCCGGGTCAGGACTTCCGGCACGTAGATGAAGGGGTGTTCGCGGTAGGCGCGGGCGAAGGTGCGCTGGTTCTGCGCCTCGTACTCGTAGTCGAGCTCCTCCAGCACCCGCTCGCGCAGCTCCTCGGCGATCGCCTTCGCGTCCAGTCCCGGCGCGATCGCCCGCGCCAGCCGCACCAGGGTGCCGGCGTTGCGCAGGTCGGCCTCCAGCGCCTCGGCGATCCCCGGGTACTGGATCTTCACCGCGACGGCGCGGCCGTCGAGCAGCTCGGCCCGGTGCACCTGGCCGATCGAGGCGGCGGCGAAGGCCTCGGTGTCGAACTCGGCGAACATCTCCGAGAGCGGCTCGCCGTCGTACTCCTCCTCCAGCACCTTGACCACCTTCTCCCAGGGCATCGCCGGGGCGTCGGTGCGCAGTTTCGCCAGCTGCTCCTGGTAGATCTCGCGGTACTCCTCGGGGATGAACTCGGTGTCGATGAAAGAGGCGAACTGCCCGAGCTTCATCGCCGCGCCCTTCATCTGGCCCAGGGCGCCGACCATCTTCATCGCGGTCTCCAGGTGGCGCTGCTCCAGCCGCTCCTTGCTGTCCTCCTCGGAGCGACCTACGTTGGTCGCCTTGGTGCCGGCGTAGCGGGCACCCTGGACCCCCACGATCGAGCCGAGCTTGGCCGAGCGGCGGACCCGACCCTTGGGGATCTTGTTTTCGTCAGACACGCTCGAAGGGTCGCATAGGGGCCAGAAGGGTGGCACGAGGCCGCCGTTCCCGGTCGTTCTCTATCCTCTCCCGTCCGATGGCCACCGCCCGTTCAACCCTGAAGGTCGCCCCGCGCGCCGATTTCGGCTCCCGTGCCTCGCGCCGCATGCGCAGCCAGGGGCTGGTTCCGGGCGTCGTCTACTCCGGCGGCTCCGAGGCAAAGCCCTTCCAGGTCGCCGAACGCGAGGTGCGCAACGTCATCAGCGAGGGCGCTGCGCTGTTCGACCTCGAGATCGAGGGCGGCAAAGCCGTCCCGGTCGTGGTCAAGGAGCAGCAGATGCACCCGGTCCGCGGCAGCCTCCAGCACATCGACCTGCAGGAGGTGAATCTCGACGAGGCGATCCAGGCCGAGGTCGCGATCGAGCTCGAGGGCATCGAGACCGCGCCCGGCGTCAAAGGCGGCGGCGTGCTCGAGCACGTCACCCGCGAGATCACCGTCGAAGCGCTGCCGACCGAGATTCCCGACCGGCTCGTGCTCGACGTCTCCGCGATGGAGATCAACGACACCCTTCAGCTTTCAACCGTCGCCGTGCCCGACGGCGTCACCTTCGTCGCCGACGATCCGGAGGAGGTCACGATCGTGACCCTCTCGCCGCCGCGCGTCGAAGAAGTCGCCGAGCCCGAGGTCGAGGAGGAGGCCGAGCTGGTCGGCGAGGGCGAGGGCGAGGCCGCCGAGGGCGATGGCGGCGACGCCGCCGACGGCGGCGACTCGGGCGACTCCGAGGGCTAGCTCGTGCCGCTGTTCCGCCGCCGTCGAGAGGAGGGCGGCGACGGGGACCGCATCCTCATCGTCGGGCTGGGAAACCCCGGGCCCGAGTACGCCGGCACCCGCCACAACGTCGGCTTCCTGGTCGCCGCCGAGCTGGCCAAGCGCTGGGACCTGGGAAAGGCGCGGGACAAGTTCCGCGGCCGCCTCGCCGAAGGCAGGACCGGCCCCGGCGGCCCGCGGGTGGCGGTGCTGCAGCCGCTGACCTTCATGAACGAATCCGGCAGCTCGGCCGGGCCGGCGCGCGGCTCGCTGAAGGTGCCGCTCGACCGCACGATCGCCCTGCACGATGAGATCGACCTCCCGTTCGGCGAGATCCAGATCCGCCAGGGCGGCGGCCTCGCCGGCCACAACGGCCTCAAGAGCCTCAAACGCGGCTTCGGCGACCCCGAGTTCTGGCGGGTCCGGGTCGGCGTCGGGCGGCCCGACTCGACCGACCCCGAGATCGTCTCCGCCTACGTGCTCGGCAAGTTCCGCGAGCCCAAGGCCGAGGTCGAGGGGCTGGTCGGGCGCGCCGCCGAGGAGACCGAGCGCCTGGTCGAACGGCTAGGTTCCGAGCCGTGAGCACCGATCCGCTGAGCAGCTACTCCGTCGACGAGCAGGGCGTCGCCCTGATCCGGCTCGAACGCCCGGACGCGCGCAACGCGCTCAACACCCAGATGCTGGTCGAGCTGCTCGAGCACCTCGCCGTCGCCCGCGGCGACGAGGCCGTGCGGGTGCTCGTCTTCAGCTCCGCCGACCAGCTCGGCCTCTCCGCCGGCGCCGACGTCCGCGAGCAGCTCGGCGACGAGGCCAAAGTCGCCCGCATGCAGCTCTTCTCCGACCTCTACGACGGGATCGTCGCCTTCCCCAAGCCTACGATCGCCGCTTGCCACGGCGACGTCGTCGGCGGCGGCGCCGAGATCGCCGTCGCCTGCGACATGCGGGTCGGCGGCTCCAACCTGCGGATGCGCTTCCCCGGCGCCGCCCTCGGCGTCCCGGTCGGCCCGGCCCGCCTGGTCACCCTCTGCGGCCTCGCCGCCGCCAAGTACCTGCTCTTCAGTTCCCGCACCGTCGGCGCCGACGAGGCGCTGCGGATCGGGCTCGTCAACCGCGTTGCCCCTGCCGCCGCCACCGAGGCCTCGGCCCTGGAGCTGGCTGCCGGCGTCGCCGCCCACCCGCCCGAGGCGGTCGCCCGGCTGAAGCGGATGCTGCACGAGTGGGACGACGTCGAGGGCCGCTCGGCCCTCGAGGGCAAGGGTCAGGTCGAGTGGGCGGAAACGGGCCCGGGCCTGCCGCAGCCCGACTGAGGCGGTCTCCTAGAATCGACCGCCGCGCGCCGGATCGGACGATCCGGGCGTTTCTGCTGCTTTGAGCCTTCGCCCACTCATAGAGATCGCCGCCGAGAACGAGCGCGTCCACGCGCTCGCCGGTCGCGTGCGCGAGGCCGCCGGCGGGGGGGAGGCGGTTACGGTGCGCGCCTCGGCGATGCTGCGGCCGCTGCTGCTGGCGGCGCTGCTGGAGGACGACCGCGGCCTGGCCGGGCGCCCGGCGCTGCTGGTCGCCGCCGACGACCGCTCCGCCCGCGATCTCGCCTCCGACCTGCACGCCTACCTGGCCCCGCGCCGGGTCCGCCTCTACCCCTCGCGCGGGACCGGCTACGCCTCGCACATCACCCCGCCGCCGCACCTGGTCGGGCTGCGGATCGACGCGCTGGACGCGCTCGTCTCCGAGCCCGACGCGGTCGTCGTCGCCAGCGCCACCGCGCTCGCCGAGGCCGTCCCCGACGCCTCCCTGCGCCCGGCCGGCTTCGTGATCGCCAAGGGCGAGGAGGTCGACCTCGGCGCCGTCGCCGAGGATCTCGTCGGCGCCGGCTACGAACGGGTCGAGCAGGTCGAGGAGCGCGGTCAGTTCGCCGTCCGCGGCGGCATCCTCGACGTCTTCCCGGCGACCGAGGAGCGGGCCGTGCGGATCGAGCTGTTCGGCGACGAGATCGACTCGATGCGCTGGTTCTCGACCTTCACCCAGCGCTCGCTCGGCGAGGCCGAGCGGGTCGAGCTGGCGCCGGCGGCCGAGCTCGACGCCGAGCACCGCGAGCTGGCCGAGCTGGCGGCGCTGGAGGCGGCCGAGGAGGGCGAGCGTCCCTCCAACCTGGCCGAGCTCCTGCCGTTGGACCGCTTCCGGGCGCCGCTCGACCTCGTCCCCGAGGCCGCCGCGGTCGTGCTCGCCGCCTCCGAGGAGATCGAGCCGGCGCTGCGCGATCACTGGGAGGACGCGACCACGGCGATGCACGCCGACGACGCCCAGCACCTCTACGTCGACGTCGCCGCTCCGCTGGCCGAGCGCGCGGCCCTGTCCCTGACCGGGGCCGGGGAGGAGGACGAGGACGCCTTCCGCGCCGCCCGTGCCGAGTCGCCCGCCCGCAGCGTCAAGGAGGCCGAGGCCGAGCTGGAGAAACAGGTCCGCTCCGGCTACCGCACCGTCGTCGCCTTCGACAACCGCGGCGAGGCCGAGCGCACCCGCTACGGGCTCGACCGGCTCGATGCCCGCCTGCTCGAAGGCGGCCGGATCTCGCCCGAGCCCGGCCTCGCCTTCGCCGAGGCGCGCCTGCGCGAGGGCTTCGTCAGCCCCGAGCTGAAACTGGCCGTCTTCCCCTTCCGCCGCCTCGTCCACCGCCGCCGCGCCGAGGAGCCGGCGCCCGCTGGCGGCCGTGGCCGCCTCGCCTTCAGCGAACTGCGGGTCGGCGACCACGTCGTCCACGAGGACCACGGCGTCGCCCGCTTCGCCGGCTTCGAGACCCGCGACGTGGGCGGCGTCACCCGCGACTACCTCTACCTCGAATACAAAGGCGAGGACCGCGTCTTCGTCCCCACCGACCAGCTGGCGAAGCTGAGCCGCTACGTCGGCGCCGGCGGCGAACCGACGCTCTCGGCCCTGGGCGGCAAACGCTGGCAGAACCTCAAGGCGCGCGCCCGCAAAGCCGCCGGCGCCCTGGCCGGCGAACTGCTCAACCTCTACGCCGAGCGCCGGGCCCGCCGCGGCCACTCCTTCGGCCCCGACGGCGAATGGCTGATCTCGCTCGAGGCGGCCTTCCCCTACCGCGAGACCGCCGACCAGCTGGAGGCGATCGAGGCGGTCAAGGGGGACATGGAGTCGGAGCGGCCGATGGACCGGCTGGTCTGCGGCGACGTCGGCTTCGGCAAGACCGAGGTGGCGCTGCGGGCCGCGGTCAAGGCCGCCTCCGACGGCAAGCAGGTGATGGTCCTGGTGCCGACCACGATCCTCGCCCAGCAGCACTTCGGCACCTTCCGCGAGCGTCTCGCCGACCTCCCCTTCCAGGTCGAGGGGGTCTCCCGGCTGCGCCCGCCAGCCGAAGTCAAAGCGGTGCTGAAGGACTTCGAGGCGGGCAAGGTCGACGTCCTGATCGGCACCCACCGGCTGCTCTCGCGCGACGTTCGCGCCAAGGAGCTGGGCCTGGTCGTGGTCGACGAGGAGCAGCGTTTCGGGGTCAAGCAGAAGGAGCTCCTGCGCCAGCTGAAGCTGAAGGTCGACGTGCTGGCGCTCTCGGCGACGCCGATCCCGCGCACCCTGCAGATGAGCCTGGCCGGGCTGCGCGACATCTCCGTTATCGAGACCCCGCCGGAGGGCCGGCGCCCGGTCCGCACCTACGTTGGGCCCTACGACGAGGACCTGGTCCGCAAGGCGGTCCAGCGCGAGGTCGAGCGCGGCGGCCAGGCCTTCCTCCTCCACAACCGGATCGACTCGCTGCCGGAGACGGCGGAGCGGCTGCGGGCTCTGGTGCCGGGGGCGCGGGTGCTGGAAGCGCACGGGCAGATGGACGAGGGCGTGCTGGAGGAGACGATGCTCTCCTTCCTGCGCGGCGAGGCCGACTGCCTGGTGACGACGACGATCATCGAGTCCGGCCTCGACATCCCCACCGCCAACACCCTGATCGTCGAGCGCGCCGACCAGCTCGGACTCTCCCAGGCCTACCAGATCCGCGGCCGGGTCGGGCGCTCTCGCGAGCGCGCCTTCGCCTACCTGCTCTACCCCTCGGCCGAGGCGCTGACCGAGGAGGCGGCGGCGCGGCTGTCGACCCTCGCCGACCACACCGAGCTCGGCTCCGGCTTCCGCATCGCGATGCGCGACCTCGACATCCGCGGCGCCGGCAACCTGCTCGGCGACGAGCAGTCCGGCCACGTCGCCGCGGTCGGGTTCGAGCTCTACTGCCAGATGATCGACGAGGCGGTGGGCGAGGCCGGCGCGGGCGATGGGGAGGAGGAGGCGCCGGAGCCGGTTCGCCTCGACGTCCCGGTTGACGCCTACCTGCCGGCCGGCTTCGTCCCCTTCGAGGCGGCGAAGATCGACGTCCACCGCCGCATCGTCGCCGCCCGCGAGCCGGGCCAGCTGCGGGCGATCCGCGACGAGCTCTCCGACCGCTTCGGCCCGCTGCCGCCGCAGGCCGAGAACCTGCTGAAGCTGCAGCAGGCGCGGATCCAGCTCGGCCTCGCCGGGGCGCGCAGCGTCGAGTTCCGCGGTGGCCGCCTCAGCGTCACCGGCGTCGAGCTCGATTCCGAGGGCGCCGGCGTGCTCGCCGAGCAGGTCGAGGGGGCGGTCTACGAATGGCGCGAGCAGACCGCCGCGGTGCGGGTCGCGGGCGATCCCGAAGAGCGGCTGACCGCGGTGCTGGCGCTGGCAGAGGGCCTGCGCGAGGCGCGCCGGGCGGCTGACGTCGCGGCCGCCTGAGCCCGCCCGGCGGCTCCCGAGACTGTCCGCGCGGAGTGATTTGACTATGCTGCCGGCTTCGTGGGAGCGAAATCGGGGAAGAGCGGCAAGGGCAGCACCAGGTCGGCGGGGGTCAAGCGCCTCTGGCTGGTCGTCTTCGGCGTTCTGCTCGTCGCGCTCTTCGTCGGCTTCGCGGTCGTCCAGGGGATCGGGCAGCCGAGCGTGCCCTCCGGCGACGTCGCCCTGGTCGAGGACATGCCCGACGACCTCGGGTCCGTGACCAAAGAAGATTTCGACAAAGCGCTGAAACAGCAGCTGAGCCAGGCGGCGCTGAAAAATCCGCCCAAACCCGGCTCGAAAAAATACGAAGAACTGAAAGTCAGCACGGTCGAAGAATTGCTCGACGCCGTCTGGGTCAGGGGTCAGGCCGAAGAACTAGGCATCTCGGCCACCGGCAAACAGATCGAAGACGAACTCGACCAGATCAAAGAACAGAACTTCCCGACCGAAAAAGCCTACAAAGGGTTCCTCAAAACCTCCGGATTCACCCAGGAGGACGTCGACGACCGGGTCGAACTGCAGATCCTCGGCAAACAGATCCAGGAAAAAGTGAGCAGCGAAGCGCCGCCGCCGAGCGAATCGCAGGTCGAGGACTTCTACGACTCGTCGAAGGCGACCCAGTTCACGGCCAAACCGAGCCGGGACGTCCGCATCATCACCAACCAGGACAAAGGCGAAGTCGAAGCGGCGAAAAAAGCGCTGGAAGCGGACTCCTCGCCGGCGAGCTGGAAAAAAGTCGCTCCCAAATACTCCGAAGACACCTCGACCAACAAAAAAGGCGGGTTGCAGGAAGGCCTCAGCGAAGAAATCCTGCCTGAACCGCTGAAAAAACAGATCTTCGGCGCCGCCACCGGCGAACTGATCGGGCCGCTCAAATTCAGCGGCAGCTTCACCATCGTCGAAGTGGTGAAACTGAACCCCGAAAAAGTCAAAAGCCTGAACGAAGTCCGCCCCGAAATCGAATCGCAGCTGGCCCAGCAGGTGCAGCAGGAATTCTTCTCCGAATTCGTCACCAGCTACCAGAGCAGGTGGAACTCGCGCACCTTCTGCGCCTCCGGCTACAAGATCGAACGCTGCTCCAATTTCGTCGGTACCGGCCATCCCTCCACGGCCCCCGCGGCCTGCTACGAAGCGGACCCGAAAGTGCCGGTGAGCGAATGCCCGGCGCCGGTCGCCCAGCTGGCCCCCGCCCTGCCCGGCTCGACCACCGTGCTCAAACCGCAGGGAGAACGGCTGCCGCAGCGCCCGCGTCCCGACGAAGCGGACCAGAAATCGGGCGAAGAAGGGGCATCGGCCCTGCCTCCTGGTGTTGAAGGCAGCGAAGGCGCGCCCGAAAGCACCGAACCGTCGACGAGCGAATAGCTCTGGCCGGCGGCGGGGGCCTCCCCGCCGTGCGGCTGAATAGACTGGCGCGCCCGTGAGCTCCATCGCCTCCATCCACGCGCGCCAGATCCTCGACTCGCGCGGCAACCCGACTGTCGAGGTCGAGGTGGTGCTCGAGTCCGGCGCCCGCGGCCTCGCCGCGGTCCCCTCCGGCGCCTCGACCGGCGAGTTCGAGGCGGTCGAGCTGCGCGACGGCGGCGACGCCTGGGCCGGCAAGGGCGTCTCGCGAGCGGTCGCCAACGTCAACGGCGAGATCGCCGCGGCGCTGACCGGCGCCCGCGCCGCCGAGCAGAAGGCGCTCGACGAGACGATGATCGAGCTCGACGGCACCCCGAACAAGGGCCGGCTCGGCGCCAACGCGCTGCTCGGCGTTTCCCTCGCTGCCGCCAAGGCGGCGGCGGCCGACTCCCAGCAGCCGCTCTACCGCTATCTGGCCGAGCTCTACGGCGGCGGCGAGCCGAGGCTGCTGCCGGTGCCGATGATGAACGTGCTGAACGGCGGCGCCCACGCCGACAACTCGGTCGACTTCCAGGAGTTCATGGTCGTCCCCGCCGGCGCCGGCAGCTTCTCGGAGTGCCTGCGGATCGGCACCGAGGTCTTCCACGCGCTGAAGAAGTCGCTCTCCTCGCGCGGCCTCTCCACCGCCGGCGGTGACGAGGGCGGCTTCGCCCCGGACCTCGACTCCAACGAGGCGGCGCTGCAGGCGGTCCTCGAGGGTGTCGAGGCGGCCGGCTACACGCCCGGATCCGACGTCTTCATCGCCCTCGACCCGGCGACCAGCGAGATCTTCGAGAACGGCGCCTACGTGCTCGAGCACGAGGGCCGCAGCCTCTCGCCCGAGGAGATGGCCGCCTACTGGGAGGACGCCAGCTCGCGCTACCCGATCGTCTCGATCGAGGACGGCATGGACGAGGAGGACTGGGACGGCTGGAAGCTTCTGACCGAGCGCCTCGGCGAGCGCGTGCAGCTGGTCGGCGACGACCTCTTCGTCACCAACCCGGAGCGGCTGCGCCGCGGCATCGAGCTCGGCGTCGGCAACTCGATCCTGGTCAAGGTCAACCAGATCGGCACCCTGACCGAGACCCTGGAGGCGATCCGCACCGCCCGCGAGGCCGGTTACACGGCGGTGATCTCGCATCGCTCGGGGGAGACCGAGGACACGACGATCGCCGACCTCGCCGTCGCCACCGGCGCCGGCCAGATCAAGACCGGCGCCCCCTCGCGCTCGGATCGCGTCGCCAAGTACAACCGCCTGCTCCGGATCGAGGAGGAGCTTGGCTCCTCCGCTCAGTTCCCAGGCCTGCAGGCATTCGCCCAACGCCGCTCCTAAATGAAGGAAAGCGGGGCTCGGCCGCGTAGCACCGAGCATGGCAGCGCGAGCGACCGCCGGCCGCAGCAGAGCCGGCGCCCGGCGTGCTCCGGCTGCCCAGAAACGCCGCCCCGCCGCCCGCAAACGCCGCCCGGCGGCTCGCAGCGGGCCGAGCCGGATCAAGTGGGACCGGATCGGCAGGATCGCCCTGACCCTGGTCCTCGCCGCCGTCCTCTACTCCTACCTCAACCCGGCGATCGACTTCGTCAAGACCTACACGGCGACGACCGCGGCGAAAGCCGATCTGCACGAGCTGCAGGAGACCAACCGGCGCCTGCACCGGCGGGTCCAGTCCTCCGACGACCCCAGCGTCCTCAACCACGAGGCGCGCACCCAGGGCATGGTCGCCGACGGCGAGACCCCGATCGTCGTCCGCGGCCTCGGCGGCTGACCCACCCTTCCCCCCCTCGCGTGGTTCCTTTCGGACCCATGGGGCGCATAAGGACCCGTGCGATGGTGCCCTCCCATGCCTAGCCTCGACTCCTACCTGCTGGGAGCCGCTCAGATCGCCCTGCTGGCGCTCTCGCTGGGTTTCACCGCATATCGCCTCCGCGGCCGTCTGCTGCCCTCCTGGGAGGGCGCACCAGCTCGCCTGGTGGAGATCATCGTCGCCGTATCGCTGCTGATTTGGACCGCGGAGATTCTCGGGACGTTTGGGCTGCTCTACGCCGGAGCCTTAATCGCTGTCTCCATCTTGATCGCCGGGACCATCGCGATCCTTCCGGCGGGTGGCGTGGGGGCGGGGGCCCCCCGCGGCGCGGAGGATGCGGAGCATCCGAGCACCGTGGGGGATGCCGCCGCGACAGGACCCGCCGGCCGGGACGCCTTGTCCCTCGTCGTCATGGTGGGAGTGATCGCGGTCGTCGTCGGGCACTGGGCGGTGACGACCAAGCACGCGCTGGACAGAGGGATCTTCAACTTCGATTCGCTCTGGTACCACCAGCCGTTCGCGGCCGAGATGTTCCAGTCGCACTCGACGACGGGGATGCACCACGTCGACACGGTCTTCACCAACTGGTTCTACCCGCAGAACTCGGAGCTGCTCCACGCGGTGGGGATGCTGCTGACGGGCCGGGACACGCTCTCGCTCTTCGTCAACTTCGGCTGGCTCGGAATCGCCTTCCTCGCCGCCTGGTGCATCGGCCGCCCCTACGGGCGAGGGGCGCTGAGCGTGGTCGCGGCGGCGATCCTGCTCGAGTGCCACACCCTCGTCGTCCGCGACCCCGGGGCGGCGAAGAACGACCTGGCCGCGGCGGCGCTGATCCTGGCCGCGATCGCGATCCTCGTCACCGCCTGGCACGCCACGCGCAGCCCTTCGTCGACAGGCCCCGACGGTGAGGTCGTAATTCGTCCCGGTATGCGGGACGAATTACGACCTCACGGCTTCGTCGGCTGGGCGCTGGCTGCGGCCGGGCTGGCGGCCGGGCTGGCGGCGGGGACGCGGGTGACGGCGCTGCCGATGGCGGCGGCGCTGAGCCTGATGGTCTTGGTCCTGGCTCCGGCCGGGCGGCGCTGGGCGGCGGCCGCCTGGTGGTTCCTGCCGGCCTTCGCGGCCGGCGGCTACTGGTACCTGCGCAACCTCGTCGTCTCCGGCAGCCCGCTGCCGGAGATCGGCAGCCTCGGGCCGCTCTCCCTGCCTCATCCCGAGCGCCTGCAGGAGGGCCGGCCGGACTTCAGCATCGCCCACTACGCGACCGACACCGGCGTCTGGCGCGATTACTTCGAGCCGGCCCTGCACGAGGCCTTCGGCGGGCTCTGGCCACTGGTCCTCCTCGCTGCCGTCGGCGCCGCCCTGCTGGCCCTCTTCTGGGGCCGCGACAGGGTCCTGCGCTGGGTTGGGGCCGTGGCCCTGTTCGGCATGCTCGCCCACCTCTTCACGCCGCTCAGCGCCGCCGGCGCCGAGGGCGAACCGGTCGGGTTCGGGATCAACATCCGCTACGTCGTGCCGGCGCTCTTGGCCGGGATCGTGCTGCTGCCGCTGCCGCGCTGGCTCGACGACCGTCGCCGCCAGTGGGGCCTTCTCGCCGCCCTCGTCGCGGTTCTCCTCATCACCGATCGCCCCGACGTCCCCGCTCGCGACGCCGCCCGCCTCTTTGCGCTGCTCCTGGTCACCCTGGCCGTCCTCGTCCCGGCGGCGCTGCTGCTCGCCCGCTCCCGCGGCGCCGGCCGCGGCATCGTCGTCGCTGGCTTCGCGGCGCTGGCGCTGGCCGTGGTCGCGGTCGGCTACCCCGCGCAGCGCCACTACCTCGACGGCCGCTTCGCCAACGACGGCGCCCCGCGGGACCAGATCCCCGGCATGGATCTCGACTCCGCCTACCGCTGGGCCCGCAACGTCGAGCACGCCAGCATCGGCCTCGCCGGCACCACCGCCGGGTTCGCCGGCTACGGCTTCTACGGCCCCGCCCTCTCCAATCGGGTCCGCTACCTCGGCACCGAGGGCCCGCACGGCGCCTTCAACGCGATCCCCGACTGCCAAGGCTTCCGCGCCGCCGTCAACGCCGCCGACCTCGACTACCTGGTCACCGCCCCCTTCCTCAACTTCCTCCATCCCGGCCAGCCGATTCCCTCGCCGGAGGCGCGCTGGCTGCGCGGTGAGGACGCTGTTGAGTCGCTCCTGCGCAGCGGCCCGGTCACCGTCTGGAAGGTCGACGGCGAGCTCGACCCGGAGGCCTGTGGCAGCGCCAACGCGCCGCTGCGCGAAGTCCCGGACACCTGACTTCGCACTCCGCTGGAGCCCGGTTGCGCGCAATGGGTAACCTCGCGCCAGTGAGCTATCCGCTCGAGAACGCGCTCTTCCAGTGGGAGGACGGCTACCGCCAGATGCAGGCGCTGAGCGAGCCGCGCGAGCGCCGCCTGGCCGACCGGGTGGTGGAGGCGGTGCGGGTGGAGCTGCGGCGCCGGATCGGCCCGACCTTCAGCGCCGCCGAGCTGGCCGAGCTCTATGGCCGCGGCACCGACTGGTGCCTGCAGGTGGCGATCGACGTCGCTCCTGAGGCCGAGGGCGACGCCCAGTCGCTCGCCGACGCGGCCTTCTGGCTGTACCTACGCGGCGCGGTAGATTTCGCCGGTGGCCGCCAGCTACCGGTCTGAGCGCAGCGCGAGAGGGCGCTACTCGTCGTCGTCCGAGTCGGACTCGGACTCTGACTGCGCGCCGCCGGCGGGCTCGCCTGCGCGGCGGATCACGATCTGGTCGGCCTCGATGCGGACGGTGACGTCGCGCTTGCCGGCCCAGTGCTCGGCGTAGACGGGGTTGTCCTTGATCCCGGCGTCGAGCCAGAGCCCGTAGCCGTCGGTTTCGCCGTGGTCGAAGGTCGCCTCGAGCTCTTTGCGGCGCCCGCGTCCACCGCGGCGGCCGCGGCGGCGCCTGCGGCGCGGGGCGGAGCCGCTGCTCTCGCCGCTTTCCTCGCCGTCCTCGTCATCGCCGTCACCCTCGTCCACGTCTTCAGCCTCGGCGGCCTTCTCGTCCTCGGCGGCGGCCGCTTCGATCTCCGCTTCGATCTCGTCGCGGAGATCGATTTCGCTGGAGCCGGCGTTCTCGTCGTCGGCCGAGAGGTCGTACTGCTTGCGGAACTCCCGCAGCTCGGTCGCGCTGATTTCGAGCTGGTGGGCAATCCACGCATCGGTCCGGCCCTGGTGAACCCAGGCGCGGATCTGATTTAGCTGGGGCTTGAGTGAACGTCGAGCCATCGGCGCGCGAGTCTATTCAAGGTGGGCCTTCGCTCGCAGCGAGCTAGGCAGTCGCCTAGGCCATCAGGAAGGCGAGCGCCTCGAACATCGCCACCACGACTACGACCACGGTGACCGTCAGGCAGACCGCCAGAACGCTGAAGCGGACCTTGCCCTCCTGCTCGGTGCGGTTGATTTTGCGCGCCCGCGAACGGTTCGCGGCGCGGCGGCGCAGCTGCTCGCGCCGGTGGCGCTCCAGTGAAGTCTCCTGCTCGAAGGCGGTCTCGAACTGGGAGATGCTCTGTCGCATTCTCATAGGGGGCGCTCCCCGAGGGAGCAGCGGGGACCGTAGCAAAGGATCTTGCAGAACTCAGCTGCAACTCTCGTAACGCTCATCATTCGCTCACGAAACCGCAGGCGCCCCAGAGGCCGCGCCCGGCCCGCGCCGCGCCCATCTGCAGGCGCGCGAAGCGCTCTGCAAAGCGGTCATTTGGCGGGATCGTCAGCGTCCGCGCCAGCCCGCGCCGCAGCAGCTCGGCGTTGGCCATGCGTCCATCGAGGTAGGCGTAGGCGAGCAGCCGGCCGTAGACGTCGCGCCGCTCGGCCCCGAAGACCAGCCGCACCCGCCGCCCTTCCAGCAGGTGGTGGGAGAAGGCCGAGGCCTGCGGTCCGAAGCACTGGACCGGCGTGCCCGGCTTCACCGTCTCCGGCGTGTCGACCCCGATCAGCCGCACGTCCTCCTCGCCGCCGCCGAACCGCACCTCGACCGTGTCGCCATCCACAACCCGCGTCACCAGCGCCCGCACGCTCCGCGGCCCCGGCTCCGCCCAGAGCCCTTCCAGCCCCTCCCAGGGCCGCAGCAGGACGACGGCGGCGAGCAGCAGCAGCACGGCGCTGCCCAGTCCCCGCTGCATCACTTCCCGCATCCCCGCCCAAGGTCGGGCGGGGCCAAGACTCTCCCCGCTACGGCGTGCGCCGCACGTTCGAAAGCAGCGTCTCCTTGATCTGGTCGACGATGCCGAGCGCCTCGTTCCACTCGCGCTGCCAGACGTTGCGGCCGAAGATCACGCCGGAGCCGCCCGCTTCCATCACCTCGCGGGTGTTGAGCAGGACGGTCTCGTCGTCGGTCTTGGAGCCGCCGGAGAGCACGACCAGGGCGCGCCCGGCCGATTCGACGCACTGGCGGATCGCCTCCGCCTGGTCGACTTCCATCTCGTTGTAGGGCGCGGGGGCGTCGGCGTCCTTCTTGGAGTCGATCTTCGGCATGTTGAGCTTGACGATGTCGGCGCCCATCTCCATCGCCATCCGCGCCGCGTAGTCGATCGCGTAGAAGGAGTTCTGGCCGCCCTTGGCCTCGACGGCTTCGCCGCGGGGGTAGGACCAGATCACCAGCGGCATCCCGAAGCGGTCGCATTCTTCGCGCACCCGGCGCAGCTGGGCGAGGTCCTCGTCCTGGCGCGGCGAGCCGACGTAGAGCGTGTAGCCGATCGCGTCGGCGCCGAGCCGGACCCCGTCCTCGACGCTGGCGTTGCAGGTCGAGAAGGCGTGGGCGGAGGAGGGGATGTCGGTCTTGCCGTTGACCTTGAGGATCAGCGGCACCCGTCCGGCGTAGTCCGGGTAGTACTTCTCCGCCATGCCGATCTGGCAGGCGAGGGCCGAGTAACCGGCCTCGGCGGCGAGCCGGAACTGGTAGTCGGGGTCCTTGGAAGCGGGGTTGGGGAAGAAGTCCCGCGGGCCGTGCTCGATGCCCTGGTCGATCGGCAGCAGCATCAGCGTTCCGTTGCCCGGGCCAAACTCGAACAGAAGGCGATGCAGTCGCGCTCGTTTGCCTGGGGGCAGGGTTGCAAGCAGCGATTTCTGCTCGGTCAGACTCTTCAGCTCCACGTGAATTCCTCCTCGAAGACGGGTGCCATCGCAGTATGTCATCGCAAAGGGAGGCGAGGCCCCATACGCGGGGGGTATTCTCGATGGATGAGCGAGACTGAGCTCAGCGTCATCTGCAAGAACTGCGGCTCCGAGGTCAGTCCGTATGTCACCGAGTGCCCCTACTGCGGAGCCCGCCTGCGCAAGCGCGCGCCGAAGCTGGAGCGCCGCGACGGTGGGCTCGAGCCGCAGCGCTCGCGCCGCCGCCGCCGGCTGCCCCGGCTGCGCCGCCCGCAGGCGCTGAGCGCCGACCGCCCCTACGCGACCCTGGCCGTGATCCTCGGCTCCGCCGTGCTGCTGCTGGTGCAGAAGGTGAGCGGCGATTCGCTCTCGACCTTCGGCGGCCTGGTGATCCCGATCGAGGGCGACTGGTGGCGCTACCTGACCGCGCCCTTCGCTTATGTAGACGTCGGCTACCTGTTCGTGGTCGCGGTCGGGCTGGCGATCTTCGGCACCGGCGTCGAGCGCCGCCTCGGCACCACCCCGGCCGCGCTCCTGCTCCTCGCCTGCGGCGCCCTGGGGATGCTCGCCGCGGGCGGCATCGCCAACGCCCAGGGGGACTTCACGGTGATCGCCGGCGGCAACGGGATGGCGCTCGGCGCCGTCGCCGCCTGGCTGGCGCTGCGCCGCGCCGAGGCCCACGGCGCGATCGCCGAGGAGTACGACCTGATCGGCATCGCCGTTGCCGCGGTGGTCCTGATCGCCTTGCCGGTCTTCGTTCCCACCGCGGATTTCGTTGCCGGACTGGCCGGCGGCGCGGTCGGGGGCCTGGCCGGGCTGGCCGCCTCGGCCCTGCACTCCGGCGAGCGGTAGGCCCGCCCCATGGCGACCGTCTAGGCTGCGCCGGTGCCGGACGAGAAGCAGCTGGAGGCCGCGATCGAGCGGCTGCTCGACCCGGGGAAGTTCTCCGCGGCCGAGCGGGTCGTCGCCCAGGCGGCGCCGCAACTGCAGAAGGTGCTGGCCGCCGCCCTCGCCGAGGGTGGCTGGTTCGGCGAGCCGCACGAGGCGGAGACGCTGAAGGCGGCGACTGCCCCGGACCCCGACGAGCGCATCGCCGCCGTCCGCTCCCTGCTCGCCGAGGAGGCGCGGATGGGAATGATGGTTGGCGTCGCCGTCGGCTGGGCACTGCGGGAAGAGATGAGCGAAACCACCGATTCGAAAGAAGAGAGCTGAAGATGGAGATCAAGTTCCACGGCCACTCGTGCTTCGAGCTGAGCGAGGGCGACACCACCGTCCTGGTCGACCCCTTCCTCAAGCCCAACAACCCCTCGGCGGTCCACAGCGCCGACGAGGTCAACCCGACCCACATCGCGATCAGCCACGGCCACGCCGACCACATGGCCGACGCGGTGCCGGTCGCGAAGCGGACCGGCGCCCACTGCGTCGCCGTGGTCGAGCTGGCGGAATGGCTGAAGGGACAGGGGGTCGAGGCGGTCAGCGATCCCAACCTCGGCGGCACCGTCAGGTTCGAGTGGGGCTCGATCGGCCTCGTCCCCGCCTGGCACACCAGCACCCTGCCCGGCTCGGCGGAGGCGCCGTTCAGCGCTGAGCACGGGATCCCGCTCGGCTCCGCCGCCGGCGTCGTCATCGAGCTCGGCGGCAAGAAGATCTACCACGCCGGCGACACCTGCCTGTTCAGCGACATGAAGCTGGTCGCCGACCGCGGCGCGGTCGACGTCCTCATGATCCCGATCGGCGGCCACTACACGATGGACCGCCACGATGCCGCCGTCGCCTGCGAGCTGGTCGCGGCGAAGACGGTGTTCCCGATGCACTACGACACCTTCCCGCCGATCGAGACCGACGCGGAGGCCTTCAAGGCCGACGTCGAGTCCCGCACGGCCTCGAAGGTCGCGCTGCCGAAGCCGGGGGAGACGACCTCCGTTTAGCTGGCTGGGGTCGGCAGACTGACCGGCGTCGGCGGCGCTGGCGGCTCCGCCGGCTCGGCCGTAGGCGGCGGGGGCGGCGATTCGGCCGGCGGCGCCGCGGCGGGCGGTTCCGCCGGCGGAGGCGTTTCGCCGCCGACGGTGACGACCACCGGGTTGCCGCCGTCGTGGGCGCCGGGGGTGGAGCCGGCCGACGGGGTGGCCGCGTTCAGGCCTTCCGTATCGCCGTTGCCGGCGACGACGTCCTCGTCGACGCCGGAGCCGCCGGCTTCGTCTTCGCCGCCGGTTGCCGTGGTGGCCGGGACTTCCTCCGCGGCGGCTTCCTCGGTAGTCGCCGGCGTCGCGACCGGTGCGGCCGCGGGCGCCTCGATCTGCGCGTTGGCCTTGAGGACCGGCTCCGGGTCGGCGACCGCCAAAGCCGGGGTTGCCGTCGGGACCGGGAGTTGCTTGCCGATCTGCGCGGTGGGCGCGATCGGGTGCGAGTTGGTCTGTTCCTTCACCTCGACCGCGCCGGCGGTGAGGACGGCGGCGGTGACGACGCCGGCCACGGCCTTGGTGCCGATCGCGCCGCCGATCGCGCCGATCCCGCCCGCGGCACCGCCGCCGCTGAGCGCGGCCCCGACGCCGCCGACGGCGGCCGAACCGGCCACCCCGGCACCCGCGGCTCCTGCTCCAGCCGCTCCGGCCCCACCGGCGCTGGCGCCGCCGAACCCGAGCTTGGAAAGGATGAAGCCTTTGAAGGCGATCAGTGGCCCGACCGGGAAGAGCGCCGCCAGCGCCTTCTCGTTGGAGCGGACCTGGGAGCGGAAGTCGGCGCATTCGTCGCACTCGCGGACGTGGCGCCGGACCGGCGAGGAGACCTTGCGCAGGCCCTCGGCGGCTTCGGAGAGCTCCAGCCGCACCTCGCCGCAGGTCAGCAGGCGGGCCTGGCTGGCCTCGGCCAGCGAGATCCGCGCCCGCACCAGCAGCGACTTGACCGACGGCACCGTGGTGTCCATCGCGGCGGCGATTTCCTCGTAGGAGAGGGCGTCCATCTCGCGCAGCAGCAGGGCCGAGCGCTGGGTCTCGGGAAGTTTGTTGACGTCGCAGACGATCTGCCGGAACTCCTCGCGGTTATGGACCTTCTCGGCGGTGGAGGAGGCCTCGACCGCGGGCACCATGTCCATCGATTCCTGCGCGTCGGCCGTCGGCTTGCGCAGGTGGTTGAGGCAGCGGTTGCGGGCGATCCGGTAGAGCCAGGGGCGGAGGTTGATCTCGCGCTCGTCGGCGAGCATCGCCCGGTAGGCGTTGACGAAGACCTCCTGCAGCACGTCCTCGGCGTCCTCGGTGGAGCCGAGCATCTGACGGCAAAAGCCGAGCAGGCGGCCCTGGTAGCGGTCGACGATGGTCTCGAACGCACCGGGGTTGCCGCCGCGGGCCATCGCGATCAGCTTCTCGTCCCCCTGCAGTTTGAGCAGCGGGGAGCGGCGGGCCAAGAGTCCGCGGCGACTGGCGTGCGTAAGTGCTGATGCCTCCAAGCTCTCCTCCAGGGAAGGCGCTTCCTTGACCTATGGACACCGTAACAAGGGCCGAGTTGCGGTCCCAGAACATTTATTGCGGTTTTAGGCGCGGCTCCAGGGATTTTCTAGGTCCCACGCCTGGGTTTGGAACGGCGGGATGCCCGGGGCGGGACTCGAACCCGCAAGCCCCCGAAGGGGCAGCGCCTTTTAAGGGCGCCGCTTTTGCCAGTTTCGCCACCCGGGCCAGGCGATGGTAACTCGCCCTTATAGGCTGCGCCGATGCAGGAGCACGGGGGGCGGATCGTCGCGAAGGTTCTCAAGTCGAGGGGTGTCGAGACCCTCTTCACTCTCTCCGGGGGACACCTGTTCTCCATATACGACGGCTGCCGCGAGGAGGGGATCGGGATCCTCGACGTGCGCCACGAGCAGACCGCCGCCTTCGCCGCCGAGGGGATCGCCAAGGCGACCCGGGGGATCGGCGTCGCGGCGCTGACCGCGGGGCCGGGGGTGACCAACGGGATCAGCGCGATCGCCAGCGCCCAGGCCAACAACTCGCCGGTCTGCGTGCTCGGCGGGCGCGCCCCGGAGATGCGCTGGGGCTCGGGCTCGCTGCAGGAGATCGACCACCTTCCCTTCGTCTCGCCGCTGGTCAAGTCGGCGGCAACGGCGAAGCAGCCGGGAGAGATCGCGGCGCTGACCGCGGCGGCGCTCGACCGGGCGCTGCAGGCGCCCAGCGGTCCCACCTTCCTCGACTATCCGCTCGACGTCGTCTTCACCGAGGCCGACGTCGAGGTGCCCGCGGTGCCGGCGGCAGCGGCGGCCCAGCCGGCGGATGGGGTGGAGCAGGCGATGGCGCTGCTGGCGGCGGCGGAGCGGCCGGCGATCATGGCCGGCACCGGCCTCTACTGGGGCCACGGCGAGGAGGAGCTGCGTGCTCTGGCCGAGGCCCTCGGCATCCCGGTCTTCCTCAACGGGCTCGGCCGGGGCTGCCTGCCGGCCGATCACGACCTGGCTTTCAGCCGCACCCGCGGCACGGCGCTGAAGGGCGCCGACGTGGCGCTCGTCGTCGGTGTGCCGATGGACTTCCGGCTCGGCTTCGGCGGCAGCTTTGGCGAGGAGACGAAGATCGTCCGCCTCGACGTCGCGCCGAACGCGCTCAGCGCCAACCGCGCCCCCGAGGTCGACCTGGTCGGTGACGTGCGGGCGACCCTGGCGGCGCTGCGCGAGGGGGTCGGCGAGGACCCGCGCCGGACCGCCCTCTGGATCGAGCAGCTGCGCAAGGTCGAGCGGGAGAAGCGCGCGGCGGAGCGCGAGGAGCTCGACGACGCGCGCTCGCCGCTGCACCCGGTGCGGGTCTACCGCGAGCTCGGCGAGGTGCTCGACCGCGACGCGATCGTGGTCGGCGACGGCGGCGACTTCGTCTCCTACGCCGGCCGCTTCATCGACACTTACCAGCCGGGTTGCTGGATGGACCCGGGCCCGTTCGGGTGCCTCGGCGCCGGCCCGGGCCAGGCGATCGGCGCCAAGGTCGCCCATCCCGACCGTCAGGTCTGCCTGCTGCTGGGCGACGGCGCCTTCGGCTTCGCCGGGATGGAGTTCGACACGATGGCCCGCCACGGCCTCGGCGTCGTCGGGGTGATGGGGAACAACGGCATCTGGGCGCTCGAGCACCACCCGATGAAGTTCCTCTACGGCTACTCGGTTGCGGCCGAGCTGCAGCCGGAGACGCGCTACGACGAGCTGGTCGAATCGTTCGGGTGCGATGGGATCCTGGTCCGCGAGCCCGATCAGCTGAAGCCGGCGCTGGAGCGCGCCTTTGCCTCCGGGCGGCCGACGCTGGTCAACGTGCTGACCGATCCCGAGGTCGCCTACCCGCGCAAATCGAACCTGGCCTAGGAGTCCCGCCGGCGGGCGGGGCGGTGGTACCGGGCCCAGAACGAGAATCGGCCGCCATTGCTGACGACCGATTCAAGTCGGTCCCTCAGGACGGGCAGGGGTACGTCTTCAGGGACCTTTATTTAATGGGCTCAGACGGCGGGAGGCGCCATGATGCGGCAATCGCCTAAGCCCTGTCACTGGGTGCAGTCTGAGGCGAACCCCAGATCTTTCCCCAGTCAGCCGATTATGCGCTCGGCTATCCGATGCGTCTAGTCGGCCGAATTTCTGCTACCGAATAATCGGTAGGGTGAGGATACCCAATTTTTGGGGTTCACTCGGCGTAATAGCCCAAATGTCGGGGTGCAGCGGTCCAATCTGTACACCCGGTACGGCAAGAGTTCTCGACCGCAGGAGCGGTTCAAACAGGTTAGTCGCGACCGGCAAGAATCGCCGTCCCATAAAGGATGTCGTGCTCGGAGACGGTGACCTGCTCGAGGCCGAAGGCTCGCATCGCCTCGACCAGGATCACTACCCCGGAGACGATGGTCGGGGCTCGATCGGCGTGCAGGCCGGGGATTTCCACCCGCTTGGACAAAGGGGCGGACGCGAGCTGGGAGAGCATGCGCTGGATCGAGGGGAGGAGAAGGCGATGGCCGTGGACGCGGTTGGGGTCGAAAGGCTCGAGTTCGAGCTCGATCGCCGCCAGCGAGGTGGGCGTGCCGGCGACGGCGATGCCGTCCGCGGCGGCGAGGCCCGTGGGGACGGCCGCCTGGATCAGCCCGCGGACGTCGGCGGCGAGGGATTCCAGCTCGATCGCGGTCGGGGGGTCGGAGCCGATGTGGCGCTCGGTGTGGCGTACGACCCCCGCCTGCAGCGAGGCGTGGAAGGCGATCTCCTCGCCCTCGCCGACGATCAGCTCGGTCGAGCCGCCGCCGATGTCGATCACCAGCGTCGGCACCGTCGGCAGCTGCTCGGAGCTGGCACCGAGGTAGGTCGACCGCGCCTCCTCCTCGCCGTCGAGGACCCGGGCCGAGAGCGCGAACCGCTCCCGCAGCTCGGCGATGAAGGCGGAGCCGTTCTCGGCGTCGCGCACGGCGCTGGTTGCGATCGCGTCGACCCGCTCGGCGCCCAGCTCCTCGATCACGCCGATGTACTCGCCGATCGCCGCGCAGGCGTCCTCGATCGCCTCGGCCGAGAGCCGGCCGGAGAGGTCGACTCCCCGGCCCAGCCGCGTCACCGTGCTGCGCCGCTCCACCGGCTCGACCCGCCGGCCCTCGACCTCGGCGACCAGCAGCCGCGCCGAGTTGGTGCCGACGTCGATCACCGCAATGCGCTTTGGGGCCCCTGGCATGGCCCGGCACTCTAAGCGGCGGCGCTGCCTCCCCCTCCGCCGGTTCCCTTGCGGCCACCCACGGCCCAGGCGTCCAATCACCCCGCCAGTGCTAGCATCCCCAGTCCGCCGCGGGGTGGAGCAGCCAGGTAGCTCGTCGGGCTCATAACCCGAAGGTCGCAGGTTCGAATCCTGCCCCCGCTATTTCACGAAAACCCCGCATTTGCGGGGTTTTCGTGTTTCCGGGAGCGCAGACAAAGGGGTTCAAATGGGTCCACGGGGCGACGCCTGGGGCAAGGTGAGGTCTCATAGAGGTCGAGAAACCCGAGTGCATGGGGGGCGAATCTATGCGCCTGTGGCCTTCTAGAGGAATGGGCTACAGGAACGATCGTGAAGATGGCGCTGGCGTCGCACTGGAGAGCGCGGCAGCAATATCCGCCGCGGCCTGTCCAGGATCCTCGTGCTCCCAGACGCGCATGACCGTCCAGCCTGCCGCCTGCAGCGCTGCAACATTGCGGCGATCCCTCTGGACATTGCGGTCGAGCTTTGCCTGCCAATACGTTGAGTTCATGCTCGGGCTCACCCCATGGGCTGGGCAGCGATGCCAGAAGCATCCATCGACGAAGACCGCCAACCGGGCCGAGGGGAAGACAATGTCAGCTCTGCATCTAACGCTCGGATCTGGGCGGCGATTTTTGAAGAAGCGCAGCCCGCGAGCGTGGAGCGCCGAGCGCAATGCTCGCTCTGGCCCGGTGTCTGAGCTGCGGTTGGCAGCCATGACGGCGCGAGCGTTGTCAGAGCTGGCGGCTGGAGCAGGAGGAAGCCGCGAGGACGCACTGCGCTCTGATCCGGTCGATTTCGGCGTCATTGCTACCTCGTAGTGTGCCTTCCGTGAATGCGGTCAGTCTCTTCACCGGCGCCGGTGGTCTAGACCTTGGGTGCGAGGCTGCTGGCTTCGAGACCCGAGCGATTGTCGAGAGCGAGCCACGGGCGCAGGAGACGATCCTCCAGAATCGAGACAAATATTTTCCGGCGTTGTCGAAGGAAGCGATCTTTGGCGACATCCTTTCGGTCGACTACGAGCAGTTGCTCGATGTCGCAGGGCTAGATCGCGAGGACGTCGATCTCATGCACGGTGGCCCTCCTTGCACGCCATTCTCGAAGAGCGGTTACTGGCTCGCTTACAAGCGCGCAGGCGAAGACCCCAAGGCATCTTTGCTCGATAGCTATGTCGAAGCACTTGGCGCTCTTCGGCCGAGGGCATTCGTCATGGAGAACGTATTCGCGCTGGGCTACCGGAATCACAACCGCCTCGTCTTGGAGCGCTTTATTGCCGGCGTGCGAGCAACTGGTTACTCGTTTGACATGCAGGCGCTGATCGCTGCTGACTTTGGAGTTCCCCAGTTGCGTCAACGTCTGTTCTGCGTCGGATTCCGCGAGGACGTGCTTGACGATCCGGCTGATTTTTATTGCTTCCCGTGGCCTCAGCCGACGCATTCAGGTCCTCATGAGACTAGGACGCGATACGACCACAGCTTGACTCCCCATGTCACGGCTCAGGAGGCCTTTGTCGGACTTCATACCCGCAGCAACCCTCCTGAGCCAGAGGAGGTTGTGGCCGGCACGTATGAGAACGAGCTTCGAGGCGTACCGCCTGGAGATAACTACCTATATTGGACCGCCCACCGCGGCCATCCACGCCCTCGATTTGAGTGGCGCAAGCGCTACTGGAATTTCTTGCTCAAGCTGCATCCCGATCGGCCCTCTCCAACGATTCAGGGACAGCCAGGGCCATGGGTGGGGCCATTCCATTGGGAGGACCGTCGGCTACGGGTCGGAGAGCTAAAGCGGCTGATGACCTTCCCTGATCAATTTGAAGTTCTCGGTACTCGAAGGGAGCAGCAGTTGCAGCTCGGTAACGCAGTCCCCCCTTTGCTGGGAAAGGTAGTTGCGGAAGCCGTTTCGGACGAGCTGTTCAGGCTTGGAGCTGCAGCCCCGACGCTGCCGCTAGCCGCTTAGCGGCTTTTCGCCTGCGCGAGGAGCTTGTCCAGTTGCTGCTGCACCGTTGGGCCAATCTTGAATCGGAAGGCCCGCCAGTACTTGTAGAACTCATCCTCCGTCGTGAAGGCGCCTTTGCCTACTCGGAGATCCTCGAGGTTTTGGACGGCGCCGATGTACTCGCGCGTCGTTGAGGAGCGTTGTTCGGATGCGATTCGCCAGGGCTCATGGACCAATAGCTCGAGATCGCGAATCCGGCCAGGAATTGACTCGTCGAAGGTATAGATGCCGATCAGGTCAAGGTGGCTCGCATAGTTCTCGAAGGCCCGGAACGTGCCGGGCCACTGCAGCGACGGATATCGGAAGTAGGTGTTGCCGGTGTACAGCGTGATTCGGCTCTGCGTGCCCTTGCCGCTCTTGTTGCGCCGTGCGATCTTGACATCGACAGCGTGATGCCCGCCGCCGAAGGCCGCGCCGCTCAACTCCAGGTCGGGATATCCACGCTCCGTGCCCCGTTGGGCGCTGGCGTCAGGCAGCTTCTCCACCTCCTCCAGGAGAAAGTCGACCAGCGAAACCTCGAGGATGTTCGCCAGCGCCGCCGGCTCCTTCGGCAGCGGCAAAAAATGGCCGCCCGCAGCTAGCTTCTTCTCAAGCTCATTGGGGTTCTTGGCGATGATCGGCCACGTCGCGCTCGCGCCATGCTTGCGAAACACCGCGACTAGATCGAGTTCGTACCGCCCGACGGCGTTTCGAAGCCACTTCACAAGGTCTGCATTGGCGGCCATCTTCGTGAGGCTTCGACGCCGTCATCGGCCGTCCTGCCAGCCCTCGATCCTTGCCCGCGGTCGGGCGATCCGATTGAAGAGGCCGGCGGCACGCCAACTCCCAGCAATCGTGGGGCTGTCTCGGCGTCCTAGGCCTAGTCGCCTGCTACTGATTCTCGAGCCTCTGCCTCCGCGAGCTGAATTTCGGGCTCCATTGCCATGAGGACGGCGCGAGCCATCCGTGCCTGCTCTCCCCGGACGTAATCATCGGGAATCTCTATCTGTCGTCCCTCTTCATCAGCTTGGTGCTCCTTCTCCTCCTCGGCTATTGCTTGCTTGAAGAGACCGAAGAGCACCGGGTACTCGAATGACTCGCGAAAGCGCTGCAGGGCCATCTCATCGAGGTTCTTCTGGTCAATGACCTGTCTGTAGGCAGAGAAGTCTTCGTTCATGAACCACTCGACCTTCGTGATCGTGCTTGGCTGTGCCGGGTCGTCGCGGTGGATCTGGCACTTCCCAACAGTGTGCTCATCCCAGGTCGGGTCAAAGTCAGTCCAAGCGTTTCGTCCTAGCCAGTTCACTTCGATGTTTGGCTCACCGCCGGTCGGGGCGTCCGGGTCTTTGTTGTTGCGTGGCTCGATGACTGCGATCGCCCCCGTTGCCGTGAGGAGAACGCCCAGCGCAGGAATCACCAGCGCGACCCGCAGCGAGGAGGAGGTCGTAGGGCAGTTGTCCCTTGCCTGCAGCGTTACTCGCACCTTGCCACCAAGTAGACGGCCCGTCGCGACGACTTCGACAAAGTCTCCAAGCTCCGAGCCGAGAATGACTGAAAGACCATCGGCATGCTTGGGCAGGAAGTCGTTCTTGGCATCGATGGCAAGACGCAGCGAGGCGGTTGCGCCTCGCTCGATGCGGACGGGATCGTTTTCAATTTCTAGAGTTGTCGGAACCTCAGGCATCAGCGAGTCATCGACGATCGGCGCTGGCCCCGGCGGACGCCTTGGGTGCTTCCGCCGTCTCCGTCTCTTGCCACCTTTCGTGCCCCCGATCTCGCCTTGCAAGTAGGCCCCGATCTGTCGAGCGAGCTGTCGCTTCACCTTTTCGGTCGTCGTTTTCTGTGCGTTCTCAACCACACGCTGCTTCGCCTGCTCATCTAGTTCCTGCAGGTTCTCGTCCTCCTCGAGCTCCATAACGACACGGTCGATAATCCGCCGAGCCTCGGGTGAGTCGACTCCCGTCTCTCTGGTTGAAGAGAAGACGGCGCGCTTGGCAGCACTGGTGAGCCCCGTACCATCGACGACGATGACGAGCCGCTTATAGAGAAACGGGAGATCGAGCGCTCTCTTGACCCAGCTTCGATCACGCGTGATCTGGCGCTGGCCGTTAAGCGAGATGGTCAGCCCTTGCCTGGCGCTCGTATAGGCATCGGGATCTCGGGCCTCATTGAGCACGTAGTAGCGAATGACGACTTTCCCGAGGTCGGCCCCAAGTTGCAGTTCGCGTACATCGGAGTAGTCGGCAGTATCAGGCCGTCCTAGAAGGTGCAACAACCCTGAGATCACGCGTCGGGAGATAGTCCCATTCATGCCAGAGAAGCGCTCGGTGCGAGTCTCGATAACCCGCATCGGTAGGGCGGGATCGGGCAGTCCCGCATGAAAGAGGTGCCAAAGGCTCTGCTTGGGCTCGTATGCCGCACGGGCGTATCGCGAAAGCTCGTACTCGATCAGCTTCACGTAGGTGCCATATGGCAGGTCTGGAAGCTCATCCATTGCGAGGCGAAGGATCGACTCATCTCCGGCAGCAAGGTACTCATAGGTGCCTGACTTAAAACGCTCGGGGTCTAGCGGGTTGTAGCGAACTAGGCTGAAGCCAACTTCATCCTGTCTTCCCCCCAGCAGGCTCGGAGCCAGGCGAGAAGCAATAACTGCATAGCGGGCGAAGCGATATGAGGCAGCTCCGCCTGCGTTGTATACGCCCATGACGTGGGGCTGATCCTTCTTGTTAGATGCCAGGAGGCTTAGCAGCGTTTGTGGAAAGTCGTCCGGATGTTGGCCGGTGCCCTGATCCTGAACCGTGACAGTGGGCCGAGCGGCGATGCCCGAGTCAATCATCGTCACGCGGAGCAAGTCGGCGAGTGCCCGTCGCTCGTCATCTTCCAGGGCCGTTAGTCCCGCCGAGGACACGCCGTACCAGCGTTCCGCCGCGATATGAGGGGTAGGTGCGGTGTCGCTACGCTCGCGAGCACGCAGGTCCAATAGAGCGTCGATGCCATTGATCGGTCGCTCCATGAGTGCCAGGGCAGGATCTGAGGAGACCTCGACGGTATGAACGTTGTTGGGAATCCCGCCCACGGGCTGCCAGGACACCGCAAGCTCGCGACCAAGATCAGCCAAGAACTCGGCGACTTGCTCCGAGTCAACAATTCCGAACACCTGCTCGGAGAGCTTGTCGTTGAGCCGCTCCATTTGCCTCCCTTAGCTTCTGATCGGTACGCGTCCGTGCTCCGGGGAGGAGCAATATCAGATCTGTAGCGGCTTTGGCCGCGGGCCACCTTTCTGCAGGCGGTGCTCGTCCGGATCCGGGATTCGGGTGCCCACGCGCGAAACGCGGTGAGCTACCTGGGGCAAGAAATGGGGCAAGGTGCCCCACAGATTCCAGTCGATCTCCACGTAGCTTGATCTCGCGAATTCCGCTTGAAATCTAGCTCCACGTGGTCCAGCCGACCCAACAGATCAAGCTCATAACCCGAAGGTCGCAGGTTCGAATCCTGCTCCCGCTATAGGACGAAAGCCCCGCAAATGCGGGGTTTTCGTGTTTCTAAGGGTGCAGGCAACAGGGTTCAAAAACGCCCATGGGCAACGCCTGGGCAACATGAGCTTCGAGAGGTCGTTTAGGCCTTGCGCGGGGGTCCCGTGATGGAACGGCTTGTCAAAACCCGTCGCAGTTGTCGCATCTGGAGCAGTGGCTGGCCATCGCGCGTCCATAGCTCGGAGTCCTCAATTGCGTAGCCCTCCTCTGCGCGAAGCGTGCGATAGACGCCGAGCACCCAGGGGCTCTCGTTCAGGTCTTTGAGTGTGCCGAAGTGAATATTCATTTCCACGCTAGGCATTGGGATGAACCGTGTCAGGTGCGCGAAGAGCGCCGGAGGTCCTGCGTCGGCGAGCATCGCCACCTGGAAGACATCGAGTGGTCGATTCTCCAGGAGCCGCATCCAGACGAGGATCTCGGCGCGAGCGGCGCCGCTCAATGGCAGGGGCGGAGCCGCCGGGCGATGCTCCACGAGCAATCCCGCGCGAGCCTCTGGCGCCGGCTTGTCGAGCAGCGGCTCACACCGCTCAGGGCCCGGCACGTTGGGCATCTCAATACCCAGATAGGAGATCGACGGACGGGACGAGCCGAACAGCGCCAAAGCGCTGCACCTGAGTTCCCCCCGCTGCTCGATTCGGACCGATGCAGCCGACATTGAGGAACCGTGGCGCTCCGGGCTCGGCAGCAGAGAGACCCTGCCCGGCTCGAGCGACGCGAGAAGCTGGATAGTGAGTGATCGGGGCGTTCGCGTGGCCTCCCCGACCACCATTGTCATCGAACGTAGCGCGATAGCCGCGATGTAGCCGCCGTGCGTGCCGCCGAAGCCGGTCAGCTCCGGCGCAAGCCGCGCCGTCCATGTGCCCGCCTGGTCGACCTCAACCGCAGTGTGGGTGTCGAACGGCGCCGGGATTTCGTCACGCCAGCGGCCCCCGGCCTCATGCGTGCTCATGAGCCGCTTTCCCGACCACGACGGCGTTCGCGTCCAGCGAGGTCGGAGCCTCAGTCCGCTCGCCGGAGTCTTGTCCCACCTTTCCGATCGACATCGCCATCGCGGAGGCCGCCCCCGCCGCAAGAGCCATGAACAACCAGCCACCGTCGAACTGCCCCACCGAGTTCGCCGCGTCAGGGGATCCCAAGATCGCGACGAGGATGGACACGCCGAGAACGAACCCGAGCTGCCGCGACATCGAGAACACCGCAGAACCGGTCGCGAACCGCTCAGGGGGGAGCGAGGAAGCCGCGGCGCTTGCCAGAGAGGGAAGGGTGAGGCCGACGCCGATCCCGGTGACCAGCAGCCCCGGCAGCATCTCGCCCACGTAATCCGGCTCGGAGCCGATCCGCCACAGCCACCAGGCGCAGCCGATGCCGAACAGAGCGGTGCCAGCGGTCGCCAGCAGCCGCGGTCCAAACCCGTTCACGAGCCGCCCCGCCGGGACAGCCACAGCGGCGGCCATCAATGGCCCGGGGGCAAGCGAGAGCCCGGCCGTGATGATCGAATTGCCCCAGACGCTGGTCATGAAGAGGACATTGGCGAGCAGCATCGCCGCGAAGGACGCCGAGAAAAGCAGGCCCGCTCCGTTAGCCGCGGCGTAAGAGCGGACACGGAGGAGCGCCGGCTCGACCATTGGCCACGGGTGACGGTTGCACCGGGCCCAAAAGGCCCCAATTCCAAGCGTGCCGAGCCCCAGCACCGCGATCGTCTCGAAAGCTTTCCATCCCCAGTCTGGTGCCTCGACCAACCCGAGCGCGAGGAGGCCGACCGCGAGGGTGAGGACAAGCGCCCCCACCAGGTCGGGCCGGCCGCTGCTCTCGTCGCGGCTCTCGCGAAGCAGGCTCCAGCCTATCCCGAGCGCAAGGGCGGCCAGCGGAACGTTGACGTAGAAGACGAGCTGCCAGCTGACCTCGACGAGTAGACCGCCGATTGGCGGGCCGAAGGCGGCAGCGATCCCGCCGATGGCTGCCCAGACACCAATTGCCGCGGCTCGCTCTCGGGGCGGGAACTCCGGCAGGAGGAGAGCGAGAGAGGTCGGAATAAGGCACGCAGCGCCGGCAGCCTGTACAGCCCGCGAGGCGATCAGCATCTCGATTGAGCCGGCGATCCCGCACAGCGCCGAACCGAGCGCGAAGAGGACGAGCCCTGCCAGGAAAACCCGCCGACGCCCTAGGAGGTCGGCCAGTCGTCCCGCGGGAACCATCAGCGAGGCGAGCACGATCGCGTAGGCGTTGAGGACCCACGAGACCGTCGCGATGTCGGACCCACCGAAGTCGCCCGCGATATCGGGAAACGCGACGTTCACGATGAACAGATCCAGGCCGACCAGGAAGACGGCGGTCGAGACGAGGGTCAGAACTTTCCAGCGATAGGGCACCGGTGGCCTCCTGAGGTAGTTGCAAAATGCAAGCCGGGACCCTAGCGAGGCTGGTATCAATTTGCTAGCTCCTCCGATAGAGTTGGTGAGTGCCCTTCCGCCCGTTTGTCGATCAAAATTGCTCCATCGCGGCCACCCTTGCGGTCGTCGGGGAGCGTTGGACCCTTCTGGTCCTGCGCGAGGTGCTGCTGGGACGCCGGCGGTTCGCCGACATCCGCGCACAGCTCGACGTGGCGCCGAACATCCTCAGCGACCGGCTGCAGACTCTCGTCGACCAGGGGCTGCTCGAGCGGCGGCGCTACGGCAAGCACCCAGAGGCCTTCGAGTACCTGCCGACGCAAAAGGGAGTCGATGTAAACCCCGTCCTCGTAACGCTGATGCAGTGGGGAGACAAATATGAGGCGCCGGACGGCCCGCCACGGGTGCACTTTCATCTGGACTGCGGTCATGATGCAGACCCGGAGCTGCGTTGCTCCCATTGCGGGGAGAAGCTCAGCGCCGATCAACTCCGGGTTTGTCCCGGGCCTGGTGCCACCCCGGATCAGGCATCCGAACCACTCCTTCCCGCCGAGTCCGTCTCCACGCGATAGCCGGAACGGGCCCTACGTAGTCCAGCCGACCTCAAGGTCCGGGCTCATAACCCGAAGGCAAATCGCAGGGTTTTCGTCCTTTTGGGATGTAGATAGAAGGGTGCAAAATCGGGCCCTGGAGATGGGGGTGCCGCTGGCGTGATCGGCGTGGGGGGCTTGCCGCCCAGGCCTACATAAGGGCGGGGGTTTTCGGGCAGGTTGAGCCGAACCAGATTGACCGAACCACCAAGGGAGCATGGCCTTTACGCTAGTGTAAAGGCTATGCCGCGCATCTCCAGCAAGCACCAGGTGACGCTGCCCGTCGAGAGCCTCGAGGCTGCCGGCCTGCGCCCGGGCGACGAGGTCGTGATCGAGGCCGAGGGTGACGACCGAATCGTGGTGCACCGCGCTGCCCCCGACCTGGCGGCGGCGCTTGGCGTCTTCGAGGGCCTCTACGAGCCGGGCTACCTCGAGCGGCTGCGCTCCGAAGAGCGAGAGTAGGCCCCGCGGTGAGCGCCTGCGTGCTCGACACCGATGTGGTGATAGCCGCACTCGACCGCGCCGACGCCCACCATCGCGCGGCCGCCGCCGCGTTCGCGCGCTTTGCCGATGAACAGGTGGAGCTGCTGCTGTGCACGGTGAATTACGCCGAGGCATTGGTCCGTCCAGCTGCCGACGAGCGCGACCTGCGCGCCGCGGTCAATGCAATCGCCCTGCTCGGCATCCGGTTGCTCGCCCCCGATGCCGCGCTCGCCCGCAACGCCGCCCGCCGCCGCGGGCTCGGCGTTAGCCTCGCCGACGGCTTTGCCCTCGCAACCGCCGAGCGCGCCGACGCAGACCTCGCCTCCTTCGACAAGCGCGTCCGCCGCGCCCTCGATACGGCTGGCTTGCGTCTCAGCCCTGCCCTGGCGCTCTGAGCCCCAGTAGCAAGCGACAACGGGCCCGTCCTCGCCTCCCAGGTGATCGCTGGGGCAACAAATGGGGCAACACGCCCCACAGATTCCAGCCGATCTCCACGTAGTTCGATCTCGCGAAATCGGCTTTTTCGTGTCGGGGATCTCAAGTCGAATCTCCGGCGGGTACTAAGTTTGACGTTTGCGGTGCATTGGCTGGCGCGACTGGGTCCAAGGGTCCAGACCCGCTTGGCGAAGGTGATGGTGAGGTGGCTGCTGCATCCTCCTTCCCTGCCGCCTCGGCGTTCACGATCGTGTTGGCCGTCGGCACCGCCCGCAAGTGGTCCTCGGCCCTTTTAGGGGTGGGCGCCGCCACCGTCGCCCTTACTGTCGTGATCGCGGCTGGCCCTTCGGATCGGGCAGGTCCCAGTCGAGGTAGCGGGCGCCGGGCACGTAGGGGCACTTGTCTCCGCAGCCCATCGTCACGACCACATCGGCCCATTCGGCGTCCCCGGTCGAGCGGCTTCGGCTTGCGGTCGGCCAGGTCGATCCCCAGCTCGTCATAACCTCCACCACCTCATCCGAATCCTCTATCCCGATCTCACCGCCGGTGAGGCGGCGGAGGTCATGCTCCCTCACGGCGAGTCGGCGCCCGATCCCGAGGTGGGACAACCGCTTGGGTAGCGTGTAGTCGGATGAGGAACTCGAGACCTCGGTTGTATGGACTCCTTCTCATCGCGGTCGTGGCCCTGGTCGCACTGGTCGTGGGGGTCTCCGCGGCCGTAATGTCGGGCGACGAGCAGGACGCCCGGCTGACGATCGGCATCGATGGCGGTTACAGCCACTGGAGTGCCAGTGAAATCGATGCCCGGACGGAGCTCGGTGCGCCGCTGACCCGCTTCGAGTGGGAACCGGGGACGCCCCTCGAGGAGGGCGAAGAAACGGTGCTCGCCGCGGTTGACATCGGCACCCGCCTCCACGCCTTGCTCGGCGGTAACGAACTCGGAGACCCGACCGAGTATCGCGATTGGGTAGTCGAGTTCATCCGCTACTACGGTCCCAACGGCATCTTCTGGGAGGAGCACCCCGAGCTGGACGCCTCGGCTTATGCGATCACGACGGTCGAGCTAGGCAACGAGCCCTACGTCGAGGGAATATCCCCGGCCGACTACGCCGCTGCGATCCGGCCGGCGCTGGAGGCGATCGACGAGCTCGAGCTTCCCGTCGAGGTCGTGGTCGCCGCCGAGGTCTACGGCGACGACACCTCCTGGGTCGACGGCCTCTATGAACGCAGCCCTGACCTGAACTCCCTGGTCGATGCCTTCGCCGTGCACCCGTACTGGTACGGCCACCCTCCATACGAGCCCGGACCTGCCGGTCCATTCGAAAGGATCGAAACGCTCAGAGAGACGATCGACTCACACGGCGGCGAATCCGTCCCCATCCAGATCACCGAGTACGGCCAGTCGACCGCAGCCTGCGGCGAGGAATGCGTCAGCGAGGAAGACCAAGCCGCCGACCTCGCCGCAATGATCGACGCCGTCACCTCCTACCCCGAGTGGAAGGTGGAGATGCTCTCGATCTTCCAGCTGATCGACCGCGGCACGGACACGGACGAACGCGAGCTCCATTTC
>Ga0157292_10000021_pt1 | contig 49466 bp, 52 predicted proteins | sample NitcycUS179409R1_FD_108401 | JGI IMG/M metagenome (GOLD analysis project Ga0157292, IMG submission 108401) | Soil microbial communities from Arlington Agricultural Research Station in Wisconsin, USA - Nitrogen cycling UWRJ-S179-409R-1 | ecosystem: Environmental > Terrestrial > Soil >... | reverse complement strand
CCTGGAAGGCGACCCCCAGCGCAACCTCGCCACCTTCGTCACCACCTGGATGGAACCCGAGGCGCAGCGGATCATCGCGGAGAACCTCCACACCAACTTCATCGACCACGCCGAGTACCCGATCTCGGCCGAGGTCGAGCAGCGCTGCATCCGCATGCTCGCCGACCTCTACCACGCCCCCGGCGAGACCACCGGCGCCCGCACCCAGGGCTCCTCGGAGGCGATCATGCTCGGCGCCCTCTCGCTGAAGTGGAAGTGGAAGCAGCGGCGCGAAGCGGAATCGAAGCCGGTCGACAAGCCGAACCTCGTCTTCGGCGGCGACGTCCACGTGGTCTGGGAGAAGTTCTGCCGCTACTTCGACGTCGAGCCGCGGATCGTGCCGCTGCAGGACGACAAGTACGTGATCGGGCCCGAGGACGTCGAGCCCCACGTCGACGAGAACACGATCGGCGTCGCCGCCGTGCTCGGCACCACCTTCACCGGCCACGCCGACGACGTCGTCGGCATCAACAAGCTGCTGGTCGACCTCAAGGGCGAGAAGGGGCTCGACGTCCCCCTCCACATCGACGCCGCCTCGGGCGGCTTCGTCTGGCCCTTCCTCTACCCGGACTCCGAGTGGGACTTCCGGCTCGAGCAGGTGCGCTCGATCAACGTCTCCGGCCACAAGTTCGGGCTCGTCTACCCCGGCATCGGCTGGCTCGTCTTCCGCGAGAAATCGGACCTGGCGGAGGACCTCGTCTTCTACGAGAACTACCTCGGCAAAACCGACGCAACCTTCACGCTCAACTTCTCCACCGGCGCCTCGATGGTGCTCGCCCAGTACTACAACTTCGTCCGCTACGGGCGCAACGGCTACGCCTACATCATGAAAGCGATGCAGGAGAACGCCCGCGCCCTGGCTGCGAACCTGAAGGCGACCGGGGACTTCGAGCTGATCGGCGACGGCGAGGAGCAGCTGCCGCTGGTCGCCTTCAAGCTCGCCGGCGAGAAGCCCTACGACGAGTTCGACGTCTCCTGGCAGCTCTCGGCCGAGCGCGGCTGGATGCTGCCCGCCTACACGATGCCGCCCAGCGCCGAAGACGTGAAGGTGATGCGGGCGCTGGTCAAGCAGACGCTCGGCCGCGAGCAGATCGAGCGGCTCTCGGCCGACATCGTCCAGGCCTGCGAGACGCTGCAGAAGAAGGGCGGCGCCCACGCCTCCGAGCGGCACAAAATGAAGATGACGCCCGGCTACTGAGCCTCGTCGCCCCCGGCCGGGTCGGGACCTGACGGGGCTGGGCGCGATGGCCACCAGGCGCGCTCGCCGAGCCGGTAGGTGATCGCCGGGATCAGCAGGGCGCGGACGACGAAGGTGTCGAGGAGGACGCCGACCGCGACCGTGGCGCCGATCTGGACCAGCTCCTCCAGCGGCAGCAGGACCAGCGTCGCGAAGGTGCCGGCGAGGATCAGGCCGGCGCCGGTGACGACGCCGCCGGTGTTGACGAGGGCGCGCAGGACCCCCTCCTCGGTGCCGATCGCGACCGCCTCCTCGCGCGCCCGCGCCATCAGGAAGATGTTGTAGTCGACGCCGAGCGCGACCAGGAAGAGGAACGCCATCAGAGTCAGGTTGAAGGCGAGTCCCGCGGCGCCGAAGGCCTCGGCGAAGGCGAAGCTGGCGAGGCCGAGCGTCGCCGCGAAGGAGGCGACGACGGTCGCGATCAGGTAGGCGGGGGCGACGATGGCGCGCAGCACGGCGGCGAGGATCAGGCCGACGACGAGCAGGATCAGCGGCACGATCAGCTTCGTGTCGCGGGCGTTGGTCTGCTCGATGTCGTAGTTCTCGGCCGGGATGCCGCCGAGCAGGCCGGAGGGCGCCAGCTCGTGCAGGCGTTCGCGGATGTCGGCGACCGCGTCGGCCGCTTCGCTGGAGTAGGGGCTGCCGTCGAGGACCAGCAGAACGACCGCCTGCTCGGCGCCGGGGACCGGCAGCGCCTGGCGCACCTGGGCGAGCTCGCTCATCCCCCGCGCCACCCGCTCCACCTCCTCCGCCTCGACCACAGCGGTCAGCGGCGAGCCGATCCCCGGCGGGAAGTGCGCTTCCAGCGCTTCGGTGCCGCGGCTGGAGTTCGTCGCGCGGGTCTCCCCCTGGCCGAACCCGAGCGTGCCGTGGCTGGTGAGGTTGCCGAGCGCGAGCACCGCGAGCAGGGCGAGGACCGCGACGATGATCCGGCGGGAGCGCCGCCGCACCAGCGCCGCCACCCGTCCCCAGAAGGTGAGAGGAACCTTTGTCGTCCTATGGGCAACAAAGGTTCCTCTCAGTTCGGCCGCCACCGGCGGCGCGGGCCAGAAGGCGCGCTGGCCGAGCGCCGCGAGCAGGGCGGGGAGGAGGGTGAAGGCGGCGGCGAGCATCGTCGCGATCCCGATCGCCAGGATCGGCCCGAGCCAGTGGGTCGACTCGAGGTCGGCCGCCAGCAGCACCAGCATCGCCGCGATCACGGTCCCGCCCGCGGCGGCGATCGCCGGCGCGCTCTCGGTCAGGGCGGTGGAGAGGGCCGCGGCCGGCGCTCGTCCGTTCCCGAGCTCCTCGCGGTAGCGGTGGACGAGCAGCAGCGAGTAGTCGGTGCCGGCGCCGAAGATCAGCACCAGCAGCAGCATCGTGCCCTCGGCGTTGACGGTTATCCAGCCGGCCTCGATCAGCAGGTAGGCGATGCCGGTGGCGATCAGGTACGCGGCCCCAACCACCAGCAGCGGCAGCAGCGCCAGGACCGGGGCGCGGTAGACCGCGAGCAGCAGGATCAGGACCAGGCCGAGGGTCGCGATCAGCAGCGTGCGCCCGGCTTCGTCGGCGACCCGCTCGAGGTCGGCGGCGATCCCTCCCGGCCCGGTCACGTAGGCGGCGAGGCCGGGGCGGCGGTGTTCGCCGAGGTAGTGGCGGACCTCGCCGACGCCGTCGACCACGGCGCCGCGGTCGGCGGCGTTGAGCGCCAGCACGACCAGCGCCGCTTCGCCGTCGCGGGAGATCGGGCCGATCCCGTCGGCGATCCGGGCGACGTCGCGCAGCTCGCCGCGGTCTTCGCCGTCGAAGGGGGCGATCACCGGCGTCGCCCCGGTTATCCCGAGGCGGTTGAGGCCGGCGCCGGCGCGGCCGATCGCGGCGAGGTCGGCGCGGGTCAGCCCGCCCTTGCGTTCGAAGACGATCACCACCGGCACCTCTTCGCCGCCCTGCCCGCCCAGCTCCAGCGCCTCCAGCGCCTTGGTCGATTCCGCGTCGGCCGGCAGGAAGCTGGTCTGGCCGGCGGCGGTGACCTCGCCGATGTGATCGCGCGCGAGCAGCCCGGCGGCGGCGAGCAGGAGCCAGACGGCGATCGCGACCCAGCGCCCGCGGCGGCCGGTCACCGCGGCGGCGAGGCGCCCGATCGCGGTCCCACGCTGGTCGCCTGCCGGCACGGCGGCAGCCTAGCCTCGCGGCCGGAGCCCGCGCCGAGGGCGATTGGCATCCGGGCGAGCCGGGTAGCGTCTCTGTGCATGAGGTTGCGTTTTATCCCCGCCGCCGTCCTGGCTGCCGTCGCTCTCTCCCTGGCAGCCTGTGGCGGCGACGGGGACACCACCGTCACCGAGACGGAAGCCCCGCCGGCGGAAACGACCGAGTCGACGGAAACGACCGAGAGCGAAACCGCGCCGAGCGGCGAGGCCGAGGGCTCCGAAAAGGTCGAGATCGTCGAATTCACCTACCAGCCGGACCCGGTCGTGGTCCGCACCGGCGGCAAGGTGATCTGGCAGAACGAGGACACCGCGCCGCACACCGCCACCGCCGACGACGGCAGCTTCGACACCGGCAATCTCGCGCGCGGCAAGATCAAGTCCGAGACCTTCAAGGAGGCGGGGACCTACCCCTACTTCTGCGCGATCCACCCGACGATGCACGGAACCGTCGAAGTCGTCGAGAAGGACTGAGTCAGCCGATGCTCCCCGCCTGGATCGCCCGCCGGGCGGTACCCGCCGCCTGGCGCCGGATCCCCTGGAAGGTGGTCTGGACGATCTCCCTCTGGCTCGCCGAGAAAGGCCGCGACCGGATCAGGGAGAACCTCGACGAGCGCGAGCAGAGCGAATTCTGGGCCCTGGTGAAGAGGTCCCGAGGCCGCCCCAGCAACCTCGCTCAGCGCGACCGCACGCGGATGAAGAGCATCGTCGGCAAGGCGATTCGGGGGAGTTGAGGCCGTCAGGCCTTCCTGCGCTTCGGATCCGGCGCTCGGAAGTGGATCATGTGGACCCGCGTGTGCAGGGTCTCTTCGTCGCTGGTCCCGGACGTCCGTCGTTCGACTGCCTTCGTCCGGATGTCCATCAACTTCTCCAGCGTCTCCTCTAGAAGCGACTCCACTTCCTTCCATCCCTCGGGATCCACCGTCATCGGAACTCGGCTGAGGTGATTGTCGTCAGGATCGTTGAACGTCCCCTGAAGCATCGACTCGTTGATGTCGTTGGACATCAAGCGCATGATGCTGGTCGTCACATTCGTTTTCTCCTGCTCCCCGAACCGCTGCCAAGCCTCGTCGTCGAAGTAAAGCTGGGTGGTGGCACGATAGAAGTGCTCCACTACTCGACCGCCTCCCGCAGGGCGGACGTTCACCAGCTCGATGCAGCCCAAATCGAGAAGGCGTTTGACGTGGTAGGTCACGTTGTTGACGGGCTCGCCCATCTGGTCCGCGATTTCCTTCGGGGACGCGGGTCGCTCGATGAAGGTCGCCATCGCGTTCAGCCGCGTGGGATGAGTGATTGCGGCGGCGATCCGCGCATTGAGCAGCGAGGGCGGTGGTTTGTTGGGTGGCGTTTGGCGCAAGACGAAAATCCTCCAGAAAATTTGAGTTAGAGAAGTTTCGCAGTTAAACCAGCGGTTTTTTCGGGCGATGCGGAATTTTCTCGGTCGTGCTCCTCGAATGAAGGAGCAGATTTGAGCAATGTACTCCCCGTTTCGTAGATGGCCGGGCCAGGAACCCGCGCCACAACGAAGGAAGGGGGTGGAGAAATGGTGATCCAAAGTATTGGCCACGTCGTGCCGATGGTGGCCATCAAGAAGCCCGCCTAGGGCGAACTTGGCGGGGCCCCGGCCGACAGGCGTTGGCCGGGGCAACGCCCAACCCTCAGCACAATACTCAAATTCTGCTGCACAATCGATAGCTTCTCGAATCAGAAGCCCCGAAATGCGCAAGGATCACCGAACGGTGCCCCCCGCTCCCAGAGAAGACGAGACACCCCGCGGCGAGGACGGGATCGACGTGCGGCTCGTGCGTGCGATCTCGCATCCGCTCCGGGTCCAGATCCTGCAGGTGCTGAACGAAAGGGACGCCAGCCCGAACGAGATGGTCAGCCTGCTGGGCAGTCCGCTCGGCAACATCGCCTACCACACGCGCGTGCTCGAGAAATGCGGCTGCGTCGAAGTCGTGCGGACGGAGCAGCGCCGTGGCGCGATTGAGCACTATTTCCGCGCCGTGCCCCGCTCCTACGTCGGCCACCAGGACTGGCGCAAGGTCCCGCGCTCGGTCCGCAGCACGATCACCGCCACCTCCGTGGAGAGCTTCTTCCAGCGGCTCACCGCCGCTTATGAGTCGGGCACCCTCGACGATCGCGACGACACGACACTGAGCTGGATGTCGGTCGCCGTCGACGACCAAGGCCGCCGCGAGGTCACCGAGATCCTCGCCGAAGCCGCCGCCCGCCTCCAAGGCGTCCACCAGCGCAGCGTCGAGCGGTCGACCGGCAGCGGCGATGAGCCGACGTCACTGATCGTCGGTCTCGCCGCCTTCGAATCGGCCGACTCCGATTCGAACCACGGCGACTGAATCTGCCCATCCCTGAAGGCGCACTCCGAGCGGAGGTGCTTGATGCTGCCGTCAAAGAATGGGTGGTATCGCTGCGTATGCTTCTCGGTGCAGTAACTGGCGCCTGAACGCCTCGCTGGCTCAGGGATCAGCAAATATGCTTCTTGAGCGATGACGGTGGTGACCGAACTGTTGTATGCCATGGGCGTTCTTCTTGTGCCTGCGACTGCAGTTGCAGTTATTCAAGGAAGGATTTTGCTTGCGGTGGGTTGCGCCGTGGGCGCGCTTTGCGCACTGGACGCATTCCGCCGGGATAGGCAAAAGGCGCGGCGCGAGCTGTTGGAGTTCAGGGAGCCCAGTCGTTTGGCGCGGATCCAACTTGCAGTTCGAGAAGCGCTTGAGGTGGTGGGGTCGACCCCCATCGTCCGCTTTGTGTCGCCACGACTCTCCCCAGTCGCGATTGTCCTCGTGGGCCTGATGCTTGGGGTTGTCACTGGGGCCACGGGCGCGTGGGCGGATCCTTCTCCGGAGGAACTCCCACCCACCGTCGTCGCGGTCGTTTCCCACGTGCCCGTGGATCTCGGGACGATCACCGCCGTCGAGTTCCACCATGCCCTCGTTCAGGCGGCCGCAGCGGAAGGTCGGCGATCGCTGCCGAAACCTGAGGGGAAGAACGCGGAAATTCTGCGGCGGATTGCTCTTGAGGAACGGCTCAACAACATCTGGGTCCGGGGTCAAGCCAGCGAAATGCGAATCTCGGTGACTCCGCGCCAGATCTCGCGCGAGCTCGCTCGAATCAAGGAGGAAAACTTCAGGAACGGCAACGACTACCGCCGCTTCCTTAAGCGCAATCACTACACCCGGCGAGACATCAACGAAAGCGTCGAACTGCAGTTGCTGGCGACGCGGATCGAAGGACGGGTGGTGGCTGGTGCCGGAAGGCATCGGCAAGACGCGCTCGAGAAATTCGTTGCGGCCTACTCAAAACGCTGGCGGGCCCGAACCGTCTGTGCGCCCGAGCACCTGAGCGACCGCTGCTCGAACGGTCCCTCGCCTTCACACCCCCGGTGAGCGATTCTGAGAAACATCAATCAGTCAGCCCTGATGCTGTTGACCTTGTCAGCATCGTCAGCGAGGGAGTCGGTCGGCCCAACCTGCCAGGCCTCAAGCGTGGAGGATTCGACTATTGAATCGATGAGTGCGGCGTTTCCACCGACAAGAGTCGAATCGAAGTCGACCTCGCTGGCGACGAACCATGAGCGATCTCCCGGCCAAATCAGGTTCGGTGACTCCCGTTGCAGGAAGTCCGACGGGTCTTGCGTGGGTTTCGCCTCGTTACTCCCCTTGGCAGCGAACGTCATTTGCATTGAGTTGGACCAGTCGTACATGATCTGATCAACAGCAGAGAGGGGCCCGGTGAGAACAATGTGATTGCGGCCCTGAGGGAGCTCCAGGAGCGGAGACATCTCTTCTGCCGAAATGGAATCCAGCCAGCTATGGATCGTGCAAAGACCGAAGAAGCAATGGGTAACGTCGGCGGTGTGGTCGGCGAGGACTTCGCAGATTGCATCGAGGGTTTCGATGTCCATCGTGCCAGTCGGCGGATCCGATCCCGCCCAGTTCACACCGCTCTCGTCGTCAGGGCGGTAGGAGCTTCGAAGTTCGTCGGCGTCGCCGAGTCCGAGAATGGCATGCCATTGCATCGCTGGGTGCGGAGTGGTTCTGCACGCCTTCGCCACTTCTGCCCAGCTGACCGGCCTTCCCACAGGGTCTGAGGCCGGATGAAAGACGCGTGCGTACGCCTCAAAGCCTTTCGGAACCTCAAGCGTTACAGCCCCGAACCCACCCCCAAGCCTGGGCGTGATCCAAGCTCCTGCCTTAGCGCCGTCGGTGATCCTGAGGTCGTTGCTCTCCAGATGATCACTGTTGCAGAAGAACAGGTTGGACGCCACCTGACAACCATGGTGAGCCTCGCGCGGAGTACTGGGAGTCGACTCGGTTGTGCTCCGCCCCTTGGCACGACCGTATTCGGCATGATCCTTCCGCTGGACGTTGCACGGCTCGAGCTCGATCTCAGACCGGGAAGGACGTGAAGCGAAGGACGCGGCTGCTTAATCCAGGACAGGTGGAGAAGGCAAGGGTCGAGCCCTTCCGGTATGTGGCGTTTCGCATAGCTCGCACTCCCTGCGTAGCGGGAATCGCCGGGATATGGCCTGGACAGTAGGTGCCTATTCGAGACGCGGCGTGATGGATGCCGTTCTCCTGGATTCCGCCCGAACTGCCCTCGCAGTGGGCAACCACGGGATCGACATCCCGAACTAGGGCGAACCCCAATCACGAAAGCGTCGGAAGCATTAGGTTTTGATCCATGAATCGGCGGTGGACGCCCCTCCAAATCGCGGTTTGGTTATTAGCGCTGCTCGTAGTGATCGCCTTGGGCATCTTGGTGGCGACCAACCTGGTTGGAACGTGGGCACTGCTTATCGGGAACGGGATCGCCGTGGTCGTTGGCTTGCTGGCATATCGAGCGGAAACCCAGCGCGCGAATCGACACGTCGAATCGCGGCGAGTGAGGTAGTGCTGCGGGGTCCTTCGAATTCGGACGACGCGTCGCGTAGATTTGCGCCGGGATGGACGACGACGCTCTCGAACGCGACGACCTGGAGGAGCTGCGGGCGCGGCGGGCGCTGACCGAGGACGCGGCTCGGCCTGAGGCGGTGGCGAAGCGGCACGAGGCGGGGGCGAGGACGGCACGGGAGAACGTCGCCGACCTGGTCGACCCCGGCTCCTTTGTCGAGTACGGGCGCTTTGCGATCGCTGCGCAGCGGGGGCGGCGGGAGCTGCAGGACCTGCTCGAGCGGACGCCGGCTGACGGGCTGATCGGCGGAACCGCGACGGTCAACGCCGAGCTGTTCGGCGCCGAGGCCGCCGCCTGCGCGGTCCTCTCCTACGACTACACGGTGCTCGCCGGCACTCAGGGCGCGCTCGGGCATCGCAAGAAGGACCGGCTCTTCGAGCTGATCGAGCGGATGCGGTTGCCGACCGTCTTCTTCGCCGAGGGTGGTGGTGGGCGGCCGGGGGACACCGACTACGCGGTCGTCTCCGCGCTCGACACCCGCGCCTTCGCACTCTGGGCGAAGCTTTCGGGGATCGTGCCGCGGATCGCCGTGGTCGCTGGGCGCTGCTTTGCCGGCAACGCGGTGATCGCGGGCTGCTCGGACCTGATCGTCGCCACCGAGGGGATCTCGCTGGGGATGGGCGGGCCGGCGATGATCGAGGGCGGCGGGCTCGGCAAAGTCGATCCCGACGAGATCGGGCCGATCGCGATGCAGTCGAAAAACGGGGTCGTCGACGTCGTCGTCGCCGACGAGGCTGAGGCGACCGCCGCCGCCAAGCAGCTGCTCGGCTACTTCCAGGGCGCGACCCCGCCCGGGCCCGAACCCGACCAGGCCCGCCTGCGCGAACTGGTTCCGGCGCGCCAGCGCCGCGCCTACGCGGTCGGGCCGATCGTCGAGACCCTCGCCGACGAGGGCTCGGTCACCTTCTTGCGCGAGCGCTTCGCGCCGGAGATGGTGACGGCGCTGGCCCGGATCGAGGGCCGCCCGGTCGGCGTCATCGCCAACGACACCCGCCACATGGCCGGCGCGATCACCAGTGGCGCCGCCGACAAGGCGGCCCGCCTCATCCAACTCTGCGACTCCTTCGGCCTCCCGATCGTCTCGCTGATCGACACCCCCGGCTACATGGTCGGGCCCGACGCCGAGGCGACCGGGCTGGTCCGCCACGCCTCGCGCCTGCTGGTCGCCGGCGCCGCGCTCAGCGTGCCGCTCGTCGCCGTGGTGCTGCGCCGCGGCTACGGCCTCGGCGCCCAGGCGATGGTCGGCGGCAGCCTGCACGAGCCCCTGCTCACGGTCGCCTGGCCGAGCGCCCACCTCGGCCCGATGGGCCTGGAGGGTGCGGTGCGGCTGGGCCTGCGCAAGGAGCTGGAGGCGATCGCCGACGAGGGCGAGCGCGAGCAGCGCGTGCGCGACCTCACCGCCGCCGCCGAGGAGAACGCGAAGGCGCTCAACGCCGCCGCCCTGTTCGAGCTCGACGACGTGATCGACCCGGCCGAGACCCGCGGCCTGATCGGTGCGACCCTGCGCGCCGCCGGGCCATCTCCGGCAGGCGGGCACCGTTTCGTCGACACTTGGTAGATGGCCGTCTCCCTGAAGCCGCTGCCGGAGGGCTTCGCCGACAACGTCAGCGTCCTGCACCGGGTCGCCGCCGAGCTGGTCGCGCCGGCTCGCAAGCCCGACAACGAGATCGCGCTGACTGCGACCCCGGGCGGCTTCGGCACGCCTGAGTTCGAGTTCGAGGGGACGCGGCGACAGGTCCGGGTCGAGGGGAGCGAGCTTGTCCACCGCGCCGGCGAGGAGGAGCGCCGCGCGGCGCTGACCAGCCTGCGCGAAGGAGCATCGGTCATCGCCGACCTGCTGCCGCTCGGGAGCGTGCTCGACGACGAGCCGCTGCACATTTCGCCGCCCGCGGCCCGGGCGCTCGCCGAGTGGTACGAGTTCGGCGACGAGATCCTCAACCGGCTGGTCGCCCTCGCCGCCCCTGGCGACGCCGCGACCGAGCCGCGCCTCTGGCCCGAGCACTTCGATATCGCGATCGAACTCGGCCCGGAGGAGAGAGGCGCCCGCGCCAACTACGGGTTCTCACCGGGCGACGAGGCGCACGCGGAGCCCTACCTCTACGTCGGCCCCTGGAGCGCCGAGGTTTCCGGCGAGCTCTGGCAGGCGCGCGGCTTCAACGGCGCCGAGATGGGCTACTCCGAGCTGCTCGCGGCAGACGATCAGGCGACCGCGGCGACCGGGTTCCTCACCACCCGCTGGGACGCGCTGTCGCAGCAGGGCCCCGCGGTCTAGCTGCCGCCGCCCCCGCAGCCGCCGCCACCGCACCCCCCGCCTCCGCCGTCGCTGCTGCCACCACCACCACCGCTGTCTCCGCCGACGCCGTAGCCGCCCACCATCCCACCGCAGGCCCAGCCGCCGGCGCCGTTGTACGGGACCCTGCTACGGGCGGCGCTCAGCTGCAGGTCGCTGATCCCGAGGGGGTCGTCGGCGCCGAGGCGGCTGTCGAGGTCCCAAAGGACGGATTCCTCGTCGCTCCCGGCGCCGGAGCGGTCCCAGGCGCGAACCGTCTCACCGAGCGCGTCGGGCGTCGGCGTCGACATCGCCTCGTCGGGCGTGTGGTGGAGGTAGTCGCCGAAGGCGTTGTCGCAGAAGCGGGTGTAGCTGAGCGAGTCGAGGAGGAACTCGTGCCAGGCTTCGTCGACGAGGCGCGAGGGCATGCCGAGGATCGTCTGCCCGCGCCAAGCGCAGCAGATGAACCACTCGCGCAGGCCGCGCTCGACCAGGTCCCAGTCGGCGTCGTCCAGTTTCGCCTTGCGAGCGATCCGGCGCTCGATGTGAGGTGGGAAGACGTAGTCGACGATGTAGGCCTCGGCCTTGCGCGCGGCGCGCCGCCGCCGCGACACGACGATCCTGCTCGGCTTCCTGCCTGACTGCGTGGCCATGGCCCTTAACTACCAGACCGCGTCGTGTTCCTCCATTACTCCGAGGCCTTCGGCGAGGGCGATCTCGCCGAGGGAGCCGGAGAAGCTGCCGAAGCGGTGGCGGTAGCGGGAGCCGAAGAGGAGGAAGTTCTCGTCGCGGGAGTGGAAGGACTCGGAGGCGAACTCGAGGCCGGGGCCGCCGGGGAGATCGATCGCGGACATGCCGTCGAAGCGGACCGGGGGTGGCTCGGAGGGCTCGCCCTCGACCCAGATCGCGCGCTCGCTGTTTTGCGGCGGGTCGTTGACGCCCTCGACCAGGTTCCAGGCGACGGCGCGGCCGTCCTCGGCGCGTCCGACCCCGGCCGACCAGCGCCAGCTGGTGTGGCGCTGGTGGTAGCCGGCGGACTCGTCGTCGACGCCGCGGGCCTCGACCTCCCAGCGCCGGCCGGGCACCTCGACGGTCCCGGTGATCGGCATCCCAGCGCGCTTGCGGGTCCAGCCCCAGCCGGAGCCGCTGGGGCAGATCGATTCGATCGGCGCGCACTCGCCGAGATGTAGGCGCGCCCGCAGGTCGGGTGAGTCGATCTCCAGGTCGGGGCCGTCGATCCGCACCTCGCGGTTACCCGGGCGCAGGATCGTGCGGGCGTCGTGGCGCTGCCCGCGGCGGTCCCAGAGGATCCAGAACGACTGCGTGAGGGGACCGATTTCCGCCCGCGCCGCGCACAGCATCAGCTCCTCGCCGAAGAAGCCGACGTAGCGCCAGCGCTTGCGGTTCTGCCCGTCGCGGCGCAGCGGCATCGGGCCCGGCGGCAGGGGCAGGTCGGGCCGGTCCCCACCTGGCCCGCGCCACGGAAGCTGGCTCGCGGTCATGCGTTCAACGTACTCTGGCCCGGTGGACCAGGCCATCCAAATCGTCGGCGCCCTCCTGATACTGACCGCCTTCGCCGCGGTCCAGTTCGACCGCATGCGCCCCGATTCCCGCATCTACCTGACCCTGAACCTGGTCGGCTCAGCCATCCTCGCGGTGCTCGCCCTCACCTCCTCCCAATGGGGCTTCCTCCTGCTCGAGGGCGTCTGGGCCCTGGTTTCAGCTTGGGGGTTGCTCGCAGCTGGCAACGCCCAGAGCGAGTCCCGGTAGGGGCGAAGCGTCTTGTACTTTTTCGGCGCCCCGAATCTCGGACGGCCGGCGACGGTCCGTCGAAAAAGTTAAGCGAAACCCCTACCGGGACCCGCTCTCAATCAACCGCTCCGCAAGTTTCCTCATCCCCAGTTCCAGCGCCGCCTTCGCCGCCCCTTCCCAGTCGGTCGGCCCATCGGGCGGCCGCTTGACGCCGGCGTCGCGCAGCGTGGCGATGTCTTTAAAGGCGAGCAGATCGTCTCGGGCGTCAATGAGGGCCCCGCGCAGGGCCGGCCGCCGCTCGCGGATCGCGTTGTCCAGCACCGCCTCCAGGGAGCCGTGGGCGCGCAGCAGCTCGGCCGCGGTTTTCGGTCCCACGCCCTTTGCCCCAGGGAGGCCGTCGGAGGGGTCGCCGCGCAGGGCGATGAAGTCGGGGACCAGCTCGGGATCGATGCCGTAGCGCTCGCGCACCTCGGCCGGACCGACCTCTTCGGCGCCTTTGCCGCCGGTGCGGACGTAGAGAACGGTCACCCCCGGCGCCGCGCATTGGTACATGTCGCGGTCGCCGGTCAGCAGCAGCGCCTGGCCGCCGGCCTCTGCCTCCAGCCGCGCGTAGGTGCCGAGCAGGTCGTCGGCCTCGAGGTCGTCGCTGGTCGCGACCGTCCACCCAAAGGCCTCGAAGAACTCGCGGCAGGCGGCGAACTGGGGCGCCAGCTCATCCGGCATCGCCGCCTCGCGCTCGGCGTGGTAGGCGGGGTAGAGCTCGGTCCGGTAGCTGGCGGCGTCGGGGCCGAAGCAGAGCACGACCGCCCGCGGCTGGTGGGCTTCGACCTCGCGCAGGACCATGTTGGCGGTCCCCAGCAGCGCGTTGACCGGCTTGCCGTCGGGGCCGACGATCTTGCTCGGCAGGGCGTAGAAGGCCCGGAACAGCATCGAGGGGGTGTCGACCGCGAGGAGCGGGGCTGCTGGCACGGTCCCCAGCCTACGGGTACGGTCCTACGATGCAGGGGGCGCAGCGGCCGCGCATCGATCCCGGCGACCGCCGCCAGACCGGCCTCGTCAACACAGCGATCGTCTGGTTGCTGATCCTGCGCGTCGCCGACAACACCGCCTGCGAGTACGAGTGGGGCCACCAACGCAGCGCTCGGGCGTAGGTAGGGTGCCGGCCGTGCTTCGCAGGATCTCCTCATCCGCAATCCTCGGCACGCTTCTTGCCGGCCTTCTCCTCGCCGCTCCGGCGCTCGCCGCGCCCGCGGTCACGGGCGAATTCGACGTCCCCGGCCTCGGCAACAACAACAAGCTGGTGCAGGGGCCCGACGGCAACGTCTGGGTGACGCTGGATGGGGCTGGCAAAGATGTCGCCCGGATCACGCCCGCCGGCGCGGTCACCGAATTCTTCCTCGAAGCAATCACCCCGTCGGGGATTACCGTCGGTCCTGAAGGCCGCCTCTGGGTCACCCGCAACGGCGCGGTCATCAGCTTCGATCCAGCCGATCCAGAAGGCTCGAAAGACCTCACGAACATCGCCTCGATCGGCGGCAGCCACTCGATCGTCCTCGGCCCCGATGGCAATCTCTGGGTGGCGACCGAAGGGAAAGTGATCCGGATCCCGCCCGGCGATCCCGGCAATTCCCAAGACTTCCTGATCGCCGGGCTGAACCCCAAAGACATCGACGCCGCCGGTTCACTGCTCGTCGTCGCCAGCTTCGAACACATCTATGCGGTGAACACCGCCGGGACGGTCGTGGGCGACCAAAAAATCGCCGGCCAATCCCAGGGTGTGGCCGGCAACCCAAACGGGCAGTATGCATTCACCCAGCCGGTCTCGCCGCCAAAGGAAATCGGGCTGCTCTCGCCCACCGCGGCGCCGATCATCCGCTCGGCTGAAGGCACCGATCCCTTTGGGATCACGCTCGGTGCCGATGGCGCCTACTGGTCTCCCGAGTTCATCTCCGACGGCCTCACGCGGATCACCGCCGATGGCACGGTCACCGGTCTTCCCGGCTTCGCCAAAAACTCCGCCCCGCGCCAGATCGCCGCCGGTCCCGACAACACCCTCTGGGTGACGCTGGAGATGACGAAGAAAGTCGGCCGCGTCTCCGGGCTCGAACCGCCGGTGGGCCCGCCACAGCCTCCGCCGCCGCTCGTGAAGGTGCCGGAGACCAAGATCGACAAGGGCCCGAAGAAGAGGGTCACGATCAAAGGCAGGAAGGCGAAAGTGAAGTTCCGCTTCAGCTCCCCCGATGCAGGCGCGACCTTCGAGTGCCGCCTAACGGCGGTTGCGACGAATGGGAAACAGCCTCCGAAAAGGGCGATTTCCTTCGCAGCCTGCAGCTCGCCGAAGACCTACAAGCTGAAGCCAGGCAGCTACCGCTTCGAGGTCCGCGCCGTGGTCGCCGGCGCCGCTGACCCGACGCCCGCGAAGCGCAGCTTCAAGGTCGTCCGCGTCGCCAAGAAGCGGCGCTGAGCGCGCCGCGCCGCTTCCAGAGCGGCGCGGCGAGGCCGACGTCCTCACTTCACTACGGTTAGCGCCGCCATGAGCGGCGAACATGCCCTGCACATAACCGACCTCGCGAAGCGCTACCCGACCGGGGTCGAGGCGCTGCGCGGCGTCTCGCTGGAGATCGCGCCGGGCGAGCTGTTCGGCCTGCTCGGGCCCAACGGCGCCGGCAAGTCGACGCTGATCCACTGCACGACCGGCCTCGCCCAGCCGACCGGGGGCTCGATCCAGGTCTTCGGCCACGACGCCGTCGGTGGCCGCTACGCCGAGGCGCGACAGGCGGTCGGGCTGGCGCCGCAGGAGCCGAACCTCGACTGGTTCCTCACCGTCGAGGAGACGCTCGACTACCACGCCGGCTACTTCGGGATGCCCAAGCGCGAGCGCCGCGAGCGGACCAAGGAGCTGCTGGAGACCTTCTCGCTGACCGAGAAGAGCGACGAACGCACCCGCACCCTCTCCGGCGGGATGAAACGGCGGCTGATCCTGGCCCGGGCGATGATGCACCGGCCGCGCCTGCTAATCCTCGACGAGCCCACGGCCGGAGTCGACGTCGAGCTGCGGCTCGAGCTCTGGCACTACGTCCAGAAAATCAACCAGGAGGGGACGACGATCCTGCTCACGACCCACTACCTGGAGGAGGCGGAGCAGCTCTGCGACCGCATCGCCTTCATCGCCGAGGGCCAGATCGTCGCCGAGGGGACCAGCGACGTGCTCGCGGAGCGCTTCGGGGTCACCAGCCTCGAGGACGCCTATCTGGCCCTGGTCGGCCGCAAAGAGCTCTCGCGCTCGCACGTCGAGGTGGCCCCGTGACCGCCGCCCAGATCCGTTTCGCGTCGCTCTGGCGGCGCGAGGTCAACCGCTTCATGAAGATCAAGAAACAGACGATCGGCGCGCCGCTGCTGGAAACCTTCCTCTACATCTCCGTCTTCGGCGCGGCGCTGGGGTCGCGGATCGACAAGCTGCACGGGATCGACTACGTCGTCTTCGTCATCCCCGGGCTGATCATGATGGCCTGGTCGATCAACGCCTTCACGAACAACTCCTCCTCGATCCTGCAGCAGAAATTCCAGGGGGCGATCCAGGACCAGCTCTCCTCGCCGGCCTCGCCGCTGGAGCTGCTGCTTGCCTTCACGCTCGGCGGTTTCATGCGCGGGCTGATCGTCTCCTGCCTCACCTTCGCCGCCGCCTCGCTGCTGGTCGACCTCCCGGTCGAGCACGTGCTGGTGCTGATCCCCAGCCTCTTCCTGGTCGGCTTCTTCTTCTCCCAGCTCGGGGTTCTGATCGGCGTCCGCGCCGAACAGTTCGACGACGTCGCCTTCGCCCAGACCTTCGTGCTGACGCCGCTGATCTTCCTCGGCGGCGTCTTCTACTCGGCCGAACTGCTGCCGGAGCCCTACGAGACGCTGACCCACTTCAACCCGATCTACTACATGATCAACCTGGTCCGCTACGGCTTCGTCGGCTACACCGAAGTCAGCATTGCCCTCTCGCTGCTGGCCCTGACCGCCGCCACCGCCGTCCTCTTCGCCGTCAACCTCCGCCTCTTCTCCAAGGGCTACCGCCTGCGCGCGTAGCGCTCCCGCAAAGAGAGCCGAGTTGACCACACCATGGTGTGGTCAACTCGCTCACGTTTCGACGTTCTCCTCGATCCAGGCTTGCTGCTCATCCCGGGTCGGCGACCGGGACGGCGGCCGCGGCGCCATCCTCGGGCACGACGAGGATCGCGCCCTCGCCGGTGGCGTAGGCCTCCTCGCCGTGGTGGACGACGTCCATGCCCATCGCCTCCTCGCGCTCGTCCCCGCGCAGCGGCCAGACCGCGCCCATCAGCTTCAGCAGCGCGTAGGTCACGACGAAGGCGTAGGCCGGCGCCGCCAGCACCGCCTTCGCCTGATCCCAGAGCTGCTCGGCGTTGCCGTAGATGAGCCCGTCGGAGATCCCATTCCAGGACTCCTGGGCGAAGAAGCCGACGAAGAGGATGCCGACGAGGCCCGCGGTGCCGTGCGCGGCGAGCACGTCGAGCGTCTCGTCGACCCCGGTCCGCGTGCGGAAGACGATGATCGCGTAGCTGATCGGGGCGCCGATCACGCCGAGCAGCATCGCCCAGCCGGGGCTGATGAAGCCGCCGGCGGGGGTGATCAGCACGCAGCCGACGATGATCGCCGTGGCGGCGCCGATCGCGGTGATCTTGCGCCCGCGGATTAGGTCGAGGGCGAACCAGGCGACCAGCGTCGTCGCCGGGCAGAGCAGGGTGTTGACGAAGGCGAGCACGCTCGCTTCGCCGGTCGAGAAGCCGCTGCCGCCGTTGAAGCCGAACCAGCCGAACCACAGCAGCCCGGCACCGAGCAGGACGTAGACGGCGTTGTGGGGGAGCAGCGCCTGGCGACCGTAGTCTTTGCGCGCGCCGACCACCAGGGCCGCGGCGAGCGCCGAGAAGCCCGAGGCCATCTCGACCGCGATGCCGCCGGCGAAGTCGAGGGTGCCGCCGGAGATCAGCCAGCCGCCGCCGAAGCCCCAGTGGGCGAGGACGGCGTAGACCAGCACCGACCACAGCGCCGCGAAGACCAGGAAGGGCCCGAAGCGCATCCGCTCGACCACGGCACCGGAGATCAGCGCCACGGTGATGATGCAGAAGGTCGCCTGGAAGGCGAAGAAGACCAGCTCCGGAATCGTGGTTTCGCCGTAGGGGAGGAAGTCGACGCCCTGCAGGAAGGCCTGGTCGAGGTTGCCGATCAGGTCGCCTGAGCCGGAGAAGGCCAGCGAATAGCCGACCGCCGCCCAGGTCACCGTCGCGACGGCGATCGCCGCGATGCACATCATGAAGGTGTTGAGGGTGTTCTTCGAGCGGACGAGGCCGGCGTAGAAGAGTCCGAGGGCCGGGGTCATCAGCAGCACCAGCGCCGTCGCCGTCAGCATCCAGGCGGTGTCACCGGTGTCGATCGCGGACGCCGCGGCGGTCAGGGCGCTCATTTCGCCACCGGCGTCACGGCGCCATGGTCGACGTCGCCGGTCCTGATCCGGACCGCCTGCTCGAGCGGCACGACGAAGATCTTGCCGTCGCCGACCTCACCGGTGCGGCCGCCCTCGCAGAGGGCGTTGACGGTGGTCTCGACGAAGTCGTCGGAGACCGCGACCTCGAACCGGACCTTCTCCGCCAGCCCCATCTTCACGGTGGTGCCGCGGTAGGTCTCGACCCGGTCGAGCTCGCCGCCGTGGCCCTGCACGCGACTGATCGAGAAGCCACGCACCTCAGCCCGGTAGAGCGCCTCCAAAACCTCGTTCGCCCGCTCCGGTCGGACGATGCCGATCACCAGTTTCACGCTTCCTCCCTTTCGCCTGTCTCCCAAACCGCTCTGCGGGGCGAGAGCCTATGACAGCCCGCGGATTGCTGCCGGGAAACGCTGACGAAATCCGCTCGGCAAGCCGGGTTGCGGCGCCCCTGTCCCGGCGAGCCTGCCGCCACCGCTCTCTAGAATCCCCCGCAGATGGCGACCAGGCTCCGCAGGCGGCGACGCAAGCCGCACAAGTCCCACTGGCACAAGATCCTGATCCCGCTTGGCGCCGTGGCCGCAATGATCGCCGTCGCCGGCGGCATCGCTGGTGCCTGGGCGCTCGACGTCTACAACTCGGCGCCCCCGCTCTCCAGCCTGCAGCCGGTGCAGAAGGGCCGCTCCTCGGCGATCTACGCCAACGACGGCAGCCTGATCGGCTTCATCCGCTCCGACAACGTCCGCCAGCCGGTGCCGGAAAGCGCGCTGCCGCAGACGCTCAAAGACGCCACGGTCGCGATCGAGGACAAGAACTTCTACGAGCACGGCGCGCTCGACCCCGAAGGCATCGCCCGCGCGGCCTGGGAGGACCTGAAGGCCGGCGGCAAGCCGGTCCAGGGCGCCTCGACGATCACCCAGCAGCTGGTCCGCAACCTCTACATCCAGAACCCGCAGGACACGATCGAGCGAAAGCTGAAGGAAGCGCACCTGGCGGAGGACCTGTTCGAGGTCCACGACCGCGACTGGATCCTCACCCAGTACCTGAACACGGCGCCGTACGGGACGGTCGAAGGGCAGACCGCGGTCGGCGCCGAGGCGGCGGCGCAGACCTACTTCGGCAAACCGGCCAAGGAGCTCAACCTGACCGAGGCGGCGCTGATCGCCGGGCTGCCGCAGGCGCCCTCCGAATACAACCCCTTCCTCGATCCGAAGGCGGCGCTGAAGCGGCGCAACGAGGTGATCGACGTGATGGGCGAGCTGGGCTACATCGACGCCGAAGAGCACGCGAAGGCGCGCACCTCCGGGCTCGGCCTCAACCCCGGCCACAAGTATCAGGTGATCCAGGACCCGTTCCTGTTCGACCTGGTGCAGCAGGAACTGATCGACAAGTACGGGATCAACACCGTCCGCAACGGCGGCCTCAAGGCCTACACGACGATCGACCCCGAGCTGCAGGCCAAGGCCGAAGAAGCGGTCGAAGGCTCCTGCTACGTCTGCTACTCCGAAGGCGGACCGGCGGCCGGGCTGGCCTCGATCGAGCCGAAAACCGGCGCCATCGTCGCCCTCGCCTCGACCGAAGGCTACGCCTCCGAAGAACAGTTCAACTACGCCTGGCAGGCCCACCGCCAGCCCGGCTCCTCGTTCAAGACCTTCGTCCTCACGACCGCGATCAAGGAGGGGGTCGACCCCGACTCCACCTACTACAACGGCGCCTCGCCGATAACCCTGCAGCTGCCCGGCGGCGGCGCCGACTGGGTCGTCAACAACGCCGAGCCCGGTGGCGGCACGATGTCGCTGACCGACGCGACGACCCACTCGGTCAACGTCATCTTCGCCCAGCTCGACCTCGATGTCGGCCCCGACGCGGTGACCGAGACGGCGCAGGAAATGGGGATCGAATCGCCGCTGCAGTCGGTCCCGGCCGAGGGCATCGGCGGTCTCGCGATCGGCGTCACGCCGCTGGAAATGGCCGATGCCTACGCGACCCTCGCCAACGGCGGCGTCCACCACGACCCGACCGCGATCAGCAAAGTCGAATTCCCCAACGGCAAGGTCGACGAACCCGACGCCGACGCGGGTGAGCGGGTGCTCACCCCCGGCCAGGCCTACGAAGTGACCCGCGTGCTGGAGACGGTGATCACCTCCGGCACCGGCGCCGGCTACACCTCGATCGGGTGCACCTCGGAGGCGGGCAAGACCGGTACCTCCGAGGAACTCTCAGACGCCTGGTTCGTCGGCTACACGCCGATGTTCTCCACCGCCGTCTGGGTCGGCCACCCGACCACCCGCGAAGCGACCGGGTACGGCGGGCCGACCGCGGGGCCGATCTGGCAGAGCTACATGTCGGCCGCCCAGGAAGGCGACTGCCCCGAATTCGAAGTCCCGGCCAGCCTGCCCGAGCTCTCCGGCCTGGAGAGCGAACACACCCGCTCCTCCTCGGAAGCGTATTCGCCCGACGAATTCGAAGAGGAGGACAACGAAGACGAGGGCAAGAAGAAAGGCGACAAGGGCGACGAAGGCGACGAAGCCGGGGAAGGCGAAGCCCCCCCGGAAACGGGAGAACCGCCGGCCGAAATAGACCCACCGGCCGAAGAAGGCCCACCGCCCGCCGTCGGCGGCGGCATCGCCCCGAGCTAGCTCAGAGCTCGATCAGCTCGATCCGGTAGCCGTCGGGGTACCGAACGATTGGGCATTGAGGGGCCATCAGGGAGAGGAGATCGTGTCCCCAGGCACCACTGGCAGCGGTCTGAGGCGCGGTGGGGTGAACCTGCCGTCGTAAAGCGTTCGCCCATCCAATCCGTGGGCGAGGTTCACCGTAGCTCTCAGCACCTTGCGCCTTAGGCACTTGGTTTCTGGACCTTCGGGCCGAACGGCATAGGCGTCCACGACGATTCGAGACCGTTCTTCGGTGATGAACGTCTCCAGCGTCGGCTCGTTGCTGCAATACGTGACCCGGGGCCCTCGTATCGCAATCGTGCGTGAGTCGATCACCCTCATCGGCTTCCACGCGACCTGCACTGCCTGCATGCCCTCGCCGAAGTCAGGCGGAGCGTTCGCAAAGGCGTTACCCGGGGCGATCGCAAGAGCCCCCGCTGCGATGACGTAGGAGAGGCGAGACATTTTGAATCACTCTATTGCGGCGAATCGCCTCCGAGCTAGTAGGTCCTCCTAGAGCTCGATCAGCTCGATCCGGTAGCCGTCGGGGTCGCGTACGAAGCAGATTCGCGGGCCCTCGGTGCGGTTGCCGGGGCGGTAGGGCGGCTTTTCCGGCTCGATGCCCGCGGCGGCGAGGCGCTCGAGGGTGCCGTCGAGGTCGTCGACGCCGACGGCGATGTGGTTGTAGCCGGTGCCGTGCTCGTAGGCGTCGACGCCGTGGTTGTAGGTGAGCTCCAGCCGCGGTTCGTCGCCGGGCAGGGCCATGAAGACGTTTATCGCCTCGTCGCCGATCGGCATCCGCGCCGCCTCGGCGAAGCCGAGCTTCTCGTAGAAGGCGACCGAGCGGTCGATGTCCCCGATTCGGTAGCAGGTGTGGAGATACGTCGCGATAGCCGCGAGCCTAGCGGGGCCGCCGCCTGTCCCCCCGCTCACCCCTTGCGCGCCCGGCCTCGGATCTCTACTTTGCATGGACTCTCGAACGTTCGTCCATGTCAAACGATCAGAAAGGCATCTCTTGAGAAAGGTCCCTCGTCCCACCCGCTTCAAGGCACTTGCAGCGGCAGTCTCGGCCTCCGCGCTCCTCTTCGCCCTCCTCGGCACGTCCCTCGCGGGCGCCGAGACGGCGACCACCAGCGCCGGCACCGACGTGATCACGATGGAGCTGGCCAAAGGCAAGCTGAAATTCGTCGTGCCGCCGACCGTGACCCAGGGCAACCAGCTCGAAATCGTCAACAACACCGACCCCAAACGGGTCGGCCCTCACACCTTCTCGCTGGTCACCAAAGGTTCGCTGCCGAAGACGCCGCCGGCCCGGCAGAAGTGCTTCGCGCCGAAACACATCTGCCTCTCGATCGCCCAGTGGCACGGCTTCAAGCCGAAAACGGAAAAGATCACGATCAACCCGGCCAAAGCGGGCGCCCCGGGGTGGAGCACGCTCGGCAGCACCAGCAAGAAGGGCGACTCTTGGTTCACCGAAAAGAAGGGTGAGGCCTTCGCCCAGGAAATAGCCGCGACGGCGCCGCCGACGCTCTACTTCATCTGCGCGGTGCACCCGTGGATGCAGGGCAAAACGACCGTCCTGCCGGCTCCGGCTCCGGCTCCGGCTCCGGTCCCGGTCTCCTAGCGCGACGGCAACGCAGCACTCAAGCCAGCCCCGCCTCGGGCGCCGAGCCTTCCTCGGCGTCCTCGGCGGCGGCGCCCTCGCCACCCTGCTGCCCTTACGGCGGTGGGGTGGGGGGCTGCTGCCGTTCGGCGAGGAGGTCCCGCAGGCGCTCGCCGCGGTCCCCTTCCGGGCGCGGCTGCCGATCCCCCGCGAGCTCACCGACGCCCACGTCGAGATCCCGATCCGCGAGGCGGAGGTGCAGATCCTGCCCGGCCGCCCGACCCGGATGTGGACCTACGGCGGCAGCTTCCCGGGGCCGACGGTGCGGCGCTGGGCCGGGGAGCGGACCCGGGTCAGCTTCGAGCACCAGCTGCCGGCCGGCGCCGGCGAGCTCAGCGTCCACCTCCACGGCGGCCACAACCGCAGCCGCTTCGACGGCCAGCCCGGCGGCCTGACCAAGACCCACCCGGTCTCCTACTTCTGCAGCATCCCCCGGGGCCTGAGCCCGCGCGAGTCCGGCAACGACATGCTGATCCGGCCCGGGGAGCGCAAGACCTACGTCTACGACCTGGTCGAGGACGGCCGCCCCGAACGCGCCGCCTTCCAGTGGTACCACGACCACCGCCTCGACCGCACCGCTCTGCACACCTGGCGCGGCCTGGCCGGGATGTGGATCCTCGACGACGGGTTCGACGCCTCGCTGCCGCTGCCGAGCGGCGAGCGCGACATCCCGCTGATGTTCGCCGAGCGCAGCTTCGACCGCGACAACCAGCTGGTCGACCCCTTCGAGGGGCAGCGCCCGCCGGCCGACGGGATCCTCGCCGAGACCGTGCTCGTCAACGGCGCCTTCATGCCCCACCACCGGGTCAGCCCGCGCCGCCACCGGCTGCGGCTCCTCAACGCCTCCTCCTTCCGCAGCTACGCCCTGCATCTCTCCAACGGCGCCCAGATGGTCCAGATCGCGACCGAGAGCGGCCTGATGCCGGCGCCGGTCCGCCGCGGCGAGATCCTGCTCGGCCCCGGCGAGCGGGCGGAGGCGATCGTCGACTTCGCCGGCGCCGCCGGCGAGACGGTCGAGCTGCGCAGCAGTGGCCACCACTGGGGTCGCAACTCCGCTGGGTCCCGCTCCTACGCCGGGGCGCTGATGCAGTTCCGGGTCGGGTCGGAGCGAGTCCCGGACCGGACCCGGGTGCCGCGGCGGCTGCGGCCGCTGCCGGACTGGACGAAGCGGGCGAAGCGCAAGCCGGACCGCAGCTGGGAGATCACGATCGGCGGTCTCTTCAAGACGACCTGGCTGATCAACGGCCACACCTTCAACCCGGCCCGCGCCGAGGCCTTCCCGTTGCTCGACACGGTCGAGACCTGGGAGATCGTCAACCGCACCACGGTCGCCCACACGATCCACATCCACCACACCGACTGGTACCTGCTGGCGCGCAACGGGAAGCGGCCACCGCCCTGGGAAGACTGCTTGAAGGAGACTTTCTTCGTCCATCCGGGCGAACGGCTGCTCGTCGCCGGGCGCTTCTGCGACCACGCCGGCAAGTTCGCGATCCACTGCCACATGCTCGATCACGAGGACCACGGCCTGATGAGTCAGTTCGAGGTCATGCGGAGTTAAAGGCCTCCCCGTGCCCGCCGATGCGGTACTGGTGGATGCGCAGGCAAGAAAGCAGGAGGCGATCAGGGCCCCGGGCCATTCCGAGGCGCGCGCCGTCGGTGCGCTGATGGCGGCCGGCGCCGGCCTCGTCGCCCTCTCGCTGGCGCTGCCGCATCCGAGCGGCGGCGACACCGGGGCGCTGATCGCGATCGCCGCCGGGATGCTGGTCGTCGGCGGGCTCTGCTTCGGCCTCGCCCGGCTGCTGCCGCTCTGGATCGTCCACCTGGTTCTCGCCGCCGCCGCGGTGGCGACCGGCTGCCTGATCGACGCCAGCGGCGTCGCCGTCGGCCAGTACGGCTCGGTCTGGGTCTGGGCGACGCTGGTCGCCGCCTACTTCTTCCCGCCGCGGGTCGCCGCCGCCCATCTCGCCTGGCTGCTGGCCGTCTACGCGGTGACCCTGTCCCAGGTCGAAAGCACCGCCGGCTACTCGGCGCTGACCCGGTGGCTGTTCACGGCAATCTCGCTGAGCGTGGTGATGGTCCTGACCAGCGCAATCGTCGCCCACCGCGCCCGTGCCGACCGGCGCGCCCGCCGCTTCTTCGACCTCTCCAACGACATGCTCTCGACGATGGACACCGCCGGTCGCTGTATCGAGGTCAACGGCGCCTGGGAGCGCGTCCTCGGCTACACCGACGAGGACCTGCGCGGCAGGCCGTTGCTCGACCTGACCCATCCCGAGGACCGCGAGCGCGCCACCGCCGAGGCGGTCGCCCTGTTCAAGGGAACGCCCTCCCGGGGTCTCGAGGCTCGGGTCCAGGCCAAGGACGGCAGCTGGCACTGGCTGCGCACGAGCGCGACCCTGGCGGCCGACGAGGGTCTCGTCTACGCCCGCTCGACCGACGTCACCGAGCTGAAAGCAGTCGAGGGGGAACGCGAAGAGCTGCTGGCCGAGGTCCAGGGGCTCGCTCACAGCGATGCCCTCACGGGGCTGCCCAACCGCCGCGCCCTCGACGCCCAGCTGCCGCGCGAGATGGCCCGCTCGCTGCGCCATGAGCTGCCGCTCTGCCTGGCGATCCTCGACATCGACCACTTCAAGGCCTTCAACGACCGCCACGGCCACCTCGCCGGCGACGCGGCGCTGCGCAGGTGCGCGATCGCCTGGGACTCGGAGCTGCGCGGCGAAGACACGATCGTCCGCTTCGGCGGCGAGGAGTTCCTCGTCGTCCTGGCCAACTGCACACCCGAGCAGGCGGTGGAGGCGATCGAACGCCTGCGCGCGGCGACCCCGGGAGAGCACAGCTGCTCCGCCGGCCTCGCCCTCTGGGACGGGCGCGAGCTCGCCGAGGATCTGATCGGCCGCGCCGACAGTGCCCTCTACCGGGCCAAGGCCTCGGGCCGCGACCGGTTGGTCGAGGCCCCGTCGATCGAGTCATGATGCGGCGATGGGGCACGACCGCATCGTCCGCTTCCGTACCGCCAGGCGCGACCCGGAGCTGACCGTCGTCGAGGGCTTCCACGCCCTCAAGCACGCGCTCCGCTTCGGCGCCGAGCCGGTCGAGGCGGTGGCGCTCGACCCGCCGGCGCTGGAGCGCATGGCGGCGGACCTGGCCCCGGACCTGGCCGGCCGCTTCGAGGGCAAGGTCGAGACGGTCGATGCGGAGGAGCTGGCGCAGATGCTGCCGCTGGTCCCGCACACCGGCGTCGTCGCGATCGTGCGCCGCCCAGCGGTCGACCTGGCCGCGATCCTGGCCGACCCGCGCCCGGCGCCGGTGGTGCTGCTCGAGGACCCGCGCAACATGGGCAACATCGGCGCCTGCATCCGCGTCGCCGCCGCGGCCGACGCCGCGGCCGTCCTCACCACCGGCGGCAACGACCCCTGGTTCCCCGACGCCGTGCGCGGCGCCGCGGGGCTGCACTTCGCGCTCCCGGTCGCCGCGGTCGAGGAGCTGCCCGCCAGCGACCGGCCGCTGCTGGCGATCGACCCCGAGGGGGAGGACCTGCGCCCGGGCGAGCTGCCGCCGCGCGCGGTGCTCGCCTTCGGCACCGAGCGCCACGGGCTCAGCGGCGGCCTGCTCGCGCGGGCCGACGGCAGGGTGGCGATTCCGATGCGCGATGGGGTCTCCAGTCTCAACCTCGCGACCTCGGTCGCAGTGACGCTATTTGCGATGCGCCTGGGCAGGGGATAGCGTCTGCGCAAAGCCCCTTGACGAAAGGAAGCACCTTGGCCCTGCCTTTTGCAGACATCAGCTTTGGCGAACTCCTCCTGATCGCGCTGGAGATCTTCTTCTTCGTGATCTGGATCTGGATCCTGATCACGATCCTCAGCGACCTCTTCCGCGACCACGAGATATCTGGCTGGTCGAAGGCGGTCTGGGTCCTGTTCCTCGTCTTCATCCCATTCCTGGCCGCGCTGATCTACCTGATCGCCCGCGGCTCCGGGATGCGCGACCGCACGATCAAAGCCCAGGCGGAGGCCAAGCAGCACTTCGACGAATACGTCCGTCAGCAGGCTCACACCACCCCCGCCGACGAACTGCACAAACTGAACGAGCTGAAGGAAAAGGGCGCCCTCAGCGCCGAGGAGTTCGACAGGGCCAAGGCCAAACTGCTCGCCTGAGCTGATTCCGCGGTTCCTTTTGGTCCTCTGCCGACCAAAAGGAACCGCGCCCCTTTGGGGCCGTCGATGCGGGCTCCCAGAGTCCTTGGAAGTCCGCAATTTGCAAGCGAAGTTGCAAGTTATTAGCAACCGCTAACACTCTTCAGGCGACTTCGCTAGCCTGCGCCGCCCGTCGTCCTTCCCTCGGGAAGACGGCGCGATCCGATGCGGGCACACCTCTCCGACAACACCCCGAGCGCCGGCAAGCGCGCCTGGCTGCTCTTCGCGGCGCTGGTCCTGGCGGCCGCCTGCGCGCTGGCGCTGAGCGTCTCCAGCGCCCCGGCCGAGACCCCGCAGGAAGAACTCGAAGCGACCCAGAGCAAGCTCGACGACGTCCGTGCCGACTCCAGCGCGCTGGCCGACACGATCGCCGCACAGAACGCCGCGATCGACTCGATGATCGGCGAGGTCTCGGCGCTGCGCCAGAAGCAGGCCGCGATCCAGGCCGAGCTGGCCGACAAGCAGGCCGAGCTCGACGCCGCGGCCAAGGCCCTGGAAAAGGAACGCGACCATCTGGAAGAGGTGCGCGAGGAGCTGAGCCGCGCGCTCGGCGTGCTGCGCGAGCGGCTGGTCGCGATCTACGAGACCGGCTCGCCCGACGCGATCAACGCGATCCTCGAATCCGAGGACTGGTCGGAGATGGCCGCCCAGACCGAATACCTGAACCGGATCCAGAGCTACGACGACTCGGTAGTCGACCGGGTCAAGAGCCTGCGCGACGAGGTCAAGGGCGCCGTCGCCCGCCTCGCCGACAACCGCGAGAAGGCCGAAGAGGCGCGTGACTCGGTCGCCCGGATGGAGCGCGAAGTCGCCGCCGCCCGGGCCGAAGTCGAGGAGCGCTTCGCCGAGCTGAAGTCGGCCCAGGCCGAGCGCCAACAGGCGATGGAAACGCTGGAATCCCGCGAAGACGCGCTCAGCAGCAACCTCTCCTCGATCTCCAACCAGATCGCCTCCGAAGGCGGACCGGCGCCGACCGGCGAAGTCCCGGCGCCGCTGACCCCCGGCGAGCGCGCCCAGCTGATCACCGAAAGCGAAGCAAGCGCCCCCGCGGCGGCCCCGGAGGCGGTCAAGGCCGTGATCTCCGCCGCCAACTCGATCGCCAGCAAGCCCTACCTCTGGGGCGGCGGCCACGGCTCCTTCGAATCCTCCGGCTACGACTGCTCCGGCGCGCTCAGTTACGCCCTGCACGGCGGCGGCTTCCTCGAAAGCCCGCTCGACTCGACCGGGCTTTCGACCTGGGGTGAACCCGGCCCCGGCAAGTGGATCACCGTCTACGCCAACGCCGGACACGCCTGGATGGTTGTCGCCGGCATCGCCTTCGACACCAGCGGCGGCGCCGGCCCGCGCTGGCACGACCCGTGGGTGAGCTCGACCGAAGGGTTCATTGCCCGGCACCCCGCCGGCTACTGAGCTCCGCCCGCGGTTCCTTTTTCGCCTCCCAGGCCCATAAAGAACCACGCGATTGAGGGACGGTCGGAGCTTCCTCAGGTACTTTCCCGTGATGGCCAGCCTGGAGGAGATGCTGGAGATCGAGCGGTTCGAGCCGCCGGCGGAGTTTCGCCAGCGCGCCCGCTGGTCCGATCCCAAGATCTACGAGGAAGCCGCCGCCGACCCGGAGGCCTGGTGGACGGCGCGGGCGAAGGAGCTGCTCGACTGGGACGTCGAGCCGAGCAAGGGGCTCGACGAGTCCAACCCGCCCTTCTACAGGTGGTTCGAGGATGGGCGCCTGAACGCCTCCGCCCAGTGCCTCGACCGCCACGTCGCCGCCGGCCGCGGCGAGCGCGTCGCCTACCACTGGCGGGGCGAGGAGGGGGAGGAGCGCGACGTCACCTACGCCGAGCTGCACCGCGATGTCCAGCGCTTCGCCAACGCGCTCGGGGACCTCGGCGTCGAGAAGGGCGACGTGGTCGGGATCTACCTGCCGATGATCCCCGAGGTCGTCGTCGCGATGCTCGCCTGCGCCCGCATCGGCGCTCCCCACAACGTCGTCTTCGGCGGCTTCTCCCCGGAGTCGGTGCGGGAGCGGATGGAGTTCTCCGAGGCGAAGGCGCTGATCACCGTCGACGGCGCCCGCCGCAAGGGCAAGACGGCGCCGATCAAGCCGGCGGTCGACGAGGAGATGGGCGACCTGGCGACGCTGGAGACGATCGTCGTCGTCCGCCACACCGGGATCGATTGCCCGATGCGCGAGGGCCGCGACGTCTTCTACGACGAGGCGATGGCGGCGGCCGAGCCGGAGTGCCCGGCGGAGCCGATGGAGGCCGAGCACCCGCTCTACATCCTCTACACGTCGGGCTCGACCGCGAAGCCGAAGGGGATCCTCCACACCACCGGCGGCTACATGGCCGGGGTCACCGCCACCCATCGCTACGTCTTCGACCTCGATCCCGAGAACGACGTCTACTGGTGCGCGGCTGACGTCGGCTGGGTCACGGGCCACTCCTACATCGTCTACGGCCCGCTCTCCAACGGCGCCACCAGCGTGATGTGGGAGGGGGCGCCGGACTACCCCCACCAGGGGATCTGGTGGGAGCTTGTCGAGCGCTACAGGGCGACGATCCTCTACGCGGCGCCGACCGCGATCCGGACCTTCATCAAGTGGGGGTCGGAGATCCCGGAGAAGTTCGACCTCTCCTCGCTGCGCCTCTTGGGCTCGGTCGGCGAGCCGATCAACCCCAAGGCCTGGCTCTGGTACCACCAGGTGATCGGCGGCCAGCGCTGCCCGATCGTTGACACCTGGTGGCAGACCGAGACCGGGGCGATCATGATCACGCCGCTGCCGGGGATCACCGCGGCCAAGCCGGGCTCGGCGACGACGCCGTTCCCCGGGGTGGTGGCCGAGGTGGTCGCGGAGCGGACGGGAGATCCGATCGCGGAGGGACAGGGCCTGCTCATGCTCGAGCGACCCTGGCCCTCGATGTTGCGCGGCCTCTACAAGGAGGACGAGCGCTTCGTCGAGACCTACTTCTCCCGCTTCGGCTCCGAGCGCTACCTGGTCGGCGACGCCGCCCGCCGCGACGCCGACGGCTACTTCTGGGTGATCGGGCGGATCGACGACGTCGTCAACGTCTCCGGCCACCGCCTCTCCACGGCCGAGGTCGAGTCGGCGATCGTCGCCGATGAGAACGTCGCCGAGGCAGCGGTGATCGGCCAGCACGACGAGGACACCGGGCAGGCGATCTGCGCCTTCGTCACCCTGCGCGGCGGGATCGAGCCGAGCGAGGACGTCGAGGACAGCATCCGCGCCAGCGTCGCCCGGCACATCGGCAAATTCGCCCGCCCGAAGCGGATCGTCTGGGCCGAGGATCTGCCGAAGACGCGCTCGGGGAAGATCATGCGCCGGCTCCTGCGCGACATCGCCGAGGGCCGCGCCCTGGGCGACGTCACCACGTTGCGCGACCCCGAGGTGATGAAGGAGCTGGAGGCGAAGATCGCCGAGGAGCAGGCCGGCGAGGACTAGCCGCCGCGCTGGTCGACCATGCGCTCGACCGCGACCTCGAGCGCCTGCAGCTGTTCCTGGACGCTGCGCAGTTCGCGCAGTGCCAGCGCCTCGGCGGTCAGCTTCTCCTCCTCCAGCTCGAGCTCGACTTCGGCGATTTCCGGGGCGAGGAAGCGCTGGGCGAAGGAGCCGGTGAGCAGGGCGACGAAGCCGATCCCGATGATCAGGATCACGGTGGAGGTGATCTCGCCGCCGGTGGTGGTCGGGTAGATGTCGGAGCCGAGCGTGGTCATCGTCGTGATCGCCCAGTAGATCCCGTCCCAGAAGTCGAGGTTCTGGCTGTGGCGCTCGAAGGCGTTGAAGACGGCGCCGCCGCCGACCGCGGTCAGGACCGCCAGCAGCGCCGCGTAGCGCAGCCCCTCCAAGGAGAAGACCTCGCGCGAGAGCTGGGCCAGCCGCAGCAGGCGCAGGAGCCGCAGCAGGCGCAGCGCTCGCAGGCCCTGCAGCCCGGGAGGGAGGACCGGCGGCGTCAGCACGACGATCACCAGGTCGAGCGGGTTGTGGCGCAGCCAGGCGCGGCGATCGGGGACGACCGCCAGCATCACCACGAGCTCGAAGAGGAAGGCCAGCCAGGTGACCCAGTTGAGCCCGGCGGCGACGCTCTCCAGCGTCCCGCCCGGGTGCGACTCGGTGATCGCCACCGTCGGCAGGGTCAGCGCCGCCGCGATCAACATCGGCGTGTTCAGCCGTTCGGCGACCCGCGTGCTGCGCGCGTCCATCCCCGGCTTGTACGGCGCCGGCGTCGTTGCCGCGTCGGAGCTCATCGCGACTGTTTCGACACTCGTTACCGCGGCCCTTGCTCAGCCGTGGCGGGCGGCCTTGACCAGGCCGGGGCCCGGCTCGACCACCTGGAACGGCTGGAAGCTGCCCTGCGCGACCGAGACCGTGATCGGGCCGACGCTGGGGTCGCCGCTGGGAAGGATCTCGAAGCTGCCGGTGATCCCGTTGCGGACCCTGGTCTCGCGCACGGCGTCGATCACGCCGGAGCGTTCGCCGCTGGAGGCGATCGCGCCCAGCAGCACGCTTGCCGCCTGGCCCGCGTAGGGCGCATACAGTTCGACCGGCCCGCCGATCTCCTTCTGCAGTTCGGCGACGAGCTTCCTGCCGGGACCCTCGAGATCCTGCGGCACCAGGCCCGGCACGCTGGCGAACATCCCGCGCGAGGCGGGGCCGGCGAGGTCGATCGTCGATTGCTGGGCGAAGCCGTCGGGCGCGAGCAGTTTCACCCCGCCGTTGGGGCCGAGGACGGCGACCTTGTCCTTGATCAGGCGGGCGCCGTTGGACTCGGTCAGGCCGGCGAGCAGGACCGCGTCGGGGGAGCGGCTCTTGACCGACGCCATCAAGCCCATGTAGCTGGCGGCCTTCGGGTTCCAGGAGCGAAAGCCCTGGATCGAGACGCCGAGCTTGCGGGCGGCACCGCGAAAGGTCTTCGCTTGCCCGAGGCTGGTCGGGTCCCCGCCGGCGTAGAGCACGTAAGCCCGCTCGATCCCGTGCTGCTTGGCGAAGCTGGCGAGGCCGGCGCCCTGGTAGGCGTCGTTGGGGACGACTCGGGCGTAGTTGCGGCGCTGCGGGTAGAGGCTCTTCGGCTCGCCGCCGCCGCAGCTGGGGCTGGACTGGGTCAGGCAGATCAGCGTGTTGCCGGGCGAGACCATCGCCACGCCGCCGCCGGGCGCGCGGCCGAGGATCGGCACCATCACCTCGGCGCAGCCGGAGTTGTAGGTGCCGATCACGCCGAGCACGCCGGGGTTGGCCGCGTAGGCCTCGGCGTTCGACTTGCACTGGGGCTTGCTCCAGAGGCCGGTGTCGGCCTCGGAGTCATCGCAGGCCTGGAAGGCGACGTTGCGCCCGCCGGCCCGCCAGCCGGCGCTCTCGAGGACGAGGCGGATCGCGTCGTTCATCTGCCGCGAGCGCTGCCGCGAGTCCCCCTGCAGCGGCAGGTCGGAGACGAGCAGCGCCTCGGCCGCGCCGGCGCCGCCGTACTGGAGCGGTCCGCAGGCGGGGGAGTCGACGGCCGTCACCGCCGGCGGTGCCGCCGCGCCGGACCCAGCGAACCCGAGGATCGCGAGGCCGAGCAGCAGCACGGCGACGAGCCCCAGAACCGGATGGCGAAGGTAAGCGGCGACGAAATCACCCTAGCCGCTGGCCCGGCGACCGGGCAAATGCGGATCTCGCGCGTGTGAATTTTGCGAATTGGCACGAATTGCGCGCCACTCGTGCGTCCTTTTCTGGGAGCGTCCCCTCTCGATGAGCGCGAGTGCAGCCACCATGTCCGACGTAGGGCGCTACCCTACCTTCATGCCGATGAAGAAGACCAGCCTCTACATCGACGAAGCCGTCGACCGGGCGCTCGCTGTGCGCGCGGCCGAGCAGGGCGTCACGAAGGCCGAGCTGATCCGCTCGGCGCTCAGCACGGTGGCCGCCGCGCCCAGCCGTGCACTTCCGCAGGCGATCGCGCTTGTCGACGACGGCAGGCCCGGCATCGCCCGCGATCTCGACGCCTATCTCGACGAGACCGGCTTCGGCGATTGACGGTAATCCTCGATACCTCGATCGTCGTTGCTCTCGCGATCGTCGGCGAGCAGGATCACGATGCCGTGCGCGAGTGGATCCTCAGCGAGCCGGCCGAGCTGGTCACCACGCCGCTGGTGCTCGCCGAGGTCGACCACGTGCTGCAGCGCCGGGCCGGCACCGCCGTGGCCGAAGCGGTCCTCGCCGATTTCCGCAACGGCGCCTACCGGGTCGAGTGGTGGCCCGCTGCGGCCGCGGACTCGCTGAACGTGCTGCGGACCGAGCGGCGGCTGGGAATCGGCGTCGTCGACGCCTCGTTGGTCGCCCTTGCGGCGCACCTCGGGACCAGACGCGTCGCGACGCTCGACCAGCGGCACTTTCGGCAACTCGGCCTCGCCGGCGAAGCCTTCACCCTGCTCCCGGCCGACCTCTGAGCCGGGCTCAGCCCTCGGACTCGACCGCGACCTCGCCGCCACCGAGCTCGACGTGGGCACGGCTGTCGGAGCTGCGGATCAGGAACAGGGTGGCCAGCAGGCCGAGGACGGCGAAGCCGGCGCCGGCGAGGAAGGCGTCCTGGAAGCCTTCGGTGAGGACCGCGGGGTCCTGGCTGGAGCCGGTGACCGAGATCGAGATCGCCGCCAGGATCGCCAGGCCGAGCGCGCCGCCGACCTGCTGGGAGGTGTTGATCAGGCCGCTGGCCAGGCCCTGCTCGTGGTCGGGCACCCCGGAGACGGCGGCGATCGTCACCGGAACGAAGGAGAAGCCGAGGCCGACCGCGGCCAGCAGCGAGGGTCCGAGGACGTCGGCGGCAAAGCTGCCGTCGACGGAGATCTGGGAGAACCAGATGAGGCCGGCGGCGATCAACACCATGCCGGTGGCGAGGATCGGCTTGAAGCCGACTTTGGTCACCAGCTGCGAGGCGATCCCGGCCGAGAGGATGATCGAGACCGCCAGCGGCAGGTAGGAGAGGCCGGCCTTGATCGGGCTGTAGCCGAGTACCTGCTGCATGTAGAGCGAGATGAAGAAGAACATCGAGAAGAGCGAGGCGCCGATCAGGATCCCGGCCACGTTGGCGCCGGTGATCGTGCGGATGCGGAAGATCGAGAAGGGGACGAGCGGGGCCCGCGAGCGCCGCTCGACCACGACGAAGGCAATCAGCAGCAGGGCCGAGAGGGCGAGCAGGCCGATCGTTTGGGTCGATCCCCAGCCGGCCCGGTTGGCGTCGACCAGGGCGTAGACGAGGATCGAGAGGCCGGCGGTGATCGTCACCGCGCCGGCCGCGTCGAAGGTCCGGACCCCGCCCTCGTCGCGGCTCTCGGCGATCAGGCTGGGGGCGATCGCGGCGGCGGCGATGCCGATCGGGACGTTGACCCAGAGCACCCACTCCCATCCCAGCGTTTCGGTCAGGACGCCGCCGAGCAGCACGCCGGCGGCGCCGCCGGAGCCGGCCACGGCGCCCCAGACGCCGAGGGCTTTGTTGCGCTCGGCGCCGTCGCGGAAGGTGGTGGCGACGATCGAGAGGGCGGCGGGGGAGAGGATCGCGGCGCCGAGGCCCTGCACGGCGCGGGCGGCGATCAGCTGGCCGGAGTTGGTGGCGAGGCCGCCGAACAGGGAGGCGATCGCGAAGAGGATCAGGCCGCCCATGAAGACGCGCCGGCGCCCCAACAGGTCGGCCATGCGGCCGCCGAGCAGGAGGAAGCCGCCGAAGGTCAGCACGTAGGCGTTGACGACCCAGGGCAGGTTGCTCTCGGTGAAGTCGAGCGCCTCGCCGATCGTCGGCAGCGCGACGTTGACGATCGACGCGTCGAGCACCACCACGAACTGCGCCACGCAGAGCAGCACGAGGGCAATCCAGCGCTTGTCGCGAGCGTCGCTTGGGTCAGTCATCCAGACACCTCCAGAAGTTCGATCGCTGAGGATTTCACATCGGACTCCTCGGGGAAGTTAGTTTGCTAAACTAATTACCAGAGCTAATCATTTCTCCGAAGGCAGCCGACACCTCCCTCACCGACTCCGCCGCGAGGCTGCGGATGGCGATCGTGCGCACCGCGCGCCGGCTGCGGCAGGAGGCGGCATCGGAGACCGGGGGACTGACCCCGACCGCGACCGCCGCCCTGGCGACGATCGAGCGCCACGGCCCGCTCACCCCGAGCGAGCTGGCGCGGTTGGAGCGGGTGAAGCGGCCGACCGTGACCCGCACCCTCGGCTGCCTCGAGCGCGAGGGCCTGGTCCAGCGCACGCCCGACCCGGCCGACGGCCGTAGCTCCCTGGTCGCGATCAACGGCGCCGGCCGCGAGCGGCTGCGGCGCCTGCGCGGCCGCAAGAACGCCTACCTGGCGCGGCGCATGCGCGACCTGCCCAGCTCCGAGGTGGAGGCGCTGGAGCGGGCGGCCGAGATCCTCGACCGGATGCGGGAGGATGAGCGCGGGTGAGGTACCACCTGCGCCGATCCTTCAACTCGCTCGAGGTACCGAACTACAGGCGCTACTTCGCCGGCCAGCTGATCTCGCTGTCGGGCACCTGGATGCAGACGGTGGCGGCGATCTGGCTGATCCTCAGCCTCACCGGCTCCGGCGTCGCCGTCGGCTTCACCACCGCCCTGCAGTTCCTGCCGATGCTGCTGTTCGGCGCCTGGGGTGGGCTGCTCGCCGACCGCTTCCCGAAGCGGCGGCTGCTGATGGTCACGCAGGCTCTGATGGCGATTCCCGCCCTCTTCCTCTTCGCGGTCACCGCGACCGGCGTCGTCGCCCCCTGGATGGTCTACCTCACGGTCTTCGGCTTCGGCCTCGTCAACGCGGTCGACAACCCGACCCGCCAGAGCTTCGTGATCGAGATGGTCGGCCCCGATCGGGTCGTCAACGCGGTCAGCCTCAACAGCGTCATCGTCCAGGCGGCGCGGATCGTCGGCCCCGCCCTCGCCGGCATCCTCATCGCCGGTTTCGGCGTCGTCCCCTGCTTCGGGCTCAACGCGCTCACCTTCGCGGCGATGATCGTGGCCCTCTGGACGATGGACCCGCGGCGCCTGCACGCGGCCCCGGTCGCCAGCCGCGAGCCGGGCGCGATCCGCGCCGGCCTGCGCTACGTCGCCCGCACCCCGGAGCTGGCGGTGCCGCTGGCGCTGATGGCGCTGGTCGGGACCCTCGGCTTCAACTTCCAGGTGATCCTGCCGCTGCTGGCCCGCTTCAGCTTCGACGGCGGTGCCTCCGTCTACGCGGTGCTGGTCTCGGCGATGGGGGTCGGCTCGATCGCCGGCGCCCTCGTCAACGGCGCCCACGGCCGCACCGGCCCGCGGCTGATCGCCGGCGGCGCGCTCGCCTTCGGCATCACCGCGCTGCTCTCGGCGGCGATGCCGGCGCTGGCGCTCGAGGTCCCGGCCCTGGTCCTGCTCGGCGCCGCCTCGGTCACCTTCGCGGCGACGATCAACTCGACCCTGCAGCTGGCGGTCGCGCCAGAGATGCGCGGCCGGGTGATGGCGCTTTACTCGGTCGTCTTCCTCGGCTCGACCCCGATCGGCGCCCCGCTGACGGGCTGGCTGGCCCAGGCCTACGACCCGCGGGCCGCTCTGTTGCTGGCTGCCGTTTCAGGCCTCTCCGCCGCCTGGGCGGCCCACGTCTGCTTCGCGAGGCTGCGCGAGCGGGCGGGCGAGGAAGCCCGCCCGCTCAGCGCCTCGGTCTCCTAGCCGGTGTAGCCGGCCGATTCGAGGTAGGACGCAGCGGCTTCTTTGGGCGTCTGCTTTTCGAGTTCGACCCGGGCGTCGAGCTCCTGCATCACCTCCAGGGTCAGGCCTTCCTGCACCTGGAGGATCGTCTTTTCGTAGTCCGGTCCGGCTTTTTCGGCGGTCGCCTTCTCGGTCACGAAGATCACGTTCCCGGCTGGGAATACTTCCTTGTCGTCTTCGAGGATCACGAACTTGTCGCTCTCAGCCGAGAGCTGCGGATCGGTGGTGAAGAGGATCGAGAGGTCGGCCTGCCCTTTTTCGAGGACGGTGTAGCGGAGGCCGATGTCGACCGGGTTGAAGGACTTGAACTTCAGCCCGTACAGTTTTTCCAGCCCGGCCAGGCAGTCGATCCGCTGGCGGCACTCGGGGGAGCCGTAGAGGGACAGTTCTTTGGAGACCCCTTCGAGGTCGGAGACGTCTTCCAGTTCGTATTTTTCAGCCGTTTTCTTCAGCGTCCCGACCGCGTTGGCGCTGGCGAGCGGGGTCGGTTCGAAGGCGGTGAGGCCTTCCTTTTCGAATTCCTCGTTCGCTTTTTCCCACGCTTCGGTGGCGTCGGCGGGGACTTCTTCGGGTTCGAGCCCGAAGAACGAGGTCAGCGCCGTCGAGGCGTACTCCGGGTAGCCGGAGATCGCCCCGGACTCGACCGATTTCAGCGCCACCGTTTCGGAGCCGAGGTTGAGGTCGCTCTTAACCGTGTAGCCGGCCGCGGCCAGGGCCTGCGCGTAGATTTCCCCGAGGATTTCCTGTTCGGGGAAGTTCTTCGAGCCGATCGTCAGGTTGACCTTGCCGTTGGCGGGGTTGGAGACGATCGCACCGCCTTCGCCGCCGTCGGTTTCGGCCGCGGTCGAGCCGCCGGTGGTGTCGTCGTCGCTGCCGCATGCGGCAACGCCGAGCGCCAAGGCAAGCGCCAGCACCCCTGCCAGCACCATTCGCAGCTTGGTTTGGTCGATCCTCACTTGTGCCTCCCTTATGTGTGTGTCGGACAAGTCACGTGGTCTTCAGCATCAATCCTTCCGGAGTCAGAAGACGCTGAATACCGGCAAGTGCGAACTCCAGCGTCAGGGCCAGCAGGGCGACGACGATCGCCCCGGCGAGCACGCCGTCGTCCCCGTAGACGTTCTGGTTGATGATGAAGTCGCCGAGGGTGAGCACTCCCGCCAGCGGAGCGATCGTCGCCGTCGCCACGATCGCGATCGTGGCGCCGCGGATGCCGGTGAAGATGGTCGGGATCGCCAGTGGGACCTCGACTCGGCGGAGGATCTCGAACTCGGTCATCCCCATGCCACGTGCCGCGTCCACCGTGGCGCGGTCGACCTGGTGGATGCCGACGAAGGCGTTGGTGAGGATCGGCGGCACGCCGAGCACGGCGAGTGCGATCGTCAGGTTCAGGACCCCGACTCCGATGGCTGCCGCGATGAAGGCGATCAGAGCCAGCTCGGGGACCGCGCGGCCGGCGTTGCCGATCGCGATCGCGAACAGCTGGCCCGTTCCCCGGTGGCCGAGGTAGAGGCCGACGGGCAGCGCAACGACCAGCGACAGCGCCAGCGCCAGGACCGTGAGCTCGAGCTGGTTGAGGGTGAGTTCGACCACCTGATCGATACCGCCTACTTCCTTGCCGCCGGTCACGTTCGAGGTCTGGGGGGTGAAGATGAATTCGATCGCACCACCGATCGAAGCGAGCACCGGGTGGGGTGGGAGAGCGCCGATCATTCGGTCACCGCCCGTCGCCAGGGAGTGAGGCGGCGTTGGATCCAGGAGAGGAGGAGGCCGAAGGCGATCGCCATCAGGAAGGCGATGCCGCCGGCGAGGATCAGGTTGGTCTTGAAGGTGATGTCCGTCTTGATCAGGGTGCCGAGGCCGCCGCCGCCGGCGAACACGGCGAGGGTCGCGATCGCCACGGTGCTTACCGTGGCGATCTGCAGCCCGGCGACGATCTCCGGGGTCGCCAGGGGTAACTCCACTCGCCAGAGGATCTGGCGATCGGTCAGCCCCATGCCTCGCGCCGCGTCTTTTACTGCGGCGGGGACATTGGCGAGTCCGGTGATGGTGTTCCGGTAGATGATCTGCAGGGTGTAGGCGCTGAGGGCGATGATTGCCGTGTCACGGCCGCGCCCGGTGATCGGCAGCAGCAGGAAGAAGAAGGCGATGCTGGGGATCGTGTAGAGCACCCCCGTGGCGACCAGCAGCGGCGGTCGCAGCCAGACTCGCCGGTGGGCGAGCAGCGAGAGCGCGAAGGCGATCGCGAAGCCGATCAGGACCGAGAACAGCACCAGTTCGAGGTGCTGCACGGTCGGCGTGCCGTAGCGGTCGATGTTTTCCCGCGCCCAGTCGAAGCAGAAGAGCTTCGACGTATCCGCCTGACAGGGCAGCGTGTCGGAGGTCCGTGGTTTGAAGAAGTCGCCGCCGACTTCCCCCACCGCGGCCAGCAGCGCCGGGCTAGCCATGCGGGCGCTCCGTCGCCGCGTACTCGTCGCTCTTCGCCTGGGGGGAGACGAGGAACTCGGAGATGATCTCGACCGAGAGCACGCCGACGATCTGGCCGCGCCGGTCGGCGACCGCCGCGTACTGCGCCCCGCCCTGCAGCATGTCGGCGAGAGCGTCGCGCATCACGTCCTCGAGGTCGAGCACCGGCCCCAGGGGCGAGTCGGGCCGCGCGGGGACGACGTCGGCGGCGAGGTCGCGCTCGGAGAGCCAGCCCAGCGGCCGCCGCTCGCCGTCGACCAGCAGGGGGTAGGGGACCTCGACGTCGGGTGCCGCCAGCTTTGCTCGCACCTCCGCGGTCGCCTGGCCGACGTAGGCGAGCGGCGCCTCCCAGAGGTCGATGTCGGAGATCCGCATCAGCGCCAGCCGCTTCAGGGCCCGGTCGGCGCCGACGAAGTCCTCGACGAACTCGGTCGCCGGCGCCATCAACAGCTCGGCCGGGGTCGCGTACTGCTCGACCCTGCCGCCCTCGCGCATGACCGCGATCCGGTCACCCATCTTGATCGCCTCGTCGATGTCGTGGGTGACGAAGAGGACGGTCTTGCGCAGCTCCGCCTGCAGGCGCAGGAACTCGTTCTGCAGGCGCTCGCGGTTGATCGGGTCGATCGCCCCGAAGGGCTCGTCCATCAGCATCACCAGCGGGTCGGCGGCGAGCGCGCGGGCGACCCCGACGCGCTGTTGCTGGCCGCCGGACAGCTGCGCCGGATAGCGGTCGCCGAGTGCCGGGTCTAGCCCGATCAGCTCCAGCAGCTCGGCGCTGCGCGCGCGGGTGCGCTCCTTCTTCCAGCCCAGCAGCTGCGGCACGGCGCCGATGTTCTCGGCGATCGTGCGGTGGGGGAAGAGGCCGATCTGTTGGATCACGTACCCGATCTCCCGCCGCAGCCGGGCCGGGTCGCGGTCTCGGACCGACTCGCCGCCGACGAGGATGTCGCCCTCGGTGATCTCGACCGTGCGGTTGACCATCCGCATCGCGGTCGTCTTGCCGCAGCCGGAGGGGCCGACCAGGACGCAGATCTCCCCGGCCGGGACTTCCAGGGTGAGGTTGTCGACGGCCGCCGCCTCCGAGTCGCCGTAGCGCTTGGTCGCGCCCTCGAAGCTGACCGGCGAGGCTCCGGATTGGGACTGTATGTCGGGGGCGGCCTCTCCCGTCGGCACTGGATCGAGCCTATACCCGGGCGCTGGCCGGTTTACGCACCCACTCCGTCAGTGCGCGTGGGCCTCGCAGTGTGCGGCTTTCTCACGGCCGCGGGAGAGCCAGAAGAGGGCGACGAAGGCGATCGCGCCGAACAGGTTGAGGAGGAGCTTGTAGTCCAGCTCGATCGTCCCGAAGACGTCCTCGCGGCTGGGGCGGGGCCCGGTCGGGACCAGGCCGACGGCGCTGAAGAGGCCGTCGACGAGCAGCGCCGCGATCACGATCGTGACGAACATCAGGGCGGTGATCCGCAGCGCGAAGGCGGTGCCGTAGTACTTGCGGTAGGCGAGCACGATCGGGACCACGATCAGGTCGGCGAAGATGAAGGCGATCACCCCGGCGAAGCTGATCCCGCCGGACCACAGCACCGCCGCCAGCGGGACGTTGCCGATCGAGCAGACGAAGCTGAGGATGGCGATGACCGGGCCGACGACGACGTTCTCCAGGGTGCGCAGGAGCGGTGGCGCGTCGGTGACGAAGAGGAAGTTGAAGAAGTCGTCGCCGAGCAGGCCGATGAAGCCGGCGAGCAGGAAGCCGAGACCGATCTCCTTCCACAGCATCAGCCAGTCGCCGCGGAAGTTGGCGGCGACGTCGCCCCAGGCGTCGGCCGAGGCGAGGCGCGCCCGCCAGCCGCCGGTCTCGGCAGCATCGGTCTGGTGCACGTGCCCGGCCTGGGCCTCCTGCGCGTGCCGGCGCGCCTGCTCCTCCAGCCGCGGCGAGACGAAGAAGCGCAGCCCAGCGACCATCAACGCGATCAGAAGGATGCCGCCGACGTACTCGGCCAGCGCGAACTGCCACCCGATCAGCACCCACAGCACCAGCCCCAGCTCCCAGACCAGGTTGGTCGAGGCGAACTGGAAGGCGAGCGCGGTCGCCGCCGAGGCGCCCTTCTGGAACAGCGACTTGGCGATCGCGATCGCCGCGTAGGAGCAGGAGGAGGAGGCGGCGCCGAGCCCGGTCGCCTTGGCGACGGGGACGAAGCCGCTGCCGGCGAGCGCGCCCTCGATCCGCTCGCGCGGCACCCAGGCCTGGACGATGGCGGAGAGCGCGAAGCCGAGGACCAGCGCCCACCAGACCTCATACGCCATCAGGAGGGATTGTTCGAGGCCCTGGCCGATCTTGTCGAGCACGCCGCTCATCGGCCCACGAAGCGGCCCAGCGCCGCCATCAGCTCGTCGACCTTCTCGGTCCGCTCGCCGCCCTCCGCCTCGACCACGCAGTGGCGGGTGTGCTCGTCCAGGAGGCCGAGCGCAACCTTGTCGAGCGCCGCCTGGATCGCGCTGATCTGGGTCAGCACGTCGATGCAGTAGCGCTCCTCCTCGACCATCCGCGAGACCCCGCCCACCTGGCCCTCGATCCGCGCCAGCCGTTTCAGCAACTTGTCCTTGTCCGCTTGGTATCCGACCATGCGAACACCGTAGCAAATACCCCTCGGGGGTATAGATGGCGAGTTAGTCCCGCACGGGTGGGACTGACTCGCCCCTACAGACCGAGGCCCGCCGCGCGCTCGGCGGCGCGGGCGACGATCTCGGCCAGCTCCGGCAGCTCGCCGTCGCGCATCAGCACCCGGCCGCCGATCACGGTCGCCGCGACCGCCGCGCCGGAGGCGGCGTAGACGAGGTCGGAGGCGAGGTCGCCGATCCCCAGCTCCGGCGAGTCCGGGCGCAGCAGCAGGAAGTCGGCCGGCGCACCCACCTCCAGGCCGCCGTTCGCCACCAGCAGCGGCGCCCGAGACCCGGTGGCGACCTCCCAGGCCTCGGCCGCCTCGATCGCGGTCGGGTCGCCGGCGGCGTGCTTCTGCGCCAGCGCGAACAGCTTCAGGTCGGCGAGCAGGTCAAGCGAGTCGTTGGAGCCGGCGCCGTCGGTTCCGAGCCCGACCGCGACCCCGGCGGTACGGGCCGCCGGGTAGGGGAAGACGCCGCCGACCGCGAGCTTCATGTTGGCGGCCGGGTTGGTGACGACCGTCGCCCCGCGGGCAGCGATCAGCTCCAGCTCGCCGGGGTCGAGCCAGACCCCGTGGGCGAGCACAGTGCGCTCGTTCAGCATCCCCAGCCGGTCGAGGTAGGCGGCCGGACGGACCCCGTGCCGGGCGAGGCAGTCCTGGACCTCCGGCTCGGTCTCGGAGAGGTGGATCTGGATCGGCAGCCCGCGCTCGTCCCCGAGCTCGGCGATCCAGCGCAGGGAGTCCTCGCTGACGGTGTAGATCGAGTGCGGGGCGAGGGCGGGAGAGACCAGCGGCCCCGCCTCGGCCAGCTGCTCGAGGCTGTCGAGGGCGGAGCGGCGCATCCGCTCGGCGTCGCCGTCGTGGTCGAAGAGCGGGGCGCCGATCGTCGCCCGGATGCCGGCGTCGGCGACCGCCCGCGCCGTCGCCGCCGGGCGCCAGTACATGTCCCAGAAGCGGGCGGTGCCGGTGCGGATCATCTCCGCGCAGGCGAGGCGGGCGCCCCAGTAGACGTCCTCGTCGGTCAGCTTCGCCTCGATCGGCCAGATCCGCTGTTCCAGCCACGGCATCAGCGGCAGGTCGCCGCCGGAGCCGCGGAACAGCGTCATCGCCGCGTGCGTGTGCCCGTTGACCAGCGGCGCCACCAGGTGCCCGCCGCGCGCGTCGAGGACCTCGTCTCCGTCGGGCGCGGCGACGTCGGGCCCGAGCGCCGCGATCCGCCCGTCCTCGCAGCGGACCCCCACCGTCTCGCCCTCCAAGCGCGCCCCGACTACCGTCAAGCCCATCGCGCGGTTCCCTTTGGTCGCCACGGGCGCATAAGGAACCACGCGTTCACCGGCCGACGGCTCCCAGGCGCGGCAGCACCGCGGCGAGACCCTCGCGGAGCATGGCGGCGTTGGCGGTGCGGTCGTCCTCCATCTCGGCGACGCTGATCGGCGCCGGCCCGAGCCCGTTGGCGAGGTTGTCGACGACGCAGAGGGCGGCGTAGGAGAGGCCGAGCTCGGCGGCGATGACGCACTCGGCCGCGATCGTCATCCCGACCACGTCGGCGTGGGAGGCGATCATCCGGATCTCGGCCGGGGTCTCGAAGCGGGGCCCGATCGCCTGCCAGTAGACGCCGCCGTCGTGCGCCGGCTGCCCGCCCTCGGCCCAGGCTGTGAGGACTTCGCCGCGCCAGCGGGGGTCGAACCCCGGCGCCGAGTGGGCGCGCTCGTCGTCGAAGACGGAGAGGCCGACGTGGAGGGCGACGAAGTCGTCCGGGCAGACCAGGGTCCCGACCCCGAGCTCCGGCTTCAGCGAGCCGACCGAGCCGATCGCCAGCACCCGGTCGACGCCCTGCTCGAGCAGCGGCCGCAGGTTCGCCTCGTGGTTGATCTGGTGGGGGAGGACGTAGGGCTCGCCGGCGCCGCCGTGGCGCTGCACGATCGCGGCCCCGTGCTCGGCCGCCGCGGCGGCGATCTCGCCCCCGCCGGGCCCGAGCGCGTTGCTGCCGAGGATCACAGCCAGGCGTCCCATCGGGCGATCCTACGCGCCGCGCGCCTGAGGCCGGAAATGGAGGCCGCGGTTCCCACGCCGGGGTATGTTGCTCCCATGGTTGAAGACTCGCCCGAGCGCGAGGGGCAAAGGGCCGGACGCGAGTCCGGTCGCGACGAGAGCGAAGGCGAGCGCCTCGACCGCAACCTCAGCGAGCTGCTGCAGGAGCTGCGCGTCGCTCTGCCCGGCGTCCAGGTGCTGTTCGCCTTCCTGCTCGCCGTCCCCTTCCAGCAGGGCTTCGCGAAAGTCACCACCTTCCAGAAGGACGTCTACTTCGCGACGCTGATCTGCACCGCGATCTCGGCGATCCTGCTGATCTCCCCCTCCGCCTACCACCGCCTCACCTTCCGCTACCAGCAGAAGCGCAGGCTCGTCTTCTACTCGAACCGCTTCGCGATCGCCGGCCTCGTCTTCCTCGCCCTGGCGATGATCGGCGCGATCATGCTGATCACCGACGTGCTCTTCGGGACCACTGCGACCGTGGTCACCTGCGGCCTGGCCGCGATCGGGTTCGGCTTCTTCTGGTTCCTGCTGCCGCTGAAGCGGCGGCTCAAGCTGAGGTCGGAGGGGTTTCAGCCTCTAGTTGAGCCCGAAAAGCCCTGAGCTCGGCCTCGAGCGGTTCGAGGAAGGGCAGCTCCGGCGCCTTCTCGCGCAGCAGACCGAGGTCGGCTTCCCAGACCTCCAGCTTCAGCTCCAGCGGCACCTTGAACTCCGCGGCCACCGCCTCGCCCTGCTCGGCGTAGGCGCGGCTCAGGGTGCGGACGTTGGTCAGCTTGTCGGCGGCGTAGATCGCCAGCGCGTCGGCGCCGGCGGCGGCTACCCGTTCGCGGTGCTCGGCCTTGCGCTCGCGGTAGGGATCGATCGATTCGTCGTCGCTGAGCGCGCCGACCGTTCCCGCGATCGTGTCGCCGAAGCGCTGGCGCAGCTCCTCCAGGGTCGTCTCTGAGTCCTCGACCACGTCGTGCAGCAGTGCCGCGGCCAGCACCTCCTCGCCGTGTCCCTGCTCCTCCAGCATCGCCGCGACCGCGATCGGGTGCTCGACATAGGGCATGCCGCCGCTGCCGTTGCGGACCTGGCCGGCGTGGGCCGAGTGCGCCATCTCGAGCGCTTCGCGGACAAGCGGCGAGTCGGCCGCGGCGGCGAGCTTCGGGGCGGAGCCGAGGCCCGTCAAGTTCGGGCCAGAGTCGCAAGCGGGGCCACTGCGCCGAAGCGTAGCGCTCAGACGGTGGCGGCAGGGGCGCTTCGCTGCGCCGGCAGCTCGTACTCGGCGTGCTCGGCGCCGAGCTCGATCGTCGCCGGGTCGCCGCCGCCGGCCACCCAGGCTTCACGGGCTTCGGCATCGAGCCCGTCGAGGAAGTCGTCGGTGTGGCAGGGGTCGTGGTGGAAAAGCACGGTCCGCTCGGCGGCGGTGCGGCGGGCGAAGGCGAGCGAGTGGCTCAGCGCCGAGTGCCCCCAGCCGACGTGCTCGGGGTACTCGGCGTCGGCGTACTGGCCGTCGTGGATCAGGAGCGAGGCGTCGCGGGCGAGGGCGAAGCCGGAGATCCACTCCTCGTCGAGCCGCTCGAGGTCGGCGCCGAGCGCCGGCTCGTGGTCGGGGATGTAGGCGAGCGAGGAGTCGCCGTCGTCGATCCGGTAGCCGAGGGTTGGGCCACGGTGGGCGACCGAGGCGGCGCGGATCCGCGCTGGGCCGATCTCCCACTCGGTCTCCGGGCAGTGACGGAAGGAGACGTCGCAGGGCAGCTCGCGGACCTCGACTGGGGAGAGCGGCGCCGAGATGTAGCGGGCGATGCGGTCGCGCAGCGAGGCCTCGGGCGAGGCCGGGCCCCAGATCACGATCTCGGTCTGCGGCCGGAAGGCGGGGGCGAAGAAGACGAGGCCCTGGATGTGGTCGAGGTGGAGGTGGGTGAGGAGGATGTGCAGCCGGGTCGGCTCGTCGCCGAGCGAGAGGCCGAGGCTGCGGATTCCGGTACCGGCGTCGAGCGCCAGCAGCGAGCCGTCGGAGAGGGTGACGCCGACGCAGGAGGTGTTGCCGCCGTAGCGGATCGTCTCCGGCCCTGGGGAGGGGATCGAGCCGCGCGTTCCCCAGAGCTTGACCTTCATGCCGGGCTGGCCCCGTTGCCGCTGGCCTGAGAGGGCCAGAAGACGGCGATCGCGCCCTGGGAGCCGTGGGCGGTGAGAATCGGGAAGGCCGAGGCCTCGACCGAGTGGCTGAGCCCGTCGGCCGAGCGGACCGTGAACTCGGCGTGGGCGGGGCGGCCGTTGCGCACCGCCCGCACCAGCGGCAGGTCGTCGTAGGGGATCGGCTCGCCGCTCTCGTCGAAGGGGCCGAACATCGCTCCCCACTCCTGCGGGCCGACCGTGCCCAGCTCCTCGAAGCGTTTGCCGAGCAGGATCCCCGCCGCCTCGTTGTAGAAGACGAGCAAACCGCCCTGGTCGACCAGGAAGGCCGGCGTCGAGAGCGCCGACATCAGGTTTCGGGCAAGGATCAGCTCTAGTGGCCGCTGCGACACAATTGACACTTTAGATCGTCGGTGGGGAGCGCTCGGGATTTGAGGAAATTGCGCAGCGGAAAGGGTTGCGCGAGTTGGCCAGCCTCGTTCCCGGCGGGTGACGACAGCGTGACGTTGGTCACTTAGGGACGTTGGTCCGGTGTGACGCGCGCGTGCCGCTCAGCCGGCGGCTTCGGCCCGGCGCAGGCCGCCGCGTGCCCAGAGAGCGAAGAGGACCGGCAGGCCGATTCCGATCGCGAAGGCGAGGGCGACGACGGTCGGCTCGCCGGAGACGAAGCCGCGGCCGGCCTCGAGCAGCGCCGTCACCGGGTTGACCGAGGCGACGGCGTGGATCCAGCCGCTGAGCAGGCTCAGCGGCACGTAGACGGGGGCGAGGAAGAGGATCAGGAAGACCGGGAACTGCATCAACGGCCCGCCCTGGATCGAGCGCACCCGCATCGCCACCCCGGCCGCCCACATCGTCGCCGTGAGGTTGACGAGCACGGCCAGCGCGTAGAGGCCGAAGATGTCGACGCCGCTGCCGCCGACGTCCATTCCCGCGATCAGGGCGATCGCGGTCAGCACGGTCCAGGTGATCAGCGCCCGCGCCAGCGCCGCGATCGCGTAGCCGGCGACGATCCCGTTGCGGTTGGCGGCGGCGAGCAGGTAGCGGTTGGCGAACCCGATCTCGAAGTCGCGGGCGATCCCGAAGCCGGTGAAGACGCCGCCGAAGGCGGCCGACTGCAGCAGCACGAAGACGAACTGGAAGGCGGTGTAGCCGCTGGGGAAGTCGAAGCCGGGGACTTCGCCGATGGCGGAAAGGCCGCCCGCGAAGGAGATGAAGAAGAAGAGCGGGAAGACGATCGCCGGCAGCAGGAAGGCCGGGTTGCTGAGGAAGTTGTGGATGCTGCGCCAGGCGACCGCGAAGGCGACGTCGCGGAAGCCGGCGGGGCGGTGCGGTCTCACGTCCTCACCAGCCTCGTCCGCAGGGCGCTGGCCGCGGCCGCCATCCCCAGGGCCATGATCGCCAGCGCGATCGCGAACCCGAGAACGACGTCGCCGATCTCCCAGCCTTCGATCAGCAGCGAGCGGAATGCCTGCAGCAGGTAGGAGACCGGGTTGGCAGAGGCGACGTCGTGGAACCACTGGGTCTGGATCAGGTCGAGCGGCAGTGCCATCGAGGAGATGAAGAGGAAGACGAAGAAGACCGGGAAGAGGCTCTGGACCGCCTCGCCGGAGCCGGTGCGCAGGGCGGCGAAGAGGCCGATCGTGCCAAAGGCGACGGTGATCGTCACCGAGAGGGCGACGATCACCAGGGCGCCGCCGAAGCCGGCCGCCAGTTCCGCCCCGGCGACGAGGCCGACGACGAGGTAGGTGACCGCCTGCAGGAGGCCGAGGACGACGGTGCCGGCGAGCAGCCCGCTGAGCAGGGCGCCGCCGCGCAGCGGGGTCAGCGCCAGGCGGTTGAGGAAGCCGGTCTCGATCGAGGTGGCGAGGTCGGTGCCGGCGTTCATCACCGAGAACAGCGCCCCCTGCATGAAGGGCACGGCGAGGGCGAAGGTCAGGTAGGAGTCGGTCGGGAAGCCGGGCAGGTTGGTCGCGTCCTGCAGTCCACCCGAGTTCACCGCCAGCAGGAAGAGGGGGAAGATCAGCGCCGGCACGATCTGGGCCGGCTGGCGCAGGGTGCGCATGACCGAGCGGCGGGCGAGCTCGCCGACCTGGATGCGGAGCGAGCCGCTCACGCCAGGCCGACCGCCTCCGCCGCCTCCTCCTCGCGCTCGGCCTCGTCCTCCTCGGCGCCCTCCAGCGAGCGCCCGGTCTTGGCCAGGAAGACGTCGTCGAGCGAGGGCGCGTGCAGCTGCAGCTGCTCGATCGCGATCCCCTCGGAGTCGAGCGCGCGGACCACCTCGGCGAGGTCGGCCTCGCCCCCCTGCAGCCGCACCGCCGCCGCTTTCGGCGAGGCGCCGGCCTGTTCGCCGAAGCGGCCGAGTACGGCCAGCAGTCGCCCGTGCTCGGCCGGGTCCTGGGGGACGGCTTCGACCGTCGGCCGGCCGATCTCGGCCTTCAGCTCCGCCGGCGTGCCCTCGGCGACGATCTGGCCGTGGTCGATGATCCCGACCCGGTTGGCCAGCGAGTCGGCCTCCTCCAGGTACTGGGTGGTGAGGAAGACGGTGACCCCGTCCTCGGCGGCGAGCCGCGCCACCTCCTCCCAGAGCGCGGTGCGGCTCTGGATGTCGAGCCCGGTCGTCGGCTCGTCGAGGAAGAGGATGCGGGGCCGGTGGGCCAGCGCCAGTGCCAGGTCGAGCCGCCGTTTCATCCCGCCCGAGTAACCGCCGACCCGGCGGTCGGCCGCCTGCGAGAGGCCGACCCGCTCCAGCAGCTCGGTGCCGCGCTCTTCGCGCTCGCGCTTGGGGATTCCGTGCAGCGCCGTCTGCAGCCGCATGTGCTCGGCCCCGGTCAGGATCGGGTCGAGCGCCGCCTCCTGCAGCGCGGCGCCGATCGCCGAGCGCACCCGGGGGCCTTCGGAGACGATGTCGAAGCCCGCGACCCGGGCGCTGCCCGCGGTGGGGGGCAGCAGGGTGGTCAGCATCAGCACCGTCGTCGACTTGCCGGCGCCGTTGGGGCCGAGGAAGCCGTAGATCTCGCCGGGGGCGACCCGCAGGTCGATGCCGTCAACCGCTCGCGGCCCGTTCTTGAACTCGCGCACCAGGCCTTCGACTTCGATGCCGTTGCGCTCACCCGACTCTGCGCTTTGTGCTGCCATCGTGCCTTCCAGGGATAGCGGGTCGATCGTCGCCAGGCTAGCGATCGGTCGCGAGCCCACCTGGCCCGCCCGCCGGGGCGCCGAGTTCCTGGCGCATCGCATAGAACTCCGTGCCTCGATGCGCGAGCGCACCCGCACCTACCGCACCGTGATGGCCCTGACCCGGCCGGTCGCCCTCTGGGGCCGGCTGCAGGTTGAGGGAGTGGAGACACTGCCAGAGAGCGGGCCGCTGCTGGTCGTCGGCAACCACGACAGCCACTGGGACCCGCTGATGGTCGGGATGGCCGCGGTCAAGCAGCGCCAGATCCGCGCCCTCGCCAAAGCCCAGCTCTGGGACGTGCGCGGCCTCGGCCCGGTCCTCAACGGCATGGGCCAGATCCCGATCGAGCGCGGCGCCGGCGACAAACAGGCGCTGGCGAAAGCGATCGAGACCCTGCGCGCCGGTGCCTGCATCGGCGTCTTCCCCGAGGGCACGCGCTCGCGCGGCAAGGAGCTGCGCGCCCGCAGCGGCATCGGCCGCCTCGCCCTCGAAGTGCCCGAGGCCCACGTCAGCCTGGTCGCGATCGAGGGCACCTCCGACCTGACCGGCTTCCCGCGCCGCCCGCGGATCCGGCTCCGCTTCTTCGACCCGGTCGGCGGCCAGCCCCGTCCCGACGAGGACCCAGCCGAGCTCTCAATCCGCCTGCTCGCGGAGCTGCGGGCCCTGGTCCCGCCCTCGATCTCCTACCGCAAGCGCACCAAGCCCCCTGCTTAGCCCTCGGCCTCGTCGCCGTTGCCCTTGAGCGCGTACCACTCGGCGCCGAAGGCGGAGATGGCGTTGCCGTTGGCTTCGCCGGGCTTCTTGTCGCCGGAGAAGGTGTAGAGCGGGTGGCCGCCGTAGGTCACCTG
>Ga0157292_10000020_pt1 | contig 54462 bp, 50 predicted proteins | sample NitcycUS179409R1_FD_108401 | JGI IMG/M metagenome (GOLD analysis project Ga0157292, IMG submission 108401) | Soil microbial communities from Arlington Agricultural Research Station in Wisconsin, USA - Nitrogen cycling UWRJ-S179-409R-1 | ecosystem: Environmental > Terrestrial > Soil >... | reverse complement strand
GTTCCTTGTCGAGACATTCTCGTTTCGATATCGTCCCGCCTTAGGGACATACACGTGGGTTTTTTGTCCACGGGTTGAGACACGGCAAGGGGGATGGGATGGATGGATTCACGAGGGTGGGGCGCGGCTCGGTGCGTGCTGGTCTCTTCGCATTTGCACTGGGTCTGGTCGGGGCCCTTGGCCTCGCGGCGCATTCCGAAGCCGCTGCGCCCCAGCTCCTCACCCAATTCCCCGAAGCCGCGAGCAAGGGGAGTGGAGCGGGTCAGCTGAGCAACCCCCGAGCGATTGCGGTCGATCCCGCAAGTGGGCACGTCTACATCGGTGATTCCGCCAATCGTCGGATCAGCGAGTTCGATCCCTGGGGGACCTTCGTCAAGGCCTGGGGCTGGGGTGTCGAGGACGGCTCGAGTGAGCTGCAGAACTGTGGGCCGCCTGCACCCGAAACGTCCCCGTCGCCCTCCCTATGCAGGGCAGGGGTAGCTGGGTCCGGCGCTGGTCAGCTGGTCGGGGTTAACGGCCTCGCCGTCGATCCCAATGGGGCCATCTTCGTCTTCGAACGGGACAACGCCCGCGTTCAAAAGTTCAACCCAGAGGGGGAGTTCCTGCTGATGCTCGGCGGCGGTGTCAACAAGACGACCGGCGACGACATCTGCACGAAAGCGGATCTCGAAGCCGGCGAGGTCTGCGGCGCCGGGGTCTTTGGTGTGGCGCCTGGCAGCTTCTCCAACTTCAACAACTTCTTCGGCGACACCGTCGACGTAGCCGCGGACGGGACCGTCTACGTCGGAGAGAAAGACCGGATCCAGCTGTTCGAACCGGATGGGACCTTCAAGAGCCAGCTACCGGCGCCGGAAAGCGGGTTCTTCAACTCGCTGGCGACCGATCCTGTCTCCGGGGATCTGTACGCGGGACTGTTCGTCTCGTTCCCCGAGGTCACTCCTCCGATCTTCCGCCTCTCTTCGACCACGGGCGAGGTGCTGGACACGATTCGTCCCGAAACGCCCGAACCGAGCCGGATCGATGCGTTGGCAACGGCTTCTGACGGGAGCGTCTTTGCGTCCATCGCGCCTCGCAACGACGATCCGCTGCGCGTCCTGCAGTTCTCTGCGCAGGGAGAGGTCCTGCTCGGCTTCGACGAGGCCTTTGCCGAGCTGGCGAATCCGCCGGCCGATGGCACCCACCTGAACGCGATCGACACCAACAGCGTCGGAGATGTCTACATCGCCAAGACCAATGCGTTCCCCAATGGAGCGTCCGGCTCCATCAGCGCGGTGAGCGCTTTCGGTCCTCCCCCGATCGTGCTCGCGCCCCCGCCGCGGATCCCGCCGGTTATCAGCGAGCAGTTCGCGAGCGCGGTGGGCACCACGAGCGCGACCCTGAAGGCGAAAATCAATCCCCGCTTCTGGGACGACACCAGGTTCTTCGTCGAATTCGGCACCGCCGAGTGCGACACGATCGAGTGCGAGCAGAAGCCGACCGATCCGGGCACGCTCCTCACTGGCCAGATAGTCAACAAGCCGCTGACGAGCTCCGGAGTTCTGCTCACGGGCTTGACTCCGGACACCACCTACCACTACCGCTTTGTCGCAAAGAGCACGGGCGGGGGTCCGGTCGTCGGTTCTGATCGCACGTTCACGACCGTTGCCTCGCCCTCGAAACAGCCGTCCTGCGAGGCAAACCAGGCCTTCCGTCCGGGGCCGGGAGCCCTTCTTCCCGACTGCAGGGCCTACGAGATGGTCTCGCCGGTGAACAAAAACGGCGCGGATATTTCCCTCGTCTTCAATAGCAGCAACGACCTGGCCGGTCTCGACCAAGCCGCGATAGGCGGCGACCAGCTCACCTACTCGGCATTCCGCGCCTTCGGCGATGTCGAGAGTTCGCCGTACGTCTCTCAGTACCTGGCGCGGAGGACGGCCGCCGGTTGGCTCAGCGACGGAATCTCGCCGCCGCGCCGAGGTCCCTCCATCTACGGCGGCGGATTCGGTCTCGACTCCCAGTACAAAGCGTTTTCCCCGGATCTCTGCACTGGGTGGCTGCTGCAGGACTCCGACCTCTCCCTGGCCGAAGGCTCGGTTCCCGCCACCCCGAACGTCTATCGGCGCGACATCTGCGAGGGTGGCTACGCGGCACTCGCACCGCTGGCGCCCCCGGTACTGGGCAAGCCGAGCGACTTCCTTCCCGAAGTGCAGGGGATTGCGGCCGAAGGCTTCATCTCGGTCCTGCTGGCGAACGGGAAACTCACCAACAATGCGGCAGTGGTTCCTCAGGCCTATGAATCGAGCCCATCGGGGCTGCGGCTGGTCTGCATCCTGCCCAACAGGACGGCGCTGAAAACCGCCTGCTCCGCGGGCACGCGGAACTTTGGGGGTGGGCATGCGGATCGGACCTCCACCCTGTCCCACGCGATCTCCGAGGATGGCTCGAAGATCTACTGGACGGACGGGACGGACGAGGGTCCGCTTTACGTGCGGGTGAACCACAACGAGACGATTTCCGTCAGCGATGGCGCGGCACGGTTCTGGACTGCGTCTGTCGATGGCTCCAAGGCCCTCTACTCGGAAAACGAGAAATTCTTCGAATTTGACTTCGACAGTGAATCCTCGACGCTGATCGCCAACGGGTTCAAAGGCTTGCTAGGCGCGAGCGACGACGCCTCGAGGGGGTACTTCGTCTCGACCGAAGCCCTCGAGGACGGCGCCTCTGTGGGCGCGCCGAATCTGTACCGGTTCGAGGCGGGCACTCCACCCGTGTTCGAGTTCATCGCCACCCTGTCCGCCGCCGATGCGGAGGGAAGCAACCAGGTCCCACGACCGGTTGGGAGCTTCCCCATTCGCGACACCAGCCAGGTGACGCCCGACGGCGAAGCCGTCGCATTCATGTCGTCGGCAAGTCTCACTGGGTATGACAACACGGACATCGCGAGCGGCGAGCCGAACACGGAGGTCTTCCTCTACCGATCCGGCCCGGACACCCTCACCTGTGTTTCCTGTAGCCCCACCGGACGCCGGGGCGTCGGACGGGATGTGAAAAGGGAAGTGCTGCTACCTGTCTCGTTTTGGGTATCAGGGCAGATCCCGGTAGCCGAAAACCAGCTTCACTACCCGCGCGTCCTCTCCGAGGATGGTTCCCGTCTCTTCTTCGAGAGCTTCGATGGCCTCGTCTCGCGCGATACCAACGGGCAGCTGGACGTCTACGAGTGGGAGGCGGCCGGCTCCGGCAACTGCATCGCGGCGGCTCCCGGGTTTCACGCGGACTTCGGTGGTTGCGTCAATCTGATCTCCTCGGGCGAAAGCCCGCAGGGGTCCGAACTGGTCGACTCCAGCGCCGACGGCCGCGACGTCTTCTTCAAAACCGCGTCGAGCCTGCTGCCGCAGGACCCGGGGCTGATCGACATTTACAACGCACGGGAGGGTGGCGGGTTTCCGCTGCCGGACCCCGGGCCGACTCTGTGCTTGGGCGAAGCCTGCCAGAACCCGCGTCCGGCGCCGAACGATCCGACCCCCTCGAGCCAGAGCTTCTTCGGCCCCGGTGACGAGGGTCTCTCCTGCCCGAGGGGCAAGCACCCGGTCACCAAGGGTAGCGAGGAACGCTGCGTCAAGAACAAGAAGCGCAAGAAGAAACACAGCGGCAGTAAGAGCAAGGTAAGGAGGGCGCACCGATGAGGCGTACGGCAGCACTTATCAGCGCCCTGTTCCTGCTGCTTCTGACCGCACCTGCGGCGCAGGCCGAGTTCGGGCTAACCGACCTCGACGTGGTGGCCACCGACGAGAACGACGCGGTCACGGTCATCCCCGGCTCGCATCCGTTTGCGCTGACGACGACGCTGGGGGTCACGACCGTGCCGGCCCCGGGCGGAGTGGTTCCGGAGGGGGAAACCAAGGACCTCGAGATCGAGTTGATAGAGGGCCTGGTCGGCAGCCAGACCGCCGTGCCGGTGTGCACCGCCGCCGAGTTCAACGAACGGTTCGAAGGGCGGCCGGCCTGTCCAGATGCGACCGCCGTTGGGGTCTCGGCCGTAAAGGGTGAGTTCAACGTACTGCCTCCCGACACCAACGAATTCCTCCACGTGCCGGTCTACAACCTCGCGCCCTCTCCGGGCAACGCGGCGAAGCTCGGGTTCGTCGCCCTGAATGTCCCGATCGTGATCGACGTGGGGGTGAGCGAAGAGTTCCCCCACAATCTCGTCGCGCATCTCCGGGACATTCCTCAGGCGCTGCTCTTCTACGGCGCGCGCCTGACCATCTGGGGCAACCCGGCAGATGAGAGGCACGACTCGCTGCGCGGCGACTGCGTCGGCGAACCGCTGGAACTGACCCCGCAGCCGGTCTCCCTCGGCGACTGCCCGGTCGATGTGCCGGAAAAGCCCTTCCTGACCCTGCCGCGCAGCTGCCAAGGGCCGCTGGAGACCACCTTCACCGCGAATTCGTGGGCAAACCCCGGTCAATTCACCGCGCCGCTCCAGGCCATCACCGAGGAAATGGTCGGGTGCGACAGCCTCACCTTCTCCCCGACGCTGGAGGCTCAGCCGACGGCGATCTCAGGGGAGAGCCCGAGCGGCCTCAACGTCTCGATCGACGTAAAGGACGAGGGGCTGGTCTCTCCGACCGGGAAGGCAAAGTCCGAGATCAAGAAGGTCGAGTTGACCCTGCCCGAGGGAGTCACGGTGAATCCCTCGGCCGCGGAGGGTCTCCAGGTCTGCAGCCGCGCCCAGTTCGACGCGGCGAAGCTCGCCAATCAGAGCTGCCCGGAGGGGGCCAAGCTCGGCTCCGTCCTGGTGAAGTCACCGCTGCTGGAAGAACAGCTCCAGGGCTCGATCTTCCTCGCGGCGCAGGACGACCCGTCGACCCCGCAGCCGGGGGCCGAGAATCCGTTCGACTCGCTGCTCGCCTTCTACCTGCTGATCGAAAGCGCCCCCAACGGGATCTTCATCAAGCAACCGGGCAAGGTCGAGCCGGACCCGCGGACGGGCCGGCTCGTCTCCACCGTCGACGACGTTCCCCAGCTTCCGTTCTCCCACTTCGAGCTGCAGTTCCGCGAAGGGCCGCGAGCGCCGTTGACCACGCCGCCGCTCTGCGGGACCTATGAGACCAAGGCGGTGTTGACCCCATGGTCGGGCGGCGAAGCGGTCGAGTCGACCTCGAGCTTCAAGGTGACGTCGGGTCCGGGCGGGGGCCCCTGCTCGGCCGGCGGGGTTCCGCCGTTCCGCCCGGGCTTTGAAGCAGGCTCCATCAACAACAACGCCGGCTCCTTCTCGCCCTTCTACATGCGGTTGACTCGCAGCGACGGGGAGCAGGACATGACCCGCTTCGACGCCGTTCTGCCGCAGGGGGTCACCGGCAAGCTCGCCGGCATCGCCAAATGCCCGGAGGAGGCGATTGCCGCCGCGCGCTCGAAGCGCGGCCGCGCCGAGCTCGCCAGTCCCAGCTGTCCGCAGAGCTCGGAGCTCGGCCGCGTCCTGGTCGGCGCCGGCGTCGGGCCGGCCCTCACCTACGTGCCGGGCAAGATCTACCTGGCGGGTCCGTTCGGCGGCCGCCCGCTCTCGATCGTCGTCGTCACCCCGGCGGTGGCCGGCCCGTTCGACGTCGGCACGGTGATCACCCGCGAGGCGCTGACGCTGAACCGGGTGACCGGCGAAGTCGAAGTCGACGGCGCCGCCTCCGACCCGATCCCGCACATCCTCGAGGGGATTCCGCTGAAGCTGCGCGACCTGCGGGTCTACGTGGACCGCCCCAACTTCACCCTCAACCCGACCAGCTGCGCCGAGAAGGCCGTCAAAGCGAACCTCTTCGGCGGCTTCGCCGACGTCTTCAACGCGGCCGACGACGTGCCGGTGGCGCTCAGCTCCCGCTACCAGGCGGCGAACTGCTCGCGGCTTCCGTTCAAGCCCCGTCTCGACCTCAAACTCACCGGCGGGACCAAGCGCAGCCAGCTGCCGGCACTGCGGGCAACTCTGCGGCCGCGTCCCGGGGACGCGAACCCGAGCCGGCTCTCGGTCACCTTCCCTCACTCCGCCTTCCTCGAACAGGCCCACATCCGCACCATCTGCACCCGGGTTCAGTACGCGGCGAACCAGTGCCCGGCGGGCTCGGTCTACGGCAAGGCCAGGGCTTACTCGCCGCTGCTCGACGAGCCGCTCGAAGGGCCGATGTACCTGCGCTCTTCCAACAACAAGCTCCCGGACCTCGTGCTGGGGCTGCACGGCATCGTCGACTTCGACGGCGTTATCCGCATCGACTCCGTCAAGGGAGGACGCCTGCGCAGCACCGTCGACTTCGTCCCCGACGTGCCGCTGAGCAAAGTCACGATCGAAATGCAGGGGGGCAAGAAGGGCCTGATCGTCAACAGCGAGAACCTCTGCTCCCGCACGCAGCGCGCGACCGTGCAAACGAGGGGATACAACGGCAAGAGCGTGACCCTGCATCCCAAGGTCGCCAACTCGTGCGGGACGAAAGCCAAAGCAGGCAAGAAGCGCCGCCGACACTTCGGTACTTGACAAGTTCTTTTCCGGTTAAGTAGCGTGTTCCGGTCTGGAAATTTCCAGGCGCGGGAAGAGGTGGGAGTCGTCTCGGCGCAGGGAACCCGCCCTTCGACAACGCACCCAAGGGAGGGGCTCAATGTTCTCGAGGCTTCACAACCGTCTCGGCACGGCTGGCTTCGTGCTCGCGATCGTGGCTCTGGTGGCTGCGGTTGCGGGAACCGCGTTTGCCGCGACGGGTCTGAACGGCAAGCAGAAGAAGGAAGTCAAGACGATCGTCCGGAAGATGATCAAGCAGATCCCACCGGGACCGGCCGGAGCGGCTGGGCTGAACGGGGCTGTCGGTCCCGCCGGCCCCCAGGGCGATCCGTGGACGGCCGGCGGCACCCTTCCTTCGGGGCAAACTGAGACTGGCACCTGGGGTGCCTCCTTCGTCAACGAAAGCGGGGCCGCCGCGGTTACGTTCCCGATCCCGCTTGCCGCAGCACTTGACGCCAAACACGTCAAAAAAGTGGACGTAGGTCAACAACCTCCCGCCGAGTGTGACGACGGGTCTGGAGAGGCATCGTCCGGAGCCAACCCGGAGGCGGACCCGGGGTTCCTCTGTGTCTTCGCGACTAAATTCGACAACGGCGGATCGATTTCGGGCGGCCAACCGTCCAACCCGTTGACCTTTGAAACCGGTGCCGCCAAGACCGGAGCCGGCCTGTTTCTTCAATCCCCCGCCTCCTCGGATACCGGGATGGGGACCTTCGCCGTAACCGCGCCCTAGCCGGGCGCGCCGAACAGCCCGGATGCGGCCCGGCGGACACCTTCGCCGGGTCGCATCCTGCGCTTAAACCGAGCTTACGACCCGTCCCCAGGGCGTTGGCTACGATCGATTCGTGGGTGGGGACCTGGATGCGCGACGCTTGGGGCTGCGGCATCCGCGGGCGACGCTCCTCGTCGCGGCTGTCCTGCTCGCGATCCTCGGCTTGGTCGGGGCCGACGTCGAGGGCAAGCTGCGCCCGACCTCGATCGACGTGCCCGGCACCTCCTCGGCCCGGGGCGAGGAGGTGCTGCGAGACCACTTCGGGGACTCCGCACCCTTCGCGATCCTCCTGCGTGGGCCGACGGCGGCGCTCGACCGGCAGGGACCGCGGCTCGTTCGCACCCTGAGGAGCGACCCGAGCGTCACCACCCTCTCGCCCTGGGACCGCGGGCAGCTCGACCGGTTGCGTCCCACCCCGCGCAAGGCCCTGATCCTGGTCGACTTCCACGTCGACTCCGAGCATGCGGTGAAGGACAGCGTCCCCGAGCTCGATGACACCCTCGAGGCCACCGTGCGCCCGCCGGTGAGCGCGATCCAGACCGGTTTCCCGACGCTCTCGCGTGCGATCCAGGACGAATCGGTCCACTCCACCCAGATCGCCGAGCTGGTCGCGATCCCGATCCTGCTCCTGGTCCTCCTGCTCGTCTTCCGCTCGCCGATCGCGGCGTCGATCCCGCTCCTCTTTGGCGCCGCCGCGGTGATCGCCACCCGCGGCGTCCTCGACCTCGTCGCCTCTCACCTGGCGGTGGACGGGTTCGCGCTGACCGTGGCGACGATGATGGGACTCGCGCTCGGAGTCGACTACGCCCTGCTGATGGTCTCCCGCTTCCGCGAGGAGCTGGTGGCCGGTGCCGAGCCGATGGCGGCGGCCCTGCGGACGCGCCGCACCGCCGGGCGCACCACCGCCTACGCCGGCTCGACCCTGCTGCTGGCGATGGGGGTGATCCTGCTGGTGATGCCGGGGACCCTGTTCCTCTCCTTGGCCGGCACCGCGATCCTCGTCACCGCGGTCAGCGTCGTCATCGCGACGGTCCTCGCCCCGCCTCTGCTCTACCTGCTCGGCCCCAACGTCGACCGCTGGCGGCTCGGGTCTCAGAACAACGGCGCCCGCCTGATGGCCGTGGTCCACGGCGCTCTGGCTCGGCCGCGCCTCGCCGCCGGCCTGATCGGCGGGGTTCTCGTCCTCTTCGCGATCCCGGTGCTGGCGCTGAAGACCGGGCCGCCGAGTGCCAACCAGCTGCCTGAGTCCAACCAGGCCCGCACCGACGCCGAGACGGTCGACCGGGCGATCGGCGCCGGCTGGGACGCCCCCTTCGTCATGGTCGCCTCGACCGGCGAGGGCCCGATCACGAGCGAGGGCAGCCTCACCGCGCTGCGCCGAACCCAGCGCCGCATCGCCGCCGACCCGGGCGTGCAGGCGGTGATCGGCCCGGGTCAGGTCCAGCGGCGGATCGCCCCGCTGAAGAAGGGCGGCAACGAACTCCTCGCCGAGGAAGGCCCCTCCAGCCCAACCCGGCTTTCCCGGCTCGGAGAGCGGCTCGACCGCGCCGCCGGCGGCGTCGGGCAGTTGCGCGGCGGCATCGCCAAGGCGGCGCAGGGGGCCGGCCTCCTCGCCAGCGGCTCCGACCGGGCCGAAGAAGGGGCGGCGCAGATCTCCGAAGGGCTGGAAGGCGCCGCCGGCGGCGCCGGTGAAGCGGTGGAAGCGCTCGACCGGCTCGACGAAGGCTCGGGGGAGCTGGCGGAGGGTCAGCGGCGGGCGACGCTCGGCTCGCGCTCGCTGCGCGACGAACTCAGCGGCCTGTTGCCGGTGCTGCGCCGCGGCGGGCTCGCCCGGGCTCGCAGCCTGCGCGCGAACCTGCGCGCCGCCGCCGAGACCAACCCCGAGCTGGCCGGGGCGCTGCGCGAATCCGAACGGCTGGTCGAAGCGCTCTCGCTGGCCCGCAACCAGGCAAAGCGCGCCCGTGCCCTCTCCTCCCGGCTGCTCGCCGGCCAGACCCGGCTCTCCCAGGGTGGCGCCGAACTGCACCGCGGCGCCGGCCGCCTCGCGACCGAAGCGCAGGCCCTCCCCGCCGGCCTGGAGGAACTGCGCGACGGCGCCACTCAGCTCGCCGGCGGCCTGCAGAGCCTCACCGGCGGCGCTGACGCGCTCTCGCGCAACCTCGCGCAGGGCTTCCAGGCCTCGCGGCCGCTGCAGGGCGGCCTGGCGCGGGCTAGCGTCAGGGTCTCGGGATCGGCCGCCCGCCTCTCCGACCAGGTTGGCGACCTGCGCCGCTCCTCGCCGCGGATCTTCGACTCCGGCTACTTCGTCCTCTCCGCCCTCGACGGCGCCCCGCCCGCCGAGCGTGACCGCGTTTCGCAGGTGATCGACCTCGACAACGGCGGCCAGGCAACCCAGATCCTGGTCATCCCGCGCTACACCTTCGACACCCCCGGCTCCGACGCGCTCAACGCCCGGCTCAAGCAGGACGCCAAGGATCTCGGCGCCGCCACTGGCCTCGAGACGGGGATCACCGGCGGCCCCGCGCAGCTGGCCGACTACAGCGAGGCGATTTCCGCGCGGGTGCCGCTGGTGATCGTCGCGATCTCCCTCGCCACCTTCCTCGTCCTCCTCCTCGTCCTCCGCGCCCTCGCCCTGGCCGCGATCGCGGTGGCGCTCAACCTGCTCACGGTCGCCGTCGCCTTCGGCATCCTCACCCTCCTCTTCGGCGTCCCCGCCGGCTGGCCCCTGGGCGGCCACGACTACGTCGACGCGATCGGCGCCGCCGGCATCTTCGGGATCGTCTTCGGCCTCTCGATCGACTACGCGGTCTTCCTGCTGACGCGGATGCGCGAGAGCCACGACGCCGGCGCCTCGAACGAGGAGGCGATCGCCTACGGGCTGGAGCGCACCGCACGGGTGATCACCGGCGCCGCCGCAGTCATGGTCGCCGTCTTCGTCGCCTTCGCCGCGGCGCCGATCGCCACCGTCAGTCAGCTCGGCACCGGCCTGGTCATCGCCGTCGTGCTCGACGCCACCGTGGTGCGGATAGTGTTGCTGCCGGCGCTGATGCTGCTGGTGGGGGAGAGGGTCTGGTGGCTGCCGCCTGCGCTGGAGCGCGCTCTGCCGAAGGTCGGTCTGCACAACGCTTAGCCGTGTTCAGGTAGAACAGAGACAGGGGAGGAGAGGCATGTTGGGGATACGAAGTCGGAGGTTGAATCTGCTCGGGGCGGGGATGTTGAGCTTCCTGGCGCTGGCCGCGTCGGCGACCGCCGCCGAAGAACTCACTCGGACCGAATACAAGGAACGGGTCGAGCCGATCTGCAAGACCAACGTCCTCGCCAACAAGCGGATCTTCAAGGGCGCCAAGGGTGAGGTGAAGGCGGGCGAGCTGAAGCCGGCCTCGACCCACTTCTTCCGCGCCGCGAGCGCCTTCGCGAAGACGATCTCCCAGCTGGAAGCGGTGCCGCGGCCACTCGCCGACGAGGCGAAGCTGCGTAAGTGGTTCGCCGCGCTGCGGACCGAGAAGGCGATCATCGAAAAAATCGGCCGGGCGCTGAAAGCCGAAGACAAGCGCAAGGCCGAGTCCTACTCCGTCGACCTCAACCGCAACTCCAACTTGGCGAACAACGCGGTCCTCGGTTTCGACTTCGACTACTGCCGGATCGACCCGTCGAGGTTCGGTTGAGGTGAGGCGGCCCCGGCTTCCACTTGCCGTCGCGGCGCTGCTGCTGTGCGCGGCAATCCCGGCACGGGCGGAGGTCGGGCAGGAGGGAAGCCTGATCGGGACCTTTGACGCACAGTTGCGGCCGAGCAGCCTCCCGCGCGAGGAGCCGGCGGCGGTGGCGATCCGGGTCGCCGGCGATTTCAGGGACGCCAGCGGCGACCCCGACCAGCTGCCGCAGCTGCGGCAGATCAAGGTCGCGATCAACCGCCAGGGCCGGCTCTTCGACCGCGGCCTGCCGGTCTGCCGGGTGGAGAAGATCCAGCCGGCGCGGCAGGAGGTGGCGCGCCGCATCTGCGGCGACGCGATCGTCGGCAGCGGCCACGTCGAGCTGCGGGTCCACATCCCCACCCAGCCCGCGTTCACCGTCAAGGCGAACCTGCTCGTCTTCAACGGCCCCCGCCGCAACGGCCACAAGCTGATCCTCGCCCAGGCCTACGCTCGCAACCCGCCCGGCGCCTTCGTCCTCACCTTCCGGGTCAGCCGCCAACCCGGCACCTTCGGCACGGTGATGAGCACGACCCTGCCACGCGCTGCGCAGGAGTGGGCCTTTCTCACCCATTTCGACATGAACCTGCACCGGACTTACACCTACCGCGGCCGCCTTCGCTCCTACATATCCGCCGCCTGCAGCGCCCCCGAAGGCTTCAGGTCGGCCCTCTTCCCCTTCGCCCGCGCGACCTACGGCTTTGTCGACGGCCAGCGCCTTTCCCTCGCCGTCGCCCGCGTCTGCCACGTCGCGCAATAGCCGTCGGCGAAGGGATAACGCTGCCGCTTCGGGCCCGCTACTCGTCGTCCGGCGAGTGGCCAGAGTCCTTGAGCCAGTCGAGCGCCTCTTGGGCCACGTCGGACCTCGAGGCGATGAAGCTGCCCATGATCTCGGTTTCGCAGGTGCGGGTGCCGGCGATCCAGGCGCGGCCGAGGAAGTCCCAGAGGTCGAGGGTGTGGTGCACGGTCAGGTTGAGCGTGTCCGCCGAGTCTTCCATCAAGACCTTGAACTCGGCTTCGACCTCGTCGAGGCCGACCGGCTTGATCCGGGCTTTGCGTTCGACCGTCCGCACCACCATCTGCGCGTGGCCGCTGCGGGTCCCGGAGAACCAGGCCTCGTTGAGAAATGTCTCGACCTGCTCGACCTGTCCGGCGTCCAGGTCGAGGGACTGCGCGCTCTCCTGCACGAGTGGGTTCAGATCCCGTTCCTTCGCGGTGAGGAGATCGCGACGAAGGTCTTCGTTGCCAGGCAACGACACGTTGTCCAGTTTAGCCAGTCAAAGATAGTCGAGTATGCCTTTTTGGACATAAAAACGGCTTGGCGCCTGGCATTGTGCCTGGGTCGACCCTCTTGTCCCACGAAGAAGGGCGGCCTTGCGGCCGCCCTTCTCATCCTGCCCGTCCCAGGGAAGGGCCCTGGTGAGGCTCCAGCTCAGCCCTTGCCGGTGCAGGTGCGGATGACTTCCGCCGAGGCTTTGGTGCCGTCGGCGAAGACAGCCGTACCGTGCGCCTGCAGCTTCCCGTCGGGGCATTTGGCGCTGAGCACGCTCATCTTTTTGCCCTTGTAGGAATATTTTTTGTTGATGGTGAGGCTGAATTTCTTCACCGAACCGCTGCCGCCGGCGATCTTCGGCACCGAAGCGACCGAGAGCAGGCCGTAGCGACCATTGCGGATTTTCTTGATTTTGACCGTGGTCACGATCGCGGCCGGGGTCGGCACGGTGATGTAGGCGTGGATGAAGAAGGTCGTCACGCCGCCCCTGGTGCCGCCGTTGAAGGCGATCAGGTCGCTCGGCACCTGGATCGGCGCCTGTTCGGGGAAGGCGATCTCGACGTCGGTCTTGCCCTTGCCGATGATCGCCTTCTTGCAGATCGCTTCCGCGTGCGAGGTGTCCTGGGACTGCAGCTGCCCCGATTTGCAGACCGGGTAGCCGACCGTGGTCACGGACCCGTTTTTGTCCGTTTCGACCTGGAATTCCTTCAGCGCCGGCGGGTGGGTACCGTCGACGGTTTTGATGTCGCCGGAGATGCTGAGCGCAATCGGCGCCAGCTTGTTTTTCGGCAGAGTCTTCGGCGTGAAACCACCGTTGAAGGTCAGTTCGAGGTTCCCGGCGCGAACTTTGACCGGCTTCTCAGCGGTGGCAAAACTCGCCACGGTCAGCGCGATGAGGGCCCCGAGGGCCAACGTCGTAATCAAGTACTTGCGCATATCCCTATATCTCTCCTTTTGCGACCTACCCGTCCAAGGCCTGGCCGTTGAAAGCTTGCGTGGAACCGTGAAATATTTCCCTCCAGCGGCCCAAACTACCACCGCGGCCTCCTTCATAAACCCGCGCGTCGACGAAAAAGAGCGCCTTAACAAGGCGCCGCGGACCGGTTAGGAATCTCGCATCGAGAGCCTGGTCCGCTCGCGCTCCGCGGCCGCTCCGTCGGCGCCCAGAAACGGGAGGGTGATCCAGAACATCAGGTCCGGCAGGCGGCTGGGCAGACGGGCCGCGGCGCCGTGCAGGATCTCGCTGTAGAGCAGCTCGTTGACTCCCCCGACCAGCGAGAGCGAGGTGATCCCCGGAAGTTCGACCGAGGTCTCCGAGCGGCCGGACTCGAGGAAGCCGGTGAACTGGCGCAGGGCCGCGTCGCGGCGCGCCAGGGCCTTCGGACCGGCGGCCAGAACCTCGACGATCGCGAAGCGGCCCTCGTCCGGGTGGGCGGCGAGGTGCTCGAGCAGGGCCTTCATCCCGGCCGCGACCCGCTCCGCCCAGGGCGCGCCCGGCTTCGACTCGAAGCCATTGGCCGTGTCGCTCAGCAGGTTGCCGAGCAGCACGTCGTAGGCGGCGAGGAAGCAGTCCTCCTTGCTGTCGAACAGTTCGTAGAAGGTCTTGCGCGAGACCCCGGCGACCCCGATCACGTCGACAACCCGCGTCTCCGGATAGCCGCGCTCGGAAACGACCTCGATCATCGCCTGGTGAATGCGGTTGCGCTGGGATGCGGTTACCGCCTCCCTTGGCAAGCCGTGTCTTCCCCGGGGCAGCCGCTCACTCAGCTTGGCCGCACGTCTATTGGAAGCCACATCGAGACTCTAGACCAGAAAGGACGCGTTCGCGAACCGGGACGTACCCAAAAACGAATTTATCCAATAGAATCACCGATCGTTCGATGGGAGGCTGGGTAAAAGTCACGTTGGGGCTGCTGGTCGCCGCCTTGGTGGCCGTGCTGATCGTCTCCTTCACCGGCGGTGACGATTCGACTTCCCCGAGTACCGCTACGGTCGCCGACGGGCAGTCGAAAGGTCCGGCCGGGGCGAAGGGCGCCAAGGAAAGCGCCGGCGCCGGGTCGAAGAAGGGCGGCGCGAACGGCGTCGCCTCGGTCGAAGAAGAAGCGGGATTCACCGGGTCCAGCGGCGCCCCGGAAGAACAGAGCGACGACTCGAATGGGTCCGGCGGCTCCGGCAAGGGGTCGAAGGGTGGCGGCAAGGTCGGCGGCTCGGACGCCACGTCACACGGTTCCAAGAAGAAAAAGAAGAAGAAAAAGTCAAAGGCCGCCAGCCAGGCCCCCCAGCTCGACCCGGAAACGGCGGCCGCGTCCGCCGTGCTCGAGGCCTACATGGCCGCGCGCGCCGCGCAGAACTGGCCGACCGCCTGCGCCCAGATGACGCCGCGGGCGATCCGCTCCTTGGAACGGTTTGCCGGCGCCGGACGGGGCTGTGCAGCGACTTTCGCCGCTTTCTACCCGCACCTCGCCCCCGGATCCTGGGACAACACGATGACCGGCCCGATCACCAGCTTGCGCGCCGACGGCGTCGCCATCTACCACGGCACCACCGGCAGGGACTACGCGATGCCGATGCTCAAGGAAGGCGGCGGCTGGAAAGTCGCCGCCGTGGGACCGATCGCGGTCTCCTAGTCGCCGAGTCGCACCGTCTGGTCGCGGTCCGGCCCGACCCCGACCAGTCGCACCGGCACCTTGACGAAATCGGAGATGTAGGCGAGGTAGTCGCGGGCGGCCTGCGGCAGGTCCCCCTCCTCGCGGCACTCGCCGATGTCCTCGTCGAACCCGGGCAGCTCCTCGTACTCGGGCGTGGCCGAGTGCAGGATCGACTGGTGGTACGGGAAGGTGTCGAGGACCGCGCCCTCCTTGGAGCGGTAGCGAACCGCCACCCGCAGCGCCCCGATCCCGCTCAGCACGTCGAGCTTGGTGATCGCCAGCGAGTCCATCCGGTTCAGGCGGACGGCGTAGCGCAGCGCGATCAGGTCCATCCAGCCGCAGCGGCGGCGCCGGCCGGTCGTGGTCCCGAACTCGTGGCCGCGCTCGACCATGTGGTCGCCGACCTCGTCCTCCAGCTCGGTCGGGAAGGGACCGGCGCCGACCCGCGTCGCGTATGCCTTCGCGATCCCCCAGACCTCGGTGATGTCGGTCGGCCCGACCCCGGCGCCGACCGTGGCCGCGCCGGCGATCGGGTTGGAGGAGGTGACGAAGGGATAGGTGCCGTGGTCGAGGTCGAGCAGCGCCGCCTGCGCCCCCTCGAAGATCACCGTCTTGCCGGCGTCGAGCGTGTCCCAGCAGAGCCGCGCGGTGTCGGCGATGTGGGGCTCGAGGCGGTGGCCGAAGCTGACGTGTTCCTCGACCATCGTGTGCAGGTCGAGGCGCGGGTCGGGGACGTCGGCGACCGGCCCCTCGGGGGCCTTCGCGTCCTCACCGGCTTCCTTGCGGATCTTCCGCCGCTGCACCGAGAGTTCCCGCAGCGCCTGCTGCTTGGGCTCGATCGCGGCGCGGATCTTGGTCCGCAGGATCTTCTCATCGAGCAGGTCCTGGACCCGGATCCCAAGCCGCAGCGCCTTGTCGGCGTAGCAGGGGCCGATCCCGCGCCTGGTGGTGCCGATCGAGAGCTTGCCCAGCTTCGTCTCCCCGGCCGTGTCCAGCAGCACGTGGTAGGGCATGATCAGGTGCGCGTTGGCGGAGATCCGCAGGTTGCGGACGCTGACCCCGGCCCGTTTCAGCTCGTCGATCTCTCCGAGCAGCACCCGCGGGTCGACGACGACGCCGTTGCCGATCACACAGGTCTTCTCCGAGTGCAGGATCCCGGAGGGGATCAGGTGGAACTTGTACTGCCGGCCCTCGCGCACGATCGTGTGGCCGGCGTTGTTGCCGCCCTGGAAGCGCACAATCACCTCCGCCCGCTCCGCGAGCAGGTCGGTGATCTTACCCTTTCCCTCATCGCCCCACTGGGCCCCGACTATGACCACACCTGGCATCAGCGGGGGATTGTGACGGGGATGGGGGCGGGGCGCGTTGCGCGGACAGACGTGAGGCCGCGGTGGCGGCTGGTCCCCTCACCCTGTTGACCTGGCCCGATCCGCCGGTAGGGTATCCCTCTATTAGTCAAAGAATCTGGAGGCGGACGTGTTCGGGCGAATCATCGGGGTGGTTCTTGCGGTCTTGGTAATTGCCGCGATCGGGATCGGCTGCGGCAGCAGCAGCGACGACAGCACCGATGGTGGCGGGGACGGCACCGCGGCCAACGGCGAAACCAGCGGCGGTGGATCCGATGGCGCCGGCGCCGCACCCGTGACGGTCAGCTCGAAATCGATCCCGAAGAATAAATACGTCAAAGAAGGCGACGCGATCTGCGTCGCCGTGCCGACCGAATATCAGCAATACCTGGGCGAACTGCCGAAAAAACAGCAGGAAAACAAACAGATCTCCGTGCCCAAAGCCGCGATCCCACCACTGGAGAAAGCCACCAAGGACCTCGCCGAACTGGGCGCCCCCAATGGCGACCAGGCGAAAGCCGAAGAAATCGTCGCGGCGCTTGAAGCAGCGATCGAGGGCCTCGAAGAAGAACCCAAAGGGGAACTCTCCGGTCCCAAATCTTCCTTCGCCGAATTCAACAAGCTGACGAACGCGATGGGCTTCAAGAGCTGCTCAACGCTGTAGTTCGGCGCGGTTAGGCGACCTTGCCGTAGCGGCGGTCGTCGCCGAAGACCGGGACCTCGTCGCAGATCTGGTTGAGCCGCGAGACGGTGCGGAGGCCGATCTGCTCCTCCAGCTCCTGGTGCTGGAGGTTGGTCGTGATCAGGACCGAGCGCTGGGTCTCGTAGCGCTCGTTGATCAGCGCGTAGAGCTGCTCCAGGACCCAGTCCGAGCGCTTCTCGGCCCCGAGGTCGTCGATGTGGAGGAGGTCGACCGAGGTCAGCCGCTCGAAGAAGGAGAGGTAGGAGTCGCCGCCGGGCTCGGAGTCGTAGGTGCGGCGGATCCGCGCCAGCAGCTTCGGCAGCGAGTAGATCGCGACCGTCTTGCCCGCTTCCAGAGCCGCCTTGGAGATCAGCATCGCCAGCGTCGTCTTGCCGGTGCCGGTGTCGCCGAAGAGCCAGAGGCCGCGGCCCTCGCCGAGCCTGGCGTCGAGATCGTCGACGAAGGCGCGGACCTCGGCTACGGCCGCCTTCGTCTGCAGGTCCCGGGCCATGTCGGAGACCGGCGGCCGCTCGAAGGAGACGCCGCGATAGCGCGGCGGGATCACCGAGGAGATGCCGCGGCTGCGGCCGCGGTTTAGCCGCTCGGCCCGGCAGTCGCAGGGCCGAGCCACGTCTTCGGGGCCGAGGATCCAGCCGGAGCCGTCGCAGACCCCGAGTGGGCAGGGCTGTTCGCGGAAGGGCTCCGAGCGGGCGATCGCCGGCATCAGGAAGCGGCCCGCATCAGAACTCGGGCCCCGCGGCGCTGGCGTCGGCGTAGGGCGGCTCCTCCCCGACCGGCTGCTCGATCGGAGCCTCCTGGCCGGAGAAGTCGGCGAACTTCGGGAAGCGGTCGAGGAAGACCAGCTTCCTGGTCCCGATCGGGCCGTTCCTGTGCTTGGCCACGATCAGGTCGGCGAGGCCGTCGGGCTCGTCGTCGGGGTCGCGGTAGTAGTCCTCGCGGAAGAGGAAGGCGACGACGTCGGCGTCCTGCTCGATCTGGCCCGACTCCCTCAGGTCCGAGAGCTGGGGCTTGGGCGGCGTCCGCTGCTCGGGCGCGCGCGAGAGCTGGGAGATCGCAACCACCGGCACCTCCAGCTCGCGGGCGAGGATCTTCAGCCCACGGCTGATCTGGCCGACCTGCTCGACCCGGTTGGCGCGGGAGTCGTCGGAGCGCATCAGCTGCATGTAGTCGAGGATGATCAGCCCGAGGCCGCCGCGGTCCTGTTCCTGCGCGTGCAGGCGCCGCGCCTTCGCCCGCAGGTCGAGGATGCCGAGGTCGGAGGAGTCGTCGAACCACAGCGGCGCCTCCTCCAGTTCGTTGCAGGCCCGCACCACCTTCGGCCAGTCGCGCTGGGAGACCTGGCCCTTGCGCAGCTTGTCACCGGAGATCCGCGCCCGGCAGGCGATGAAGCGCTGGGCCAGCTCGACCTCGGACATCTCGAGCGAGAAGAAGGCGACCGGCTGGTTGTTCTTGACCGCGACGTTTTCCGCGATGTTGGCGACCAGCGCGCTCTTCCCCATCGCCGGCCGGGCGGCGACGATGATCAGGTTGCCGGGCTGGAAGCCGCCGGTGATCGCGTCGACGTCGCGGAAGCCGGCCGGGGTGCCGGTCATCTCGATCTCGCCGGTGGAGAGCTTCTCCAGCCGGTCGACCTCGTCGTGGAGGATCTCCGAGAGCAGCCGGAAGTCGCTCGCCTGCTCTTTGTGGGCGACGTCGAAGAGCAGCTTCTCGGCCCGCTCGGAGAGCTCGCGCGGTTCCCCGGCGCGCTCGTTGACCCAGCCCTGGATCTCCTGGCCGGCGCCGAGCAGCCGCCGCAGCAGCGAGTTCTCCTGGACGATCTCGGCGTAGTGCTTGGCGTTGCCGGCCGCCGGTACCTTCGCCGCCAGCTCGGAGACGTAGTGCTTGCCGCCCGCCTCCTCGATCATGTTGCGCTGGGTCAGCGCCTCGCTGACGCTCAGCTGGTCGACCGGCTTGGAGGCCGCGTAGAGGTCGTGGACGCACTGGAAGATCGCCCGGTGGCGCTCGAGGTAGAAGTCGGCCGAGTTGAGCTTGACCTCGTCGATCACCCGCGTCAGCGCCGGCTCGGCGACCAGCATCGCCCCGAGGACGGACTCCTCCGCCTCGATGTTCTGCGGCGGGACGTGGCTGGTTGGCGGTTGCGGCATCGAGGTCTAGTTAACAGAGCGCCGCCGCCGCTACGAGGGCTGTCCCTGCAACGAGGGAGAAAAGGGTGGGATCAAGCCCTCTTCCTCCTGGTGGCGCTCGCCGCGGCGGAGCATGCGCTGGGTGAGGATGGCGATGCTGAGAATCGCGGTGGCGCCGAGGCTGAGCTGGACGCTGAGCAAGCCCTCGCGGGTCCAGTAGACGTCGCGCAGGTCGAGCAGCAGGGCCGCCTCGTCGAAGGTGAGCCCGATCCCGGCGCCCATCGGCACCGCCAGGCGCTGCTCGATCGCGTCGTCGTCGGTCAGCAGGGCGACGGTGCCGGAGGCGAAGGCGATCAGGATCCCGGGCACGAAGTGGTGGATGTGGCGGCCGCCGATGCGGACGTTGCGGAACGGCCCGCGGCCGTCGCGGATGCCCCAGGTGGAGATCCGGACCAGGGCGAAGGAGCCGAGGAAGCCGGCCAGCAGGTTGAAGAGGACGGTTTCGCTGCGGGTGGCGTCGCTGTAGCCGCGCACCGCGACCCCAACGGTGTCGGCCGCGGCCGCGGGCGCCGCTTCGATCAGCCCTTCCTGGCTGCGCCGCTCGTGCGCGCGCCGTCGCAGCAGGCGGCTGAACTGCCCCGCCACCACCACCCCCGCTCCGCCGATCGCAACCACTGCGAGCCCAACCGTCTCCCGCTCCGCGCGGGCCCATCCAAGCCGGGTCCGCGTCCGCGCGCGCCGCTTGATCCGGGTCGGAAGCCTCAAAGAAGACATTCCTTGAGCCTATCCAGGCGCTGGGAGCGGTCCGTTGGGAGGCGCCGAGAACGGAGCCAGTTTGCCCCGCCCGCAGGCGCCTCCCAACGGAGCGCCCGCACTGCTGGACTTAGGCCTACTTCTCTTCGCTGATGATCGTCTTGACCGCGGCGACAGTGCCGTCGGCAAGCTCGATCTCGACCATGAAGGTGCCGAGCTCGCGCAGCGGCTGCTCGAGCCGGACTTTGCGTTTCTCGATCCGCAGGTCGCGGGCGTCGCGCAGGGCGTCGACGATCTCCTTCGGCCCGACCGAGCCGAACAGCTTGCCGTCCTCGCCGGCCCGCTGGTGGATCGTCAGCACGGTCTTCGAGAGCAGGCCGGCGGCCTCTGCTTCGCGTTCGGTGCGAAGCTTCTCCGCCTTTTCAGCGGCCTCGCGCAGGCGCACCGCTTCCTCCAGGGCCCCGGGCGTCGCCGGCTGGGCCAGCTTGCGCGGGATCAGGTAGTTGCGCAGGTAGCCGGGGGAAACGTCTATGGCCTGACCGCGTTCGCCGAGCGTCTCGACGTCCTGCAACAGGATCGCCTGTGCCATCAGCGCTCTCCGACGTAGGGAAGCAGGGCGATCTCGCGCGCCCGCTTCACCGCCACCGAGAGCTGACGCTGGTGACGGCGGGAAAGTCCGGTGACGCGACGGCCGCGCGTCTTCCCCTTGTCGGAGAGGAAGCGCCGCAGCAGGTTGAGGTCCTTGTAGTCGACGACCTCGGCGTTGACCCGCGTGTACTTGCGCGGGCGGGCACGGTCGGCGCCGCGCCTGCCGCGCCGATTTCCCTCTGAAGAGTTCTCTCGTGCTCGTGCCATCGGCGCGAGATGCTACTGATCAGGCCCAGAGGCCGTCAGGCGGTGTCCTCAGTCGCCCAAATAGCGCTGCTATTTGGGCTCCCTGCGTCCTTGCCTGACAGCCTCTGGACTCTGATCAGAACGGGATGTCGTCTTCGCCGCCACCACCACCGGCCGCGGCGCCTTCGAAGTCGGAGGTGTCGGCGGGGACGTCGCTGCTCGGCGGCGTGAAGCCACCACCACCGTCGCCGTTCCCACCGCCACCGCCACCGCCGGAGCCGTCGCGGGAGCCGAGGAACTGCACCGTGTTGGCGACGATCTGCACCGCCTGCCGTTTGCCGCTGCCGTCTTTGGCCTCCCACTCACGCCAGTCGAGACGACCTTCGACCGCGACGGGGCGGCCCTTGGACAGGTAGTTCGAGCAGTTCTCGCCCTGCGCCCCCCAGACGGTGACGTCGAAGTAGTTCGGCTTGTCGACCCATTCGCCGGTCTGGCCGTCTTTACGACGGCTGTTCACCGCTACTCGAAGCTCGCAGACGGCGGTCCCGCCGCCGGTATGGCGCAGCTCCGGGTCGCGGGTCAGGTTCCCGGTGATGACCACCACGTTCACGTTCGAAGCTGCCAAAGCACTCACTCCTCTGATTTCGCTTGTTGAGTTCCAGTCTAAGAGGGTGCGCGGCGCGAGTTCTCCCCCCGCTGGAGGGCATTTCCGCAAACAGCGGGGCCGGGAAAAAGGCGGCGGCGCCGTTACTGGCGCGGCGGCAGGGCGCTACTCGTCGGCGTCGTCGCCGGGGGAGTCGCCGTGATCGTCACGGGCTCCGTGGGCGCTGCGCTCGCGCGGCCCCGTGGGGGCGGCGGCGACCGGCGGCACGATCACCGGTGCGCTCGGATCGACTTTGAAGACGCGGAAGCGCAGCACGCCGTCGGCGATCTTCAGGTTGTGGTCGAGCGAGTCGAGCAGCTCGGTCGGCGCCTCGAAGCGGAACCAGCGGTAGTCCGCCTCCGTGCGCCGGTTGATTTCGTAAGCCATCTTGCGAAGGCCCCAGCTGTTCTCGTGTTTGAGGCTGCCGGAACCCTCGATCTGCCCACGCGCCTCCTGCGCCAACGCGTCGCGCGCGGGGGCGTCAAGTTGGGGGTCCAGCATCAGGACCAGCTCGTATTCACGTGGGGCGGGCAAACGGCGAAGGACTATAGCGGTGGAATTCGTGTGGGGCGGGGCGGTGTCAGGGACGGGAACGGGGGATGGGGACCCCCTCCTCTCTCAACTTGCTCGGGTGGGTCGCGCTCCGCCCCGTCCGAGATTCGGGCAACCGAGAAGTACAAGCCGTTCGGAGGGGGTCCCCATCCCCCTGTTCCGGCCACCGGCATCGTCAGTGCGGGGCGAACTCCATCGAGCCGTCTTCGGGCTGGCTTGGGACGGGCGGGGGTGGGGCTGGCGCCGGTTCGGGTGGCGGGAGAGGAGGTGGAGGTGCCGGCGGCGGCGATGGACCAGGCGGGGGTTCGGGCGGGTTCGGGATCACAGCGGCGGCCGGCGGGTCGCGGCGGGTGCGGGTCGTCGGAACGGGGCGAGCGGCTCCCACCTTCGGTTGCGCGGTTCCTTTTGCACGCCTGGGGCGCGTTTCGAACCGCGGGCTGCGTGGAAAGGTCCCCGGCAGCCCGACGTCCGCGGCCAGCGGCGGCGGCTCCGGCGCGCGCAGCAGCCCGGGCAGCACCTGCAACGCCACCAGCCCGGCAACGACGACCCCCGCCGCCTTCCCGACCCAACCCCAACGAACCCGAACCCCTCGCATCTCTTGCCAAGATCCGAGCCCTAGCAATCTCTCCCCCAGCCGTGGGGCTCAGCGGCGCACGATCCGCACCCAGGCGAGGGACCGGGACCCCCTCCGAACGGCTTGTACTTCTCGGTCGTCCGAATCACGGACGGGGCGGAGCACGACCCACCCGAGCAAGTTGAGAGAGGAGGGGGTTCCGGTCCCTCGCCTGGGCCGTCCCTCGACCCGCCGCCCCTACGCCAACTGCTCCCGCAACTCCGCGATGTCCCGCAACTGCTCGTCCACCCAGTCCCCAGGATTGCGCGAGTAGATGATCTCCTTCAGCCGCTCGGACCGCAGCCGTCGCTCTTCGGGGTCCATGGTCAGCGCCCGGTAGATCGCGTCGGCCTGATCCTGGATGTCGAAGGGGTTGACCGAGAGGACGCAGTCGGCCAGCTCCTCGTGGGAGCCGGTGTTCTCGGAGAGCATGAGCACGCCGTCGCGGGTGTTGACCGCCGGCGCCTCCTTGGCGACCAGGTTCATGCCGTCGAAGATCGCGTTGACCATCAGCAGGTCGAAGTGCTTGTAGCGGGCGACGGCGTCGTGGAAGTTCTCGTAGATCTTCAGGTCGATCGGCATCCAGTCGGTCGTCCCGTGGCGGTGGTTGACGACCGCGACCAGCGCCTCGATCCGTTCCAGGTACTCGGCGTACTCGGGCACGTCCTGGCGCGAGGGCTGCAGGTGGGCGATGAAGGTCACCTCTTCGCGGAACTCGGGGTGCTGGGTGAGGAAGGCGTCGAAGGCGGTGAAGCCGCGCAGCACGTTCTTGGAGAGGTCGGCGCGGTCGACGCGGATGATCAGGTGCTTGCGCCGGCGCTCCAGCACCTCGCGCTCGGCCTCCGCCACCTCCGCCGAGTCGGCCGCCCGCTGCAGCCGCTCGGCGTCGATCGAGAGCGGGTAGGCGCGGGCCAGCGTCGTGTGGCCGCCGTAGCGCACTTCCCCCTGCACGTAGTCGACTTCGGCTTCCAGCAGCTCGTCGCAGCAGCGGAGGAAGTTGATGCAGTACGCGTGGGTGTGGAAGCCGATGATGTCGTTGGCCAGCATCCCCTCGAAGAGCGCCTCGCGGATCCGCCCCGGCAGGATCCGCCAGCTGTCCGGCTGCGACCAGGGGATGTGGACGAAGTGGTGGAGGAAGACGTCCGGCCGCGCCTCGCGGATCATCCCCGGCGCCGTGTAGAGGTGGTAGTCGTGCAGCATCACCAGTGGCCGCTCCCGGCCCTCGATCTGCCGCACCACCGCGGCGGCGATGTCGCGGTTGACCGCCTGGTAGCCGAGGTCCCAGGCGTCGAGCTCTTCCTGGCGGATGTCCGGCGCGTTGGAGAGGTCCCAGAGGTAGTGCTGGATGAACCAGAGGATCGGGTTGGCGATCACGTTGTAGAAGCGCTCGTAGGCGTCGGGGTCGCTGCCGACCAGCAGGACCCGGTACTCGATGCCGTCGATCGAGAGCTCGACCGGCCCGCCGCGCTCCTCGGAGACGGCGACGTCCTCGTCGGTCATCGCCGAGGCGATCCAGAGCGCCTCGCGGTGGGAGACCAGTCCCGACAGCGCCGTGACCAGCCCGCCGCCGCCCCGGCGCACGGTTCGCTGCCCGTGCTCGTCGCGCTCGAACTGGGCCGGCCCCCGATTCGAGACGATGATCAGAGGCGAGCTGTCCACGCGCGAAGGTTAAGGGACGGGCTCAGGCCTCCAGCCTGCCGAGCAGCCCGAGCCAGTCGCGCAACAGCCGCGGCGAGAGGAACTCGCGCCGGGCGTGCTCCTTGCCCGCCCGGCCCAGGCGCTTGCCCAGTTCCGGGTCGGCGAGGATCTCGAGGCTGCGCTGGGCGCACTCGGACGGGGAGTTGACGAGGAAGCCGCCGACCCCGTCCTCGATCTGCAGCGGGATGCCGCCGACGTTGCCGGCGACGGTCGGGCGCCCCTTCCAGAGCGCCTCGGTCACGGTCAGGCCGAAGCCCTCGCGGATCGACTTCTGCAGGCAGACGTCGGACTGCGACTGGAAGGCGTTGACCTCGATCGCGCCGACGTTGTTGAGGTTGCTGAGGATCTTGATGTCGGGATCCGCGTCGGCGTATTCGAAGGTCTTCTCGAAGTACTCGCGGCCCTCGGGGTCGTCGGTCGCCATCGAGCCGACCATCGCCAGCTGCGCCTCGGGGACCTCCTTGATCACCTCGCGGTAGGCGTCGATGACGCCGATCGGGTCCTTCCAGGGGTCAAAGCGGGAGACCTGGGTGATCAGCGGCCGGTCGACGTCGATTCCGAACTGGCGGCAGACGAAGGCCGCGTCCTCGGGCGAGAAGGCCATGTTCTTCGGCGAGAGCGGGTCGATCGCCGGGGGAATGATGTTGACCCCGTCCCTGCCGTGGTCGACTCCGTCGGGGACGTAGTCGGGTAGGTGCCAGACGGTCGCGTCGTATTCCTCGATCAGCGGCAGCAGGCGGGCGATCGGCGCCGGGTTCGGTGTCGAGAGGTCGATGTGGCAGCGCCAGACCCAGTGCTTGCCCTTCTCCAGCGCCCCGCGGCGCAGGCCGATCGGCTGCGGGTCGTGGACGATCACCGTGTCCCACTCGCCCTGCAGCCCGTCGGCGTTGATCGCGTTGATCTCGTCGAAGATCCGCCACTGCTCCTCGCTCAGCGTCTCCTCCGCCCCCTGCAGCGAGTTGTGCAGGAGCTTGGTCGCGTTGAAGAACTCCTCCTTGCCGAAGATCACGTGCCAGTGCGCGTCGATGCCGACGTCGCGCATCAGCGGCACGATCGTGTAGAGGATCTCCGAGACGCCGCCGCCGAAGGCGGTGGCGCTGACGTGGAGGACGCGCTTGCCCTTCAGCGGCTCCGCCATCTCGCGGATCTGCTCGGTCAGGTCTTTGCCGACTATGTGGGTGTAGTCAGTGAGGGACTTCTGGCCAAGTGCGACTTCCTGAAGCAAGGCCGGAGTTCTACACGCCCCGGCGGCGTGGTGCGGTTCAGCCCGCGTCGATGCTGTCGGGGCGCTTGCCCAGAGTGACCTCGATCTGCTCGCGGTCGCCGTTGCGCAGGACCGTCAGCGTCACCTTCTCGCCGGGCTCGTGAACCGAGACGTAGTGGGCGAGATCGTCCGGGGTGACGATGTCGTGGCCGTCGACCTGGAGGATCACGTCGCCTCCGACTTTGTATTCGCCCGCCTGGAAGCGCAGTTCCTCGTCGCCCCCCTCCAGCCCGGCCTTCTCCGCCGGGCCGCCGCGGACGACGGTCGCCAGCAGGCCGCCGAAGTTGGTGTCGAGCCCGAGTTTGTCGGCCAGCTGCGGGTAGAGCGCCTGGCTGGAGACGCCGATGTAGGCGTATTCGGCGTCGCCGTCGGCCTCCAGCTGCGCGATCGAGCGTTCGATCGCGGAGACCGGGACCGCGAAGCCGACGCCGTCGTTGGCGCCGGAGCTGGTCTCGATCTGCTGGTTGATCCCGATCACGCGGGCGCCGGCGTCGAGCAGCGGGCCGCCCGAGTTGCCGGGGTTGATCGAGGCGTCGGTCTGAATCGCGCCCTCGATCTGGAAGTCGGTCAGCGATTTCACCGAGCGGTCGGTGGCGGATACGACCCCGACCGAGAGCGACTGCTGCTCGCCGAAGGGACTGCCGATCGCCGCCACGGGCTGGCCGACCCGCAGCTCCGAGTCGTCGCCCAGCTCCAGTGGGTGCAGGGCGAAGCCGTCCGGGTCGACACGCAGCAGGGCGACGTCGGCGAAGGGGTCGAAGCCGACGATCTCGGCGTCGACGACGTTGCGGTCGGGGAACTCGACGAAGACTTCTTTCGCCGCCGAGCGGGAGCCGCTCGATTCGTCGGTGACGACGTGGGCGTTGGTGACGATCTCACCCTCGTCGTTGAGCACGAAGCCCGAGCCCTCGGCGGCGCCGCTGCTGCCGAAGACGGAGCGGATCGTGACCACGCCGGGCGAGGCCTCGCGGAAGATCTGGGCTGGGTCGAAGCCGCCGCCGGCGGTCTCGACGACCACTTGGGGCTGCCGCTCGGTGAGGGCCGCGTTGGTCGCGGTCGAGCCGCCGTCCTCGTCGCCGCCGGAGCCGCAGCCCGCAAGCAGCCCGAGGGCGAGGAGCAGCGCCGCGAGCGCCGTCGCCCGCTTCACCTGCTGGCCCTGGCCGGCTGGCGCGGAGGCTGCGCGGCCTCGCCGGTCGCCGGCGGCAGGTCCAGCGTGAAGGCGGTGTAGCGGCGACTGGAGCTGATCCTGACGCGGCCGTCCATCCGCTGCGCCAGCTCGGTGGCGATCGCCAGCCCGAGGCCGGAGCCGCCGGCGGTGTCGGCGGTGTAGAAGCGCTCGAAGATCCGGCTCTGGGCCCGCTGGGGGATCCCGGAGCCCTCGTCGGAGACGGTCAGCTCTGCACGTCCATTGGCGGAATAGGTCGTCACGGTCACCTTGGTGCCCTCGGGGGTGTGGGTGAGGGCGTTGTCAAGCAGGATACGGATGATCTGACGCACCCGGTCGGGGTCCCCGTGGGCGACCGCCGGCTGCTCCGGGGTTCTCAGCTCCAGCGGCGATCCGCGCAGATCCGCGCGCGGGCCGAACTCGCGCGCGATTTCCCGCGCGAGTTCGGTCAGGTCGACTCGGCCGGCCTGCATCACCACCGCTCCGGCATCCAGCTGGGAGAGGTCGAGCAGGTCCGCGGTCAGCTTCGTCAGCCGCTCGATCTGCTGGCGCATCGTGCGTACGAATTCCTCCCGCTCCTCCGGGCTCGGGTCCTCCTCTTCGAGCAGCTCGACGAAGCCGCCGAGGCTGAAGATCGGGGTCCGCAGCTCGTGCGAGGCGTTGGCGATGAACTGCTTGCGGGCGCTGTCGAGCTCGGCCAGGCGTTTCTGCATTTCGTTGAAGGTGCGGGCGAGCTGCCCCAGCTCGCCGCCGCCGACCGAGGCGACCGGGATCGTCGTCTCGAAATTGCCGTCGGCGACTTTGCGGGCGGCATCCTTGAGCCGGCCGACGCTGGCCGACGCCACGAGCGTCGAGTAGGCGCCGATCGCGGTCGCCAGCAGGGCCGCGACCAGGCCGCCGAGGACGATCTGCGCCTTGACCGAGGAGTCGCCGCTGCCGGCGCCGCCGAACGTCACCACCGTGAGGTAGACGACGATCGCCGTGCTGAGGCTGATCGCCACCGCGGTCAGGGTGATGCGGCTCCTGAGGTTGCTGGGCCTGAGCCAGCGCATGGCCGGAACCTACTCGCGGAAGCGGTAGCCGACGCCGCGCACGGTGAAGAGGAACTCGGGCTGCTTGGGGTCCTGCTCGAGCTTCTCGCGCAGATGGCGGATGTGGACGTCGACGGTGCGCGGGTCGCGGTACTCGGAGTCCCCCCAGACGTGCTCGAGCAGGGTCTCGCGGGTCAGCACGCGGCCGGGCGAGCGGGCGAGGGCGCCGAGGATCTCGAACTCGACGTAGGTGACTTTGATCTCCTGCTCGCGCAGGGTCACCATCCGCCGGTCGAAGTCGATCGTCAGCTCGCCGGTTTCGATCGCCCCGCCCTCGGCCGCCTCGCCGCCCATCCGCGAGCGGCGCAGCGCCGCTTTGACCCGGCTGCGGAACTCGCGCATCGAGAACGGCTTGGTGATGTAGTCGTCGGCGCCGACCTCGAGCCCGGCGACCTTGTCGGTCTCGCTCCCTTTCGCGGTCAGCATGATGATCGGGACCTGGCTGCGCGAGCGCAGCTGGCGGCAGACTTCGACCCCGTCCAGGCGCGGCAGCATCAGGTCCAGGATCACCAGGTCGAAGCGCCCCTCCTCGAAGCGCTGCAGCGCTTCGCTCCCGTCGAGGGCGGAAGTGACGTGGTAGCCGTCCTTGCGCAGGGGGTAGCTGAGCAGCGTCTGAATCGACTGCTCGTCGTCGACGAGGAGGATGCGGGCCGACCCGTTAGCCACGAAACAAGGTTAGTAGTGCCTGGCGAATGGACGCATGTGCGAGTACCAAGAACTAAGGATCTCCTGTTTTTCGCCGATAAGAATGGCGATGCAGGCACAGGAACTGAAAAGCCTTGTCGAGGCCGGCCTATACAAGCCGGATCCTTCGCAGATTGCGGCGGCGATGTTGCAGCGTCGCGGCGTCATGGAGCTGCTCGGCGCCCCGCGCTCGAATCGGGACTCAGCTGGTCGAATCCAGTCGCCTTCACCTGTCCCCCGCCAGGCAGCCTGATCTCGACGCCCGCTCCGGCGTGAACCGCGCCGATCGGCGTCAGCGTGGTCTCCGCGGCTTCGCCGATCGCCACCGAGGCCTCCGCCAGCCGGTCGGCGGGCAGCGCCGCCAGCAGCTCGTAGTCCTCGCCGCCGGAAGCGGCGAGCTTCAGGGGGTCGCGCCCGGCCGCGACGGCCACCTCGGCCACCCCTTTTGCCAGGGGCAGGGTGCCGGCGTCGAGCCGCAGGGCGACGCCGCTGCGCGCGGCCAGGTGCCCGGCGTCGCCGCCGAGGCCGTCGCTGAGGTCGATCATCGCCGTCGCCCCGGCCCTGGCAAGGGCCCGGCCCGTGCCGAGGCGGGGGGTGGGGTCGAGCTGGCGCCGGCGCAGCCGCTCGGCGGTCTCGGCCGGCACCGCTGCGGCCAGCTCGGGCTGCTCGAGCAGAAGCAGCCCTGCCGCGGCGCCGCCGATCTCGCCGCTGAGCACGAGCAGGTCTCCCGGCCCGGCGCCGCCACGCCCGACGAAATCCTCGGCGCGGGGAGCGTGGCCAACCACCGTCACGGCCAGCGTCAGCGCCGGCGCTCGGGTGAGGTCGCCGCCGGCGATGGTCGTGCCGGTCTCGGTCGCGAGCGCGACGATCCCGTCGACCAGCTCCATGCACTCGGCCTCGTCCAGGTCGGGAGGGGCGCCGAGCACGACGTAGGCCTCGCCGGCCTCGGCGCCCATCGCCGCCAGGTCGGAGAGGGCGGTGGCGAGCGCCTTGCGCCCGACCAGCGCCAGCCGTGCCTGGCCGCGGCGGAAGTGGACCCCCTCGACCAGGGCGTCGACCGAGGTTGCGGTGGCGCCGCCGGGCACGGTCACGGCCGCGTCGTCGCCGGCGCCGAGGCGCAAGCGCGGCCCGGCGGCCGGCAGCCGCTCCCAGACCTTCGCCAGCAGCTCGAACTCGCCCACGCTCGAATTGTCCTCCAAGCGCGGCTTTCAGGGGCGGAGAGACGTGCGCACCGGCCCCCTCACTAAGGTGCGACCGACGTGGAGCGCCGCCAACCATTTCTGCACCGGGTAGGAGAGGCCGGCGCCCGGATCGGGACCAGGCCGCCGCGCAGTCGCGCCGTGCGCCTGGCCCTCCAGATCGGGCTCGCCGTGCTGATCTTCGGCTTCCTCGTGCTCACGGTCATCGACCAGTGGTCGGAGATCAAGAGCGAGGGGGTCCACTTCCACGTCGGCTGGCTGGTCCCGGCCCTCCTGATCCTGCCGGCCTTCTACGTCTTCGGCGCCTTCGGCTGGGAGCTGATCCTGCGCCTGCTCGGCTACCGGCTCGGGTTCGGCCGCGCCCAGGTCGCCTGGGGGCAGCCGATGCTCGCTCGCTACGTGCCCGGCAGCGTCCTCTATGTGCTGGGCCGGGTGCTGCTCTCCGAACGGGCGGGCATCCCGCGCCGGATCACGATCGCCAGCATCGTCTACGAACAGGCGATCTCGGCCACCTCCGCCGTGGTCGTCGCCGCCTACTTCATCATCAACCACCCGGACCTCCAGGGAGAGTCGCTGCGCTGGGGGGTGCTGCTGCTGATCCCGCTCGCGGTGGCGGTGCTCTCGCCGCGCGTCTTCGGGCCGCTGGCGAACAGGGTGCTGAATGCCTTCGGGCGCGAACCGCTGCCGGTGGTGATCCCGCTGCGCGGCGTGATCTACCTGATCGTCTTCTACTCGCTGAACTGGTTTGTGATCGCGCTTGGCATCTACTGCGTAGCCCGCTCGGTCACCTACATCCCCTTCGACGACATCCTCCTGGTCGGCTCGGCGCAGGCGATCGGGTACTTCGCAGCCCTGGTCACGCTGGTCGCCCCGGCCGGGCTCGGCGTCCGCGATGCCGCTTTCGCCTGGGGGGTGAAGGCGGCGCTGCCGAGCAAGAGCTTCGCGCTCGGTTCGCTGATCGCGATCGCCGTGCGCGGGGTGATGACGGTGACCGAAATCCTCTACGTGGCGGCGGTGACGGCGCTGGGTCGTCGCGAGGGGTGGAGCGTGCACACCGGGATCTTGCATGCGTCGCCTGAGGAGGAGGCGGCCGAGGCGGCGGGGGAGACCGGGGCGCGGTCGCCCGAAGTTCTTTAGGGCGGCAAGGGAGGAGGGTCGGAGGGCCGGGTACCCCTCTGCACTTAACTTGCTCGGGTGGTCGTGCGCTGGCAGTCCTAGGTTCTGACGACCGAGAAGTACAAGACGTTTCGAGGGGTACTCGGCCCTCCGACCCTCCTCCGAGGGCGCGCTGAGGGGTTCGGGTGACTGCTCGCGGGCTCTGGAGCGGAGCTGGCTTGGCTACAGGGGGATGCGGGCTCCTAGTTGGTAGGCGGTCAGGGCGAGGGTCAGGAGTTGGAGGGGGCGGTCTCTGGAGATTGCGGCGAGGGGGAGGAGCCAGACGAGGTACCAGGGGAGGAGCCAGGAGGTGGCCAGGAGCAGGCCGAGGGCGGCCCAGGCGGTGGCTCGGACCCAGTCGCCGCCGCGCCAGGTGTAGGTGAGCAGGTAGGAGAGAAGGGTGGCGTAGAGGATCGCGGCGGCGGCGCGGATTGGGTCGGGGCCGAGTCCGGTGAGGCGGGCGAAGGTGATCGGGATGCTCATGTGGCTGCTGCGGTCCTGGTTCTCGCCGGCGAGGCCGAAGCCGCCGAGCCAGTCCCAGCTGAAGGCGAGGCACGCGGCGGCGGCGATGAGCGCGGTGGCGAGGGCGGCGCCGGCGAGCAGCTTCGGCCAGCCGCGGTCGCGCACCGTCGCCAGCAGGGCGAAGGGAGCGAGGAAGGCCGCCGACGCCTTGGTCGCGACGGCGGCGGCCAGCGCCGCCCCGCCGCTCGCCTCGCGGGCCGAGAGAATCGCGGCGACGGCGAGCATCGAGAGGAGCATGGTCAGGCCGTCGTTGTGGGCGCCGCCGACGACGTGGACGAGGACCAGCGGGTTGAGGGCGACGAAGGCGGCCGCACGCAGCGGCTCGACCCCGCGCCAGGCGGCGAGGCGGGCGGCGAGCGCGGCCAGGCCCAGCACCGAGAGCGCCGCCACCGCCTTCAGCACCGCGACCGCGGTGCCGACGCCGAGCCAGGCCAGCGGGTAGGTCGCGAGGGTGAACAGCGGTCCATAGGCGCTGGTCGATTCGGTCCAGGCGACGTCGGCGAAGGCGGGGTCGGAGGGGACCGCGTCGGGCGGGTGGACGTAGGGGTCGAGGTCGTGGACGACGCCGAGGCGGGCGTAGTCGACGTAGCTGTAGACGTCGTGGGAGAGCAGCACCGGGGCCAGCGCGAAGGCGGTCACCAGCGCCGCGATCGTCCCCCAGACAAGGCGCCGCCCGAGCGCCGGCGCCGCGGCGAGCACCCCCAGGTAGGCGGCGAAGCCCGCCCACATCAGGCCATAGGCGAGACCCGGGTCGATGCTCGGCTACCCGTTCGTGCCCGCGGATTCGCCGCCGCCGACGCCACCGGTCGAGGGCGGTGGGGGCAGCGGCGCCGGCTCCTGCCCGGCGCCGGGCGCGTAGGCATTGGGGTCATAGCCGCCGACCGCGCCGGAGCCGGGCAGCGGCTCGCCCTCGCCGCCGCCGCCCCGCCCAGCGGGCGCCGTGTCGCGCGGGCTCGCCGTCGCGAAGCGGCCGTAGTAGGGCGCCCAGCTGATCTTCTGCTCGGGCTCGGCGAACTCCTCGCAGGGGACGCCGCCGCCGCTGTACAGGGCGTTCCAGATCTCGGCCGGGAAGGTGCCGCCGAAGACGGTGATCCCGTGCACCGAGGACATCGAGACGTCGTTGTTCTGTGGGTACCCGACCCAGACCGCCGTCGCCAGGTTCGGCTGGTAGCCGGCGAACCAGGCGTCGGTGTATTCGTCGGTCGTCCCAGTCTTGCCGGCCTGCCCGGCGCAGCCGGTGTAGGCGGCGGTGCCGGTGCCTTCGGTGATGTTGTCGTGCAGCAGCCGGGTCACCTCATAGGCGACCGGTTCGGTGAGGACGCGCTGGGGCTCGGGCTGTTCCGGGCGGTCGACTTTGCCGCCGGGGAAGAGGACCCGATCGATCGCCACCGGGTCGCGGTGGATGCCGCCGGCGGCGAGGGTCGCGTAGGCGTCGGTCAGCTCCAGCGGCGAGACGCCGACCCGCAGACCGCCGATCCCCTCCGCCGGGATCCCGTCCAGCTCGCTTTCGATCCCCATCGACTTCGCCGTCTGGGCGACGCTCTTGGGGCCGACGTCGAGGTCGAGCTGGGCGAAGACGGTGTTGTCGGAGCTGACCGTCGCCTGCTGCAGGTTGACCGTGCCCTGGTAGCCCTCGTCGGCGGTCGCCACCTCCCAGTGCCCCCAGTAGGGCAGGTCGAGGTCGAGCGGTTTCGAGGTGTAGAAGGTCGAGTAGGGGTCGATCCCCTGCTTGATCGCGGCGGTGAGGACGAAGGCCTTGAAGGTCGAGCCCGGCTGGCGGTGTCCCTGGGCGGCGAGGTTGAACTGGCTGTCGTCGTGGCTGGAGCTGGAGAGCATCGCGCGGATGCGGCCGCTGCGCGGGTCGATCGAGACCAGCGCCGAGGAGGGGTCGGTCGAGTAGGGCAGGGCCGAGCGCATCGCCTCCAGGCCGGCTTCCTGCAGCCGGAGGTCGATAGTGGTGTGCACCTCGAGGCCGCCGCGGCGGACCTTCTCGGCTCCGTAGGCGTCGATCAGCCGGTCTTCGACGTAGTCGAAGAAGTACGGCTCGCGGTGGGCGAAGTACTCGCCGGTGAAGTCGAGCCCGAGGCCGCGTTGGGCCGCTGCCCTGGCCCGCTCGCGGCTGACGTAGCCGAGTTGGGACATCTTCCGCAGCACCTCGTCGCGGCGCGCCTTCGCGGCCCGCGGGTGCAGGACCGGGTTGTATTCGGAGGGGGCCTGGGGGAGGCCGGCGAGCAGCGCCGACTGGGCCAGGTCGAGCTTCCAGACCGGCCGCGAGAAGTAGATCCGCGAGGCGGCGCCGACCCCGACCGCGGTCGCGCCTTCGATCGTCCCGTAGGAGGCGACGTTGAGGTAGGAGCCGAGGATCTCCCGGCGCGAGTGGCGCTCGGCGTACTCGATCGCCAGCTGCGCCTCGACGATCTTGCGCTCCAGCGTCCGCTGCGGGTTGCGGATGCAAAGTTTGCGCACCAGCTGCTGGGTGATCGTCGAGCCGCCCTCGACCGCCTCCCCGGCTTCCAGGTCCTTCAGCGCGGCGCGGGCGATGCCCTCGTAGTCGAGCCCATCGTGCTCGTAGAAGCGCTGGTCCTCGATCGCCACCGTCGCCCGCTGCAGGGTCTTGGGGACGCGCTCGATCGCGACCGGGTCTCGCGCCTCGCTGGAGGCGATCGCGCCGAGCTTGGTTCCGTCGGCGGCGTAGACGGTCGAGTTGCCGCCGGTCCCGACCGGTTTGCAGGTCGAGAGGTCGGGGGCCTCCGCGGCAACGTCGAGGACCCAGGAGGTGACGGCGATGACGGCGATCCCGGCGACGGCGAAGACGACGCCGAAGGCGAGCAGGAGCTTGCCCCCGAGGCCGATCCCCCGGCGCCTCTGTCGCCGAGTCCGTTGCGTCATCTCAGGCCTGGGTGTCTTCGGTCGAGTGGTTGTGGACGATCCCTTCGACCAGGAGCTGGTTGGGGATCACCACCGAGCTGCCGTCGCCGGGGTTGACGTAGGTGTAGGAGAGGGTGATGTCGGTGACCCGGCCCTCGTTTCCGTCGAAGGTGATCCGGTCGCCGATCCGGATCGGCTGCGAGACGGCGATCTGAACTCCGGCGACCATGTTGGCGATCGTGTGCTGGGAGGCGAAGCCGACGATCAGCCCGATCACCGCGGTCGAGGCGAGGATGCCGGTCGCCAGGCGGCTGAGGTCGGTGAACTGGTTCAGCGCCATCGCCCCGAGGACGAGGAGGATCGTCAGGAAGAGCAGGCGGCGGAGGATCCGCAGCCTCGTCTTGGTCGAGCGGGAGACCTGTGAAACTGCCGGCGACATGGCCACCAACTTAGCCGCGAACCCCGTCGAGGAGGCGCCTGAGCGGGACTTTCCATACTCGAATTGGGGTCCCTGGGCTGCGGTCGTCGGGCTGCTGCTGGCGATCGGCACTGGGATCGTGCTGGGAATCCCGGCGGCGATCATCGGGCACGAGGAAGGCGGTGACCTCACCACCTTCGGCAACGTCGGCTTGCAGCTGGCGACCGCGGCCGGGTTCCTGATGGTGCCGATGGCGCTCGCCGCCCAGCGTGGCGCGGAGACGCTGGGAGAGATCTTCTCCCGGCTCGGGCTGCGCCGCTTCAGGCCCTCGGCGCTGGGGTGGATGGCGGCCGCGGTCGGGGCCTACCTGCTGTTCGCGATCCTCTACTCGCTGCTGGTCGTCGAACCCGAGCAGAAGGACATCGCCGAGGGTTTCGGCGTGCTGCCGGTGCAGATCCTGCTGATCGCGATCGCCGCTCCGGTTGCCGAGGAGATCTGCTTCCGCGGGATGCTGTTCGGCGGCCTGCGGGAGCGGCTGTCGCGGGTCCCGGCGGCGCTGATTGCCGGTGGCCTGTTCGGCATCCTCCACGCCCTCACCGGGATCACCGCGGTGCCGCCGCTGATCATGTTCGGCTTCGTGCTCTGCCTGCTCTACGAGAAGACCGGCTCGATCGTCCCCGGGATCCTCCTGCACATGCTGAACAACTCGGCCGCCCTGCTGGCTCAATAGCCGCCGTCGGCGGCCAGTAGGATTTTCGGCCATGCTCCGCCGCCTCGTCCCGCTTGTCGCCCTCATCGCCCTGCTGGCGCTGCCTGGCATGGCCGCGGCGGCGACGAAGAAGCCGGCGGCGCCGGCTCCCGACGCGACCGTGAAGATCGAGATCGGCCGCCTCGACGGCGGCCGCGCCCAGATCTACAGCACGGTCCCGGTCTTCGGCACCGTCAAGCCCTATGTGCCCGGCCAGAAGGTCGAGGTCACCTTCTACCTCGACGGCCACGAGCTGGTCAGTCACAAGCTGGCGGTCGGCAAGGGCAAGGGCGGCAGCGGCAGCTTCCGCACCAGCGTCGTCGTCCGCGAGAACGGCAAGTACGCGGTTGCCGCAAAGCACGTCGCGACCCCGGAGCTCGGCGCCGACAGCACCCTGCGCAAGAGCTGGAAGGTGAGCTTCCCGTCCCTGCACCAGGGCCAGTGCGGCGACGTCGTCGTCGGCTTCAAGAAGGCGATGCGGAAGATGGGCTACATCGCCAACAGCGGCCGCTGCTTCGGCGACAAGACCGCGCGCGGCATCCTCGCCTACCGCAAAGTCAACGGCAAGGCGCGCAGCTACCGCGCCGGGGCCGGCCTGGTCAAGGCCGTCTTCTCCGGCAGGGGCGAATACGAGGTTCGCTACCCGGGCGCAGGCGAACACGTGGAGGCGCCGCTCTCCAAGCAGGTCCTGGTCTTCGCCAAGGGCGACAAGCCGTTCGCGGTCTACCCGATCTCCTCCGGCAAGTCCTCGACCCCGACCGTGACCGGCCACTTCAGCTTCATCCGCCAGGAACCGGGCTACAACTCGCACGGGATGTACTACTCGTTCTACTTCTACGGCGGCTACGCGGTGCACGGCTACGAATCGGTTCCGGACTACCCGGCCAGCCACGGCTGCATCCGCACCTTCATCGCCGACCAGCCGGAGATCTACGAGCGGATCAACTTCGGCGAGTCCATTTTCATCTGGTAGCGGCGGGTGTCGGCGCCCCCAGATTTGTGATTTGGGGAGACAGAACTAGGCTGGGCGTATGAAGGTCTTCGTAGCGGGGGCGAGTGGGGCGATCGGCAGGCCGTTGGTGCGGCGGCTGGTGGCGGCTGGGCACGAGGTGACGGGGATGACTCGGCGGGAGGAGCGGGCCGCTGAGATCCGCGCTGACGGGGCCGAGGCTGCGGTCTGCGACGTCTTCGACGCGGCGGCGCTGAATGCGGCGCTCGGCGCCGCTGCGCCCGAGGCCGTGGTCCACGCGCTGACCGCGCTGCCGCCGAAGATCAACCCGCGCCGGGACTACCTGGCGCCGACCAACAGGGTGCGGACCGAGGGGACGCGGAACCTGCTCGCCGCGGCGCGGGCGGCCGGGGCGCGGCGGGTCGTCGCCGAGAGCGTCGCCTTCTTCTACCGGCCCGAAGGGGACTGGGTGAAGGACGAGGACGCGCCCAGGTACGACGACGCGCCGGGGAGTTTCGGCGCCGCCGTGGCGGCGCTCGGCGAGCTCGAGCGGCAGGTCCTCGGGGCCGAGGGGATGGAGGGTGTGGTTCTGCGCTTCGGGTGGTTCTACGGCCCCGGCACCTACTTCGGCCGGGGTGGCTCCTCCTTGGAGGACGTGAAGCGCCGCCGCTACCCGGTCGTCGGCGCGGGCACCGGCACCTTCTCCTTCGTCCACGTCGAGGACGCGGCCGCCGCATTCCTTCCTGCGCTCGAGCGCGGCTCCGGCGCCTACAACGTGGTCGACGACGAGCCGGCGCCGCTGCGCGAGTGGATGCCCGCCTACGCCGAGGCGATCGGGGCGAAGCGGCCGCGCCGGGTCCCGGCCTGGCTCGGGCGCCTGGTCGCGGGCGAGGCGATGGTCGACTCGGCGCTGAGGATGCGCGGCGCCAGCAACGCGAAGGCGAAGCGGGAGCTCGGCTGGGCGCCGGCGCACCCGAGCTGGCGCCAGGGCTTCCGCGACTCCCTGGCCTAGGATGGCCGCCGTGACCGACCTCGCCGCCGCCAAGGAGACGCTGCTCGGCGAGCTGCGCGAGCACTCGCTGATCCTCGGCGAGGTGACCCTCGCCAGCGGCGCCGTCGCCCAGTACTACGTCGACGCGCGGCGGGCGCTGATGCGGCCGGCCGGGTTCCACGCCGCCGGCGAGCTGATCGCCGCCCAGGCGCTGGAGCTCGGGGCGGAGGCGGTCGGCGGTCCCGCCACTGCCGCGATTCCGCCCTCGACCGCCGCGATCGCCGTCCCCGCCGGGGCCGGGTTGGTCGCCTTCTTCGTCCGCGGCGAGCGCAAGGAGCACGGGCTGCAGCGCTGGGTCGAGGGCCCTGTCGGGCCCGGCATGCGCTGCCTGGTGGTCGAGGACACGGTGACGACCGGCGGCTCGACCGCGAAGGCGATCGGCCGGATCCGCGAGGAGGGGCTGGAGATCGCCGGCGTCGTCGCCGTCGTCGACCGCCTGGCCGGCGGGGCGGAGAAGATCGAAGCCGCGGCGCAGTCGCCCTACCGCGCCCTGGTCACGATCGACGAGATCTACCCGGAGCGGCCCGACCGCGGCTGAGGGCGGGCGGGGTCAGTCGCCGAGGCCGAGGACCTGGATCCGGCGGCCGCCGGGGATCGCGGCGACCAGCTGCGTGCGCAGCTCCCCGCGCTGCGCCAGCAGGGCCCGCCCGCCGGTGGTCAGCGGGATCACGTATGCGTGGGAGCGCTTGCCGGTGAGGTTGAAGGGCCGCCGTCCCAGCGAGCGGGTGACGACCTGGACCCGTGGCGGGCGGCCGCGGCGCGGGTGCGTGACTTTGAAGCGGGTGCGCAGGGCGAGCTGGCCCGGGCAGCGGGTCCCGGCCGGCCAGGCGCAGCTGATCCGCACCCGCACCCCGTTTGGCGTCTCCCTGATGTTGGAGAGGGTGACCGCAACCGGGATGTTGGTCGACTTGCAGCCGAGCAGACGGTCGCCGCCGGGGGCGATCCCGAGCGCGTAGACGCAGACCGGCTGCGACCCGGACTTCAGGGTCGGGACAGTGACGTCGAAGCCGTGGCGCTTGCCGGCTTCGGGGTACTTGGCGCCGACGTCTCCGCGCCGGAGGCCCGCGATCGCTCCCAGCTCGAGGGTTGCGACTCCTGGCTGGCCGGACTTGCCGCCGACGAAGGCGCGGATCGCCAGCGTCTGGGTCGGTGAGTTGGGGTCGAAGGCCCAGCCTTTGATCCGCACGTGACCGGGTTCGGGGGCGCCGGCGCGGTCGAGGAAGCCGACCGGGTCGTCGGCCCCGGCGACGCTGGCGGAGCCGACCGTCGCCGCGTCGACGTAGTTGTTGTCGATGTTGATCGTGATGCCGCCGTAGGTCTCGTTGTGCCCGCCCTCGTACTGGTGGATGCGCTGGTGCGCGGCCCAGGCGTTGGACGGGACCTCGGGGTCGAGCGCGTCCGCATCGCCGTTCCAGTTGGCGAACCAGAGGTCGTCGGGCAGGACGTAGCCGGTGCCGACCTGGCCGGCGAGGTCCTCGATCCCGGAGGCGCTGCTGCTGTAGACGCCGGAGAGGTAGCCGAGCGAGTGCAGCTTTTCGGTCCAGGCCTCGAGGAAGGTGAGGGTGGCCGCGGTGGAGCTGGAGGTCTGGCTGTATGCCTCCATGTCGAAGTAGATCGGGCTGCCGGGGCCCATCGCGATCGCGCTCGCCTGGGCGACGGCGTCGACCGCGGCGGCGTTGCCCTGGGCCGTCGCTTCGCTCGTGTTGAGCTTGGCGCAGCTGGAGCAGGCCGAGGTCGGCGCCTGCAGGCCGACGTAGGTGGGGATCAGGTACCAGCCGCGGGCGGTCTGTTCCTCGACCCAGGCGGCGGTCAGGCTCGGCTGCGAGCAGGCGCGGTTGGTGCCGCCGATGTAGACGCCGATGGCGCGGTAGGGGGAGGATTCCCAGGCCGTGATCGAGCGCGAGGTCGGGGCGCTGCAGGCGTCGAAGCCGAGGCCGGTGAAGACGGCGCCGGAGGAGGCGGTGGCGACCCGCTGGGGCGGGGTCGGCAGGGTCGAGCGGCGCGAGGCGGAGGCGGAGCGGGGTTCGACCAGGATTGCCCGGCGGCCGCCGACGGCGGCGTCGGCCGGGCAGCGCTGGCTCGGCGCCGGCGTGCCCAGGTAGACGGCGCGGCGGTCGAGGCGCACGCACATCCCCGGGTGCTGGGCGAGCCGGTAGACCGGCCAGGAGGGCGGCACGCTCAGCTGGCGCCCGTCGAACTCGATGCTGCGTGCGGCCGGGCCGGTGGCCGCCAGCGCGCTCTGCCCGCCGGCGAGCAGGACAAGCAAGCCCAAAAGGGTGGCTGCAAGCGTCGCCGGAAGCCGGCGCACGGGTCGGTTCGGGTGCCTCACGGGCTGCACTCTCGACTACAACGAGTCGAGGTGTCGAAAAGTTGCTCTCCCGCGGGAGAAACCATGCAAGCCCCCCCGCTTCGGACCCGCGATAATCGGCCTCCGGCCCCGATAGCTCAGCTGGATAGAGCGATCCCCTCCTAAGGGATAGGCCGCTGGTTCGAATCCAGCTCGGGGCATCTAGGCGTAGAGCCAACGCGGGCGGCCCCCAAGGAAAGGTTCGCTGTCATCACCGGCTTCCTATTAAGGGATAAGGCCATTTCGTTTATGTAGGCTTAGATATCTAAGCGAACGATGCATAGCGCTTCCAATGGCACCCAAAGCTCAGACCAACAACCGCTCGGGAGATCTGCGCGTCGTAGAGGCCAGCCCCGACGGCTATTCAGCCTTCCATCCCAAACCACTGCCGCCCGATCCTCCGCTCTCGGTCGACGCAGGACTGCAAGGGCTCTTAGACCGAGCCAATCAGGCCCTAGGCCGCCTTGACGGGATCACGCTCCTGCTACCTGATCCGGACCAGTTCCTCTACTCCTACGTGCGCAAGGAGGCCGTGTTGTCCTCCCAGATCGAGGGCACCCAGTCCTCGCTCTCTGACCTGCTGCTCTTTGAGGCAGACGCAGCTCCGGGGGTGCCCCTCCACGACGCCCAGGAGACCGCCAACTACATCGCGGCGATGAATCGCGGCCTTGAGCTACTCCGGGTCGAGGAGCTGCCGATCTGCAACCGCCTCTTCCGTGAGGTGCACGGCGTGCTGCTCGGGTCGGGTCGGGGCTCGGAGAAGACGCCGGGAAAGTTTCGCCGTGAGCAGAACTGGCTCGGGGGATCGCGTCCCTCGGTTGCCCGCTACGTACCGCCGCCGTGGCGCGAGGTTGAGCCGGCGATGGCCGAACTTGAGAAATTCCTCCACGACCAGCCCGAGCGCACGCCAATTTTGATCAAGGCGGCCCTAGCTCACGCTCAGTTTGAGTCGATCCATCCATTTCTCGACGGCAACGGCCGGGTCGGCCGCCTCCTAATCACCCTGCTGCTTGTCGCCGACGGCGTCCTAAAAGGACCGCTGCTCTATCTGAGTCTTTACCTGAAGCAGAACCGCGACGACTACTACGACCATCTTCAGCGCATCCGTACCGAGGGAGCCTGGGAGGCGTGGCTGCGGTTCTTCCTTGAGGGGGTGGTCGAGGTTGCAGAGTCGACGACCGCCACCACCGGTGATCTCGTTCAAATGATTGAGCGAGACCGTCACACGATCCATGAGTTTGGGCGGGGGGCAGCAACCGCCGCCCGAGTGCACGACCACGCATCCAGGGTCGTTGTCTTTCGCCCGACTGTCGCCGCTCAAGTACTTGGACTTAGTGCTCCGCCGGTCTATGGCGCGATCAACCGCCTTGAAGAAGCGGGGATCTTGCGAGAGGTAACCGGCCGCCAACGCGGCAAGCTCTACGTCTATGACGAGTACTTGGCGCGCTTGAACGAAGGTACTACCGAGCCACCCTCCTAGCAATGCGAGAGGCACCACGACGTAGTCCTAGGCCAAAGATCCTCCTAGGCTAGGCCCCGCTCCCTACCGCTTGCAGAATGCAATCAGCATGGAGGACGCCGATGCCGGACACCACTTGTCACATGTCGATCTCACTCGACGGCTTCGTCGCCGGGCCGGACCAAAGCCAAGATAACCCGATCGGGATTGGGGGCTTGGAGCTCCACGACTGGCACCTTGGCGACGAGCGCGCCAACGACGCCGACGCGACGGCGGAGGGCTGGCTCCTGCGACCGCGCGGGGCCTACGTCATGGGCCGCAACATGTTCGGGCCGATCCGCGGCGAGTGGGATGAGGACTGGGATGGATGGTGGGGCTCCGAGCCGCCCTACCACGCGCCGGTCTTCGTGCTCACCCACCACGCCCGCGAGCCGATCGAGATGGAGGGCGGAACCGTCTTCCACTTCGTCACCGACGGCTTCGACTCGGCCTATGCCCAGGCGCTCGAGACCGCCGGCGAGCAGGGCGTCGACATCGCGGGCGGCGCTTCGACCGTGCGACAGGCGCTCATCGCCGGGGTCATCGATGAACTCACGCTCGACATCGCCCCCGTACTCCTCCGGTCCGGCGAGCGGATCTTCGACGGCGTCCAGTCCCTCGGGCTGGAGCCCGTCGAGGTGTTGCATTCGCCGCTGGCCACCCACATCCGCTACCGCCGGGAGTGACGGGTCGCCCGTCCTAAGGGATAGGCCGCTGGTTCGAATCCAGCTCGGGGCAATTCCCACCTGAATCCGCACTTTCGTGCGGGAATTGGCTCGCAATTGGTCTTAAGTGCGCGCCACACGTGCGTTCTGGCTCGGCAGGATCTCTTGCATGAGACCAGCAGAGGTAATCGACATGTCCAGCGCAAGGGTTAATGTGAGGGACATGTCCAAGATGATCCAGATCAGGAACGTGCCGGACGAGATGCACCGGGCCTTGAAGGTCCGGGCGGCAGAGGAGGGGATGACCCTGTCCGACTACATAAAGAAGCAGCTGTCGACCTCCAGGGGGAAGTCGACGATCGAGGAAATCGCCGAGCGTCACAAGGGGCGTCCGCCCTCGGGGTTGCCGGCGAATTTCGCGGTCGACGTGATCCGGGAAGCCCGGGGTGAGTGATGCCTGTCGTCGACGCGTCGGTGGTGGTCGAACTCCTTGCCGACGGCGTGCATGCCGATGCGGCGGCTGAGCGGCTGCATCGGCAGGACCACGCCCTCTGGGCGCCGGAGTTGCTCGACGCCGAGGTCGGCCATGCCCTCCGCCGTGCGGTGCGGCATGGCCACCTCGACGCCGACCGGGGCGGCGAAGCGCTCTGGGAGCTGGACGACCTCTCGCTGCGGCGGGTTTCGCACGAGCTGCTGGTCTACACGGCCTGGGGACTGCGCGACACCGTCAGCTTCTACGACGGTCTCTACGTCGCTCTGGCCGCGATGCTCGACGAACCCCTCGTCACCTGCGATGCTCGCCTCGGCCGGGCCGGCACTCCCGCCAAGGTCGAAGTCATCGGCTAGGGCGACAGGAAGGGCTAAGCCGCGTAAAGGCTCTCGGAGGCGAGCTCGAGGCCACGGCGGCTCCAGAGTTTGACCTCCATGAAAATGTCGTCGCCGTAGGCCTCGAGGGCGTCGAGGGCTATCAGCGTGAAGCGCTCCTGGGAGACCAGCTCCTGGTCGACCGCCTCGCCGTCGAGCTCGGCGGTGGCGGCGACGGCGCCGCGGACCAGCGGCCGCCCCCAGACCAGGGTGACCGCGCCGGCGCGTCCGTTCTCACCGCGCCAGCGGCCGATCACGTCGTCGTTGAGGTCGATCCGCCACTCCGGGTTGTCGGCCGCGAGGATGTCGGTGAAGTCGGCATTGGCCTCGAAGTCGCCGGGCTCGCCACCGGCCGGCTGTACGTAGGAGACGTGGCCGAAGAGCTCGATCTCACCCTCCTCGCTGGAGCTGTGGCCCGAGCACGGCACCCAGACCCGCCCGCCCCAGGCGCGCTCCGGGAACCAGTCGAGCTCCTCCGGCACGGCGACGCCCTCCGGCAGGTCGCCGAGCCCGTCGACGGCGGCGACGAAGCTCTCGCGCAGCCGCTCGGCGAAGCGGCCGTGGGGGATCCCCTCCTGCGTGGAGTCGGCGATGAAGCGGGGGATCGGTCGCGGGTTCGGCGGCATCGGCGTGACCCTACCTGCGACTCACAGGCACTCGCGCAGATCCGACGCGGCGCGCTCCGGTGGGTAGATGTTGATGTCGACGCCGGTGCCGAGCTCGAAGCCGGCCTTGACCGTCAGCCGCGGGGCGATGTCGACGTGCCAGTGGAACTGCTCGGCGCCGCGGGGGGCGGTGCGGACCCAGAGGTTCAGCTCCGGCGGGCCGCCGAAGCGGGCGGCGAGGACCCGCATCGCGGTGCCGATCATCGCCGCGCCGGCCTCGTCGTCCTCGAAGCGGGCGGCCTCGCGGCGCGGGATCACCCGCAGCTCGAAGGGGGAGCGCGAGGCCCAGGGGCAGACCAGCGCCGCCTCGTCGTCGATCGCGACCAGGCGCTCCTGGCGGCGCACCTCCTCGACCAGCACGTCGCTGAGCAGGCCGGAGCCGGCGGTGCGTTCGCCGTAGGCACCGGCCCGCTCGCGCTCGCGGGCGACCGCCGCCGGGACGAAGGGCAAGGCGTAGAGCTGGGCGTGGCTGTGCTCGAGCGAGGCGCCGGCGCCGCCGCCCTCGTTGACGATCAGCTGCACGTAGGAGGCCTCGGCGTGGGCCCGCATCCGCTCGCGCCAGGTGGCGATCGCGGCGGCGAGCTGCGGCTCGTCGAGCTCGGCCATCGCGGTGACGTGCTCGGGCGCGTTGATCAGCACCTCGTGCGCGCCGCCCGCCGGCCGCGAGGAGAAGAGGTCCGGTTCGCCCGCCCGGCGGGATGCCAGCAGCGGGTCGCCGCTGCTGGCGAAGGAGCCGGCGTCAGCCCCCGGCGTCCCCCCATCCCGTGCTGCCTTTTGCACCTCGGCGGGCGATAAAGAACCACGCGATGGGTCGCCCAGCGCCGGGTAGAGGTTCGGCACCACGCGGGTCAGCCAGCCCGGCCCGTCGGCGGCGCCGCCATCGGGGCGCAGGGCGTAGAGCTCGGGCGGCGTGCGGTCCTCGCGGCCCTCGCAGAAGGGGCAGCTGGCGGCTTTCTCCTCGCTGCCCTCGGCGCTCCGGGTGCTGCCGCCGAACTGGTCCGGTCGCTCGGCCCGGCCGGGGGCGAGGATCGTCCTCAGCCCACTCAGCTGGTCGATGCGTATCTCGGGCGCGCTCAGGACCGGGAGGGGGGGAGGTCGCCTGGGTCGGGCTCGTCCACCGCGGGCGGCTCGGGCGGCGCGGGCGGCCGCGGCGGGCGCTCGGTTCCCCTCGCGCGTTCCGCCGAGCCTTTGCCGATGAACGGCTCCAGCACGTCCATCGGCAGCGGGAAGACGACGGTGGTGTTCTGGTTGCTGCCGATTTCCAGCAGGGTCTGCAGGTAGCGCAGCTGCAGCGAGGCGGGGTTGGTGCTGATGATGTCGGCGGCGTCGGTGAGCTTCTGCGCCGCCTGGAACTCGCCCTCGGAGTTGATGATCTTGGCCCGCCGCTCGCGCTCGGCCTCGGCCTGGCGCGCCATCGCCCGCTGCATCTGCTCGGGGATCTCGACGTCCTTGATCTCGACCGCGGTGACCTTGACGCCCCAGGGCTCGGTCGACTCGTCGATGATCTTCTGCAGCTCTTCGTTGAGGCGCTCGCGGTCGGCCAGCAGCTGGTCGAGCTCGGCCTTGCCGAGCACCGAGCGCAGCGCCGTCTGTGAGATCTGCGAGGTGGCCAGCAGGAAGTTCTCGACCTCGACCACCGCCCGGTTGGGGTCGACGACGCGGAAGTAGGCGACGGCGTTGACCCGGCAGGGGACGTTGTCGCGGGTGATCACCTCCTGCGGCGGGATGTTCAGCGTCACCGTTCGCAGGTCGACCTTGACCATGCGGTCGATCAGCGGGATCAGCAGGATCAGGCCCGGCCCCTTCTGAGCGATCAGCCGGCCGAGCCGGAAGATGACCCCGCGCTCGTACTCGCGCAGGATCCGGACCGAGGAGCCGGCCGCGATCAGCAAGAAGAAGAGAACGACGACGATTACTCCCAGCGCAACCTCCATCAGCTGACTCCTTCTTTCGCCTGCTCCGCGGGCTCCGGCTCCGGGTTGACGACCAGCGTCAGCCCGTCCACCGCCTCGACCCGGACTCTATCCCCCAGCTGCACCGGGGTGCCCGCGCTCGCCAGCCGCGCTCTCCAAAGCGTCCCCTCCAGCCAGACCTGGCCCTCGGGGTCGATCGTGCTGCGCGCCTCGGCGACGGCACCGACCAGCTCCTCGGTCCCGGTGCGCACCGGCTGCTCGCGGTGAGCGGCGATCACTTTGCGGGTGACGTAGTAGAAGGTCACGCCGGAGAGCAGGCCGAGGGTGATCAGGGCCGGCCCGAGGTAATCGGCGCTGTCGCTGTCGGAGCCCAGGGCCAGGACTCCGGCGACGACGACCCCGGCGACGCCGAGGGCCGCCAGCACGCCCCCGGTCGGCAGCAGCAGCTCGAAGAAGAGCAGCGCGAAGCCGATCAGGGCGACAATGACGAAGGCGTCCATAGTCCGATTATGCGCCCTCGCACGCGCCGCGGAGGGCGTAGGTCTCGATGTCGGCTTCGAGATCTGCGTCGTCGGAGTAGGGGCCCTGCTTCAGGTAGCAGAGGTTCCCCTCGCGGTCGTAGAAGGCGGTGTCGGGGAAGCCGCGGGCCCCGAGCGAGTCGAAGATGTCTTTGTCGGGGTCGGTGTAGCTCGGGTAGGGGACCGGCTCTTCGCTGAGGAAGGTGGAGGCTGCGTCGTCGGAGTCCTCGGAGTCGATGCCGACGAAGGCGACCCGTTTGCCGTAGCGGGCCGAGAGCCGCTGGAAGGCGGGGAACTCGAAGCGGCAGGGCCCGCACCAGGAGGCCCAGAGGTTGGCGACGACCGGGTACCCGCGCAGGCTCGCGATCCGCTTCTCGTAGGCGTCGCGCCCGCCGGAGAGGAGCTCCCCTTCCTGCGCGTGGAGGCTCGCCAGCGGCGCCGGCGCCCCGGCCAGGGCGCGCTCGTAGTTGGGGTGGGAGCTGCCGCCCTCGCCGTCGGCGGAGGAGCCGCAGCCAGCCGCCACCAAGGCGATCAGGCAGAGGGCCACGAGGGCCGCACGCAGTGAAAATCGTCCAGTCATCCTCTTCGTGATTACAATACGTACGTTCGGTTCGTGAGTTCAGCGGATCGCTGAGAATCTCGGGGGAAGGGAAGGCCTGACCTCCGCAGCCTCGTTCACTTGCCCAGCCGCACCACACGTTCGCGGCGGGCGGACCCAGAAGCCAATCAATGGCCAAGACCAGCGACGTTGCCGCTGACGCGGCAGTTCCCTCAGGCGCCGATATCGAGCGTGCGTCGGCGTTCGCCCGCGAGCCTTTCCTGCTCGACGGCGAGGGCCCCGAGGCGCTCGCGCCCGGAACCGCCCGCCGCTTCGCCCTCGACGCGGCCCTGAGCGAGCTCGACGCCGGCGCCGAGCACCCCTCGATCGAGTGGCGGCGCGAGTACTCGCTGCTGCTGGGCCTGGAGCGCCTGCTCGCCGACGAACCGCCGAAACTGCTCGATGGGGCGGAACTCAACCCCCACCAGGTCGACGCGCTCTCGGGCACGCTGGCCGAGCTGATGGCCCAGCACCAGGTCGTCGCCGACGGCGAGGAGAGCAACGCCGCCGCGCCCGAGCTGGCGGCGCCCGCGGAGGCAGAGGCCGGGCCCGCACCCGACGCTGAGGACGCCGAGCCGGAGGTCGCCGAGGAGGACGCCGAGCCCGACGACGCCGAGCTCGACGACGCCGCCGACCTGGACGAGGACGATGAGATCGAGGACGAGGCAGCGCTCGAGGTGGAGGACGAGGAGCTGGCCCCCGACGAGGAGCCGCAGGACTGGGAGGAACAGCCCTCCGAGGAGGACGAGGAGGTGGTCGAGGAGGCGCCCGAGGACCCCGGCGCCGCCCGCCGCTTCTGGTTCGAGCACGCGACCGGCGCCGGCAAGACCGTCGCCGCGGTCGGCTTCATCGAGGCGACCAAGACCGGCGGCGTCCTCATCCTCACCCACCGCCGCAACCTGGTCGACCAGTTCATCGGCGAGATCTCCGACCGCGGCTACAAGGAGCGGCTGCGCCCGCCGCTGCTCGACGGCCGCGACGATCCCGACGGCGCCGTCACGGTCGAGACCTACCAGTGGTTCGTCCGCAACCACAAGCGCGTCTCCGACGCCTACTCGATTGTCATCTGCGACGAGGCCCACACCGCCCTGGGCGAGAAAACGAGCGCCTGCATTCGCGCCTGGAGCGGCCCCGTCTTCATCGGGATGACCGCGACCGGGGCGCTGATCGCCCGCCACGTCGCCGACCTCTTCCCGACCCAGACCTCGCGCTTCGACCTCGCCCAGGCGGCGCGGCGCGGCGTCATCTCGCCGCTGCGCTGCCTGCGGATCCCGCCCGGACCGGGGGTGCGGACGATCGCCAAGGTGCCGCTGCGAAAGGGCGAGGTCGACCAGGACTTCGACCAGGAGGAGCTGGCGGCGCTGCTCGACCAGGAGCCCTTCAACGTCGCCATCGCCGACCTCTACCAATCGCGCTTCAGCAAAACGCCCGGGGTCCTCTACACGGCCGGCGTCCAGCACGCCAAGAACGTCGCCAAAGCCTTCCGCAATGCCGGGATCAACGCGCAGGCGGTCTCCGGCGAGACGCCGAAGCGCGAGCTGGCGGAGATTCTCGCCGGCTTCGAGCGCGGCGACGTCGACGTGCTCTGCAACGCGATGCTGCTGGCCGAGGGCTGGAACTCGCCGCGGGCGACGATCTGCATGCACCTGGCCCCGACCGCCTCGCGGCGGATCTACCAGCAGCGGGTCGGCCGCGTCACCCGGCGGGCGCCGGGCAAGGAGGCGGGCCTGGTCATCGACTTCGTCCATCCCGCCACCACCCACGACGAGACGATCGTCACCCTGCACAGCCTGCTCGACCGCGACGTCTACCGCGGCGGCGCCATCGTCGTCGGCCCGGTGCGGCGCGGGCGCGGGCGCAAGGTGCGGGTGGAGCGGCGGATCGTCCCGGTCTCCGACGTCGAGGAGAAACGGATGGAGGTGCTGGAACGGGAGATCTGGCGGATCGCGGTGGAGAACCTCGACTATCCCGAGCAGCACGCCTGGGCGGCGCTGGCCGGGGCGCGGGTCAACACCCAGGGCTGGCGCCGGGCGCGGGCGATGCTGCAGAACGACCGCACCAAGGAGCTGCGCCGCCGCTTCCTGCTGACCTGCGTGCAGCGCAACCGCAACGCGCAGCTGCGGCTGAAAGCGCTGGGGGAGATCGCCGACCTCGGCGACCCCGACGCCTTCGACGACGCGATCGACATCGTCGGCACCTGGAGCCGCGAGGACAAACGGGCGGGGACGAAGACGCTGCTGCAGGCGCTGGTCGACAAGCGGATCGGCCGCCGCGACCAGGCGCAGGCGTGGGTCTGGCGGCTCGCCTCCTACACGCGCGAACTGCACGAGGAGTACGCGGTGCAGCGCTGGCCGGAGACGAAGCGGCTGCTCGGCCTGCTGGTCAACTCCTCCGGCCGCGCCCACGGTCGCAACGCGCGCCGGCTCGTCCACGCCGGGCGCAAACAGGACCGGCGGCTGGCGGTCTCGGTGCTGGCCGCGGCCGTCTCCCACACGCCCGAGGGCGAGGAGGTTCTGCGCGGGGCGCGGATGCGACTGGCGCGGAAACCGGCGGCGGTGGCGCGGGAGCTGCTGCGGAACTTCCCCAAAGGCGGCAAGCGCCGTCGCAAGCGGGGCAAGCGCAACGGCGGCGGCCGCCAGGGCGAGAACGGCGGCGGGCCGGAGAAGGGCGGGACGCCGCAGGGCAGCGATCGGGAGTCTGGGAACGGCGCCAGCGGCGGCGAGCGGTCGCCGCGGGCGGCGAAATCCAAACCTCGCAGGCGGCGCAAATCAAGCGCCAAAGCAAAAGGGACCTCAACCGAGTCTGAGGTGAACCTCTCCGGCACCGACGGCGACTCGGTCTCCGGCGGCGGTGACGACGACCAGGTAACCACGGTCGTCGATCCCGTCGGCGACGCCTGAGCCTCCCTCCCATGAGACCTCGCGGCCGCGCAGCACGTCGCGGTTGCGCCAGGTGGCGAGGACGGTTTCGGGATCGGCGGTGACCCAGCGGTCGAGATGACGGCTCAGGACTGCGGTTGCGGTGCGACCCTTCGCGCTCGAGCCGAAGAGCGAGATCGCCGTGTCACGGAGGTCCGGCGGGAATTCCTCCGTAGAGATGGTCAGGTTCAGGCCGACGCCGATGACGGCCCAGCCGTCCTGGGGGCGGGCTTCGATCAGGACGCCGGCGAGCTTGCGGGCTTCGAGCCAGATGTCGTTCGGCCACTTGACGCCGCACTCGACTCCCGGCGCGAGCTCCTCGGCCGCTTCGCAGACGGCCAGCGGCACTGCCAGCGGCAGCATCGCGTGGCGCTGCTCGAGGGGGCGGAGGATCGCCGAGTAAAGGAGCGCCCCTCCGGGCGGGGCGGTCCAGCTGCGCCCCTGCCGTCCCCGGCCCTCGGTCTGCTCGGCGGCGGTGACGACGGTCCCGTGCGGGGCGCCGCCCGCGGCCAGTTCGCGGGCGCGGGTGTTGGTCGAATCCGTGCGGCGAAAGTGCCGGTGCGGCGTCCCGAAGCTCATGCGACCCTGCCGCGTTCGCACTTTTCAACCGCCAGCGACCGAAAGTGCGAACGCGGGCGGGGGGTCATGGGGCGGCGTCGGCGAGCAGGGCGGCGAGCAGGCCGTCGACGTCGTGGCGCTCGGCCTCGACGTCGACCTCGAGGCCGGCGGCGCGGGCGGTCTCGCTGGTGACGGGGCCGATCGAGACGATGCGGGCCGTGGCCGGGAAGCGGTCGCCGAGCGCCTCGACCAGGTTGGTCACGGTGGAGGACGAGGTGAAGGTGACGTACTCGGCGCCCTGGGCTGCCTCGACCGCCGCCTCGTCGGGCTGCTCCCGCACGGTCTCATACAGGGCGACGACGTCGACTTCGGCGCCGCGCTCGCGCAGGGCGTCGGGGAGGACGTCGCGCGCCTCGGCAGCGCGGGCGACGAGCACCCGCTTGCCCTCGACCTCGATCCCGGCCAGGGCCTCGACCAGGGCCTCGGCGACGAAGCGCTCGGGGACGACGTCGGCGGCGATGCCGCGCTCGGCGAGGGCGCGCGCGGTCCCCGGCCCGATCGCCGCCACGGTGGCGCCGGCGAGGGCGCGGCTGTCGCGCCCGGCCGCGGCCAGCGCCTCGAACAGCAGCCGTACCCCGTTGGGGCTGGTCAGGCAGATCAGCGCGTACTCGCCGATCGCGGCGGCGGCCTCCCGCACCTCGGCCGCCTCCAGGCGGGGCTCGATCCGGATCGCCGGCAGCTCGATCGCCTCGGCGCCGAGGCCGCGCAGGGTGGCGGCGAGGCCGCTGGCCTGGGCGCGGGCGCGGGTGACGACGACGCGGCGGCCGTGCAGCGGCCGCCGCTCGAGCCAGGCGAGGTCCTCGCGGCGGGCGGCGACCTCGCCGATCACGATCAGCGCCGGGGCGCCGACCTGCTCGCGCTCGACCGCGGCGGCGATCGTTCCCAGCGTCGCGCTGACGGTCCGTTGCGCCGCGGTCGTCCCTCTTTCGACCGCGGCGGCGGGCTCTTCGGCATCGCGCCCGGCGGCGATCAGCGCCGCTGCGTTATCGGCCAGTCGTTTGACGCCCATGTAGAAGACGAGGGTGCCGGGGAAGCGGGCCAGCGCCTCCCAGTCGAGCGCGCTCTCGGGCTTCTCCGGGTCCTCGTGGCCGGTGACGAAGGCGACCGCGGAGGCGTCGTCGCGGTGGGTGACCGGGATCCCTGCATAGGCGCTGGCGGCGACCCCGGCGGTGACCCCGGGAACGACCTCGAACTCGATACCGGCGGCTCGCAGCGCTTCGGCCTCCTCGCCACCGCGGCCGAAGACGAAGGGGTCGCCGCCCTTGAGGCGGACGACGCTGCGGCCCGCCCTGGCGGCCTCGATCAGGCGCTCGCCGATCTCCTCCTGGGGGACCGAGGGGACGCCCGGCTGCTTGCCGACGTAGACCAGCTCGGCGTCCTCGCGGGCGCCGGCCAGCGCCCCCGGCGGGATCAGCCGGTCGTAGAAGACCGAGTCGGCGGCGGCGACCAGCTCCAGCGAGCGCGCCGTCATCAGTCCCGGATCCCCGGGCCCCGCCCCGACCAGGTAGACCACCCCCGGCCGAATCACGCCGCCCCTCCGAGGGCCTCGGCACGGTCAAGCAGGTCGCGGGCACCGGCGGCGAGCAGGCGCTCGGCCAGCTGGGCGCCGGCGCTGGTGGGGTCGGCGGCGTCGGCCTCGACCCGGTCGCGCAGCCACTCGCTGCCGTCGGGCAGGCCGACGAACGCCTCCACGCTCAGCCCCTCGCCGTCGACCCGGGCGTGGACGCCGATCGGGCTGGCGCAGGTCGCCTCCAGCAGCGCCACCGCGGCGCGCTCGGCGCTCAGCTCGCGCAGGGCGGTGCCGTCGCCGGCCGCCGCCACGGCGGCGGCGCTGGCCCCGTCGCCGGCCCGCACCTGCAGCGCCAGCGCCCCCTGCCCGGCGGCGGGCACCATCTGCTCGACCGGGATCGCGAACCCGATCTCCCCCTCGCGGCCGAGCCGATTCAGTCCGGCGGCGGCGAGCACGATCGCATCCAGCTCTCCCTCGGCCAGCTTGCGCAGCCGCGTGTCGACGTTCCCATGCAGCTCCTCCACCCGCAAATCCGGCCGCGCCGCCAGCAGCTGGGCGCGGCGGCGCAGGCTGGCCGTCCCCACCCGCGCCCCCTCGGGCGCGTCCTCGAGCGACCCCCCAACGCCAATCCAAACGTCCCGCGGATCCTCCCGCACCGGCACAGCCCCAATCGCCAACCCTTCCGGCATCTCTCCCGGCAGATCCTTGGCGGAATGCACCCCAACCTCCGCCTCGCCTGCCAGCAGCACCCGCTCGACTCCGCGCACAAACCGCGACTTATCCCCTGGCTCCCCGTCTGACGAAGCCTCGACCAGCTCCGCCCCACCCAGCATCTCCGCCACGAGGCGTGCCTGGGTAGTCGCGAGGACGCTGCTGCGGGTAGCGATTCGGATCATCGGAGCGTGTTGTAGCCGATCCCGGTAGGGGTGGAACGTCTTGTACTTTTTCCGGGGAGAGCATCGCGGACAGCCGCCCCGGAGGTTCGGGAAAAGTTAAGTGGAACCCCTACCGGGATCGGCTTTGCGCAACTCAGTCACGTTGTCCCGACTCGCCCCCATCTCCGGTTCGGTCCCAACGTCGAGCCCAAACAGCTCCTTCAGCGCACTCACGTACTGGTAAGCGTCCTCCTCACCGGCAGAGCGCCGCATCCGCAGCGTCGGCTCGTGCAGCAACCGCGAGGCGATCGCCTTCGCCATCGCCTCGACCCGCTCGCGGTCGGCCTCGCTCAGTCCTTCCCAGCGGTTCTCGTTCTCGGCCATCACCCGGCGCACGACCTCGTCGCCGCGTTCGCGCAGGGCGGCGATCGTCGGCATCACCTCGAGCGCCGCGAGCCAGCGCTCGAAGCGGTCGAGCTCGGCCTCGATGATCAGCTCCGCCTGCCGCGCCTCGGCCTCGCGGCCGCTGGCGTTGCGTTCGACGATCTGCTGCACGTCGTCGATGTCGTAGACGCTGACGCCGGCGATCTCGCGGCAGTCGGGGGCGATGTCGCGGGGCACGGCGATGTCGATCGCCAGGAGCGGTCGTCCCTCGCGGCCGTCCATCACCTGGGCGAGGTCGTCGCGCTCGACGATGTGGTGCGGCGAGTTGGTCGCGGAGACGACGATGTCGGCGGCGGCCAGCTGCTCCGGCAGGTCCTCGATTCGCACCGCCGAGCCGTCGAAGCGCTGGGCCAGCCCGATCGCCCGGTCGTAGTGGCGGTTGGCGACGAAGACGGTGTGGACGCCGCGCGCCGACAGGGCCCTGGCGACCAGCTCGGCGGTGTCGCCGGCGCCGACCATCAGCACCCGCCGCTCGGAGAGGTCGCCGAGCGAGCGCTGGGCCAGCTCGACCGCGACCGAGGGGATCGAGAGCCCCTTCTGGCTGATCCCGGTCTCCTCGCGGGCGCGGCCGCCGGCGGTCAGGGCGGCGCGGAAGAGGCGGTTGAGGATCGGCCCGGTGCCGCCCTCGACCAGGGCCAGCTCGTAGGCGCGTTTGACCTGCCCCTGGATCTCCGCCTCGCCGAGGATCATCGAGTCGAGCCCGGCAGTGACCCGCATCAGGTGACGGGCGGCGTCGGTGGCGCGCAGCGAGTAGAGGTGGCCGAGCAGCTCGGTCGGCCGGGTCTCGGCCTGGCGGGTGAGGACGTTGAGCGCTGTCGACTCGGCCTCGACCGGGTCGGAGACGATCAGGTAGAGCTCGGTCCGGTTGCAGGTGGAGATCGCCGCCGCCTCGTGGATGCCCGGGGCCTCGGTCAGCTCGCGCAGGGCGCCGACGGCGCGGCCCTCGGTCAGCGAGAGGCGCTCGCGCAGGTCGAGCGGCGCGGTCTTGTGGGAGACGCCGAGGGCGAGCAGCTCAGACATCGGTCGCGACCTCCTCCGCTTCGCGTCCGGGGGTCGCCTGGCGTTCATCGGCGTTTCCCAGTGCCCGCTCGGCGTCTTTGCGGCTCTCCGCGAAGCCGGCCAGGTCGCGCAGCTCATGCTCGATCCGCTGCAGTTTCGCCGCCATGATCGCGACGTAGACGACGAGCAGAACGACGAAGACGATGTAGGCGCCGGCGACGTACTTGCCGGCCTCCTGAAGCGGCAGTGCCGGGGCGGCGATCAGCAGGTCCACCTAGCTCACCTCCGGGGCGATCCGCGAGCGCGGGCCGCTCGGCGGCGCGTCCAGCGCCCGGCGCAGGCGCTTGACCTGGCCGGAGGCGCTCTTCGCCGCCAGCTCGAACTTGACCAGCGTCGTCCACAGCAGCGCTATCGCCGCCAGGCAGACGAGGAAGGTGAGCATCATCTCGCCGGGCAGGCCGCCGTCGGCGGTGGCGAAGGTGCGCGGGTGGACCAGGCTCTGCGCCATCCGCACCGCCATGAAGTTGAGCGGCACGAAGGCGCCGGCGGTGATCGCGAAGACCGAGGCGTAGCGGGCCTGGCGATCGCGGTCCTCGATCGCGTAGCGGAAGGGGTAGTAGGTCGCGTACATGAGGAAGACGATCAGGAAGCTGACCAGGGTCGGCTCGTCCCAGACCCACCAGTGCCCCCAGGAGGCCTTGGCCCAGATCGCGCCGGTGATCAGCACGGCGACGCCGAAGATCACCGAGATGTGG